>Ga0207866_1003033_pt1 | contig 11064 bp, 8 predicted proteins | sample HigsolmetaAR203D_FD_184835 | JGI IMG/M metagenome (GOLD analysis project Ga0207866, IMG submission 184835) | Ionic liquid and high solid enriched microbial communities from the Joint BioEnergy Institute, USA - AR20-3-D (SPAdes) (version 2) ...
GGGGAAGAACCATCCGCATATTGCGGATCTGGTCTCGCTCCGCCGGGAAATTACCCTTTTTCTTACAGCTCGTGTGCCGCTCGGTTCAAAACAGGTCTTGATATCATGGGCTTTCGAAATTCAGGATAAATTCTGCTTCCCGAGATATACACGGTTCTGCGGGTCATGTAAGGAGCATAATGTCTGGATTGGCAAGCTCTCAAGTAACTATAGTACATGCCGTACAAATCATTGTAATCTCGTTCCAGTTGTTCAAGTTCCTGCCCTCTGGGCTGAACCGCATGCCTGCTCAATCTGGCGTGATATGCGTCCAACCGGTCTTTGTATCGCGACAGAAAAGCTTTCTTGTCATTGATGGGTTCCGGTTTTTTTGTTTTGGGCGGTCCCATCATTTTTCTTGGCGATTTCGGCCGGCCGATTTTCTCGATTTCCAGCAGTTCCTGAGTGTACATGGACTTGATATCCGGGGCGGGAAGAACACCTTCTTTGTAGAGCTGTTGCTCCCGGATGAACGTGAAGGTCTTTTCGTTGATTTTTTCTGCCGGGATGATTTCGTAGCTGTCTTTCCCTGTCATGCGAATATAACCGGCCATGACCCTTTCCTTGTTGATGATGCGCTCGTATTCCTTTTTCCTGCCCTTCAAGCCTTTGTTTGCCGCATCCGTCAATCCGCGATACATCAGGGTATTCTTCTGGTTGTCCACATCTTCCCGCAGATCGCTGTGCCCGATGATGCCGACGGCATTGCGAATCAATCCGCGCAGAGTCGATCCCGGCATCTCGTAACGGGAATATGCGTCCTGGTTGAATTTGCGGCTGATTTTGCGTTCATGATCATTTCTGTCCTTTTTATCTTTACCGCCCTCAGCCACCAAAATCGGGGTCTTGGCGACAATCCGGAATGTCAGCTCCCCACTCAACAAGCCATTTTCCACCGTGCAAACTTCATCGTGTTTCGGCAGATCCTCAAACTTCTCATATCTGACCTTCCGTTTCTCGGGAAAAGGCACAAAATTGTACGGAGCATATGCCAAATCGCCACTCATTCCACCTTTGCCATTGCGCATCGTCCGTCTTCTCCTTCACGCCAAATTGATTGGACAAGAATAAGCGATGAACGCCTGACCGTCTTCGTCAAATTCGACCAGCTCATGAATCAGCAAATACCGCACGTTGGTATGTTCATCCGCCAATTTCTTGACAACGGCATCGGACAGGACCTGCCGCTCTTCCAGCACCCGTCGCTTGTCCACATCCTCGGAGTCGTACCTCGTGCAAACCCATTGATCATCTCGCTGCCACAGATGCCATGAAGACCTCCCGTCAAACGCCCAAGCTTCATATAATTTGACGGGATATAATGGTTCGGGTCCTTTCTTTATCAACAATTCGCTATGGGTATATGACAGAAACCAGGCATCGTTCGGCACGTCAGACGGCCATGTCAGCATATCGTTACTTGTTTCAACCGACATCGTCTTCACCCGGCTGCACCTTCCTTTACGCAGCGATCCAGCGCCTCCTGCAGTTCAGTTAGCCAATGCTCAGGGTCCTCTAGACTGCGATCGTCGAAGTTGATCGTAATCGATTTGTTTCCATAGTTCATTTTGAGCGTGGACAGACTCACTTCCCCCCGGCCGATGCCATGACCGCTTCCGAGGGTCTGGCGGCTCGCCGCAAAATCGCGCAGAGCGAACAAAATCACCGCAATGGAAACCTTGTCTCTGTCGGAATGTCCATCAAATCGAAATTGCAGGTTGGTGCTGAAACGACCCGAAACCGTTTCTTCCTCCACCAGTGACCCGTCCTTGTATCCTCCCTTGATGGGATGGATCGCCACGCGATGATAAACTTTGGTCTTCGGCTCCTCCAGGAGGATGTCTTCCAATACGATCCGGCCGTCGAATATATGATCTTCCAATACGGGATCAATTGCCAATGTCCGAATGATGTTTGCTACCTGATGACGCAGCGCTCCCTTGAAACTTGAAGCGGGAATGATATAGCGCATTTGACCGTCATCGCTTGTCTGAATCGGAGAGCGATCCGGCTTGCTGCTGTCATGCGGATATTGTCCGGCGATCAGAAGTGGGCTGGACAATTCGCCTGAAACATCAATATTCAGCACATCGAAATGGTCAACCGGATTCGGGTGCCAAGGGACATGGGATTTGGATTGCTCCACGTATGCTTCCAGATCTTCGCGGCTGGTGAAATCATAACTGACATATTGTCCATTCGAGATTTGAACCTTCCCGCCACCGATGGACTTGTACGCGCCCAATCGAATGTATCCGCGATTCAGGGCGTCCAGCATCTGTTCCACCCGGTTCTTGTCCGACGCGTCATCCGTACGAAGCGTCAGCTTCACTTTGAATCTTGCCCCCGCGGCAACCGTCAACTGTTCAAATTTTGCCCTGTGCACCGTCTTGGTCGCCCGATCCAATTGAACGCGAGGCCGCGCCTCAAAGGGCTGAGGCGTGACGCATATCCCGTCGCTGAAGATCAAACGGCTGCCTTGCTGGACGCCGCCCGTCCCCTGTGATCCGAACAACGCAAGATGCGATTCGTCAAGGGAGGCCATATAGGCCCTGCAAGCTCCCGCCCAGGATGTTCCCGGCAAAAACGGCCGTCCGTTGTCATCCAGCAGCAGATCTCTGTCATCCGTTCCGATGCTGAGAGGGGATTTGGTGACCAGATCAAATGACCATTCGTGAACCTGCTTCATTGTCTCGCCACCTTCCCGCTCGCCGACGCATGGCCGCGAACCATCTGCCGGAAGAATAACTCCAGTGCGCGCAAGTTCCATATCCGACTCTGATTGTCCGCTTCTAGCCAACTCTCCAGCCAATACCCGTGTTCCAATTGTCTGAAAATGAACTCGCGCAACGACCAATTGCCGATCCGCACACCGTTCAAACCGGGATCCCGTTTGTTATTCATCCGCTTATCCACGTCTTCCCAGAAGCGCGCCCAACGTTCGGCGGCTTTCTCCGGACTGGCGCCTGTCCCAATATCGGCCAATATTTCCGAAGAAACTCGCCACAGCGCTCCCCACTTAGAGCTGTTGACCCGTGTCCCATGAACGTCACGAACCCATACCGATACCCTTTCCCGCGTGGCGGCCAGCAACCGCATGTCGGCCAGGTTCCGCTTGATCCGCTCAATCTGAGACTTGTCCGTCGAACCGTCGCTACGGACAACCTTTCCCGCTTCATACCCGATGCTCACCGGTTCATGATCCTCCATCTCGGCATACGGCCATTCCGTTAACAGGATGAGCCGACCGAATCCCTCGTTCACCCGTGCTCCTACCCCTCGTTCCATCAGCCGATTCACGCGCTCCTCGTCCAGTGTGCCTGACAAGATCCGATATTTGAAGATGGAACCCGCCTGAACCGCGGAGTAGGAGGGCTGATAGGCCTGCCATTGGGAAATGAATCCGCCGGTCATTTGCGTGCCAACCACTTGGTCCTCAAGTTCGAGCTCCACGCCGAGCTGTTCGCCCAGCCAACCTGCATCGAGCGAACTGCAAAGTCTGCCGTCCCGGTCCCGGATGATCCAGTCCGACGACGCCAACACGTACAGTTCTCCGGTTGGTTTCAACGACAGGGAGGACGTTCGCTCCGGCGATTCCCGCAAGGCTTCAATGGACACGCTGACTCGCCCGTATCCGCTGTTTCTGGCGCCGCCCAACCACAATGTGAACGTCTTCCGGGAGGCCAGCCATTGGGCAAAACCGGTTTTGGCCGGGGCGAAGACCACGGCCTTGAACATCTGATCGGCATCCAACGCTTCATACCGGTAGATGCGGGTGCGGTACTCTCCCGTCCGGCCCGCGCGACGAGCGTCTTCCAGAAGGCTCAAATGCAGCGCCGATGATTTTCTGACCTTGGTTGCCAGCAGCACATCCTTCTCCATCGTCATGACATCGCGGGAAATCCGGACGGGAGAATCATGGCGGATCAGCCCGAAACGTTCCATATCCAGAACCGGATAAATCGGCCGTCGCTTTTTCGATTCCTTCGACTCTTGCTTTGATTCGAAAAGATGTTGCGCGAACGGCAGACCGCGCTTTCCGTTCAGCACCAGATATCCGTTCCAGAATTGCACCTTGCGCGGATCGAATATCTCTTCCGTCTCAAGTTCGGCGGGCGATTTTCCCGTCGATTGCAAATAAGCCTGCACCAGAGCGCCGCGAAGCACGTGTCCGGGTATGTAAGTGAGCGCGTGGGAAGAGTCGCTCGTTCCGAGCACCTGACTGATCTTGAGCGGTTCGTGGGCATAAATCGTCAACTCGTAATATGGCCCTTCACCGGTCGGTTCATGGCTTGCTGACCGGCTGTCGATCCATTTCAACCGGCAGCGGACTTCGCCTTTGCCCCGATTGCGCATCACCCCGACATGCCGGACAAGCTTCACCGCTTTATCGAGAAGCCGCCGTTCCGCCTCCGAAAGTTCCGTGTTCGCGAACACCGGCGCGTAAAGTACAAATCCCGGTTTCATCACCCGGGCTTGCCGCAGTGTCCCCTTCGCCGCTTTGCCCGTCTCATCGATGCTGGTCATCGAACGCACGCTGGTGACAGCGCTCAGAATCTCCGCGCCCCCGATATTATGGTGTTCAACGAATTCATAGATGGCGTCGCTCAGCTTGGCATTTCCGAATCGCAGTCCTTCGTGATTATCCTTCCAAGGTTCCCCGAACATCCGAAGGATTTCCCGATCCAGCCGTTCTTCCCGGGGCAGAAAGCCGTTGTACCATTCCGCCTGTTCCCGAATCAGTCCCTTCAGCGTGCGGCCGGCCAAGTAGGGCAATCCGCGCTCGTCCGTCTGGATCTCGATGTCGGCAGTCCCGAGTACGGAGCCGTCTCCGCCGAACACCGTCTCCGACAATAGCTCAATCTCAATGATTGCCTTCAGACTCATTGCGCGTTCACCTCACCCAAGTGAATCATGTGGTCCATGACTTCGATGGCGTCATAGAAATAAGCCGAAACCTCTCCCTCACGGTTCGGCACATTCACGTATAGGGACAGACCCGTATCAAACCGGTTCTGCACCACCCATTGTTCGACCGCCGTCCGGCCCTGATGATACACGGAACGCAGCGCTTTCCATTTACTGCGGGCCATACCTGACTGTTGGATCGAATCGAACGCATGGAGAAATCCGGTCATGTAATTGGAGGGATGAATATTCTTATGGTCCGTCGCATCACGGAACAGATAATAAGGCCGATTGAGCAAATAACCGTCGCCTGTACGGTATATGCTCTCCCGTCGCTGATCCACATTCAGATCCAGGTCTCCGGAAGCTGCGATTTCCCAATCGATGAGCGAAGCTTCAAACGGTTGATCCCCGTCTCCCAAACCGGCCGTCCGCCACAGTTTTGATTCTTGTTTCAGCCGTTTCTTCGCGTTGCCGCACAACCTTTCCGCCAACTCGTAAGCCAGCCAGAAGGGAAATTTGCGGCGGACAATCGCCACGCCGGCGCAGGCGTCAAACCTGAAAGGAGCGCCGTCAATCTCCATGGATTCTTTTTGCAAAAATTGAATGAAAATGCGCGCCGTTTCGATGCCCAGTTGACCGATGGAGATGAAACTGACATCATCGCCGGATGCCACGATGGGCCGCAACGGAATCACATTGGTATGCGCGTATTGCTTCTCCTCGCTGTCGCCGTAAATTTTCCCCGCCCAACGGCCGTAATGGTGCATGACATGCTCGATTGTCTTGCGCATCGCGTTCGTATACGCCTGGTCAATCTTCTCCGTAAAGCGCGCGTACTGTTCCAGATACTCATCGTTTCCGGAAAAGGATATCTTCTGGAACGCGCTCACCTTCGTCCCCATGGCGTTGCCGTCGAGATGCACGATGGCCACGTAGTTCTTGGCCGACCGTTCTCCGCCCAACACGCGTTCGAGGTAGTCTTGATCCATGAACTTCAATTTCTGGCCGTTGGCCGGAGCATACTCCAATCCCGTGATGAAACGATTGTCAAAATCGTCCAGCGTCATGCGGCCGTATCCATCCTTCACGTTCAATTCCCTCGCACGGGCAACCTTGTCGGAATCTCCCGGCAGTTCCGCATATTCATTGGCGGGCATGCCGCTGTCCGGACACAGACAATGGATGCCCCAGGTGTACTGTCGAACGGCATGCGCTCTGCGGTTTTTCTTCGCGGCCAGCTTGTTCCGCATATCTTCCAGTACGTTCGCCCGTCCGCCCGCCGCCGCTCCGTCCGAAGCGTACAACCTGTCCGTCTCCCAATCCATGGAATCCGTTACGAGGAACAATTCCAACCCCGGAAGATGCTTCAATACGCCCAATGACAGTTCGTTTGCGAAAACCGCCGCATCGTCGGACGACTCAAATACATACAGGGCGCTGCCACCGCCGACGGATTTGTGCAACGGCCACGGCATGCGCACGTTCCATTTTTCGAAGAAGCGTTCAGGCTCATCCGTCAGCCAGCGAATGATCGTCGAAGCACCGATGTTTTCCCTCAGCCGGTTCGAACGGAAAATGTAGCGCTGCTTCTGGGAGACTTCGTACATGACCAACCATCTCTTGCTCACATCAAGCCCCTCCTGAACGGTTCAATCCATGAAACAGATGGTGTTCGGCAGATCCGGGTATGTGTGCAATCGATACTTGTTTTTGCTGTAGTGAGGATCGGCTTCATCACATTTCTCTATAAATTCCGTGAGGACCCCGCGGAATCTCTCGTATTGATCTCTGGTCACCGGTTCGAATCCATGGGCCAGCCAGCTCAAGTTTCGATATCGGATCACATCGTGGATTCGCGCTTTGTATGTTTCCCAGACCTGACCGATCGGTTCTTGCAGCCCGCTCAGTAATTCGTAACCTTCGAAAAGCCCGATCGCCAGTTTCCCTCCGGGGTCACGCTTCTGTTCCAGCCTCTTCCGATGTTCTTCAGGCAACTGGACGAGCGTTTCTTCCGTGATGTCGGAAGTATGGATTCCCCGTCTGTTAAGGGCGAATTGCGCATATAGTTCGGTCGCCCGATACAGCCGGGCCACGGAGTCGTCAAATTGCTCCATCCTTGCCCTTCGTTCGGCGTTGCGGATCAGGTCATATACCGGAAGCGGTGCTTCCTTCCATGGATTACTCACGGTATACGGAATGTCGAGCGCTGTTGCGGTATTGTTGTTCTTTGTCCCGGCTGATGTTCCCGGCTTCAGCCATTCAACGATGCCGGCAAGGCGTCTTGCCGTATCCTTGAGATCAATCATCTGCTGATTCGGGACATAGCTCCGGGAGAAATACTCCAGGTCCTCCCACGCTTGACGATATTTGAATCGGTCCCATAGATCGAAAGCGTTCATGACGACGTTGGCCCGATCCAGAAACTCTTCCTCTTTCTTGTCCGCTCCGAATCTGCCGATGGCGCGGACAATCTCCTTGGCCCCGCCGTAATCTTGCCGGTTCAACACATCTTCGAACGTTTTTCTCAACCGGCTGAAGAAGATCTTTCCCCGGTCGATCATGAACACCCGGCTCCGATCCCCGGTAACTTTGTGCAAATCGGCGCGAGGGCCTCTCATCAGATAAGGCTGACAATAATCGAATTCCAGCGCGGCCATAAGCAAGCCGGAAGCCAACGATTTCGTTCCGCCGGTATAGTCGGCGTACACCTGATGGCCACTGTAGCCGGCGATGAGATCCTTCGCCAATTCATAGACCTCAACCGGATCATCCGGATCCGCTTCCGCGATGGCGATCCGGTCCTTCGGGAAACCGGATTGAACCAAGATATTGGGTCTGTCCTTGTTTCTACCGCACACCATGCCTTCGCCCAATACTATTACCCTGCTCGAATGCTGGCCGGAAGAGCAGATGAAGTGAATATGATCCGGTCTCATTTCTTTGATCGACTGAACCAGCGGCGTATCATCACCGCCTACGGTCATGATCAGCACCTTCATTCGATCTCGCTCCTTTCTCTCGTTTATCCGCGAGGAATTTCATGCAGGTTGTGATGAGTCCCCGTGTGTTGTTGCAGAAATCCGCAAGCGAACTAGCCAGTAGATCATAAGTGTAACGCTGATCGGTCGCTTGTCCGTGATTGATATTGTTGCGGTAGTGGGCCAATGGTGCGAAGAAAGAGAAACGGGAGGCGAACGGCTTCCATAAACCTGCCAATCGCGCTTCATCTTCCGTCAAGCGTTGCTTGTCGCTTCGCTTGTCGATGACTTCAGAAATAACTTTCTTGACCCGCTCCCGATCCGTTCGATTCGCAGGATCCCACCCCACGTGTCGTGTGAGAATCGTCAGAAGGCCTTCATGAAGGAAGGTATACCCTTGCTGATAGAGATGATGGATGATGCACCACTGCGTGATGAACATCAAATTTTACTCGTAATGACCGCGTTGGAAACCGGAAAGCTTTCGAGCGATTTGATCCAGAAGCTTCTGGAACGGCTTCAGTTTGCTGGATGGATTATCTTTCAACTTCTGCAACAGATCCAGGGCATTGGAAATGGCTTCTTCCACCATCTGCCCACGGCAAGTTTCAATTGACATGCTCACATTATTCAACCGTTCGGCAAGTTCAATAAATTGCCAGTCAACATCAAGAACCGGCACTTGCTCCTTCACAATGCTTTGCAGCAATTGCGCGTTTCCCGTACGAAGATAGGCCTCTATGGCATGTGTCCATTTGAAGAGGACCAGCATCTCCGGTTGTTCCGCGCTTCCGTTGTCATAAATATAATCATCTCGACCGGAGGGCTGCCCCTTCGATCCAGCATCACAAAGATTGCGGTCTGCGCAAATCGGGTGGGAGAGGCATGTCCCAGATTGCCCGGCAAGACATACGAAAATTCCGAGTAATCGAAAGTCCCCAAGAAAGTGAACAGTTTTCACACCCGCATTTGCTCCATTCCTTGGATCATTGTAAGGATTCCTATCTTGATGGATTATCGGACTTCCGGCCTAAACATGGAGTATTGTGGACACTGGATGAATCGCAAGTCCTTTGAGTAATTCAACAACAATACTAAAAATTCCTTCCAAAGAAGTGACAGGATTGTCGGAAATTAGGCGTGAGGAGATGAGGTGGATGGAAAATGAAGCGAGTTCCATATCAGTTAAGAATCGGATCAGTAACCTTACATAAGGGTGAACATTCTAATAACAATCAAGAGATGTTTCAATTCCTCATGGGTACGATCCAAACCGAAGGATTCGCGTTATGCGAGCCGTGCCGAGGTGGAAGTTTCAATTCCTCATAGGTACGATCCAAACGCTGCTGGTGATTCGCAGCGCCAGCTTCACGTCATCGTTTCAATTCCTCATAGGTACGATCCAAACTCCATGTTGGAGGGCATGGCCGAATATTATTCCCTGTTTCAATTCCTCATAGGTACGATCCAAACCTATCAAAACCGATCAAGTTCAGACGGTCGAATGCAGGTTTCAATTCCTCATAGGTGCGATCCAAACGCTTTCGCTGTTCCGGCTTCAGTTGATGAAACATGGGTTTCAATTCCTCATAGGTACGATCCAAACAAATATATGCATTTAAATTCCATTTTGGTTAGAGAAGGTGTTTCAATTCCTCATAGGTACGATCCAAACGTGAATCATGAAAAAACCGAGGGTGATTATTTATGAACGCAGTTTCAATTCCTCATAGGTACGATCCAAACACCGTGACGGCCGGCGCCGGTGGCTGACACTGCTTTGGTTTCAATTCCTCATAGGTACGATCCAAACCGAATTGGTCTTTGCCACTGGTGTATTGGCCGATTTGTTTCAATTCCTCATAGGTACGATCCAAACGCGAGTGAAAAATTGGGGCCGGCGCCGGTCACGGATTTCCGCGTTTCAATTCCTCATAGGTACGATCCAAACATTTTCGGTCAGCGAAGTCATCTATAAGAAATATGCGGTTTCAATTCCTCATAGGTACGATCCAAACTCGTCGCCGACTTCACAGCGCTTCCGTTTCCAGACAAGGTTTCAATTCCTCATAGGTACGATCCAAACGCTCGTGATCGACACAATCGACTGGGCGGAAATGCTCTGGTTTCAATTCCTCATAGGTACGATCCAAACGAGGAGAAGGCGACAGATGAAATCTTCGTCTTCATGATGGTTTCAATTCCTCATAGGTACGATCCAAACCTGACGCCTGCTGCGGCAGCAGGATGATGTGGTTCAAGTTTCAATTCCTCATAGGTACGATCCAAACTTCCGGAAAGTCAAGGAAATGGATGCGGAAGAACTAGTTTCAATTCCTCATAGGTACGATCCAAACCATGGTCATCTCTCGCTTTCTTCGTTCATGTCGTGGTTTCAATTCCTCATAGGTACGATCCAAACCGTGGAAGTTAGACGGGACTTATTACCTTTGGGGATAGTTTCAATTCCTCATAGGTACGATCCAAACGCCGAGGAACTCGAAAAGAAGATTGATGCGTATTTGTTTCAATTCCTCATAGGTACGATCCAAACGCGTCGTTTGAAGACGTCGCGACCGCCATCGCCGACTAGTTTCAATTCCTCATAGGTACGATCCAAACAAAACCCGTTCCTGAAAGCCTTCCAGACGATCATGGTTTCAATTCCTCATAGGTACGATCCAAACCAGTGCCGCCGTCCTGTTCATCCGTTACGCGATGGTAAAGTTTCAATTCCTCATAGGTACGATCCAAACGTGAAGGAGTCCGGCAAGCCAACGCTGGCGCCGGCGGAAGAGTTTCAATTCCTCATAGGTACGATCCAAACTGACCATATGAGGGATCAGCCAGTTTTCCCGACCAGGTTTCAATTCCTCATAGGTACGATCCAAACCCGAGGTCGCCGCTATCGTCGGATGTGTAGTCTTGAGTTTCAATTCCTCATAGGTACGATCCAAACACAATGCCGGCAGCTTGTCTTGAATGACTATGAGAAGTTTCAATTCCTCATAGACCTCCATGCCGCTAACGCGGCACCATCAGAGGATGAAAATGGTCGTCTGCCCACCGTATAATACTCTTGCGGCTGGCGAAGCGAGGTCGTTGTATCTTGGTGCCTTGAGCCCGACTCTTAGAC
>Ga0207866_1003038_pt1 | contig 11038 bp, 7 predicted proteins | sample HigsolmetaAR203D_FD_184835 | JGI IMG/M metagenome (GOLD analysis project Ga0207866, IMG submission 184835) | Ionic liquid and high solid enriched microbial communities from the Joint BioEnergy Institute, USA - AR20-3-D (SPAdes) (version 2) ...
CCGCACCTAGACCATCGCCGATCAGCTGCAGCGGCACGGCCGGGCGGCCGCCACGGTCGCCGCCGCCGCGAACGCCGCGGCCGACGAGGTCAGGGCGATCAAAGCTCAACTAGCCCAGTTGCGTACCGCGCTCGGCCGGCACGGCATCATCATCCGCGCCGACGGCACCGTCGTTCCGCCGCCGAATCTGGCGTCGCTGGCGCCGGCCCGGCAGCGGCTGATCGCGTCGCTGCTCACCGCCGGGCAGTTGAGCGTCGACCGCATCCGGCTGGCCGCCGAACTGACCGATGCCCGCCTGGCCGACGCGCTCAACCCCGCAGGCGGCGACGAATTCGATCCCCCGCAGTCCGTTCACCGACCGGCCGGGCATTCCGGCTGAGCATGGGACCGTACCGGTCACCCCGCAGACCGTTCAGATCACCCCGACCACGACCCGGTGGACGGCGCCGGAGGGATCGCATGGGCGGCGAGGTAGCCCGGGCGGATCGCCGGTCCGCACCGAGCTGCCCGATGCCGCGGTGATCCGCCGACGCGCTGCCGCGGGTCTGCTCACCCGGTGGCCGGACGGCCTGCGATCCACGCGTCAGCGCCGGCACCGGTCTGCGGAATAGCCCGCCCGGTCGCGATCCGGGCTGTTCATCGCCAAGGGCGCCGCCCCCCGACCTGAAGTTCGCCGCCCGTTTGTCGGTGCAACATGGTATGGATTTCATTCGGCGCCATCGGGGCGCCAGGCAATATCCATTCGGGAACAGGGGGAGGTCCGCATGTCCCTCGACTATCAACAGCTTTCGTCCTACGTCTCGACCTACGCGGGAATCCGCGCTGTGTCCAAACTGGAACCACTCGGCGGTCCTAGGGACAAGGTGTTCCCACCGACGTACGGTGTCGAGGACTCCGCCGCCACCAAGTACGCCACGGAACTACGGGTTGTCGACACCGCCGATGGGACGACAGCACAGGTGGAGTCAGTGGTGCTCAATTCTGTCGCGGCGCAGGCCCACCAACTGTCTCGTGCACTGCGCGCGGCATGGGAAGCCAACGACCTGGACCTGCCGCTGATCGGTACCGACTTCTCTCAGATCGAAGGTCTGGAGGAGTACGGCACGATCACCGACCTCGATGCCCCGCACCGCGTGTACGACGCTATCCACCGCGACTCGCTCGACAGCGAAGTCCCGTTCAGGTTCGGCGAAATCGGAAGAGCGGTGACTGAAGCCACCGTGGACAACGCCACCGCGTTATATCAACACTCACCATCCGCCCTCCTCTTCGGCGCCTGGGATTCCACCGGCCCCAGAGGTGGGCGCGGCAGCAAGTTCGAACGAGCGATCACCAGCGAGATCGTGGCCACCGGCATCGCGCTCGGAAAGAAGACATCATCTCGTATCGACCCACTTGGTATCGAGAAGGTCGACGGAATCTACCGGTCCACGGACGGTTCCTGGACGTTCGACGAATCCCAGGCCGTGCCGAAGTCCAAACCGATTCGACCGTCGGAAATCAATCACGGCAACGTAACACCTTCTATCGATGCGAAGGCCGGCGGTATTACCGCCGCATCGATCGAAGCGACCACGGTCCTCTCGCTGATCCAGCTACGCCGCCTGAAGTTCCCGAAGACAACCGATGGAGCACCGCTGGACCAATCCGCCGGCCATGCAGCACGTACGACACTGGCCGCACTCGGCCTCGCCGCCACTACCCTCGCCTTCGAGCAGGGGTTCGATCTGCGGTCGAGGTGTGTCCTGGCCCCCACCTCCGAACTCGTGTTTGATGCGGTAGGCCGCGCAGGAGAAGTGGAGTCGTTCACGCTGACCGGCGCGGAAGCACTGGCGCTTGTCGCCGAATCCGCTGATGCGGCAGCCAAAGCCGGACTCCGCTGGCGCTCTGGTCTGCACCGGCTAACCCCCACGGAACGACTCATCGAACTCGTCCGCCGCAGTCGCGACGCCGCAATCGCCTCGGCTCCTGTGGAGGGTTAGTGCTCGCCGTCGAGATGACGCTGCTTGGCGGTCGTTACCGTGCCAGCAGTTTCGATGATCGCCGGAAAGCGGAGTGGCCACCGGAACCCGCCCGTCTCTTCTACGCGGCGGTCAACGTCGTTTACCAGTCATCGGAGCCTGACGACGCCGAAGTCGAGGTGTTGCGATGGTGGGAGACGCTCGGCGCTCCGGAGATCGCTTGTTCTGAGGCCCTTCTCCGCTCGGTGGTCGATCACTACGTACCGGGCAACTTCGCAAGCTCCTGGACCAACGACTTTCAACCCCTGTGGCGAGAGGTTGAACGCCATCAACGGTCACTCATGGAAGCACAGTCGAGCGGTTCACCGAGCGACGCCGCGAAGGCCCAGAAGGCGTTGGACAAGGTGATCGCGAAGGTCCGGACAGCCACCGAACGCTACACCAGGCCCACCGGGAAAGAGTCGCTCCAGGTGATGGACCGCGTCGCCGAAGTGTTGCCGCATCGCCGGGGCAAGCAGCCACGGACGTTCCCGACGGCTGTTCCCGACGATCCAAACGTCTATTTCATCTGGCGCTCAGCAGATCCCACCGCACAACAACGGTCGACCCTGGATGCGATACTGGGACGTATCGGCCGTGTTGGGCATTCGGCCAGCACGGTGTCCTGTCGAATAACCGACGATCCACCGGATCCGGTATGGGTGCCGACCTCATCGCCGGCGTGCGAGCGGCAGCTACGAACAACCGATACCGGCCTGCTTGAGGCGCTCCTGGAGGAATATGAGCGTCATCACGGGTACCTGGAGCACGTTCTTCCCGCGCGTCTGACCGGGTACGTCCGTGCTGGCAAACCGAGCACTGTCCCGACTCGGCAGAATGAGATCGGCGATTGGATCATCCTTCGATTCAAGTCTCGTCAGCAGCTTCCCATCAGCCGCACACTGGACGTGGCCCGGGCGGTTCGCGCCGCGCTCATCTCACACGCGCCGGATCCCGTCCCGCCGCTGATCAGTGGCCATATTCAGGGTTCCGCCGAGCAACTCAGAGCACCGCACATGTCAGTGCTCTGCCTTCCCAACGTCACTCATGCCTATTCGGACGGGTATATCCAGGCTGCGGCGATCTGCCTGCCTGACGACCTTTCGCCGGATGACCGCACTACTGTGCTCGATGCACTCGATCGGTGGTCGGCTCACGCGGGGGGCGACAGATACCGGCTCACGTTGCCGGGAGGCCTCAGTCGCGACCTCGAGTTAGGCGTTCTCGATGCTGATTCCGGAGCACTACCTATACGGGCACCCGTGGCGTCGCGCCAGTTCTGGGCGCGACGGGCACGCACCTGGTCGTCGGTAACTCCTGTCGCTCTCGACCGCCATCCACGGATCGGACGCAATCCTGACCTCGACGAGCTTTCTGCCGCAGTCGCACCCATCATCTCCCGGATGTGTGAGCGGGTGGGCCTTCCAGTCCCGGAATCCGTCACTGCTTCGCCGGTTTCGGTGTGGTCGGCTGTGCCACCCGTCGCATTCGGCTCGCGCCGCGGCTTCCCCCAGTACTGCGTGGGAGGACGTCGTGGTGACCGTCGGTTCACCACCCACGTGACGATCGAGTTCCCCGAGGATGTGCGCGGACCATTGATTATCGGCGCCGGCCGTTATTTCGGCTATGGCCTACTGCTGCCCACTCCCGGTTCGACAAGGACAGCCAGTGAACTCTGAACTTAGTCCAGATCGGTTTCCTGACTTCTTCGCCGCAGTGAACGGCGGTCACCGTCCATTCCCTTGGCAGATGCGCCTGGTGGAAAGACTGTTCGAGACGAACGGTGAATGGCCACGCCTCCTGGACCTTCCCACCGGAAGCGGGAAGTCGTCGACGGTTGACATCGCGGTGTACACGCTCGCCGCCGGCCTTCCGGTCCCCCGCCGTATCGTATTTGTCGTCGACCGACGAGTAATCGTCCAACAGTCCGCCGAGCACGCGCGTCACCTTGCGCGTCTGCTCGCTGACAGCACCGATCCACACGTCAAGGCGGTCGCTGACGGATTGTTGCGTTTGCACGCCGACGTAGCCGAACCCAGGCCTCCATTGTTGGTTGCCGAACTGCGTGGCGCGATCGAACAAGATCGGCAGTGGGCGGAGCGTCCCGATGTGCCGACCGTCATCGCCTCCACCGTGGATCAGGTCGGGTCGCGACTGCTGTTCCGCGGTTACGGTGTATCGGACAACATGGCACCGGTGCATGCCGGCCTTCTTGGCAACGACACGCTGATCCTCCTCGATGAGGTTCACTTGGCCCGGCCATTCGCCGCCATCCTCCGCAGGATCCAACAGAGGTATCGACCTCAGGCAGATGGTCTGCCGAACCGATGGCAGATCGTGGAGCTGTCCGCAACACCCGACCGGACCGACAACACAACGACGTTCTCCCTCGAGAAGCACGACTGGGAACACCCCGTGTTGGGCAAGCGGTTGACCGCACGCAAACCGGCCCGCCTTGCCACGTGCAAAGTCCCAGCGGACCCGGAGCGTGCCCAGGTCACCTTGGCCTCCAGGCACGCCGCGCTGGTGACTGAGCTCCTCAGTGACGAGCGAGTGCGGTCGGTCGGTGTAATCGTGAACCGGGTACGCCTGGCTTCGCTCGTCCACCGCGAGCTCACCACCAAACACGGTGACGCGGTGGAGGTCAGGTTGATCACCGGCCGGATGCGGGGCTACGAACGAAACCTGGTCCTGCAACGTGTCAAAGAGCGCGTAGGTTCGGGATCCGGCCGGACACGACAGAGCACCGATGCCCCTTCGAAGATCGTTGTGGTGGCCACCCAGACCGTCGAGGCGGGCGCCGATCTGGACTTCGATGTGGTGGTCACCGATTGCGCCAGCATCGATGCGTTGGTCCAGCGGTTCGGCCGAGTCGACAGGTTGGGTGAATTCAGCACTCAGATGGGTGAGGAATCTCCTCCGCCGCTCAGCGTCATCGTCGGGACCGATCGCCTGGCGAAGGACCGCGTGGATCCGGTGTACGGGACCGCGCTGGCAGCAACCTGGGAGTGGTTGTCCCGGCGTGGGGACGAGGTCGACTTCGGCATCTTGTCGAACGTGATCTCCGAAACGAAAAACCTTCCTGAATTGATGGCGCCGCGCTCAACCGGGCCGATCCTGACGCGATCGCATCTCGACCGCCTCGTGCGGACATCTCCGCGACCGGACGCGGACGTCGACATCGACGCATTTCTCCACGGCCTCGGTCGCAGGCCGGACCCAGATGTCGAAGTCGTTTGGCGCAAGGATGTTTCCGCGGAGACACTACGCACCATCGCCAGTGGTGATGACGTCGAGGCTCGACTCGAGGAGTTCTCCGATCTGATCAGTGCGATCCCCCCGACGCCAGACGAGGCGGTGTCAGTACCCATCCTGCAGGTCAAGGAATGGCTAGACCGCGGCCGACCAAGCGCCCAGGCCACCCCCCGGGAGGTGGTTCTCACCGATCTCGAGGCACCGGCATCGGAAGGCGCTGAGCCACAGCACCTGCGCCCATGCTTGGTGTGGCGCGATGGCCGCTGTTTCGTCACAACGTCGGGTTCAGATCTCCAGCCTGGGGACACCGTTATCGTGCCTTCCTCGTATGGCGGTCTCGAGGCCGGCAACTGGGCTCCCTCAAGCACGCAGCCCGTCACTGATGTCGCGGAAGCGGCGGTGCGCGCAACGGGACGTGCGCTGCTCAGGATCAACCCGGCTACGCTCAAGCCCTCAGATTTCCCGAATCTTGGGCTTCCCTCCGAGGACGAACTCCTGCCACTTTCGGAAAGTGAACGCTTCGCACGGTTGCAAGCCCTGGTCGGATCAGTGACTCTCGACCGCGACGGCGAACCCATGATCACGGGACGGATACCGACACCTGAAACCGCCGAGGCGTTCGATGTACACCCGCACGCGCTGCTCCAGGACTGGATTTCGCAGCATGCCGCACCGCACATCCTGGAGTCTTTCGGGCAGATAACGAAGCGGAACGTGCAGGTCGTCACCAGTGAGTTCGGGCCGATCTATGTGCTATCCAGCGACATCGACCGGGAGGCCATTGACAGCGAGCCCGCTCGCAGCAATTCCACCGCGTGCCGGTGTCTCCTCGATGACCACTTGCGCGATGTCGCCGAATGGGCTGCGAAGTTTGTCGACTGCCTCGGGATTGGGTCACCACTGGCCGAGGCGGTGGTCAGTGCCGCCCGCCTGCACGATCTCGGCAAGGCCGATGCCCGTTTCCAGGCATACCTGCGTGAGGGTGCGATCACACAGCAGAATGATGTACTTCTGGCTAAGTCGGACATCCCTCCGCAAGATCGTCAACGGAACAGGCTGGCGAGACTGCGCTCTGGGTATCCACGGGGTCTTCGGCACGAGGTTGCCTCGGTTGCCTTGGCGCAAGAACTTCTGAGAGACACACCTAATCCCGGGTTGACACGGTTTCTCATCGCATCACATCACGGATACGGTCGCCCGTTCTTTCCCGCCCAAATCGACCCCGACCAATACCAGGTGGAGTATCGGGGGGAGCATGGAGCCCTCTGCAGCGAAAGCCCCTACCGGGGAGGCGCGCCGGCCGGCGGAACACCGGACGACTTCGCGGACGCCATACGCAGCTTCGGCTGGTGGGGAGTCGCCTGGCTGGAGGCGATACTGCGGCTTGCCGACCACGGCGCCAGCCGACTTAACGCCGCCGGCAACGTCGATCGGAGGACGTCATGACGGAGATACATCTCACTGGACTCAGAGCGGACGCCGCGCATGGTTTCCTCGCCGCAATGGGGGTCATGGCGGCCACGCGATTCTCTGCGCCCGACTTGCAGCTCCACTGGACATCCGATTTCATCCCCCACGCCGTACTCACAGGCGTCGACCCGACGGATCTGATTGACCTCGTGCTGACTGACCGCGACCAACGGTTGAATGGCGCGGTTCTGAATCACCCCGCCGGGAAGCCGTACGACACGCTGAAGTGCACTGCGGAGGAATTGACCGCCTGGGCCGCACGGATCGCAGATCTACCTGACAACGATCCGGACATCGACTTGTGGTCTGCACTGGTCATCGAGGGAGGCTTTGATAACAACAATCGGTCGAAACCCACCCACTTTGATTTCTCGGCCGGGCAGGTCAAGTTCCTCAAAGTCGTCCGCGACATCGCTGAATCTCTCACGGCCGAGATGCTTTCAGAGGCCATCTACGGCCCGTGGCGGTATGAAAGTTTGCTCTCCACCCTGCGATTTGAAAAGGAGGGCGAACGGATGCAGGCACTGAGGGCGGTTCCGCCGGCCAACGAACCGGTGAAAGGCGTGCCCGGCGCCGATTGGCTCGCGTTCCGCGGACTGGCGCTCTACCCGCTGTCCTTGATCCCCGGCCGGGACCGGGCCCGGGTGGTAACTCCGGCATGCGACTCGAACTGGAATCGAGGTGCCTTCCGCTGGCCGGTGTGGGATACCCCGCTCACATATGACGCAGTGGCCGCGATCGTCACCGACAGACGTCTCGTAGGTGAAGATCCAAACCACCGTCAGCACGATGCAGAATCACTCTGCGCGTGGGGAATCCGATCGATCTGGGAATCGTCGATTGTACGGTCTGGGCAGGGCTATGGGTCATTCGGTCCTGCGAAGCAGATTGCGCGCGGCTCACAGAGGTAGCAGCGCGATGAACGAGACCGAGCGCGGCATGCCTTCCACCGGCGCACCTTCCAGTAGCGCCATTCCAGAGCACATTCCCGCGCGGATGCTCAACGAGTTCGTCTACTGCCCACGCCTTTTCTACCTGGAATGGGTCGACGACCGATGGGCCGACAGCGCCGACACCGAACAGGGCAGGTTCACTCACCGCGCTAGTGATCGACGCGAAGGTTCCCTTCCGGACCCAGAATTCGCGGCGATTCTCAAGAACGTGTCGTCGGTGAGAATCCAGTCCGACCGGCTTGGTCTGGTCGCGGTGATCGATCGAGTCGAGGGCGAAGACGGGTACGTCTGCCCTGTAGATATCAAGAAGGGTCGGCCGGATCCTGATGGCCTTCCTTGGCCGGCCGATCGCGTACAAGCGCTCGCCCAAGCAGCACTCTTGAAGGATGCCGGATATCGAGTACGTAAGGCGGTTCTCTATTACGCAGAAACTCATCAGCGTGTCGATGTGCCGGTGACGCCGGAAGGGCTCGACGAAGTTACCGAGATCGCGGCACGGGCACGCGAGGTGGCATGTCGTCCCCGTCCACCGCTACCGCTGGTTCACAGCCCCAAGTGTCCCCGTTGCTCGCTCCTCGGACTGTGCCTGCCCGATGAAACCAACGCGCTGCTTGCCCGAGATGACCTTCCGGTGCGCACCATCGTGCCCCGAGACCCCGACCACCGGCCCCTATACGTCACCGAGCAGGGCGCCTATGTCGGTGTGCGTAGCGGACGGCTCCGAATCACCAAGGACCGAGAAGAACTGGCGGAAGTCCGCCTCATCGATGTCGCCCAGCTGTGCGTCTACGGCAACGTACAGGTCAGCACGCAGGCACTGTCCGAGTTATGGGCCCGGGGCACGCCTGTTCTGTGGTTCTCCTACGGAGGTTGGCTACGGGGCTGGGCTCAGGGAGAGATGTCAAAGTACGTCGAGCTGCGACGACGCCAGACCGCAGTACATGCCCAGGGTGGCTTCGATATCGCCCGTCAATTGATCGTCGGAAAGATCAAGAACAGCCGAACGTTGTTACGGCGTAATGCCCGCGCCGACGTATCCGCCGAGCTCGCCCAGCTCGGCCGGCTTGCCGAAAGGGCCGCTACCGCAGATTCGGCGAGTTCGCTGCTCGGTATTGAGGGCGCCGCTGCACGGATCTATTTCTCTGCGTTTCCACGCATGATCGCTCCCGAATTCGCCACAGCAGAATTCGACACGAACGGCCGAAAACGGCGCCCGGCACCCGATCCGATAAACGCGCTATTGGGATTTACCTACTCGCTCCTACTGAAGGACATGGTTGCAACATGCCTCGGGGTCGGACTGGACCCCTACCTCGGGGTGTACCACCGTCCCCGCTACGGACGGCCCGCGTTGGCGCTCGACCTCATGGAAGAATTTCGCCCGCTCATCGCCGACTCCGTAGTCATCAATGCACTGAACAACGGCGAGGTCAGTTCGACAAGTTTCTCCCGAAAAGGTCGCGCGGTCTGGCTCACCGCACAAGGGAGAAAAGCGGTTATGCGCGCATACGAGCGGCGCCTGGACACCCGCGTCAGGCACCCCATCTTCAAGTACCAGGTCACCTACCGCCGCGTGATGGATATCCAAGCGCGAATAGCCGCAGCGGTAATGGTGGGTGAGATTGAGCAATATAGCCCGATGACAACCCGGTGATCTATGGCACGACGGCGCTATCTCATAGCTTACGACATCCGAAACCCGAAACGACTCCGGCGCGTTTGTACGATCATGAAAGACTACGGAGTTCGGTTGCAGTACTCGGTCTTTTTGTGCGATCTGTCCGAGCTGGAACTGATTCGGTGGCGGTCTGAGATCCACAAAGCGGTGGATCTCCGAGCAGACTCGGTCATCCACGTCGACCTCGGCCGGTGCGACGCTGCGCCGGCAGTCGCCACCATTGGTGTCCCCCGCCAATTGCCTCCCAGTGGTCCGATCATCCTTTAGCGAGCGCTCCTTGCGGTGCGCAAGCCCCGGGAACCACTCGCACGCAGCTCAGAGCACCTTTCCAACTCCATAGTGAAGAAGATTGTGTGGCCACCGACCGCATCATGAACCACCTCTCGCGGACACGCCGATCGATGCAGGTGAAGTGTGGTAAACTTCCGCAGCCGTGATCTCCGTCCCTGAGACGGAGCCGCATTGCAGCGAGATGGCGCGCCGCGTCGAGAACGTGCTGCCGGTGATCTCCGTCCCTGAGACGGAGCCGCATTGCAGCACGATCTCCCGGCAGTCACCCCGCTCGACCGCACGCCGGGTGATCTCCGTCCCTGAGACGGAGCCGCATTGCAGCGACTCCGCGCCGGGGCACGCATAACCACTACGACACAGGTGATCTCCGTCCCTGAGACGGAGCCGCATTGCAGCCGTGAGGCTGCGCATCATGCCATCTGGAGTACTGATCAGTGTGATCTCCGTCCCTGAGACGGAGCCGCATTGCAGCGGATGAGGCCCGATGATCTAGGCATCACGTCAGCGCAGCGTGATCTCCGTCCCTGAGACGGAGCCGCATTGCAGCGGCGACCTGTTGGTCGGGATCGACGACCTGCCGCCGCGCCAGTGATCTCCGTCCCTGAGACGGAGCCGCATTGCAGCGAGATTGCCGTCCAGCGGCCGCCAGTCGCCCGACAGCGGGTGATCTCCGTCCCTGAGACGGAGCCGCATTGCAGCTCCACCAGGCGGCCGCAATCGACCTGGGTCTGATACGCCTGTGATCTCCGTCCCTGAGACGGAGCCGCATTGCAGCATCGTCAAGCTGCGGCAGGTGACCGGCTGATGGCGAAGCAGGTGATCTCCGTCCCTGAGACGGAGCCGCATTGCAGCGGCGGGATCGCTGACCGGTCGGAGAACCGGCCGTCGAGTGATCTCCGTCCCTGAGACGGAGCCGCATTGCAGCAACGATGTGCTGCTGCGCGCCGGCGACGCCGAGGCGCGGGGTGATCTCCGTCCCTGAGACGGAGCCGCATTGCAGCTCATGCGACGGCGGCAGCTCGATCCCAGGGGCGCACACCCGTGATCTCCGTCCCTGAGACGGAGCCGCATTGCAGCACCAACGAGCAGCTCGTGTTCTGCGCCGTGGTCCTGCCCGTGATCTCCGTCCCTGAGACGGAGCCGCATTGCAGCTTCGGCTCAACCTTCGTCCAGTACATCTCCGCCGGCGGTGATCTCCGTCCCTGAGACGGAGCCGCATTGCAGCGCGCGATCACCGACGAGGTGGGTCAAGTCCCGGGAAGTGGTGTAGTGCTGCGTGATCCGGTGGGTTAGGCGGTGAGTGCGGGCATGTCGTTGGCTCCTATGTCGGGGTTGTCGTCGGTGATGGTGGTCAGGCGGCAGCGGGTGAGGATGTCGAGGCCGAGGTAACG
>Ga0207866_1003054_pt1 | contig 10996 bp, 9 predicted proteins | sample HigsolmetaAR203D_FD_184835 | JGI IMG/M metagenome (GOLD analysis project Ga0207866, IMG submission 184835) | Ionic liquid and high solid enriched microbial communities from the Joint BioEnergy Institute, USA - AR20-3-D (SPAdes) (version 2) ...
GCATGCGGCTGGTGCTGCCGGCCCGGGGCGGCCCGCACCGCGCCGGGCTGGACGCCCTGCTGGCCCGGATCGGCGTCACCCCGGTGCCGGCCGTGGAGACCGACGACCAGGACTCCTGGCTGGAGCAGGTGCGCCAGGGAGCCGGCTCCCTGCTGTGGTACCGCGGCCGGCTGGAGGACACCCAAGGGCTGGTGGTGCGTTCCTTCACCCCGCCGCTGAGCCGGACGATCGGCCTGGTGCACGCCCACCGGCGGCTGCCGCCGGTGGTCCGCGACTTCCTGGCCTTCGCCAAGGAGGACGCCCGCGAGCGCCGCGGCGAGGGCCGGGTGCGGGAACACCTCTAGCCCGAGGGGATGTTCCTTCCGTGTCCCCCGCTATGGCGGCAACCGGGGCCGGAGGAGACGATGAACGCGACACACGCGCTGTGGCTGCTGGCGGTGCCCGTCGTGGCGGTGGGGGTGGCGACCGCCGCCCGCCGGGCGGGGATGCCCTCTCCGCTGGCGCTGGTGGCCGCCGGGCTGGTGATGGCGCTGCCGCCCGGGATCCCGGAGTTCGCCCTGGACCCGGAGTTCGTGCTGTTCGCGTTCCTGCCGCCGCTGCTGTTCTCGGCGGCCTGGGAGAGTTCCCTGCCCAACCTGCGCGACAGCGGCCGGGCCATCGGCTACCTGGCGGTCGGGCTGGTGCTGTTCACCACCGTGACGGTGGGATACGCCGTCTACCTGATCGTCCCGGCCATGCCGCTGCCGGCCGCGTTCGTGCTGGGCGCGATCGTGGCGCCGCCGGATGCGGTCGCGGCGGTGAGCGTGGCCAAACGGCTGGGCCTGCCGCGCCGGGTGGTCACCGTGCTGGTCGGGGAGAGCCTGTTCAACGACGCCACCGCGCTGACGGCCTTCCGGGTGGCGGTCGCCGCGACGGCCGGGGAGGGCTTCACGCTGCTGAGCGGCGGCTGGGAGTTCCTGTATGCGGCGCTGGGCGGCGCCGCCATCGGGCTGGCGGCCGGACCGCCGCTGCAGTGGCTGCGCACCCGGCTGCGCGACCCGGTGGCCGAGAACGCGGTGGCGGTGCTGGCTCCGTTCGCCGCCTACCTGGTCGCCGAGGCGGTGCACGCCTCCGGGGTGATCGCGGTGGTGGTCAGCGGGCTGTACCTGGGGCACCGCTTCGCCAGGTCGCCGGCCTCGACCCGGGTGATCGGCCAGGCGTTCTGGAAAGTGACGATCTTCATCCTGGAGAGCGTGGTCTTCCTGCTGATCGGGCTGCAGCTGCCGGCGGTGATGGCGGGCCTGTCCGAACGAAGCCCCTTCAGCCTGCTGTGGTGGGCGGCGACGGTGTTCGGCGTGGTGGTGGCCACGCGTTTTCTGTGGGTGTTCGCCACGGCGCGGGCGCCGCACCTGCCGCTCCTGCGCCGGCGCGCAGCCGGCGGACGGCCCCGGCGGCCGATGTGGCGGGAGATGACGGTGGTGTCGTGGGCGGGCATGCGAGGAGTGGTGTCGCTGGCCGCCTCGTTCGCCATCCCCACGAACACGGCGGGCGGTGCGCCGTTCCCCGAACGGCACCTGATCTTGTTCCTGACGTTCACCACCGTGCTGGGCACGCTGCTGCTGCAGGGCATGACGTTCCCGGCGCTGATCCGGCGGCTGGGCGTCAACGACGAAGACGAACGCCGCACCGACGCGGTGTCCGAGGCGGAGGCCCAGCACATCGCCGCCAACGCCGCGCTGCGGCGGCTGGAGGCGCTGGTGGAGCAAGAGCGCGACCGCCTCGACGAACGGGTCGTGCGGCAATTGCGCGACCTGGTCGAGCACCGGCGGCTCAGCGCCTGGGAACGGCTGGGCGGGGCCGCCGGACCCGACGGCGCCGAAGTCCCCACCGGCGCCTACCGGCGGCTGCGCCGGGAGATGCTGGCGGCCGAACGGGAGGCGTTCGTCCGCATGCGCGATGAACGCCGCATCGACGATGAGGTCCTGGAGCGGGTGCTGACCGAACTTGATCTGGAGGAGCTCGCGCTGTCTCGCCGGTGACCGGCCCTCAGCCCGCCGCCCGGCCCGCCTCCTGGGGCTTGTCGGGCAGCTCGGCGGCGTAGGACTCCTTGATGACCTCCAGGTGGTGCCAGGAGTCCCGGACCGTCGCCCCGGGCACCGCCCGGATGGCGTCCAGGATGTTCACCAGCTCCTCGCGGGAGGACGCCTCGGCCAGCCCCACGATGTCGTAACGGCCGAACCCGGCGGCCACATAGCGCACCCCCGGCTGGGCGGCCACCGCCTCGGCCACCTTGCGCACGCCTCCGGTGTCGACGACCACCCCGAACCCGCCGAGCTCGGCGGCGCCGAGCGCCAGCGGGTCGGCCAGCCCGGTCACCTGGATCACCCCCGAGCGCATCAGCCGCACCACCCGGGCCCGCGTCGCGGCCTGCGACAGGCCGATGATCTGCGCCAGCCGGGTGTAGGGGGCGCGGCCGTCGCGCTGCAGCTCCTGCAGCAGGCGCCAGTCGATGTCGTCGAGCGCGATGTCACCGAGCTCGCGCACCACCGAGTAGGCGTCCCGCACGGTGGCCACCGAGCGGAACACCTCGGCCGACCGCACGCCCGCGATGGCCCGCAGCTGGTCCACCTCCGCGGCCAGGGCCTCATCGTCGCGGGTGCGCACCTGCGCCACCAGATCGCACGGCCCGGCGGTGAGCGCGGCGAAGCTGACGCATGGGCGCGCGGCGATGCTCTCGGCGGCCTGCCGGGCCGACCCGTCCACGGTGATCGACACATGACCGACCGCCTGGGTGCCCACCACCGCCGAATGCACGATGCCGACGACCCGCACGACCTGCGTCTCCAGCAGGTGCTGCACTCGGGCCCGCACCGCCGTCCGAGACAGCCCCACGCGGTCGGCCAGGGCCTGGAAAGTGGCCCTGCCGTCCCGCTGGAGTTCGCGGACGAGCACGGTGTCGACCGCATCCAGCACGGGTCTCCTCCTCGACTGCAATGAATCGCCTTGTCGCTGCCCGCAAGATCATTTCATTTTCGGGCCGCGACCCGTCAAATTCCGACTTGAACGTGTTCGTCCCCACACTCCGCCGCCGATGCGTCGGACGCGCCGCCCGGGCGGTGCCGAATGACGCGACGCCACCGGGCGCGCGGCCGTGGCACGGCACAGGCCGGCGCCCGACTGTGGCCGGGTCCACGCGGGCCGGCCACCGGTTCCCGACGCCCGTCCGGACCGACGGGGCACAGATGACCGGCACCCGGACGCCGTCCGGCGGCAGACCGTCCCCAGGCAGCACCGGGTACCGGCGCTTGACATACATGCGTCTCTCCCGGTGTTCACCTGTCGCCTCGCCCGACGGGACGACCGACCGCCTGAGGCACTTGTAAGAAACGTGCAATGAGGCGGCATTTTCGTCAAGAGGTAACACCAGAACCCGTGAAATCTCACCATCTCGCCACGCTGGGGGGCATGTGCGCCTTCACAAGCCGGTCAGGATCTTCCGTAACGTCGCCCCAGCGGGCCGCCCGCGGCACGGCGGCGGGACGCCGCCCTCGCGCGGGCCTTCTAGACTGAAAACCTCCGGCCAGATGGGTGTGGGACTACGACCGTGCAGTTGCTGAACGGCGAGCGCATCGCTCACGACCTGACCTACAACGACGTCTTCATGATCCCCCGCCGCTCGTCGGTGGGATCGCGGCTGGATGTCGACCTGACCACGGTCGACGGCAGCGGCACCACCATCCCGCTGGTGGCGGCCAACATGACCGCGGTCTCCGGGCGCCGGATGGCCGAGACCATCGCCCGCCGCGGCGGGCTGGCGGTCATCCCCCAGGACATCCCCATCGAGGTGGTCGCCGACGTCATCGCCTGGGTCAAGCAGCGCCATCTGGTCTTCGACACCCCGATCCGGCTGTCCCCCTCCGGGACCGCCGGGGAGGCGCTCGGGCTGCTGCACAAGCGGGCGCACGGCGCGGTGATCGTGGTGGACGACGACGACCGCCCGGTCGGGGTGGTCACCGAGGCCGACTGCCAGGGCGTGGACCGTTTCACCCAGGTGCGCGAGATCATGTCCCGCGACCTGGTCACGCTGCCGGACACGCTGGCCCCCCAGGAGGCGTTCGACCGGCTGCACGAGCGGGGCCACCGCCTGGCCCCGGTGGTGGACGCCGACGGGCGGCTGGTGGGCGTGCTGACCCGCACCGGCGCGCTGCGCGCCACCCTCTACAAGCCCGCCGTCGACGCGTCCGGACGGCTGCGCATCGCGGTGGCCATCGGCGTCAACGGCGATGTGGCCGGCAAGGCCGAGGCGCTGCTGGAGGCCGGCGCCGACCTGCTGGTGGTGGACACCGCGCACGGCCACCAGGAGAAGATGATCTCCGCGCTGCGGGCGGTGCGCGCCCTGGACCCGCAGGTGCCGGTGGTGGCCGGCAACGTGGTCACCGCCGAGGGCGTCCGCGACCTGATCGAGGCGGGCGCCGACATCGTCAAGGTCGGGGTGGGCCCGGGCGCCATGTGCACCACCCGGATGATGACCGGGGTGGGCCGGCCGCAGTTCTCGGCGGTGCTGGAGTGCGCGGCCGAGGCGCGCCGGCTGGGCCGCCACGTGTGGGCCGACGGCGGCGTCCGCCACCCCCGGGACGTGGCGCTGGCCCTGGCCGCCGGCGCCGCCAACGTCATGATCGGCTCATGGTTCGCCGGGACCTATGAGTCCCCCGGCGACGTGCAGCACACCGCCGACGGCCGGCTGTACAAGGAGAGCTTCGGCATGGCCTCGGCCCGGGCGGTGCGGCTGCGCACCGCCGACGACACCCCCTTCGAGCGGGCCCGCAAGGCGTTGTTCGAAGAGGGCATCTCCACCTCCCGGATGTTCCTGGACCCCCAGCGGCCGGGCGTGGAAGACCTGATCGACTCGATCGTGGCGGGGCTGCGCAGCGCCTGCACGTACGCCGGCGCCCGGAATCTGGAGGAGTTCCACGAGCGCGCTTTGGTGGGCGTGCAAAGCTCCTCCGGCTTTGCCGAGGGCATGCCGCTGACCACCAGCTGGTGACCGGCGCCCGGACGCGCCGCCGGCCGGGTCAAAGATGATCGAGGCCGGTGAGAATCGCGCTTCCCAATTGCATATTCTTACCTTCACGTGCACCTATACGGGAACAGTTCGCGTTTGGTGAAAAACCACGCAACCCGTGGAGCGGTCTTGCGCGTCCAGTAGGTAGGCGGTGGCTTATCTCACCGCGCCTGGGGGATCGGAGCTTACATGGCCAGGAAAGCGGCCCGTGGCCGCGCCTCGTCCCGTGAGACGGGCGACCCGAACGCCGGGAGAGCACGCAGCCTGTCCGGCGCGCTGGGGCTGACGCTCGCCTCCGGGCTGCTGTGGGGCGTGGCGCACCTGTGGGCGGGCCGCCGGCTGGCCGGCGTGCTGCTGATGGCCCTGTTCATGGCGCTGGTGACCACCGTGGTGATCGCGGTGACCGTCTTCGGCGGCGACCTGACCGAGCTGGCCGTGCAGTCGCAGTGGCTGACCCGCGGCGCCGGGGCGCTGGCGGTGCTGGGCCTGGTCTGGGTCGCCGTGGTGATCCGCTCCTACCAGGTGGTGCGGCCCGCCGGGTTGGGCGCGCTGCGCCGCACCGCCGGCATCGCCGCGGTCACCGTGCTGTGCTCGCTGGTGGCCCTGCCGGTGGCGGAAGGCGTCCGCATCGCCCAGGACTCCAACCACACCCTCTCCAGCATCTTCCGCTCCGGCACCGCCGGCGGCCGCCGGATCGACCGGGACGACCCCTGGGACGGGCTGCGGCGGGTGAACGTGCTGCTGCTGGGCGGGGACGCCGGCCCCAACCGCATCGGGGTGCGCACCGACAGCATGACGCTGGCCAGCGTGGACACCCGCACCGGCGACACCGTCCTGCTGAGCCTGCCGCGCAACCTGGAGAACGTCCCGCTGCCGCCCGGCCCGGCCCGCGACCGCTTCCCCTACGGGTTCACCGGGGACGGGCCGATGACCCCGGGGCTGCTCAACGAGGTCTACGACTACGCCGAAAACCACCCCGACGTGGTGCCCGGCGTCCCCAAGGACCGGCGCGGCCCCGAGCTGATCAAGGGCACCTTCGCCGAGATCCTCGGCCTGCCGGTGCACTACTACATCCTGGTCGACATGCAGGGCTTCGCCGACCTCATCGACGCGATGGGCGGAGTGCGCATGACCGTGCCGGAGGACATCGTCTACGGCCGGTTCAGCGAGGGGCGCGTCAAGGCCGGCACCCGGGTGCTGTCGGGCAAAGAGGCCCTGTGGTACGGCCGCTCGCGCACCAACAGCGACGACTACGTGCGGATGGGCCGGCAAAAGTGCCTGCTGCGGGCGGTGGCCCGGCAGGCCAACCCGCAACTGGTGCTGACCCGCTTCCACGAGCTGGCCTCCGCCGCCCGCCGGACGATCTCCACCGACATCCCCGCCGAGCTGCTGCCGGCGTTGGTGAAGCTGTCGGCCAAGATGCGCGACGGCGCCAGGATCGACAGCCTGCAGTTCATCCCCCCGCTGATCAACACCGGCAACCCCGACTTCGAGCTCATCCGGAAGCTGGCCGCCGAGGCCATCGCCGAGAGCGAGCGGGCACGCGAGAGCGGCTCCCCCGCTCCCTCGCCGTCCTCGGCCTCCCCCAAGCCGGAGACCACCGCCGACCAGTCCTCTCCCTCGCCCAGCCCCTCTCCGCAGACCAAGCCGGTCTCGCTGGACGAGACCTGCCCGTCCTGATAGACCCGGGGCATGGAGCGCCGGTACCGCCTCCGCCAGATCGTCAACATCGTCAACGCCTCCACGCCGCTGGGGATGCTGCTGGCACGGGCCGGCGGCTCCGGCGGCCTGCGACGCGGCCCGCACGGGCTGCTGATCGGCACCGGCTACCGGCTGCCGCTGCCGGCCGCCCCGGCGTTCACGGTGGGCAACGTGGTGCTGGTGCGGGACGACGGGTCGATCCTGCGGCGGCGGCCCTCGCTGCTGGCGCACGAGGCGCGGCACGCCACCCAGTACGCCTGGTGCCTGGGGCCGGTGATGATCGTGCTGTACCTGGTGTGCGCGGGCCTGTCGATGGCGCTGTGCGGCGACCACGCCTCCTACAACCCCTTCGAACGCCGGGCCGGGCTGGAGGACGGCGGCTACCGGCGGCGCCCACTGCGCTTTGCGCGGCGCTGACCGCCGCTCAGCCCGGTTCGATGCGCATCGCGTCCTCCTCGGCCGTGTAGCCGCCGGAGTCGGGGCCGACATCGCGGGCGACGGCGTCCTCCTCGGTGTCGGGGTGGGCGCCCTCGTCCTCTTCAACGATCCGCCCGGCCGTCTGAGACTCGGGTTGTTCTCTGGCCAGCTTGTAGTCCATGGGCTCACCGGCGGCCTGTTCCCCGGCGGTGGTGCCGTACCGGTCGACGGCCACTGGCTCCTCGCCGGGCAGCGGCATCTCCTGGGGGTCCTCGGCCCACTGCTGCTGCGGAGTGCCGTCCTGCAGGTCGGGTATGCCCTCGTCCTCGAAACGGGACCGCGGATCAGGTTCGGTCATGGCGCCCTCCCGGTGCTCTGCCGAGGGGCCCTTACCCCCGCTGCGGCGATCAATCGCCGGTGGCTCCCGCAGCGAAGACCCGGCAACCAGCCGGGTTCGAGTCGCATCAAACGTTATACAGCCAACTTTGTTCCGCCAGACCACGAGACCCACAACGAACACGATTCGGGGGTAGCGATGGCACGCACGATCAGCGAGGAGCACATCGGCCTCGCCCACCTCGACGAACTGGGCCGGGAGCTGACCGACCGCGGCTACCTGACCATGATCGTCACCGCTGGGATTCCGCGCCTGGACGTCCTCAACCGCACCGACCCCGAGCGCCACGGCACCGTGCTGTGCGAGCGCGGCGCTCACGAGGAGGAACGCTGGTTCTGGTGGTCCTGGGCCGACCGCATCGCCCCCGTCACCGATCTGCGCCGGGCCGCCGACCTGATCGACCGTTTCCTGAGCGGCGCCGCGGGCTGATCAGCCGGGCCCGCCCCGTCCCTTCCGGTCCCCGCAAGGGGGATCATGGAGGTGAACGCGCAGGTGAACGGGAAGGCGGGTGCCGGTGCCTCGAATCCAGGACTGTCAGGCGTTCAAGGTGGCGATGCCGCGGGGACGGCGCCCGCAGAGCATCCTGGTCAGGCTGACCAACGAGGACGGCACGACGGGCTGGGGCGAGGTGGCCTTCCCCGAACCGCCCGATTCCACCTGGGCCGACATCTCCGAACGGCTCGCCCCGGCGCTGCTGGGGCTGGAATGGGAGCGCCCGGAGGACGTGTCGGCCACCGTCGAGTTCGGCACCCGGCCGGCCGCCGCCGCGGTGGACATCGCCTGCTGGGACCTGTGGTGCCGCCTCAAAGGACTGCCGCTGGCCCACGCCCTCGGCGGCACCCGCACCTCCATCGTGACCGGCACCCGCATCGACACCGCGCCGTTCCTCATCGACGCCCTGATCAGCCGGGTCAACCAGGCGGTGGGCAGCGGCCACACCCGGGTGACGCTCAAAGTACGGCCCGGCTGGGACATCGAACCGGTACGGGCCGTACGGGCCGCCTACCCGGCCCTGGCGGTGGTGGTCGACGCCTGCGGTTCCTACACCGAGTCCGAGGAGCACCTGGAGACCCTGCAGGCGCTGGACGCCTACGGGCTGGTGGCCATTGAACGGCCCTTCCCCGCCGGGGACCTGGCCGCCCACGCCCGGCTCCAGCAGCGGCTGGAGACCGCGGTATGCCCGCAGATCAGCGATCTGGACATGCTGGAGGCCGCCATCGAGCAGCGCGCGGGCCGCATGCTGCACCTGGACATCAGCCTCATGGGCGGGCTGACCGCCGCCCGCGGCGCCCACGACCGCGCCTACGCCGCCGGCTGGGACGTGTGGTGCGGCGGCTCTGGAGCGTTCGGCATCGGCCAGGCCGCGGCGGTGGCGCTGGCCGGGCTGCCGGGCTGCACACTGCCCAGCGACGTCACCGACCCGGCCGGCGGACCGGCCTTCGTCTCCCCGCCGGTCCGCTCCCACGGCGGCGTGGTCGGGGTGCCGCTCACCCAGCCCGGCCTCGGCCACCAGGTCGATGAGGAGCGCATCGCCAAGCTGGCCACCGACACCCGGCGGATCCCCGCGTGAACGCCCCGGTCTGGGTGGTCGCCGGCCCGCCCGGCAGCGGCAAGAGCACCGTCGCCGACGGCCTGCTGGCCCGGCTGCGCCCCGTCCCCGCTCTGCTGGACAAGGACACCATGTACGGGTCCTTCGTGGCCGCCACTCTCGCCGCGCACGGACGCGACCAAGGCGAGCGGGAGGGCCCCTGGTACGACGAGCACATCAAGCGGCATGAGTACGCGGGAATGACCGCCACCGCCCGCCAGATCCGCTCCCACGGCTGCCCGGTGATGCTGTCGGGTCCATTCACCGGTCAGATCCACGACGCCGAGCGCTGGCGAGCCTGGGTGACGGAACTGGGCGGCCCGCCGGTGTATCTGGTGTGGATCCGAACCGACGCTGAAACCCTGCGTCACCGCCTCACGACACGTGGCTTGTCTCGTGATGCCGGTAAGCTGGCCGCCTTCGAGGACTTCCTGGCTCGGATGCGCCCTGGTGTTCCCCCGCCCGTGCCGCATCTGGAGGTCGATAATCGCCTGCCGGCTTCCTCGACGCTTTCCACCCAGCTCGATGCCTTGGTCGCCATGACGGGCTGAGGTGATCTCTGTTTCGTGTGGCGCGGCGTCTTTTGTCGGGGAGTGGGCTTCGATAACGGCTGCTTCCGCCTCGTCCCGGGCCTGGGCGTGCCGTTTCTTGACCGCAGGGCGCCCGGGTCCGGTCCCTGCTCGCAGAAGACGGCTCGGCGAGTCTGCACCGCGTTCTGTTCCAACTCGCTTTGTCGACTACTCGCTTTCACGGAGGTCGAAGCGGTGTCCACCAGGCGCCTGCAGCCCAGGAAAATCCCACGTCGGCAACGTGCGGTCGAGACCCGGCAGCGGCTGCTGAAGGCCGCTGCTCGCGTTTTCTCCGAGTAGGGGTACGCCGCGGGCACCACCAACCGCATCGCCGAGGCCGCCGGGCACTCCATCGGATCCCTGTACCGGTACTTTCCGAACAAGGACGCCATCCTCGCCGAACCGGCCACCGCCCACGTCTGGGCCGGGATCGCGACGATGCGCCGCCGACTGGAGGAGCCGCTGCCCGAGTCCCTGGGAACAAGATCCGCCTGTTCTTCCGGGCGGTTAGCGACAGCCACCGCGACGATCCCCGCCTGCGCCGTGTCCTGTTCGGAGAGGCGCTGTGGCCGCCCGAGCTGCTCGGATGCTGCACGAAGCCGAGAGGTAGGCGGTGGAGAGTGGTCACGGGCCTGTTGGAGAGCGGCCCGCGGGTGCAGGTGGCCGGCAGTTCCCTGGCGGCCGGCATGGTGGCCGCTATCGAGTCCTTGGTGTGCTGGGCCAGCAGCCGAGAAGAACTCCGCTCCCTCACCCTTGTGGGGAGGCGGTGACCATGCTGACCCCCCCACCTCACCTGTCAGTCTGCCGAAACGATGAGGGACCTCACCCCCACATGACACCGCCTCAAACCAAGCGACAGAGCAAACAAACACCCAGCCTGAATCGGGGATCGGCACACCAACCCGCCCCCCCTCGCCCAACAACACAAAAAAAGGGGGGACCCCCGGTCCCCGTGCTTCCCGGAGCCCGTCCCTCTCAGCCCCGCTCAGGAGCCGAAACCCACCCCCCGCCCACACGGTCGCAGACCCGCCCTCTGGGCTCTCCGAACGCACCCCCGACCCTTTCTCAGCCCCACCTGAAAACCGGGGACGGCACACCACCCCACACCCCAACAAAACAAAAAAGGGAGCTCCCGCCCTTCCGGGAAAACCCGGAAGCACCTCTCTCAACCCCGCTCAGGAGCCGAAAACCCACCCCCACGGGCCCAACAAAAAGAGAAGAGGTCCCGCCCCCCAGGCCTCCCGGAAGGGGAAACCCCACCCGAAACCAGCAAGAAAAACCAA
>Ga0207866_1003056_pt1 | contig 10988 bp, 9 predicted proteins | sample HigsolmetaAR203D_FD_184835 | JGI IMG/M metagenome (GOLD analysis project Ga0207866, IMG submission 184835) | Ionic liquid and high solid enriched microbial communities from the Joint BioEnergy Institute, USA - AR20-3-D (SPAdes) (version 2) ...
TCATGCCTTGGCCCCGAAGCTTTTCAACGAGGTCCTTGGGCTCAAGGTGCGGCTTGTCAAATACGCCTCTCCTACCCTGTTCCGCGGAGGTTCCACCTGGATCAGACTGTGCTTCGTTGGTCATTCTTGTCGCACAAAAATTCCAGACATGAAAAAACCCGCCTTTTACACTGCCTCCGAGAAGGTCACGTTATCCGAAGACAACAAGTGTGGCGGGTTGCGTTAATCAAATTTTATTACGAGATTTCTCAGTACGGCAAATCCCGCGCAAAAAAATGCCCGTAAATTTCGCGTGTTACCTCCGCATCGATCGCGAAACACAACATCTAGGGTCCGATACGTCTTTGCACACTAGATCTAGTAATTGCCCCAAAACCACGGCCAGGGCTTACCTGACGTTATCATAGCTTGCCGAATCGCTACCGGTGGCCCGGGGAACTGTCTTGATGGAGCGCGGAACCTGCTTGTGCAGTCGAGCTTCGTACGAGTGCCCTCCCTCCACCTTCGCACCAATTTGCGCCACTGTGCACGCCTCCTGTTGAGCGGAGCTGTCTCGGCTCTCCGCCGATGAGCTCCGGGTATAGCGCAGGCAAGGGGCGCCGGATGCGCGCGGCTCGCGCTATAGAGGAGCCGAGCCTGTGCGCATCCCAGCGTCCACCTTGTTCGCCGACCTCTCACGCCGCTCCTTCGCACAAGGGTTCGGTACACCAGTCTTCGGTTCTAAAGAAGGCGGAACCGGAACTCAAAATTCCGCGGCGCGAGACGTATCGTCCCGTTTGCTAAGGCTACGAGTAACTCTAAGCTCGTCGAGCGGACTACTAGACTCGGACCATACGTCGCGTCGCCAATGCGGTCGCCCGCGATCGCAACCGAGAGCCCCGCAGGTGTTGGCTACAGGTGCGGGCAAGACGCCCACAGTGATGATTCGGCCAGCAGTTCCTGAGGGTCGTCTCGATTACTTTCAGTCCTTGCTCAGCAGGGACCGCAATTTCTTCTTGCACGCAGCTCCAGCATGGCCTCGCCGTGGGACTTCTGCAATTTCCTTAATCTGTCGCTCGTACTGCTCGCGAACATCCTGGGTTTGGAGCTCACGATAGCACTTGAGCAGACTCTTGCTTGGTCTTTACTGTATGGCCACCGCGGCAAATCCGGTTTCTGTCTTCCGCGAACGGCAACTCTCTCTTTCCTCCTTCTTCGACGCAACCAGGTAGATCTGTGGCGACCCTTTGTGTCTGAGAGGCGCGGCGTCGTTGGCACCTTTCGTTCCTGTGCTGTCGGCGTGCGACTGTTCGTTTTTTAATTTCGCATGGAAGGGGCGCTTCAACGTCCACGATTCATCCGCGGGTTTTTCCCGCGCGACGGCACCTCCGAAGTTCAGCAGCCGGCCGTCCCGCAGGTAATACATCACCGCATGCCGGGTGGGGCCGCACCAAATCGTCGAGACCCGCTCCATGAGGTCTTTCGGAAGGCGCTCTACCGGTACGACTGCCCGCCACGAGATATCGCCCGTGTACGTGACGGGGCTGGGGCCGAGCACCTGGTTGCGCACGACCGATTTGATCCCATCCGCCCCGATGAGCAGGTCGCCGCTGGCGCGGGATCCATCTGCGAGGAGCAGGGTGACGCTGCTGGCATGCTCTTCAAACCCGACCGCCCTGGCGCTGGTACGGACGCAGCGAGGGTTCAGTTCCTGGACCTTGCGCAAGATGATTTCATGAAGATCGGCGCGATGAAGGTGGTAATACGGCGCGCCGAAATTGGCTTCATGGTCTATCAGGGGGAGGGTGGCCATTAGCTCGCCGGTATCGAAGCGCCGGAAGTGCATGGCCTTGGGGCGCACGGCGATCTTCTCGAGTTCTTCGCGCAGGCCTAGCCTAAACAACACCTTCACGGCACTGGGACTGACTTGGATCCCTGCGCCGACCTCGCCCAGTGTTTCGGCCTGTTCATACACCTCGACGTCGAATCCCTCTTTCATGAGGGATGCTGCGGCGACCAGTCCGCCGAGTCCGGCCCCGGCGATCACGATTTTCATGGTTTCTCCTTGGCTTTTCTTGCTCTGTTTCCGAATAGGCTTCAGGCGGCTTTCGCGGACTCCGCCCTAGCCGGGTAAATGGCAACCTCCATCGCACCGATGCCCTGGATCGAGCACTGCACGGTATCGCCTGGCACGACGGGGCCGACCCCGGCGCACGTGCCGGTCATGATGATGTCGCCCGGATAAAGCGTGTAGAACCGAGAGGCCCAGGCTATCTGGCGCCGTATGGGCATGATCATTTGACGTGTATTCGTCTGTTGTCGCAGCTCGCCATTCACCCGGAGGCTCATGTCCAGGGCTTGCGAGTCGGCGATGGCGTCGGCCGTTACCAGCCATGGACCGAGCACCGAATAGCTGTCAACCGATTTACGCATGGAGCGGTCTTCCGGACCGCGCACCGTCATGTCCAGGGCGATGGCGTACCCCGCTATGACATCCAGGGCTTCGTCTTCAGTGACATCGGCCGCCTGTTTGCCGATGATCACGCCGAGTTCGAGCTCGTGGTGTGTCAGGCGTTCGGGGAACCTGACGTGGACGCCGTGCGATGCACCCACCAGGGAAGTGGTTGCCTTCAGGAAGAGCCCTTGTTGCTCGATGCTGCCTTGGTACCGATCTGTGAAGGTCGCTTTGTCGGTGCGCGCCTCCTCGACGTGGTCGCCATAGTTCACGGGCACGCCGATAATCTTGCTCGGGTTCGCCACGGGGCTGAGGAAGCAGGCGTCATGCACCGGCCTGCTGGCTGCAGAAGGCAGTAACCGTTTGGCTTCCGACCGGATCTTCGGCAGATGGGCCACGAGCAGGTCTCCGGGAGGAGCAGGGTAGCGTGCGGGTGGCAGGGCAGCGAGGGCGTCCGTAATATCGTAGACGCGGCCATCCTCAACGACGCCGAGTCGATGGTTGTCGAACCAGCAGATGTTCATAAGCGATGCGTAAAGGGAAGAAGGAATCTCGGTGCAGGCACGGGTGCCCAGGTCAAGCTTGGACCTCTTCGGCAAGAATGCCCAGCCGCCGCAGCACGTCTGCATCAGACACGACGAATAGGCGGGCATCGTTATCCGCGCTCAGGTGCGACACCCAATTGTTCTGCGGGATGGTGAAAACATCCCTCGCCTGCCATGTGATCGTGACCTCGCCGATGCGGCTTTCGCCGCGTCCTTCGACAACGGTGCACACCAGGTTCGCGTTCGTCCGGGCGGCAGGGGTGGGCTTGCCCGCGGGCACTTCGATCATCGTGCTCTCCAGGAAGGGCACCGCGCATTCACCGTTCAACGGATTGATATAGCGAACGCGTCGTACGCCGTCGGAGGCCAGTGGGGCGTGCTGGAGCGCCTGGATGGCGTCGGCATATGGATAGCGGAACACCGGCGAGTGGTTGCGGCTTCCGGCGATGTCCTGCGGCACGATATTGGGTGACGCGAATGCCCGATCGTCAGTCGTGACAGGCGGTACGGTAATGGGCCCGGGTTCGAAGGCCACGGTGCCAAGGTATTGGTGCAGCGGGACGTCCAAGACGTCGAGCCAGACGACTGGCTCGGTTCCGTAGTGATAGTGTTCATGCCAGCACATGCCCGGCGTCAGGATCAGGTCTCCGAACTCCATTGGGCAGGGCTTGCCGTCGACCACGGTGACGGCTCCAGACCCCTCGAGCATGAACCGCAATGCGTTCATGGAGTGGCGATGCGGTCGCGCGGTTTCGCCGGGCAGCAGGCACTGCAGCGCAGCGAGCACGTTCCCGCAAGTGAACTCGTCCGCCAGCGACTTCGAGCGCGGGCTCATCATTTGCAGGACACGTCGCTGGACGGCTGCAGGGGAGGTTTCTTCGAATGCGAGCTGGATGAGGGGACGCGTTTCTGCCCAACGCCAGATATGCGGGGCCAAGGGGCCTGCAGGAGCTTTGTGGGCGTTGGGGCTCTCCCATAGCGGAGCCAGGTGGGCGGACTGCCAAAGCGAGGAAGTCTGGCTGGTAGACTGCTTCATGACTGGATGGGTCTCGCGGTTAAAGATATAGTCGAGCGCCTCATGACTATTCGATGAACGCTGGCAGGCGAGCGCAGGCGTACGGCCTGGACGCTATGCAATGTCTCAGCGACTCGGTCAACGTATTGGCGTGGCTGTGAACGGGCGCGCTCTGCGCCGCATCAGGATTCAGCCGCCGGGGTGATGGGTCTCCGTGATTCTTCTTTCGGCGAGTGTTTGGGATGCTGCGGGAGTATATGGATAGCGAAGGCGGGGATATATAAACGACTTGGCAAACTCTTTTCCAAATCTGGAAAAATAGAATGGATCGTTTAATGGAGATGCGCTTATTCGTGCATGCTGCGGAGCAGGGAAGCCTCTCCAAAGCGGCCGAAATACTCAATATCCCCAATTCGAGCGCAAGCCGAGGGTTGGCGTCGATAGAGAAAAGACTGGGGGTGCGGCTTGTAGACAGGACGACGAGGAATTTCGCCTTGACCGAATTGGGCGAAATTTTTTATCAGCAATGCCAGATGGTCTTGGCGACCGTGGAAGAGGCCGAGGCGTCGCTACACGCGGCACGGGTGGAAATAGCGGGCGTGCTGCGCATCACGGGTTCTACGTCATTCTGCCTCAAGCACATCGTTCCCGTATTGCCGACGTTTACGGAAAAGCATCCCAAGGTGGACGTCCACATCATGGCGGCCAACCGCTACTACGACCTGATCGACAATGGGATAGACGTAGCATTCCAGGTGCGGGACTACACGGTCGATTCGAACATCATCGTCCGGCCATTGGCGCGCGCCCGCCTTATCCTCGCGGCGGCTCCCTCCTACATCGAGCGCCACGGCGCGCCGGCATCCGTGCACGACTTGGCCCATCACAAGATACTCATGTATTCGTATCACCAAGACAGGGATGGACTCCAATTTACGTGCGGCAAAGAAACGGTCCGAGTGGAGGTGAAGCGCCACCTGGAAGCCACTGATGGGCGCATCTTGACCGCGGCGGCACTCCTCGGCCAGGGGATAGTCGTCCAGCCCAATTACGTTCTTCACGATGACATCGTGGCGGGGCGCTTGGTCACCGTTCTTCCGGATTGGCGCCTTCCCGAGATTCCAATCAACATTGCATACCAACGCCGGAAGTTCTTGCCCAAAAAGACCACTGCGTTCATCGATTTCATCGTGCAGCACTTCCGGGAGATGGACTTCGAGCGCCAATGGGAAGAAGGGGGCGGCCCGGCGCATGTAGCGGTTTCGTGATCCGCCCGCCATGCGCCGGTGCCCAGCGACCAGCGCACCCCTGGCGGCTTACGGCCGGCCTTCCGGCTTTCTGGGCGGCCAATTGCTCAGGTAATCCCGGGAAAACTTGACGGCACGCTCCACTTGCTTGCTTGCACATCTCAGGCCGACCAATGCCATGCGCACGCTGGCGTCCATATAGCCTTCGGGATCCTCGACCCCCCGGCCCAAGGCGCCGATCCCGGCGATCGAGGCGCCCATCATGAAGTCCACGGCCTCGTCCAGGCGCTCAAAGTTGAACTGGCCCGTGGCAAGGCCCCGGCGAAGGTCTTCTTGCATGTAGTCGCGCACCAATAGCTTGTCGTTGACAGCGGAGCTGGACCGAGTGACGAACGACGCCCAGATGGGGTCCGCGGCAGCGCGTTTCAGGAACAGCCGGAAGCCGACTGAGAACCGTTGCCATGGCTCCTTGAGCGGGTCGTAAATGGGAAGAATGTCGCGCGTCATCTGGTCGCTCTGCGAGAGCGATAGCGCATGCAGGACTTCGTCCAGGGACATGAAATGCTGGTAGAAGGTGCCGCGCGATACGCCGGCTTCCCGGACGATGTCTTCAATCACGGGCATGCGGCTGCCAGCGGTCGCAAAAACCTTCATGGCGGCGTCCATGAGGCGTGCCCGCATCAAGGCGCGCTTGCGTGCGGCGACCTCGGTGCGGTGGTCGCGTTTGGCGGCGGTATCCCGAGCGTTGTCTCCTGGCATATCGACCTCTGTTTCCAGTGATGTTTTGTCAGTTTGATGAACTGACGTTCTGACGTGGGGAAGATACTGGTTGCTGAGCCCCTGGCCCGATTCTTATATTGCGCATCAATGTCATTGTGACATAAACGTCAACATGACACAAACGTCAATATGATGTCGGAGACAGTGATGACCGCAACCGTGAATGCCCCGGAAACGCAGTACTTCCAAGAAGAAGCCGCAAAAAGGTCCACGTTAGTCGCCCGCGCCAAGGCGCTGCATCCGATTCTTTCCAAGAACGCCACGCAAACCGAGAAAGATAGAAGGGTGGTGGAGGAGAATATCCAGGCCCTGGCGGAGGCTGGTCTTTTCAAGACCATGGTGCCCAAGCGGTATGGCGGATATGAGGGGTCGATCCGCACGCATATCGAGGTGACGGCAGCCGTGGCGGAGGCATGCGGCTCCTCGGCCTGGGTGGTGGCCCTGACCAATGTTTGTGCCTGGTTCACCGGGCTGTTTCCCGAGCGCGCGCAGGACGAAGTTTTCAAGAACACTCCGGATGCGCGCGTAGCGGGCGTGTTCTCGCCGTCCTCGGACGTCAAGCGCGTGGACGGCGGCCTGGTCGTTGCCGGGAAATGGTATTGGTCTTCCGGGTGCTTGCATGCCGATTGGGCACTGCTCGGCGTTCGTGAGCAGGACAAAGATGGCGTGCCGCTGAATCAGTACCTCGCCTTGATCCCGATGAGCGAGCTCTCGATCGAAGATACGTGGTTCGTGGCGGGCATGAAGGGTACCGGCAGCAATTGCGTCGTGGCCCAGGAGGTGTTCGTTCCCGAGCATCGGCTGTTGCCCATGATGAAAGCGGTCGAGGGCCAGTACTTGACGCCGTTCGAGGATGAGGTGGCTTACCGCGCTGCGTTCATCCCCGTTGCCGCGCTGGTGCTCATCGGCGCACAACTGGGGCTGGCCCGGGCCGCACTGGCCTATGTGCTCGAAAAGGCGCCGCAGCGGGCGATCGCCTATACCTCCTTCAAGCGGCAGACCGATTCGGTGGCTTTTCAAATTCAGGTGGCCAAGGCAGCGATGAAGATCGAGACCGCGCACCTGCACGCATATCGGGCGGCCGACGACATTGACCAGGCGGCGTTTCGCGGGGAGTACCTCGATTACAAGACCCGTGCGCGGGTGCGTGCCGATACGGGGTATGTCGCCCAATATGCAAGCGACGCCATCAACTTGCTCATGACGGCGCACGGCGCAGGATCTTTCGCCGAATCCAGCCCCATGCAGCGGATCTGGCGCGACTCGAACACCGCCGCCAGGCACGCCATCGTGCACCAACCCGTGGCTGAAGAAATTTATGGCAAAGCGCTGCTTGGCGCCGAGAACACGGTCACGCCTCTCGTCTAACCGCGAGCATGGTGAATTGCCATGGAAAAGACATTTGACTCCGGTTTATTCCGCAAGGTCATGGGCCAATTCGCCACCGGCGTGACGGTCGTGACCTACCTCGCGGAGGGCGAGGTGCGTGCCATGACGGCCAATGCGTTCATGTCCGTCTCCTTGGATCCTCCCCTGGCCGCGATTGCCGTGCGCCGCGTGAGCAAGTTCACCTCGGCGATATCGCAAGGGGATCGGTTCGGCGTGAGCTTCCTAGTGGAAAGCCAGAAAGCGCTGAGCGACCACTTTGGGGGACGCCCCGCTGCAAGCATTGAGCCGCCGTTCGAATATCACAGGGGCATCCCCTTGATACGAGACAGTCTTGCGCAGCTTGTGTTGAGAACCGTCCATGTCCATGAGGCGGGAGACCACCTGCTGTACGTAGGCGAGGTCGAGCACTTGGAACTTGGCAGGGAGCGTCGGCCGCTCGTGTTCTACAGCGGCGGCTACACGCAGATAACGAGCCGCCCGCCCCTCGTTGTCTGGTCAGGTGATGCCGGGTGTTGAGGCGGCAGAGGCAGTGAACAAATCGACATGGATCAAAGGAGGAGGTAAGCCATCATGAATGCACGACACGGAAAAGGTAGGCGCGCTTTCTTGGCGAATAGCGCAGCGCTGATCGCTGCCACGGCCGGGACGTCGTTTCCCGCGCTCTCGGCGAGGGCGGCGGACGCGCCGCGCCGGATCGACGTGCATGCGCATTACCTGCCGGAAAAGTATCGCGCTGCGCTTGTCGAAGCAGGTCACTCGAAGCCTTCCGGCATGCCTGGGATCCCGGCGTGGAGCGTCCAGCAGCATATCGAGATGATGGACCGCAACGGGATCGCGTCATCCATTCTTTCTATCTCCGCCCCGGGCCTGCACTTTGGCGATGATGCCGCGGCCCGCGGCCTGGCGCGCTATGTCAATGAGGAAGGGGCCAAGGCCATGCAGGCCTTTCCCCGGCGCTTCGGCATGTTCGCGTCGCTGCCTTTGCCGGAGATAGACGGCTCGTTGAAAGAAATCGAATATGCATTCGATGTGCTGAAGGCCGACGGCGTCGTCGTTCAAAGCAACCATAATGGTGTCTATCTCGGGGATAAGAGGCTGGATCCGGTTTTTGCGGAACTGGACCGGCGCAGTGCGCGGATTTTCATACATCCCACGAATCCGTACTGCCCGTGCTGCAGCGGCCAGGATCCGGCCTTGCTCCCCCCGATCGGCTATCCGTTTCCCATGATCGAGTTCATGTTCGAGACGACCCGGGCCGTATTCAACCTGATCCTCTCCGGGACGCTGGCGAAGTATCCCAACATCAAGATCATCGTGCCCCACGCGGGCGCCACGATCCCAGTCCTCGCAGACCGCGTCGCGGGGCTTTCTCCAGCCTTGGGCCTGCGAGAGAAGCTGGACGTGCCGCGTTTTTATGCAACGCTGCGCGAGCTCTATTACGACCTCGCGGGGTTTCCGTTGCCGCGCCAGGTCTTGCCATTGCTGCAGATAGCCGATCCGGGCCACATCCTGTACGGCAGTGATTGGCCGTATACGCCGGAAGCGCTGGTCAAGGCGCTGGCCGAACAGTTGGACAACAGTCGTTCGTTGCCGCCAGAGCTCAGCGCGGACGGCATGCGGCGCAATGCGTTGAAGCTATTCCCCAGGTTCGCCTAGTGCCGGTGCAAGGGACCGCACGTACGGTGACCGGCGCAAAGTGGACCCAATATGAGTGTCTTTCGAAAGATTGAAGGAACCAGACGATGAAACTGCTACGTCACGGCCCCGTTGGGGCAGAGAAAGCCGGCGCCCTGGACAAGCAGGGGCGGATGAGGGATCTGTCGTTGCTCGTGCCCGACTGGACGCCAGAGTGGCTGTCTCCGGAAAAACTGGATGCCATCGCAGCGATAGACCTTGAGCGGATGCCGTTCGTGCCGGAGAACAGCCGCATCGGCACGCCTGTTGCCGGCGTTCGCCAGTTCGTTGCCATCGGGCTGAACTACCGCAAGCATGCCTTGGAGTCCGGGATGGAAATTCCCGATGAACCGGTGGTTTTTGCCAAGGCCATTACGTCGTTGGCCGGGCCGAACGATAACGTCGTGTTGCCCGAGGGCGCTGAAACGGCCGATTGGGAGATCGAACTGGGCGTGGTGATCGGCACGACCGCGCGCCAAGTTTCCGTCGACGATGCGCTCAAGCACGTCGCCGGCTACTGCCTGGCGAACGACGTTTCCGAGCGCGATTGGCAAATCCATCGCAACGGGCAATGGGGCAAGGGCAAGAGTTTCGACGGCTTTGGGCCTCTCGGGCCGTGGCTGGTGACGGCCGACGAACTCTCCAACCCGCAGGACGTGCCGCTGGAGCTCAAGGTCAACGGCAAGACGGTGCAGAAGAGCAATACAGCAGACATGATCTTCTCGGTCGCCGAGATCGTTTCCTACCTGAGCCAGTTCATGACCCTGCTTCCGGGGGATGTGGTGATCACCGGAACGCCGGAAGGGGTGGGCCTCGGCATGAAGCCTCCCCAGTTCCTGCGGCGGGGGGATGTGATGTCGCTTTCGGGCGGCCCGTTGGGTACGCAGACACAGCGCGTTGTCTAATGTAGGCGCGTTCTTCCTCGATCCGCTCCAGCGGGCGCAGGACTGGCCGGCGCCATGCTGCCCCGGCCCGCGCGAGGGCGCTTCGGGGAATCCAGAAGGAGACATTGATGAGTTTCTCGCATTTTGCTGATAGCAACCTGCTTGCGGTGCACTCAGTGGACGAGTTCGTGTTCAGCGTGCCGGACCTGGTCGTCGCGCGACACTTCTACGAGAACTTTGGCTTGAACGTGCGCGACGAGGAGGATGGCTGGCTGTCCCTGTACACGTATCACCATTCTCATCGCTGGGGTCGCATTGTGCATGACGCTGGAAACCCCAAGCGGCTGCGATGGCTTACCTTCGGCGTTTACCCCCAGGACTTCCGGCGCTTTGCGCAGCTTTTCGCCGAGCGGAATGTGCCTCTCATCACGCCGCCGGCTGGCGCAGGGCGGGATGCCTTGGGCGACGCCTTGTGGGTCCAGGGGCCGGATGGGCTGCCCATTCAATTGCGTGTCGCCGCCAAGTGCTCCCCGTCCGGGTTTGGGCCGAGGGAGTTCCCCCCGGCACCCGGGCTGGGCAGGCGGGCGAAGCCTCGCAGCAAACAGCAGCGCGTACAGCCGCGGCACCTGTCCCATGTGCTGATGTTCACTGCCGATGTGGACAAGGCACGTGAGTTCTACGAGGGCATCCTGGGGTTGAGGTTGTCGGACCGCTCGGGGTCGCTGATTGCGTTCTTGCATACGCCGCATGGGAGCGACCACCATTTGATCGCGCTCGCGAAGTCCGGCGGGGGCGGCTTGCACCACACGAGTTGGTGCGTCCCCTCGATCGATGAGGTGGGCCAAGGCGCCCAGCAAATGGTGCGGGCAGGTTACCGCGAAGGCTGGGGCTTGGGGCGGCACGTCCTGGGGTCGAATTACTTCTATTACGTGCGGGATCCATGGGGAAGCTACGCCGAGTATTCCTTCGACATTGACTACATTGCCGCGGGCCAGGAGTGGCCGGCAGGCGACCACCCGG
>Ga0207866_1003059_pt1 | contig 10982 bp, 4 predicted proteins | sample HigsolmetaAR203D_FD_184835 | JGI IMG/M metagenome (GOLD analysis project Ga0207866, IMG submission 184835) | Ionic liquid and high solid enriched microbial communities from the Joint BioEnergy Institute, USA - AR20-3-D (SPAdes) (version 2) ...
TCCTGAACGCGGTGTGGGACGAGCTGCTGCCCGGCATGGAAGACGCGCCGATCGGACAGGCGGACGCCGCGGCGCGGCGGGAGCTGGAGGAGCGTCTGCAATCGCTGGCGTATCCGGCCGCGACGTCCGGGGAGACGGGCGACGCCGCGAAATGGTCGGGGCGCGTCTGGCGGATCGCGGACAATCCGGTTATCCGGACGCTGACGCTGTCGTTCGCGGACGGCGGCGCCGAGGTCGCGCTCGGGACGCCCGGCGGCGAGCAGCGGTTCCGGGTCGGCCACGGGGAATGGGCGGAAGGCTTGCTGCGGTTCCCCGGGTTCGACGTGCCGCTGTGCGCCAGCGGGCGCTGGATCGGGCGCGACGCGTACGAGATCGACCTCCGCTACATCGGACAGGCGTTCCACGACCGGCTGACGTGCCAATTCGGGGACAACCGACTGAAGATCGGCGTCGCGCGGAACGTCGGGTTCGTGCCGGGGCTGTCCGATTTCCTGCTGCCGCCGGAATTGCACGGAACGTGCGATTGAGAGCGGAAGCGACAGAACCGCATATCGGACTGCGCCGGTTCGGCGGGCAGCCTCAGGCTGCCCGCCGTTTCGTTGCATCGGCCCCTACAGCGGCACGCGGAACCTGACCACGGTGCCTTGATCCGGCGCGCTCTCCACCCGCAGGCCGTCCTGGAACAACTGCTTCAGCCGGCGGTCGATATTGCGCAGGCCGACGCTCATGCCCGTTCCCGGCTGCGCGGGTTCCGCCAGAAGCTGCCCGATCCGCCCGCCGCTCATGCCGACGCCGTCGTCCCGGACCGCGATCTCCGCGTAATCCCCCTGCCGCGACACGGCGATGGCGACGGTGCCGCCTTCGTACCGGCGCATGAGGCCGTGCTTGACCGCGTTCTCCACGAGCGGCTGGATCGACAGCGGGGGCACCATGACCTTGAAGCCGCTCTCCACGTCCCATTCCACCCGGATCCGGTCGCCGAAGCGCTCCAGTTCGATGTGCAGATAGGAGCGGACGAGCTCGAGCTCGTGCTCCAGCTCGACGAGCGGCGCGGCGTTCCGGAAGTCGAAGCTCAGTCTCAGGTAGCGGCTGAACTCGTGGAGCAGCGATTGCATTTTGTCGAAGTCGGTGTAGCCCATCGCCGCGATCGAGTTCAGCGTGTTGTAGAGGAAATGCGGCTTGATCTGCGACTGGAGCCACGCGCTCTCCACGCGCAGCCGGTCCTCGAAGGCGAGCTTCAGCCCGACGAGCGAGCGGACGCGCGTGCGGAGCTCCAGGGCGTCAGCGGGCTTCTTCACGAAATCGTTCGCTCCGGCCTGGAAGCCGGCCACCAGGTCCTCCGTCCGGGTCAGGGCGGTCAGGAGCAGCACCGGCAGCTCCGTCGTGTTGAACCGGCTCCGGATCCGGCGGGTCAGTTCGTAGCCCGACATCCTCGGCATCATGAGGTCGGCGATCACAAGGTCGCAGCGCTCCCTGCCCAGCAGCTCCAGCGCCTGCTCCGGGCAGGCCACGCCGGTGATCGCGTAGCCGTCGAGCGACAGCGTCTGGACCAGCACCTGGAGGTTGACGGCGTCATCGTCCACGATCAGGAGCTTCGCCGCGGAGATGTCCCGCCCGACGAGGCCGACGGGCGATTGCGGCTCCGGCTCCGGAGGGATGAGCGCGGGCGTCGGCGCGGAGCGCGCCGCGCCGCCTCCGCCCTGCCCGGCGACGGGTCCTTCGTCGTGAACCGGTTCCTCGCCGTCGGCGAGCGGCAGCGTGAAGACGAATACGGAACCTTCGCCCAGGCGGGACGCCGCGCGGATCGTGCCGCCGTGCAGCTCGACGAGTTGCTTGCAGATGCCGAGCCCGAGCCCGAAGCCGCCGCGGCCGCGCCGGGCGTCGTGCCGCGACTGCTCGTAGGGCTGGAAGATGTTCGGCAGATCTTCCTCCGCGATGCCGATGCCGGTATCCTCCACCCGAATCTCCGCCATGTGCCCCTGCCGCTGCGCGCGCACCCGGATCAGCCCGTCGTCCGTGTATTTGACCGCGTTGTGCAACAGGTTGAACAGAATCTGCGCAAGCCGGTACTCGTCGGCCTTGACCGGCGGGAAGTCGCGGGCGATGTCCACCTCGAGGCGGACCGGCTTGCCCTCCAGCATGATGTTCACCATGTCCATCAGCCTGTCGGCGACGGTCTGCAGGCGCACCGGCCGGAGGTTCAGCGGGACCGTCCGCTCCTTCAGCCGGGTGATGTCGATCAGGTCGTCGAGCATCGTGTTCATCCGCCGGCTCACGCGCCGCGCGATCTCGATCCGCTCGCGCTGCCTCCGCCCCACCGGATGGTTCCGGTCTTCGAGCACCACTTCCAGCATGTTGGAGATCGCCTGAAGCGGGTTCCGCAGCTCGTGCGACGTGTTGACCAGAAATTCGTCCTTGCGCCGGTCCTCCTCCTGCAGCTTCTCGGCGAGCAGACGCGAACGCTCCGTCTCGCGGAAGAATCGTTTGAACCAGAAGGCGGAAAAGGAGAGGATCGCGATCATCAGATCGAAGGGATACCAGATGAACTCCGTCAGCGGCGCGTTCAGCCCGGCGACAGCCCAGATCATGTTCATGACGACGGCGATGCAGGCGAACATCAGGTACGGGATGCCGTCGTCCATCCGGAGGTTGCGGATCAGGATCCAGCCGGTGACCGCGAATGACGCGAAATAGATCATCCGCGCGAGCAGCCGGACGTACGGCTCGACGGCCGGCGGCGAGAGGACGACGCCGATCGCGACAAGCACGCAGATGGTCGCGTACGCGGCGGCCAGCCGCCGGCCGGAGACGGACGGCAGCAGCCGGTTGCACAGCAGCGGCAGGCAGGCGAGCATGCCGATGTAGACGAAGTAGATCAAGTTCTGTTGCAGGCCGTAATTGATATCCAGCCACTGGAAGAGCAACTTGTCGTCGGACAGCAGCGTGGCGAGCGCGAGCAGGACCATCAGAACGAGATAGTAGAGGATTGCCGGGTTTCTCGCCCCGAGCCTGTACAGGATGAGGGCGTACAGGCAATGGAACAGCGCGATCGCGCACATAAGAAGCTGCAGGCAGACGAGCAGATTGTCCCGCATCCGGACCGCTTCGTGCGTGCCGAACCGGACGGGCTTGTAGATGCCGGCTTCGGGCGCGTCGCTCGAGATGTGGATCACGAGGTCCACGGCGTCGCTTCCCGGCGGAATCGTGACCGTATACGGCAGATCGGCGCCGCGGTGGCGCTTCGCCTCGGTCGACGGAAGGCCCGACGACCCGGCCGGCGCGCCGTCCACGTACACTTCGGACGCGTTCCCCGCGCGGGCCAGCCGCAGCGCCAGCGTCTGGTGCCGGTTGTCGCCGGTCAGGATCGTGAGGCGATAGCTGCCGTAGCGGAACCCGGCGTCCGCCGGAAACTCGCGCGCGTCCCACATCTTTGGCACGCGAATCGCCGTGGCCGACGGGGCGGACGGGCCGTCCGCGGCATGCCCGTTTTCCCGCATGAGAAAAACGCCCGGATAAAACAGCCACTCGCCGTTCAGTTCCAGCGTCTGACGGTCGTTCAGTTCAAAGCCGCGAAGGTCCAGCACGCCGTCCTTCGCCTGCGGCGGATCCGGGTAGTTCCAGGTGGACAGATACTGCATCCACAGCAGGCGGATAACGGTGATGAAGACGATGAATGCGGCCGCGGCCAGCGCAAGTTTGACAAATTTCGTCATAATGCGGGTTCGATCCTCGGGTTTCGTCCAGAAACAAGGGTTCTGGGGAATGGGGGCATTGCGGGTACATTCCAATGGTAACATGGAATGTCATGTTTTGGGGAGTGTCGAATTCGGGTGAAAAGACGGTTCCGGAACCGCGGCGGCAAGGATTTTGGCGGCAAGAGGCGAATCTAATGAAGGTGTGCCGGCTGCAGGAAGACGGAACCGGACGACCTGCCCGCAACGCGACTGGAGGCGGAATCATGAAGAAACTGGCGATGAAGTCGGCGGACCTGACGCAGGCCAACATCGACAAGATCGCGGCGCTGTTCCCGAATGTGATCACCGAGACTCGGGATGGACAAGGGAATCTTATGCGCGTCGTTGATTTTGAACGGCTGAAGCAAGAGTTGTCCGGGCAGTTGATCGAAGGGGAAAAAGAACGGTATCAGATGACGTGGCCGGGGAAGCGGCAGGCCGTCCTGAACGCGAACACGCCGACCGACAAGACCTTGCGCCCCGTCCGGGCAGACAGCGCGGACTGGGACAACACGCGCAATCTGTACATCGAGGGCGACAACCTGGAGGCGCTGAAGCTGCTCCGGGAATCGTATTTGAACAAGATCCGGCTGATCTACATCGATCCGCCCTACAATACCGGGAATGACTTTATTTACCGCGACGATTTCCGGCAGGACGCCGCGGCGTATCTGGAAGCGTCGGGACAGATCGGCGAAGACGGCGCGCGGCTGGTGCCCAATCCGTCTTCGGGCGGCCGCTTCCACAGCGACTGGCTGACCATGATGTACAGCCGGCTCAAGGTGGCGAGGAATTTGCTGCGGGATGACGGGGTCATCTTCATCAGCATCGACGACCACGAGCTGGACAACCTGCTGAAGCTGTTGGAGGAAATCTTCGGGAGGGCCAACCATATCGCCACCTTCAGTTGGGTGAAGAAGAAGAAGGGCAGCCATCTGTCCCGGACCGTCCGGAGCATGACCGAGTATGTCGTCGCGTACGCCAAGAACATCGAAGCCATCGAGTTGTACGGCGAAGACGCCTACAGCGACAAATGGCAGCCGCTCGCCAAGAGAACGAACGCGCACAAGGTGCTGCAGTTCCGGGGCGGCGTCGTCGAGACCCCGCTGGGCGACGGCACCTACGCGAAGGGGAAGTACGGGGAAGGCAGCTCCGCCGTGGCATTTCTGGACGATTTCACGGTGTCGGCGGGCCGGATCGTCAGCGATTTCGCGGTCAGCGGTCCCTTCGTCTGGACACAGGCGAAGCTGGACGCGGAGCTGGCGCTGGGAACGCGGGTGGCCCTGTCAAGCAAGTTCGGGTTCAATGTGCTCCGGTCCGACCAGGAGAGCAAAGTGAAGCGGCCCCCGACCCTGCTGGATCACCGGCTGGAGATCGGCACGAACGAGGACGCGTATGCGGAAGCGATCGAGCTGTTCGGCGAGGAGCGGGTCATGGATTATCCCAAGCCGGTGTCGCTGATCCAGTACCTGATCCGGACGGTGGGCTATTACGACAAGGAGATGACGGTGCTCGATTTCTTCTCGGGGTCGGCCACGACGGCGCACGCCGTGATGGCGCTGAACGCGGAAGACGGGGGCAACCGCCGGTTCATCATGGTGCAGCTCCCCGAGGAGGTCGGTGAAGCTTCCGGCGCTTGGCGCGCCGGTTTCCGGACGATCTGCGACATCGGCAAGGAGCGCATCCGCCGCGCCGCCCGGAAGATCCGGGAGGAAACCGGCGCCGACATCGACTACGGCTTCCGGGTATTCCGCGTCGATTCCTCGAACATGAAGGATGTGTATTATGCGCCGGACAGACTGGGCCAGCGCGATCTGCTCGATCTCGCTTCCAACATCAAGGAGGACCGAACCGGCGAAGATCTGCTCGTTCAGGTCATGCTGGAGCTTGGTCTGGAACTGTCCTTGCCCATGAAGACGAAATTGATCGAGGGAAAGACGGTCCATTATGTCGCCGAGAATTCGCTGATTGCTTGTTTTGACGATGACTTGCCGGAATCCGTTATTCGGGAAATCGCGAAAGAACAACCGCTTCGGGCAGTCTTCCGCGACAGCTCGTTTGCCGACGATTCCGCGCGCATCAACGTGGAAGAACTGTTCAAGATGCTTTCGCCGGGCACTGACGTGCGGGTGCTGTAAGGTGGTGGACCAACATTGAGGATCAAATTCAAACACCAGCAGTTTCAACTGGACGCCGTACAAAGCATCGTGGATTGCTTCGAGGGGCAACCGAATGAATCATCTCAATTCACGCTTGATCGCGGGATAAGACGCAGACCGGAGCAACTCGAACTGGGTGTAAATCTTGAACAAGTCAAAGTATCGGATGTCGGCTTCCGGAACAAGCCCATTCAATTGAATGATCAAGAAGTGCTGGAGAACATCCGGAACGTACAACGCAGGAACGGGCTGATGCTCTCGGATAAAATCGAGCGAAGAAAAGGCGAAAATTTATACAACCTGACGGTTGAGATGGAGACGGGAACCGGCAAGACCTATACCTATATCCGCACGATGTTCGAATTGTACAGAGCGTACGGATGGGGCAAGTATATTGTCGTCGTTCCTTCCATCGCCATTCGGGAAGGCGTGCTCAAAACCTTTCAGATTACGGAAGATCACTTTATGTCTGAATACGGCATGAAGGCGCGGTACTTTGTGTATAACTCGAAGCAATTGCATCAGATTGAGAGCTTCGCAAGCGATTCCGGCATCAATGTCATGATCATCAACTCGCAAGCCTTCAATGCGAGAGGTAAAGACGCAAGACGAATTCATATGGAATTGGATGATTTCCACAGCCGTCGGCCCATAGATGTGTTGTCGAGCACGAACCCGATTCTGATCATTGACGAACCGCAATCGGTGGAAGGCAAGCAAACGATTGAGTCGCTGAAAGAGTTCAAGCCCATGTTGACGCTGCGCTATTCGGCGACTCACCGGGAAGAGTTCAACAAGGTCTATCGGCTTGACGCGCTGGATGCCTATAATCAAAAGCTGGTCAAGAAGATCAGCGTGAAGGGAATCACGGCCAAAGGCACCAGCGGAACGGACTGCTATCTGTATCTGGAAGGTGTCGATGTCAGCGCGAAGCGTGCTCCTGTCGCCAGACTCGAACTGGATGTAAAGACGAAGACGGGACTTGCAAGAAAAACGTTGAGAATCGTCCAAAACGATGATCTCTATCAGTTGTCCGGGGAGCTTGAGCAATACAGAGGATACAAGGTTTCCGAAATTAATGGTCTCAAGGGCAGCATCAGTTTCAGCAACGGTGTAACGCTGTATGCCGGAGATGTCCAGGGAGATGTGGGAGAACTGCATTTCCGCCGGATTCAGATCCGGGAAACGATCAAGTCGCATTTTGAGAAAGAACGTGTTTTGTATCATAAAGGAATAAAAGTGTTGTCGCTGTTCTTTATCGATGAAGTGGCCAAATATCGCCAGTACGATGAAGACGGCTCGCCGAAGAACGGCGTTTACGCAGACATGTTCGAAGAAGAGTACATGGCGCTGCTCAATGAGGAGTTGTCTTTGTTCGCAGACGATCCTTATATCCAGTATTTGAACCGGATTGATGTACAAAAGACCCATGCGGGCTACTTCTCCATCGACAAGAAAAGCAATCGTCTGGTTGACCCGAAAGTATCGGGCAGGGAAACGGATTCCGACGATGCGGACGCGTATGATCTGATCATGAGGGACAAGGAGCGGCTGCTGAGTTTTTCAGAACCGACACGGTTCATATTCTCCCATTCGGCGCTCAAGGAAGGATGGGACAACCCTAACGTCTTTCAGATTTGCACACTCAAGCACAGCGATTCCTACATCAAGAAGCGGCAGGAAGTCGGAAGAGGGCTGCGGTTGTGTGTGAATCAGAACGGGGAAAGGATGGATTCGAGCGTCCCCGGCATTGATGTCCATGAGATCAATGTGCTGACGGTCGTCGCAAGCGAATCGTATGAGCAGTTCGCCAAGCAGTTGCAACAAGAAATCGCCGATGTGCTGTCCGATCGTCCGCGCAAAGTGGATGCCCATTTCTTCCTCAATAAAGTGCTGAAGAATGAGCGCGGCCAACAGTTGAAATTGAACGCATCCTTGGCTGACGCAGTGCAGTTTGAGTTTATTCAGAACGGATACGTGAACAGAGATTATCAACTGACGGATGCCTATTTCGAAGCTGTGGAGAATGGTACGCTCAAACTGCCTGAGGAAATGAGAGCATTCCGTGAACCGCTGGTTGAGCTTCTGAAGTCGGTATTTGTTGAGAACAAGACGAACCTGGTCGAAAACGAAAGAAGCAAAAAACCCGTTGCCGTCAACCAAAACTTCTACAAAAAAGAGTTTCAGGAACTCTGGAATCGGATCAATCGCAAATCAGTGTATACCGTCAAGTTCGATTCCGATGAACTCGTCAAAAAATGCATATGGGCTCTGGACAGTCAGTTGCATGTGCCGGCGATTCGATTCGCCGTCCGTCATGGAGAACTCCGCAAAATTCAGAACAAGGAGCAATTGCAGGCGGGTGAGGCCTTTGAGGTGCGCGAATCCGGCACAGAAGTGGTCGAAACGGGAGCAACCTTCCGGGTGAAATATGATCTGGTCGGGAAATTGATGGATGACACGAAACTGACCCGCAAGACCATCGTCGCCATCTTGACCGGAATCAAAGAAGCAACGTTCCTGCAATTCCGAAAGAATCCGGAAGAATTCATGATCCGCGCCGCAAGGATCATTAATGAGCAGAAGGCAACCACGATCATCGAATCCATCACGTATAACATGCTCAATGATCAGTTCGAAAAGGAGATCTTTACGAAGAATACCTTGTCAGCCAAACTTGATGAACAAGCCTTGTCGGCCGAGAAGCACATTTACGATTTTGTGGTGACGGATTCCAGGATCGAACGGGATTTCGCCCGTGAACTGGAAACCAGTCAGGAAGTTCAGGTATACGCGAAATTGCCGAAGGGATTCTTCATTCCGACCCCTGTGGGCAACTACAATCCGGACTGGGCGATCGTGTTCAAGGAAGGCCACGTGAAGCACATCTACTTCATCGCGGAAACGAAAGGTTCGATGGAGTCGATGGAACTGCGGGAAGTGGAGAAGGCGAAGATCGAGTGCGCGCGGAGGCATTTCGAGAAGTTGAGCAACGGGCAACTCAAGTATGATGTCGTTGACAGCTATGAGAAACTGATGGAGATGGTGAAGGGATAATGGACGGGGAAAACCTCTTCATGATTAAGGAGATGATTGACGCCATCCTCCTGGTCTGCAATAATCTGTAACTGGTTGCTTCTATTATTCTCGCAATCATACTACCTGTGAAAGGATGCTGCCGCGGATGAAGAAATGGAAGCTGATGCTGTGCGCCGTGCTGGCCGGTATGCTGATGACGGCATGGACGGCGCATGCGGACGACGGAATCAAGGTCATCATCGAAGGTGAGGAAGTGCAGTTCGACAAGTCCCCCGTCGCCGATCAGGGCACCACGCTCGTTCCCTTCCGCGCGCTGTTTGAAGCGCTCGGGCTGGAAGTGATCTGGGACCAGCCGACGAAGACCGTTGCCGGCCGGGTGAACGGCGAAGTCGTCATCAAGATGCAGATTGATCGGAAGACGGCGGTCGTCCCGAGCGGCGAAATCGAGTTGGCCGTGGCGCCCCGCGTGATCGACGGCTCCACGTATGTGCCGCTCCGGGTGGTCGGCGAGGCAACGGGACGCGAAGTGAAATGGGACGGCGCGACCCGCACGATCACGATCGGTCCCGCGCCGAAGAAGGGCGTCGATCCCGCGACGTTCTACCGGGCCTTCGTGGAGGCGAACAACGCGGAAAATCTGGAAGCCGTCATGGCGGCCATCCATCCGAAGTCGCCGCTTCTCGCAGACGGGCAGTTCGAGGCGGAAGTGGCGCGCGGCTTCGAGCAGTTCGATGTCGTCACCGAGATCGAGGAGCTTGATGTTTTCGAAGAGAGCGATAATGAGGCGGTCGTGCGCTCGGTCGAGACGAGTATCAATACGAACGGCCGGTTCCACATGGACAACCGGGCGGAACTGGCGCTCAACCTGGTCAAGGACGAGGACGGCGAGTGGAAGATTTACACGCTCCAGATTCTCGGAATGATGTTTTTGCTCGAGGAGGACGAGCTGACGGCCGAGGCGGATCTGGAAGCGGATGTGAAGAAGGCGATCACGGATGTGCTCGTTGCCAACATCGAAGCGACCGAAGCGGAAAAGCTCGACGCCGTGCTGGCCACGATCGATCCCGAATCGCCGGCCTATGAGCAGCTCGGGGGCCAACTGGGCGCGCAGTTCCTGTTTTACGACCTCGACTTTGAGCTTGAGCTGGTCAATGTGATCGAGGTTTCGGATACGCAAGCCTATGTTTACACGGTGTATACGGTCAAGAAGATTGAAGGTCCCGAGTTTGTCGACAGCCGCATCAAGCAGGTGCACAAGCTGCACAGGAAGGAAGACGGAAGCTGGAAGGTGTACATCAGCTATACCGTCGGCTATGAACCGCTGAAGCCGTCGCAATAATCCATCTGCGCGGCGCTTGCGGCGCTGCAATTTGCCATGGCCTGCATGATCGGCTTCGAGCGTTGGACGCATCACCATGGGAACCCGGCCGGGTCATCCGGCCGGATTTTTTTGGCCCTCGGGCCGGATTGACCGGGCATGCTCGACTGTAATAATCTGGAATCATTCTGCGGTCCGGAACGGGACAACATGCCGGAGGTGAGAGAATTGGAGCAATCGCCGCGGATGCGGAATCCGGCGCGCATGCTCGAGTCGATGATCAAGCTGATGCTGTGCGCCGCGTTTGCCGTCATGCTGCTGCCGTCCCGGACGGCGCAGGCGGACGACGGCATCAAGGTCGTCATCGAGGGGCGGGAGGTCCGATTTGACAGTCCCCCCGTCGTCGATCAGGGCAACACGCTCGTGCCGTTCCGCGTCCTGTTCGAGAAGCTCGGGCTGTCGGTGGAGTGGATTCAGGCGACGAAGACGGTCGTCGGCAAGGGCGGCGGCGTCGCGATCGAGCTGCAGTTGGACCGGAAGACGGCGCTCATCAACGGCGCGGCCGTCGAGCTGTCCGCCGCGCCCCGCGCGATCGGCGGCTCCGTATATGTGCCGCTGCGGTTCGTCGGCGAGGCGACGGGACGCGCCGTGAAGTGGGACGGAGCGGCCCGGACGATCCGCATCGGTCCCGCGCCGTCGGGAGAGCCGACGGACTACGATTTCGAGCCGTTC
>Ga0207866_1003070_pt1 | contig 10952 bp, 11 predicted proteins | sample HigsolmetaAR203D_FD_184835 | JGI IMG/M metagenome (GOLD analysis project Ga0207866, IMG submission 184835) | Ionic liquid and high solid enriched microbial communities from the Joint BioEnergy Institute, USA - AR20-3-D (SPAdes) (version 2) ...
AATGTTCGGGCACTGATGTCCAACGTCACTCCCTGTGCTTTTTTGTCTATTTTTTTGGTTCGTATACCTAAAAAAGAGATTTGTTCCATTTTCGGAAATAGAGATGACATAGGTCATAAGCATAAAAAGGGTTTTATGGATTATCAATCCATCAAAATTACAACAAAATCAAAGTCGATTTCAATTCATCACGGATTCAGGTAAGAATAATGAATTCCAGATATTATCATAATTAGCATCTGTATATGTCTTCTCAAAGTCATTCCAAATTTCAGGCTCCAAGAACTTTTTTAAGCGTCTTCTTTCTAAAAAGAACTATTTTCCACACCGATAATTTCTACAAATTAAAATCAAATCCTTTTTCAACTAACTGAAGTTTGCCATCACTTATGACACGGTTCTCCGTATTTCATTTCGTTATGTTGGATAAGAACACTAAATATCAAATTTACGGTTACAGAGCCATTTCACAATTTCAGGATCATTATGTGAAAAAAACAAGCTCTTTTTCGTATCTAACGTAGCAATCATCTTCATATCCTCCTGGCTTAATTCAAAGTCAAAGATATTGAAGTTTTCGATGATTCTTTCTTTATGAACAGACTTTGGAATCGCAACGATTCCTCTTTGCGTCAACCAACGTAAAATCACCTGAGCAACGGATTTATTATACTTTTGAGCTATTGATACTAAAACTTCATTTTGGAAGATGTTATTTCTTCCTTCAGCAAAAGGCGCCCAAGACTCTATCTGAACATTGTACTCTTTCATAAGTTTCGCGCTTTCTATTTGCTGGCAGAAAGGATGTGTTTCAATTTGGTTTACAGCAGGAACTACTTCATTATGAATAATCAAATCTACCAGGCGGTCCATCTGGAAGTTACTAACTCCAATTGCCCTAATCTTTCCCTCGCGATACAATTCCTCCATAGCGCGCCAAGAGCCATATACATCACCAAATGGCTGATGAATTAAATACAAATCCAAATAATCCAATTGCAATCTTTCCAGTGATTTTGCGAATGCTTTCTTTGTGCTCTCATAACCGGCATCCTGAATCCAAAGTTTTGTGGTAACAAATATTTCCTCTCTTGGCACGCCACTCCGTTTGATTGCTCTGCCAACCGCTTCTTCATTTTGATAAGCGGCGGCCGTATCAATGAGGCGATAGCCGGTCATCAAGGCGTCATATACACATTGCTCACATACATCTAGATCGGTAATCTGGTAAACGCCAAAGCCTAAGATCGGCATCTTGACGCCATTGTTCAACGTAACTGTTTGCATATATATACCTCCTCTATTTCTCATGGAAAACCTCTTTGCATCTTTCATTATGCCGCAACTACAAAAGAGACCGGTATCACAATCATCGCAAATCATTGCCTAATCCTCTCACAACCACTTATGCAGCCGATGAATATGTATTAGAATGAAACTAGCAAGAATAAAAGCGAAGGAGGATTTTATGTCTGAACAAATTTATCAACAACAAAACGAACTGGCCAAACTCGTTGAGCGCCATACAGGGCAAGATGGGGTTCACGCAACAGCGATTCCTGCTTTATTTTTGTTCCGCCAATCGGGGGTGACGGCTCCGAGTCACGGCGTTCAACGCCCTTCTTTATGCCTTGTTGTCCAAGGGAAAAAAGACGTCTGGCTGGCACAGGAACGTTTTACTTACAGTCCTACCCATTATCTTGTGGCATCCGTTGACTTGCCGGTTATTGCCCAAGTAGTAGAAGCAACTGAAGATGTGCCGTATTTGGCGTTGAAAATTGAATTGACGCCTGGGGAAATTTTAGGCATTTTAAGGGATGAGGAAATTGGAACCGGCCTGAACGGACAAGCTAAGCGGGCGATGTTTGTCAGCCTGATTGAGCTCCCTTTGCTCGATGCGGTAATAAGACTCGTTCGTTTGCTTGACACTCCGAAAGATATTGACGTCCTAGCTCCTATTTATACGAAGGAAATCTTGTATCGCGTTTTGCAAGGGCCGCATGGAGATGTGCTGAAACAAATCGCAATCGAAGGGAGCTCTGTTTATCGAATTAGAGACGTGATCGAATATATTAAACAAAACTATAATCGACCTATTCGAATTGAAGAGTTGGCAGACATTGCCCACATGAGTGTTTCTTTTCTTCATAGACACTTTAAAGAGGTAACAGCGATGAGCCCAATTCAGTTTCAAAAACAACTGCGGCTCCAAGAAGCCCGGTGCTTGTTATTAACTGAATCGACCGATGCCGCCGATGTCGCCTTTCAAGTCGGCTATGAAAGCCCCTCGCAATTTAGCCGCGAATATTCCCGCATGTTTGGGCTGCCTCCAAAAGAGGATGTCAAGCGTCTAAGAGGGGATTGTACGAAAAGGGCTAATGCATAGAAAAAGAGAAGCTAGCCGAAACATCTTCTGTTCTCTCAAGGCTAGCCTCTCCGCTTTTCATTTGCCAAAATGATACATGGTCATCCAATCCCATTTCGCTCCCCGAATCCTTAACAGACTCACTTCACCTCTGGCTGATTATGCCTCCTCGTGCGCCAGAGAAGTCGACAAGTCACAGTATGCGTTGATCTGTTCTTGGAACTCGGCGGTCTTCCGCTCAGCTTCGGCGATGGCGTCAGTACCGGCGATAAAACGGCGTGGCGGTTCCTCTTGGCTAGCAATAGCCACTAACGCCTTGGCCAGTTTAGCAGGATCACCAGGCTGTTTCCCATTCATCGACTCCCACCAAGGCCGCAGCTCGGCATTGCGTTCGGTGTAGTCCTCGATGCGCAGCGCTGCCCAAGTCGTCGATTCCGGCCGCAAAAGCTCAGTGCGGAAAAAGCCCGGATTGACGATGGTCGTCTTGATGCCGAACGGTTCGACTTCGAAACGCAGTGACTCCATCCACCCCTCGAGGCCAAATTTCGAGGCAGCATAAGCGGAACAATACTCGTAGCCGACAAAGCCCGCGGTCGATGAAATGGAGATGATGTGCCCCGAACGTTGCTTACGCATCACCGGCAGCACAGCGCGGGTGACGTTCATCGGGCCGATGAGGTTGGTGGAGAGTTGATGCCCAATCTGCTCCGGTGTCAGTTCCTCGAAGAAGCCCCCATAAAAGTTAGCGGCGTTGTTAACAAGCACATCGATCGTTCCAAATCGGTCAACCGCTGCATTGACGGCGGCCTCAGCATCTGCAGGATTCGTAACATCTAGCTTCGCAACGAGCAGATTTCCGGTCTCGCCGATAGCCTTAGCCACCTTTTCGGGATTGCGGCCGGTAGCAACGACGTTGTAGCCAGCGTCTAGGGCGGCTTTGGCGATCTCGACGCCCATGCCGCGCCCGGCACCAGTAACAAACCAGACTTTCTTGTTAGACATATTTCATTCCTTCCTTTCGAAATAATGATGTATCAAGGCTTTGCGTCCTCTCAGAGGTGCACTCCTTTTTTACGGATACGTTTACGCTATTTCATTAATTATGCGCTCTCAAAAATCAATATTGATTGAATAAACAACATCTGTTTATAATTATAAAAAGAAATCGAATGCGTTCAAATCGTTAAATGAATGGAATTCGTTGATTATTCAACAAATCAATGAAAGTTATTGATTATCTTTAGGAGAGGTTGGTGATTTCAACATGGCCAAAGTCGACCGCAGAATCATCAAAAGCCAAGAAGCCATTAAAAAAGCCGTTATCGAACTGATGGCGGAAAAACCGTTTGACGACATTACGATCCAAGAGATTGCCGACCGGGCCAATGTGAACCGGGGAACGATTTATCTCCATTACACAGACAAATACGATTTATTGGATCAACTGATTGAAGAACATATGGACAATTTACGGAAGCTTTGCCGCGAGGCTTCCGATCTGACGTTTGAGGAAGGAAACTATATCTGGTACGAGTACTTTGAACGCCATCGTCTATTTTTCTCGACGATGTTATCCAGCAAAGGGGCACCACATTTCCGCAATCGGTTTTTACAGCTGGTCATCGAAGAATTCAAGCCGGAAGTCGATGTATCTGGCGGGAAAAATCAAGGATTGCACGAAGAGGTGGTGTTGCAATTTTTCGCTTCCGCCGTCGTCGGGATTGTGGAATGGTGGTTCAAAAATGGGATGCCGCTCCCAGCACGCGTCATCGCCGAACAAACGGGACGGTTATTGGATCGGAATTTAGGTTAATCTTGGAATAACGGATCGATGCGGACATTTCCGGTAAAATACTCTTCTTGTCCTTTAGAGGACGGCTGTGCGCCGTTACGGATAATCTCGATGTTTTCCATTTTTTCTCTCCTTTCCGACGGATGCGTATTTCGCCATCACGATAATGTCGACATGTCGATGACAAAGCGGTAACGGACATCGCTGCGGAGGACACGTTCATACGCTTCGTCCACTTGGTCAGCGCGAATCACTTCAATTTTTTGCACAATGCCGTGCTCAGCGGCGAAATCAAGCATCTCTTGCGTTTCCCGAAGGCCGCCGACAAGGGAACCAGCGATGCTGCGGCGGTGCATAATTAAGGAAAACACATTGTACGTATCCGGGTTAGCTGGCGCACCGGGTTAAGTCCAAGATTTTGTGTAAAAAGAAACGGCAAAAAGTAGTTTGATTTTTCCAAGACCTAAATTTGCTAGACCGAAAGCGAATTTTTACACAATAATCAGGAGTTGATCGTCTCAAAAGGTTGTTGATCCTAACAAAAACACAACATATTGTCACTAAATGATTACTTAATATGCGTATACATTAGGAAGAAGAAAAGGTGTCCTCCCTTGTGGAACACCTTCCGTTTCACCCTTTTCAGCCTGCTCATTCTTCGTTCAGAAGGGAACGCAAACATTCCGAAATAATCTGCAAAGCCAAAATCAATCTGTTTGGTATCTATCGGTTAACTATATATATGCTCATTGAAAAGTTAACCTGCGCATAAGCGGCGCCCACTCCGGTTATACTGCTTCTAAGGAAAACCATAGAAAACATCCATGAGCAACTTTTGCTCTCCACCTAGGCATGAAAATCTCCCTCTCCTTCCCATAATGAAGGATAGGCGCAAACAGTTGAACAGAACGTTGTGCTTAACAGTGGCCTGGACCCTGTGTAGAAAACTGTCTTGAATCCACTGGGTGCCCCACCCATTGTCCGCCCTTTCCCCATGAAGTCGGAAAGGTGACGACGCATAGAAAAATGCCGCATGTCTCCCGTGGATTCGCTGTTTGCGCACTCAATCATCGAAAAAGCCGATTCCGTTGAGCATCACGTCATCAATATCTACTTTTCTCCCGCTTCCTTGAAACATATCTTCCATGATGTTCCAGTCATTATGCGTCTTGCCTCCTTATTGAAAGAGATCGATCCACAGAAAACATCATCAATTTGTTCCTTTTCTTACAAAAACATTAGATTGAGGCATTAATATAAAAAATAGCACGAAGACAGCATGCTATGTTTGTCCTTATTCCAGCCAGAAGCAACATCACGATAAAATTTTTCATTATGAAAGGAGCATGAACATGGGAGAGTATATGTTGGAAACCCATCATTTAAGCAAAGCGTTCGGCAAACAACTAGCGGTAGACAATGTATCGATAAAGGTCAAAAGAAATACCATTTATGGATTGCTTGGACCGAATGGAGCCGGAAAATCCACTGTTTTAAAAATGCTGACAGGACTTCTGCGTCCTACAAAAGGGGAAATTATGATAAATAGCCATCCTTGGAGCAGAAAAGACCTTAAAGATATCGGTGCGCTTATCGAATCACCGGCTCTTTACGGCAATTTAACGGCCTATGAGAATTTACTTGTTCATGCAAAATTACTGAATTTGCCTGACTCAAGAATAAAAGAAGTGTTGAAAATTGTTGGTTTGGAAAATACAGAAAAAAAGAAAGTGTCTCAGTTTTCCTTTGGTATGAAGCAGAGATTGGGTATTGCCAAAGCACTTTTAAATCATCCCAAACTTCTTATTCTCGACGAACCGACAAACGGACTTGATCCGCTGGGTATACAAGAATTGCGGAAACTTATCAGATCTTTCCCAGAACAAGGAATAACTGTAATCTTATCAAGCCATATTTTGACGGAAGTAAAACAATTGGCGGATTATATCGGCATTATTCAAAACGGAAAACTTAAATATCAAGGAGAAATAGATGAAGACCAAGATCTAGAAAAACTCTTTATAGATGTGGTCAACGGATTATGAAGGAGGCTGAGAATAATGCTGAATATGATACAGTCTGAACGTTTAAAATATAAGCGGACTTTTGCCAAAAAACTCGTATATATTGCTCCTTTTTTCTTTGTACTGTACGCCATTATTACCATGCCTACGATTAATTCAGAATATAATTATTTCGAATACACCGTATTTAATTGGTGGCCGTTAATATTTGCTCCGTTAGGAACGTCATTGATCGCATCGCTTTCAGCAATGAGAGAAAAAAAGTCGGGGAACTATAGATCCTTACGTTGCTATGATATTAGTATTATACGCATATGGTTCAGCAAAATCATTGTAATTGCCTATTATACATTGCTCTCAACAATTGAATTCATTCTATTGCTAATCATATTAAAATTCATTTTGCCCAACAGTATTTCATCAGCAACTGTCGTCATATTGGCCAGCCTTACCATTTGGATCACATCTTTAGCATACATTCCTATAGGGTTGTTTTTTGCAGAACGATTCGGAATAGTGATTTCCATTATTGTAAGTGTGATAGGGATTGTATTAGGAGTAGTAATGGCTTCAGAATCGTACTGGATGTATATTCCATGGAGCTGGGGAATGAGACTGATGTGCCCAATTGTGGGGGTTCATCCGAACGGAGTTCCTTTGGAAAAAGGAAGCCCTTTATTGGATCCTTCCGTTATTCCAATGGGAATTGCCATCTCCATTGTCATTTTTCTTTTATTGTCTTTTGCTACAGCATTTTGGTTTTCGAGAAAAGAGGTGAACTGAAATGTCTTTTCTGCAGGTTCTGTCTTCCGAATGGTTAAAGACAAGGCGTACAACAATCAGACTGATCGTGTTTGTAACGCCGGTCATTTATCCAATCTTTATGTTATGGTATTTTTCCAGATACAATGATCCTTCTTCTTGGCAAGTTAAAATATACGGAGGCTTTTTTGAGGTATTGACTGTCTCTTTACCTATTATTATCTCGCTGCTTACCGGTTTGATCTCATACCAGGAAGAAAAATCGGGAAGTTTTATGAACTTGTTGACCGGTCCTGTTTCAAGAGCGAAATTTTACTTAGGCAAACTTTTTCTGCTGATTTTTGCAGCAATTGCGGACATATTCTTGGCAACTTTCCTTATGTTGTTAGGGATGAGATATATATTGAACATAGACAATATCCATTATGATTTGTTTTTGCAAGGAGCGCTGTTGTCTGTTGTTGGCTCACTAATTCTTTTTTCCATGCATATGCTTATCAGCTTTGCATTCGGTATGGGTGCATCTATAGCGATCGGAGGCGGAGGATTCCTTATTTCGGCTATCATCGGGGCAACTGTCTTAGGAGATTATATATGGAATTATATTCCATGGGCTTGGGCCGTTCGCCTTTCGCAAGCCCCCATGTTATTGATGCCCGAGGTAAAACAGGCCTTGGGAATGCAGTTGTCAAATTCCTATTTTCAAGAGTTGTTAAAAGGGATTGTGCCTGCGATCACATGCTTCATGGTTGTAACGATCATCGGTTCCATCTGGTTTCATCGTTGGGAAGGAAATAAACCGCATGAATGAAGATTCACCTTCCATCCAGGCATGATGTTGAAAAAAGGAGGTCTCAGAGCAGATATGAAAAATTCCATCTTATTCCTGATGCTGATTGGAACCATATTCTTAGGAGGTTGTTCGCTTTTCAGCGACCTGAAAAAAACGGCATCACACAATATGGCGATCGATCGAACATTGCCAAAATACGAACTGAACAAGAAAAATTTAAAAGAAATTAGCTATCAAGGCCGAACCTATGTCATTCAAGCGTCAAAAGTAGATCGACGTCAATTGAACAAACCGATTGGGAAAGTAACAGAAACGATTACCATTAATGAGCATCATCAAATCCTAAGCAAAAAAGAGCTGAGAAAGATCGAAATTGTTCCTGATAAAAAAGATGAAAAAAGAACTCACTTGAACTTTGGTTGGGTATACAGCATAAAAGGCGTAAGCCCGGAAGAAGAAGTGGCCGTAACAATCAACAATCAATTTCTAATTGCGAAAAGAAAATGAATCTCAACGTTGCGATAAGAAATAGAGCTTATAACAACCCGTATAATCTCAAATAAGTAGACAGCAGCTAGAGAAAGATGGGGATATGCAACCCTTTCTCTAGCCTTTCTTCCGCCGCCAACGCCCATCTTCATTTACTAGGGTTGTTGGAAGGTTGTGAAATTTGGGGATAGTTTGATATCTCCTTAATATAAAACTCAACGGTTGCTCCGCCGTTTTCATTGTTGTAAGCCCAAATCTCCCCATCATAATTGTTTACAATTTTTTTTGCGATATAAAGGCCTAAACCAAAATGATTTTTATATTGTTCATTCTGATAAAATGCCTTGAACAACAGAGACGTATCTTTTTCCTTAAATCCTGTCCCTGTGTCTGAACATTTAAAATAGATTTTGGTGTCGTGTCCGTCTGCTTCATCACGCACTTCAAGTTTAATTTCCCCGCTCGTTGTAAATCTCAGGCTGTTATATAAAATATTATCCAAAACCCTCATTAACATGGCTTCGTCAAGAAAATAAAATTGTTTCCTTAAATTCACATCAAAATAAATGTTTACGGATTTTTTATTATAGACCATTGTTGATATTTCTTGCTTTTTCTCATTAAGCATTTTGTTTAAATCAATTCTTTTAATATTCAATAAGAAGTGTGCTTTTTCCACTTTATATAGCAACGACAAATTGTCTGTAAGCATGCTCATTTTGCTGCAATTCTTGCGGATAATATCCAAATGGGGAGTAATATCAAAATGATCTTGGTTCTTCAGATCATTAATTAAATCGATTTGTCCTCGGATTACGGTTAATGGAGTTCTTATATCGTGGGCAATCGATGACACCATGATTTTCCGTTCATCATCGATCTTTGATAAACTTTCAATCATCTCTTTAAGGGCGCTGATCATTGTATTAAACGAATCCTGTATCCTTATAAACTCTTTTCTTTTCAGCCCCGAGACTTTAAAATCAAAATCACCGTTCGAAATTTTATCGGCAGCCTGAAGCAACACTTTAATATTATTAAACAATGATTTATACAGCCTGGATGTAAATAAAATTAAATATATAATAAAAAATATCAACGGAGAAATCAACAATACAACATAAATAAACACTATTCCGAGGCGATCATTATTATTAATGATGAATCCGAAAGGGGCTTTCAGCACATACACCGCTTGAATAGAGTTATCATGTTTAATAGGTATAAATCTGTAAACATAACTTCCTTTTACAATCTCATGATTTATAACTTCACCAACATCTATTTTGTCCCCAGCAACTCCCTTATCACCATACATATGATTACCGTTGATGTCCAAAACTTCCCCTTGAATCTTTTCGTTATAGGACTTTGTATCAATTAATCGCCCCATTAAAATTGATGCTGAGTTTTCTTCAATCTTTTTTTCAATTAAATCGAGATATTTAACAAAATAATTCGTCGGCTTAATAGTATTATTATTTGTAAACATAAATATGAATAATAATAAACATAAATAAGTAATAAGTGAGGATACAATGGTTGACAAGAAGATCTTAACAACCAATAAATAAAAATCTCTTTTTATTGTTTTATCTTTTTTCATATGTAACATCCCATTTATAACCTAATCCATATAATGTTTTAATATAGGAAGTTTCTTTATCTAAAGCTCTTATTTTCTTCCTAATATTTTTAATGCTCTCTGTAACCGTTTCTAACTGACTTTCTGAATCCAATCCCCATACACGTTCAAAAATTCTTTCTTTGGAAAAAACCACATTTTTATTCAACATTAACAATTTAATAATCTCATATTCTTTTTTTGTTAAGTGCAATTTAACTCCTTTGCAAAAGACCTCATTGGCCAAAAGATCAATGGTAATATTTTTAGAACTTAAAAGATATCTCTCATTCGAACGGATCCGCTCTTCCCTTCTTAAGTGGGAATCGATTCTTGCTTTTAACTCCTTTAAACCAAAGGGTTTGGTTATGTAGTCATCCCCACCGATAGACAAAGCTTGAACCTTATCTTCCTCCAGCGTTTTTGCACTGACAAATATAATGGGGCAATCCACTCTATCACGGATAATACTACACAATTCCATTCCGTCAATGCCTTCCATCATAATATCCAATATAATCAAATCAAAATCGCCGCTGATCATTTTCAACGCCTCCGTGCCGCTGTGTGCAATTTCAACCATATAATTATAAAGCTCCAAATATTGTTTGATCGTAAGACAAATATCTTCATTATCGTCAACTACCAATATTTTTCTTTTACTCACTTTTTTATATCCCACCTTACAGCTAACAGCATTTTAACATATTCCATATCTATGCAGATAGGGAACCTCTTAACCTCATAAGAGAATACCTTGTTTTTTCCTAGCCTAATAAATAAAATTTGATTCATCACCACATTTTGTGATTTAACCCAAAAAATAAGGAAAACACTCACGAATTCCTGGCAATAATGTTAGCGTCACTTAACATAACAGGAGGTTCTAAAGTGTTTTCCGTATCACTAGATTTGCCAGAATTTGAAGTTGTTAAACAAGTGTTTCTTGAAGATTGCAATTTGTTACATGTTGAGAAAAATACTACAGAAGAACGCTGTTCTTACTGCGGTTTTTTTTCTAGTCATGTCCATGACTGGCGGACAAGAAAGGTTCGTGACTTGTCCGTATTAGGTAAGCCCCTTTTCTTATTTGTCAGAGTGTA
>Ga0207866_1003080_pt1 | contig 10895 bp, 10 predicted proteins | sample HigsolmetaAR203D_FD_184835 | JGI IMG/M metagenome (GOLD analysis project Ga0207866, IMG submission 184835) | Ionic liquid and high solid enriched microbial communities from the Joint BioEnergy Institute, USA - AR20-3-D (SPAdes) (version 2) ...
TCGACGAGCGGCTCTGATGGTCAAGTAAGTCGAGTAAATGGAATAAACCGTAACTTGTATCCTCTGAAAAACATGCACACGGGTAAGACATTTTCAAGGGATGAGTTTTTCAGGGGAAACTAATTAGTACTCCTGTTTATGAAAGTAGATTCCTAGATTATAAAGAACAGCTCCCTTCAGATTCTTTGTCAGATAAGAAAGAGATTATAAATAGGAGGTTACGATATGCTGCATTTATTACAGAAGACAAATGAAGCAATTAGACAAGGCACAGCAGTTACATTGCTTTAAGTGGGTTGCGATAAATATGACATAAAAAACCAATGGTGTTGACGCTGGTTTTCTCATTACGGGACTAGTATATGATGCCGAAGGAAAAATCGCCCTCATTAAGGTGGGAAAGTATTATTATCATGTTTTGCCTGGGGCGGGATCGAAAGCCATGAAACTCCGTACGAAGCAATCATCAGAGAGGTGAGGGAAGAAACGGGCGTTCAAATCAAGGACATTGTTGAATTGGGAGTTATTATTGAATATATGAATGAAAGAAGACTGAAAAGAGTAACCTATTGCTTTTCTTCGTCGGTAGATCAACTGCTGGGCCCGCCGAAATTTACACAAGAAGAAATCGATGAGGAGTATGAACTGCAATGATTTGGAAAATTATCCTAAAATTATGCAACTGACGAAAAAAGAATCGACAGTGCCCCACAGAGAATTTGAAATCATGAGAGCGATCTTCAATGATTAATTCTTCCTGGAGACACGCTATGTCGTTGCTATTTCATGTTCCCCAGCACCTTCGGTTCGGTCTGCGAGATAGGTCATATCGCGGTTGCCATCAGTTCAAGGTTTCGGACTGTTCCGTCAACTTGATCAGTTTTGTAAAATACTTTAGCCCCTCATCGTCAATATCCTTTCTTCCATAAGCATCCAAAAACACATCTCTGTATTTGTCGGTCTTCAAGTTGTATTGCAGTGTCCATATGCCCCAATAGAGATCGTAATGTCTGTCTCCGATTCCGCCGTTTCCTGCATCAATAAACCCTTTGAATGCAAAGTTATCCATGATGATATTCGGCAAGCAGTAATCCCCGTGGATGATCACATTGTCGACAGCCGAGTAATCGTACTCATCCAAAACACGGAGGTCAATCCCCTTCACACGAGCTTCATTAAGCAATTCATTCGTTTTGTTGGCATATGGACAGCCCTCGGTTGGAAGGGAGTGCAGCATTTTCAGATATTCCCCAAACACGCTCGCCAATTTTTCGGGATTCCCGATGTGCATCGCCGCCGTCCCGTCTTCACCGCTTACCGCTTCTGTCAATAAATAGTCGGCATCCAAGTCCGACTCATAGGCGATGACATTTGGCGAGACGCGATGTTGATGCAAAAATTTGGCCATTTCGTATTCGCGTTTCAGCGTGCCTCGTTTGCTGATTTTGAGAAAAGCGCGCTGTTCACCCGAAATGAACAGGGTCCTTGCGTTATCCGAGCTGCTGTCAAAAATTTTTGCCCCTTTTACATATTGCCTGATGGACTGCGGCAGGGTCTCAATGTCAAAAGAAACTTCGGTTCGTTCCATATGGCGCTGCCTCCATTTTTTTGTAAATCCCTTCATTGATTTCGCCGACTGGCAATGACTCGGTTGAATCCCGCCTACGAAGCGATTTCAGTTTGTCTCCATTGAACGTCCCGTTCGAGTCAGCTTTACTTTTGGCGACCTTGATTCACTATTTTTTCTGAATATTATTATAGTAAAATTGATATATGTTAACAGCGCGTTCATAGGCCGGATGATCGAAATGACAACAAGCAGAGGAATTCAACCGCCTCTGCTTTTGCGTAAATCTGGGATGTACCAACTTTTACGCTGAAAGGTTGATGGACCTGTGGGCACCGTCTTTCAAGGCTTGCCGCCGGTTTATGACGGCAACAGCGAAATGTTGATTCTCGGCAGTTTTCCGTCGGTGAAGTCGAGGGAAGCGAAGTTTTATTACGAAAATCCGCAAAATCGCTTTTGGCGCGTGGTGGCGGGTGTGTTCGAACAAGACGTTCCCCGGACGATCGATGAAAAACGAGCGTTCCTGCTCAAGAATCGCATCGCTCTTTGGGATGTCATTGCCAGCTGCGAGATTGAGGGAAGTTCCGATCAGAAGATCAAAAATGCCACCGCCAACGATCTGACCCCCATCTTGAACATTGCGGACATCCGGCGAATTTTCGTCAACGGCAGAAGAGCGGAAGAATATTTTCATAAACTGATCTCCCCCCAAATCGGCCGGAAAGCCGTTTATCTGCCGTCCACCTCCCCGGCGAACGCGGCTATGACATTGGATCGATTGATACAGGAGTGGAGCGTCATTCGGCGGCCCAATGAGGAAATGTTCCTTCAAAAACGGTGAGACGATAATTTCGGTAACGGTACATGGAAGCCTATGGGTTCATCGGAGTGCCCTCCCTCTAGATGGGAGCTGCTAAAGGAGTCCCTGAAACCAATTCCGGTTCTTCTTCGGAAAGGGATTTACTGAGATGAAGCACACAGAACAAGGAGAGCGTGGACACATGGAGGACAAAGTCCATTCAATGCATCGCGCGAGCAGAAGCAGAAGAAAACGGCGCAAACGGATGCGGTTGTATGGGTTAAGCTTCTGCGTGATTCTGGCGCTGGGAGCCGCATGGTTGCTGTTTGAACGGCTGCCGAAGAACCTGTTGGAAATGGATTCCATGGCGGAGACGGCAGATTCGTCTCCCGACATGACGGAAACCGATCTCCCGGTTGAACAGGACACGGAGCAGACGCCGGTTCGCCGTGTCATTGAAGATTTCCACATGTTGGACCTGGATTCGGGTTGGCTGCGATATGAAGACGGCGCCGTCATGGTGACGCGTGACGGCGGAGTTCACTGGCAGGAGGCGGAAGCGGGGTGGGATGCCGATTCGATCGACAGCGATACAGGGGACCCGACTGTGGAAGCGGGCGAAAACGAAGCATTCCTTGCCGCGCTGCAAGAAATCGAAGCGGCGCATCTGGACTTCGACCTTTCCGGCTCCATTTCTATCGACGGTCGACGGATCAAAGCGAAGCGGGTGCAGCCGGTTTCGGGACGAATCGGATGGGCGCTGGCCGAGGACAGCGGTCTTTCGGACAAGTTGCTGGTTTCGGTCGACGGCGGCGTCACTTGGCATCAGGAAGTCACCGCCGACGTGCGGGCGGCGATGGAGGAGGAGAAGGCGAGACGGCAGAAAAGGGCGGAAGAGGCGGCGCTCTATGCCTTTCCGCAGCAGGTCATGAAGCCCGGCTCACAGTGGACATTGCTGCCCAGCGTCACCTATCCCGGAGACGTAATCCTGGTGCGGAGCGGTGAACCGGGGGAAGTGGAATGGCAGGGAAAGACGTATCCGCTTCAGCCTTATAAAGCCGGATACTTCACTTATCTTCCGATCCCAAGATCGCTGGAGCCGGGCACTTATTCCATCGGCGACGAGCAGCTGACGGTCCTGGAAAAAACGTTCGATACGCAGTATTTGACCGTTTCGGAAGAGATGGAAAGCATGCGGAGAAATACGGAGCGCATTGAAGCCGACCAGAAAAAGATCGATGAAGCAAGGTCCCGATCCGCTCCGACGTTCCTGTTCGAGACGGAATTTCTCAAGCCGTTGGAAGGTCGTCTTACAACTCCCTATGGCTACACGAGGTATATCAACAACCAGCTGAGCAGCGCGCATATGGCCGTCGACATCGCCGCTCCGCAAGGCACGGAAATCGTCGCGACCAACGATGGCGTTGTAGCGCTTGCGGATGATTTGTATTTGACGGGGCTGACGATCTACATTGACCATGGCATGGGGCTGTTCTCGCAATACGCTCATCTTTCGGAACTTCATGTGAAAACGGGAGACACGGTGAAGAAGGGAGATGTCATCGGGCTTGTCGGGTCCACCGGTTTTTCCACCGGTCCGCATTTGCATTTCACATTTTGGGTCCACAACACTCCTGCCAATCCCGATGTATTTTTCGGCACCACCCCCTTCCAATGGATGGAACCGGAATGATTTCTTGATCGGCGCCACATGGATTCGGAACAAAAAGAGCGGAATCTGTGGAGGATAAAATATGGTTTGGATCATCGAATGCCTGGTTTTATTTGCTTTGTTCACCCTGATGGTCGTACCGAAAGTACTCAAGAATCCCGTCTCTATGGTGCACGATTATCCGCCCGACATATACAAAAAAGCCATGGAACTGGGCTTGGTCAAAGAATCGCAGAATCGCCAATCGAAAAAGTTTTTTGTAAAAAGAACGATGGCTGTGGTTCTCATCGGCGTCATTTTCGGAATCGTTGTTCATTATGTTAACGGCGCCGACAGTTTTCTTGCCGGTGCGGGATATACGTATATTTTGTGGGTGGCGGCAAACTGGTATGACGCGCTTGTGATCGACTGCCTTTGGTTCTGCCGCAGCAAAAAAGTGGTGATCCCGGGGACGGAAGGGATGACGGGATATAACGATTATTTTTTCCATATTAAAGGGGCTTTCAAAGGAATGTTGATAGGAATTCCTTCCGCGATCGTGGCTGGAATCTTTGTGTTGCTTATTAGATGAAGATTTGTTGGTACAAATAGTATAGGTATGGATGAAGAAGGAGGGAGGGGTGATTGTCGGATGGAGGAAATATTCTACAAGGGTGGGGCATATTCATTCCGGCGAAGATAGTCAATTTTTTCCGACGGTGCATTGGTGTTAACAACGGAATTCATTTCCATTGCTAGGTGTGTGTCGATCGTTAGGAAGTAGCATTATTAAGCCGAAGTTATCTAAAGATTAGACTTTGGCAAGCATCTTTTTTTCTCTTCAAAAGATGCTTTTATTATTTGGCAACGGAAATTTATGGTATAGAAGGGATAAAGAAGAAATTTGTAGAATTTAATGTTATTAATGTGACTTTTGGAGGGAACTATCATGAGCAGGGATTTTTCAGCTGGGGAATCCGTACTAGGATACCTATACCAATCTAGATATGCTCTTTACCTACTGTTAACGAGAATTGATAGCAATATTACAATTGAAAAGCTAGATGATATTACTTTTGAAGAAGGATTTTCCCCGCTTCGTTGACAAATTCGTGCCCGGATTTATGGAGAACAGCAAGAATATGGTGTGATTCACTTTCGCAAATCGTTCATGAAGTTGTGCCAGCGTGACGCAATGTCTTTGTGATGACGGTAGCCATCCCAATGGGGATGTGTTTTTGCCATCTGTTGTGGTATAATGACTGCAGGAAATGCGTAAAATGCAAAGGAGCCATGATGGCGCATGGCTCCCGCGCAATAGCCGCTTATAAGGGCGGTAGGCTTGTGTATTAAGGAGTCGGAATAGACCGCTTCCCGTAACAAGGGCGGTCTATTTCCGTTTGTGGGACATTATCAACACCATAAGTGTCGCGAATGCGATCATCAAAGACAGTGTTTGATATACGTCCATAGGCATCCCTCCCTTCACAGGAGGTAGCCGACCGCCCTTGCAAGCCTATTCTATTGCAATTTAAATTATATCATACTTTAAATTTATGGGCGAACATAAGTTTGTATTCACAAAAATACACTTCAACTACTTTGCTCGGTAATTCTACAAGGATGGGTCATTTTCATTCTGGCGAAGAGGGCCAAAAACAAACGAAGATGAATTGAGGTTAAAGATGAACACCAAAATGGACACGAAAAATTAGATATTTTCTGCCGAATTTGATTGGTTGGTGAGAGCAAATATTTCAAAAAAGCATCGGTGGGATCATAATAACCATTATTACAAACTGATGTTAGAAAAAATACCTCCGGAATTGCCTCGATCCGCACCCGCATTGGACATCGGATGCGGTACGGGGGATCTGTGCCGGTTGTTGACGGAACGCTTTGATAAAGTGACAGGTATAGATTTGTCTGAAGGCCAGCTGAAAATTGCTCGGTCGTTTCATTCGCAGGGCTGCGAATATATTTTAGGCGATTTTATGGATATGAATTAGATAGAATCCCCTACGTATTACTGATTGTTTTGGACCTTTATAAGCAGAAAAACATAAGCAACTATGCTTTTCGTGAACTGGCTTTTGATCATGAAATTACGGAAACCAAAATCATGACGGATGACAAATCGATTGATGAAGTGGTGGAAGAAATCGCCGAGAAAAGCGGACTAACTCTTCTTCCTAACAAGAGAGGGCGCGGGCCATCGTGCTGATAAAGCATATCAGGTAAATCCGTTGAAATCAGAATGTGTTTAAGAAGGGGGCACTTGCGGCTCCCTTTTTGTATTGGAATTTTGAAATGGTCATGGATGGCGATTGGTCCATCCGCGATTGAATTTCCGTCCGCGCCGCGTTATGGTATATATTGTTCAGCAATGTAATAAAAAGGATGAGAGGTGCACGAAGTGGAGAATGGTTTTACATATGCCGGCGCCGGAGTGAACATCCGGAACGCGGATGAAACAGTCTGATCGGCGGCGAGACGTCGGAACAGCCGAAAGTGCTTCCCGCCGGGACATACATGCTGAATGCAAGCATCCTCGGTGTCGTGGACAAAGAGCGGATCATCGACGGATCGAAGATCGATATCGGCGATGTTGTGCTGGCGCTGCCTTCCAACGGGCTGCATACGAACGGGTATTCGTTGGTGCGCAAACTGATGGAGGAAAAGCCTGAAATCTTGAAGGAAACGATTGAGGGCGAATCCTTCCTCGAAGCCATACTCAAACCGCATCAGTGTTATTACCAGATGTTGAAGGGCTTGTTCGGCATGGAAGAACTTCACGGTCTCGCTCACATTACGGGAGGCGGTATAAAAGGAAATCTGAACCGCATCCTTCCCGCGGACATGAGCGCGAAAGTGGATGTCGGAAACATACGGGTTCTTCCGATTTTCGAGGTGATCAAACGGTACGGGCAAGTTCCGGATTCCGACATGCTGCGCACCTTTAATATGGGTGTCGGCATCACGATGGTCGTCAAACCGTCCGCGCTTCCGGCGGTTACCGCGCATTTACGGCAGTTCGGGTGCGAGGCCTATGTGATTGGCGAGATTGTCGAGGGCAACCAAACTGTCGTGTTGGAAGGGCAATTGCAATATCCGTAGTATTGCTTTTACCGCTTGGCTGTCTTTTGCTACGCCTTGTATTTGTTTATCCCATTGACGATCCAACAACAAATCGCCCGCAAAAGCTGAACAACAGCTTATAGAGAAACGTGCGAAAGCGGCTATCCATCGGATACATGCATTGTTGCGCCTATGGAAGATCACGCGAATCTGATGGCGGAACATATCGAAAGGGTATTCGAAGTTGGAAAACGCCAATGGAACCAATTCGTACAGCCGAAAAACATGGAATCTCCCGTTAAGACGGTTCAACTTTGTATCGATTCCGCCAGAAAAATACCGGATTATCAAATCACAGGTTCCGGTTATCTAGACGACATCTCCATTTTAACAAGTCATGAAAAACGTTAAGCGGAGCGTCCCTATGGGATGTTCTTTTATTTTGATGAAACGGACAGTTGCGAGTGATCTCCGCATTTCGACAAAATCGAAGAATGGATCCTGCTTTCCCTTCCGTTTTTTTGTCAGAAAAAGATGCAAATAGTCATGGAATTACCGAAAGAAGTAAACAAAATCCATTTTTTTCTATGATAGTATCTGAATATTAGTACGAACTGCCTGTCGTGACGACTTGCTCTTTTTTGGAGAGAGGGAAGAGTGAATGAGCATCATTGAAGTGAGAGAACTGACGAAAGTTTTTCGTCAACCTGTGAAAGGACCGGGATTGGCGGGGGCATTCAAACACTTGTTTACACAAAAATACGTAGAAAAAAGAGCGGTGGACAACATCCATTTTTCCATTGATGAAGGAGAGGTCGTCGCATACGTTGGTCCAAACGGTGCGGGAAAATCCACAACCATAAAGATGTTGTCCGGGATCCTGATTCCGACATCGGGCCATGTCAGTGTGAACGGATTAATCCCGCATAAGCAGAGAATGGAAAATGCGAGAAGCATTGGGGTCGTATTTGGTCACCGAACTCAGTTGTGGCCGGATATCCCCGTCTTGGAATCGCTGACATTAATTAAAGATATGTATGATATTTCCTCTGAAGATTTTAAGAAAAGAATGGACTTCTTTGTGGAATTGTTGGGGATGTCCGATTTTTTGCATGTAACGGCAAGGAAATTGTCGCTCGGTCAGCGCATGAGGGCGGATTTGGCGGCCGCTTTGCTGCATGAACCGAGAATCGTCTACCTGGATGAACCGACCATTGGTTTGGATGTGGCTGTGAAACAACAGGTTCGATCCTTCATCAAAAAAATCAATCGGGAAAAACAGACGACGATCATCTTAACGACGCATGATCTGGGGGATATTGAAGAATTATGCAAGCGGCTCATCATCATTGACAAAGGTCAAATCATATTTGACGGCCCCCTGGAATCGGTAACGGATCAATATGCAAGAGAAAGAGTGCTTCACTTTCAAGTGATGGAAAGGGTGGAAAATCCGCGCCAATATTTGCAAGGTTTGCCCGGCTGCAGGTTAGAGGAAAAGAGCGACACTCATTTTTCCGTATATTTTGACAAAACCCTCCTTTCGGCAAGTGACATCGTATCTCGATTTTTGGGTGCCGCCAATATCATCGACTTTAAGATTGATGAACCCAAAATTGATGACGTGATCAAACATGTCTATGAAGGGAAGCTTCATCTTGATCCCCGTGAGGAATCCGTATGATTAGAAAAATATACATCTCCTTGGCCAACCGTTCCATGCAAGAAACCATGGTCAATCGAACTTCTTTTATCCTAAATATAGGCGCCAGTTTTTTGATTATTTTGTCAAGTTATTATCTCTGGAAAGCGATCTTCGCCGGTCGGGATCAACTTGGCGGCTTTAGTTGGGAGGAAATGAAAGCTTATTTGATTATCAGTTTTTTGTCCAATACGATTCTTTCCTACTTCTCGGAAGTTAAGATTTCTCAAAAGATCCTGGATGGCAGCATCGCGTTTGATTTGCTGAAGCCGATTGATTTTCAAAAAGCGCGGCTGGCCGAAACCGTTGGATCCTCTGTTTTTGAGGGGCTTGTCAGTGTTGTGCTCGCTTTCCTGTTTTTATTTTTGTATGAGGGCGTTGCGGTTCCGGAATCCCCGATCACATGGGTGTTTTTTATCATCAGCTTCATCTTGTCGCAAACGGTCAAGTATGGCGTTATCTATATATTCAGTATATTTTGTTTTTGGACAACGGGTTTTTTGGGAGTCGCCCTGGCAAGGGCTGCTGTGACCAGCCTTTTTTCCGGAGCATTAATTCCGCTTTCTTACTTCCCGTCAACGTTGCAAAAAATTTGCACCATATTGCCATTCAGCAGTATCGTACATTACCCGATTTCCATATACCTTGAACGAATGGACAACATTGAAATTTTAGGCATTATCGGTCTGCAGGCTTTTTGGGCGATCGCGCTCTGGTTCTTTGGAAAATGGTTTTGGTCGCAAGCCGTGAAAAAAATTACGATAAATGGTGGATGAATACCGTGATTCGCAGATCAATCAAGGACCGAGTCATAAAGAATGTCTATATTTACTTTCGCATATTTGTCCAAAACCTAAGGGCCATACTGGAGTACCAGACGGATTTTATCATCACGATGATTGTCGCGATCATTACGCAGCTGCTCGGCTTTTTCTTTTTGCATTTGGTTTTTCAAAAAGTGCCGGATATTAACGGCTGGACCCTGTGGGAAGTCCTGTTTATGTATGCCATGCTCTATATTTCGGGAGGCGTTTCGTCCCTGTTTTTCGGCGGCTTGTGGTCGATCGGATCTCTGGTTAGACGAGGAGGTCTTGATCTGTATTTAATAAGACCGGTTTCGCCGCTTGTACAGGTGTTGGCATCGAACGTTGGCATGAATGGTTTGGGGAATCTTGTCACGGGAGGAATTATTTTAACGCATTCCTTAATGAACATGAATATCGCCTGGAGCGTGCAAAAAGGCATTTTCTTCGTGATTTTTCTGATTTCCGCCGTCATCATTCGAACTTCCATCATTATGGCGGCGAATTCATCCGCTTTCTGGATCCGCAGTGCCCGCAACACGGTGCCTTTTTTGATTAATACGATATCCGACTTTGTCCAATTTCCGATCACGATATATCCGCTTGGAATTCGGACTCTCGTCACGATGATTTTTCCCTATGCGTTTATCGGATTTTTTCCTGCGAATTATTTGTTTAAAGATACGGAGTTCGCCGTATGGGGACTGTTAACGCCGCTTGTTGCGATCTATTGCATGATGATGGCTGCACTGTTATTCAAGCGAGGATTAAAAAGTTATGAAAGTGTGGGGAACTGAATATGAGGGAGAGTTGCCAAATGAAATGGCCAACTAAAGAAGCTCAAGTTGTTGTTCTCTGCTCAAGAATCGTAATGTCCAGCGAGCAAAGGGAACAAGTTATACAGCTTACATCAAGTTCAGATTTTAATTGGACGGAGCTTTTGAATTTTATCATGCAACATAAATTGTCAGGGTTGGTTGCAAAACATTTAGAGAATATGTCAACACTTCCGGTTGGAGTAAGTAAAATTCTGAAAAATTTAGCTGCATTCAATAAAGAAAAGGGCCGTTTGTATAATTTAGAAACTGAAAAATTGTTTCAAGAATTTAATGAAAAAAAAATTAAAGTAGTTTTATTTAAAGGTCCAAGACTTCTAAATGATATATATAAAGATTATTCCCTCAGACCCGAGTTCGACAGTTGCTAGGTAAATGAAATGCCCGTCATCCCTTGAGTAGACTGGATTTTCGGGCATTCATACGCAAAATGGCGTGTATCTATGCTCCAGGGTGGAT
>Ga0207866_1003081_pt1 | contig 10889 bp, 7 predicted proteins | sample HigsolmetaAR203D_FD_184835 | JGI IMG/M metagenome (GOLD analysis project Ga0207866, IMG submission 184835) | Ionic liquid and high solid enriched microbial communities from the Joint BioEnergy Institute, USA - AR20-3-D (SPAdes) (version 2) ...
AAAAATGAAACGGGTACATAAGACGCTGAAGAAAGAAAAAACATGAAAACGCAACCAAAAATATATGGTGGCTGATTTCCTGGAAGACAGCCCTATAGAACGTGCCCACATAGGATTGACACTGACCCGCATCTCTCCAGGTTTTGCACGCGGCAGGCATAACGGGTATAATAAGGTGAAGAAAACGATATGAGGCCAAAGAAAAATGCGGGCTGAAGAGAACCGCGCATTTTTCTCACGATACGATCGCAAAATCAATCAAAGCTATTCGGAGTGGTCTGTCTTATGCCAAACAAAAAAAGAGTGATTGTCGGTATGTCCGGCGGCGTCGACTCTTCCGTCTCCGCCTTGTTGCTGAAGCGACAAGGCTATGAAGTGATCGGCGTGTTCATGAAAAATTGGGACGATACGGATGAAAACGGCTTTTGTTCCGCAGAGGCGGATGCCGAGGATGTGCGCCGTGTATGCGACCAGATCGGCATTCCTTACTATACGGTCAATTTCGAACAACAGTACAGGGACAAGGTGTTTCAATACTTTCTGGACGAATACCGGAAGGGCCGCACGCCAAATCCCGATGTGATGTGCAACCGGGAAATCAAGTTTGGCGATTTTTTGGAAAAGGCGCTTGATCTGGGCGCAGAATATATCGCGACAGGCCATTACGCCCGCATCGAATACAAGGACGGGGAGTTCCGATTGTTGCGCGGAGCGGACCCCAATAAAGACCAGACTTATTTCCTGAACGCCCTTAATCAGAACCAGTTGTCGAAAACGATATTTCCGATCGGTCATTTGACGAAGCCGGAAGTCAGGAAAATCGCCGAGGAGGCGGGGCTGGCCACCGCCCGCAAAAAAGACAGCACCGGGGTCTGTTTTATCGGCGAGCGAAACTTCAAACAATTTCTCAGCGGGTATTTGCCGGCACAACCCGGAGACATCCGTACGCTGGACGGCGAATGGAAAGGGCGTCACGACGGGCTCATGTATTATACGATCGGCCAAAGGCAAGGTTTGGGAATCGGCGGTTCCGGAACCGGCGAACCGTGGTTTGTGGCCGATAAAGATTTGGAAAACAACATTTTGTATGTTGTCCAGGGACACAACCATCCGGCGCTATATTCATACGGTTTGCAAACCGGTCCGCTGAACTGGATCAGCGGCAAAAAGCCCGCGGGGGCCTGTCGTTGCACCGCGAAGTTCCGTTACCGCCAGCCGGATCAAGGAGTCACGATGACGGTCCGTGAAGACGGGACCTGCGACGTCCTCTTTGACGAACCGCAACGGGCGATAACGCCCGGCCAATCGGTCGTTTTCTATGATGGCGAAATCTGTCTCGGCGGGGCGGTCATCGATAAAGTGTTGAAAGAAGTTCCGTCCGTACCGGTTGTCTGAACCAAGTTCGCTCTGCATTTTAGGCAAACAGGGGATTGAACTTCAGAGCCGCCAAATGAAAACCGGACATGACAAATGACGTGTAGCCGACCAAGGTTACACGTCATTTGCCGTATTATGCCGTATTGTTGGGTACTTATTTCTCCCTTTCATCTAACCGTATTCAACTTAATGATAATACGCCATGTCCCGTATGATCCGGTTTTTTCACGTTCCTTGCCGCATTCCCAGCGTTGCGGCAACATGGCGTCTTTATTCATATCGTCTTTAACAATAAGAGGAAAACTCAGAGGAAACGTCAGTGTGTATTCAGTGTGTATTCAGTGTGAATTCAGTGTGTATTCATTAAAGAGGAAAGCGTCACTGTGTGACGTTTTGCAACGCTATTTTAGTAGCGTTTTGGAGACTGTCGATTCATTGTGCAAAATGGGCAGAAAGTGAAATGATTGTCTTCCGACGAGTTTTGGATTTCCATTCCACACCTCTAAATGACTTATTGGATCAAGGAATGGAAAACAAGATGTTTAAGTGAAGGAAGGCAACATTTCACTTCAAGCCGTATAGTTTTGCACCATCAACAGTGATTCGACAGTCTCCTTTGCAACGCTACTTTAGTGACATTTGCAATGCTACTTTAGTGACGCTTTGCAACGCTATCCTTAACCGTCACGTTTGTTCATTTTGCCGATCCACCAGCCAACTACGCATACAAGGTATGCCATAACGATGCTTAGAAGAACCAGATAGATGTCCGACGGGATCCCGACAAAATATCTTAATCCGTAGAGGGGACCGGCAAACAGGACAGCCGCAGGAATGAATACAGATCCGATATCTCCCAAGTAACCTGCGACAGACAATAAAGCCCCGGCACCCCAATACCACGAGGAAGCTTTAAAGATTCCCGCATTTTTCTTGCTCATATAAAACGCGCACAAAAACAAAAGAAGAAGAAACAGCAGCGAAAAAAGCGCTTGATATACACTCGGTATGCTCCCTTTAAAATAAGCATTGAAATTTATGATCGAAAAAGGTATCGAAAAACATATAAACAAAATGATTGCGTGCCGGTTTCCAAGAGCGAATCCCTTCCCATTTTCCACAATTTCCCGTTCCTTTCATTTAAAGTTTAAAGTTTCCAACATTAAAGTTTCCAGCATTAAAGTTGCCAACATTACCATCGTATGCTCGTGATTGCCTTATGCTGCCGCTCCATCCAACGGAATGTTTTTATGACTAACCATCCAGAAGTGATCTCTTTTTTGAAATGGAATCTCTCTTAAAAATTTCGTACGGCCCGGCAAGGCAATCCGCCCGTACGCTAACGGATATTGCGCCCATCCGTCAAAATTGCGGACATTGGTGTACACTATTTCCCGTTTTTCCGGGCCAACCTTCAACATAGCGGACATTTCTTATCCTTATTTTCCTCTGATGTTCCGTTCAAACCGCTATTTTTTGAAAATAAGGCCCTCCGTTGTCCGCTAAAACCACTATTTTGCCGATTATACAAAAAATAAGGCAAGTCCGTGTCCGCTAAGTGCGATAAAAACGGGAAGAGAGCGGAAGTTGCAGGGTGTGGGAGACACGGCACCATCATTATGCCCGCTGAAGGCAGCTGGAGGGACCATGTCGAGCCCAATTCCCCGGTAATCTTTCCCGATCTGCCTGGATCGATAACCAGCCGGGATTACGTATCCGGTACAGCCACTTCCCGAAATGCTCCCCCAACTCGTATGGAATGCGTCCAAATCCGTCAATCGGTCTTGGAGGGGACTTTTTGGGCAAGTTGGCGACGCCTGGAACGGTTCAACCTGATTTTTTCTTCCGCCCCCTGCTCCGTCGGTTCATAAAACTGTTCCGTGCGCAAATGGTCGGGAAGATACTGTTGCTCAACATAATGGTTGGGAAAATCATGCGGATACAAGTACCCCTTATGGCCTAATTGCGCCGCGCCTTTGTAGTGGGCATCCCGCAAATGCAGCGGCACTTCCACCGGTTCAGTCCGTTCCATGGCCGCCATGGCGCGGGAAATGGCCATCGGGATCGCATTTGATTTCGGGCTTTCCACAGCGAATAAAATTGCCTGGGAAATAACATATTTCGACTCCGGCCAGCCTATCTTATGGTACGCATCCATGGCGCTGACCGCTTGCGGCATAGCTTGCGGATTGGCCAGCCCAATATCTTCGCTGCAAGCGACAATTAACCGGCGCAAAAAAATCATCGGATCCATGCCCAATTTCTCCACAGCGTACAAAAACCAGAACAGAGCGGCATCGCTGGATCCGCGGATGCTTTTGTGAAAAGCGGAGAGCACATCGTACTGTGTCGATACGTCCCCCTTGACCATCGGCCGGCGGATCGACTCTTCCGCCTCGGACATTGTGATGCGGATCGTGCCGTCCTGTCCGGGATTCGTCGTCAACGCGGCCAATTCAAGCGCGTTTAACGCCCGGCGGATATCGCCGTTCGACATCCGGGCAATATGCTCGAGAGCTTCTTCTTCAACTTCCAGGCGCATAAATCCCAGCCCCCGCTCCTTGTCCTCCAGCGCCCGCCGCAATGCGGCCAGGGAATGTTCCCAGGTCAGGGGGTAAAGCTGAAACAACGTGGACCGGGACAGCAAGGCGCCGTTCACATGATGAAACGGATTTTCCGTCGTGGCGCCAATAAAGATGACGATGCCTTGCTCCACCGCGGGCAACAAAGCGTCCTGTTGCGAAGTGTTGAAACGGTGGACTTCATCAAGAAACAGGATCGTTTTTTTGCCGTACAGCTCTTTGTTCGACTTCGCCTGCTCAATGACTTGCCGGACATCTTTCACGGAAGCGTCCACCGCATTCAAGCGGATAAAATCTCCCTGTGTCCGTTTGGATATGATGTGGGCCAGCGTCGTCTTACCGGTGCCTGGGGGACCGTACAGCAAGATCGAACGGATCTGGTCCGCTTCAATGGCTCTGCGAAGCAGCTTGCCGGGGCCGACAATATGTTCCTGGCCGAGATATTCATCCAGGCTTTCCGGCCGCATGCGGTCGGCCAACAATTTCATGCTGTGGTCCCGTTCTGCCTGGTAAGCAAACAAATCCACATGGATTCCTCCTATCGGACAGTAATGACTCGTGGATTTTGGCAACGGCACCCAATGTGTCTTTGTCAAGGCGATTGATTCGCTTGCCATCCGCCGCCATTTTCTATAGGTGTATTATAGCACGAATGTTCGCATGGTTGCACAACATATCGGCCGTTTCCCGGCTAAGCTGAAGTTTCGCAACCAACTTTCTTCAGCCCAGTTGCCAAAGCGTTGCATCCATTCCGCTGACAAAGCATTCATCCGATTTTGGTCCATTATGCAAAGGGATAAAAACCGCACATAAGCGGCCGTTTGCCCGGAAGGAACAAAAACTCCCACAATGCGGCCCCCTGCCCGGAAGAAACAAAAACCGCACAGCGTCGATGCCCGGAAAGAACCTTCCGTTTCTGTGCGGTTTTTTTGGATTTCGATTTATGAACCTTTCGATACGATCAAATATCGTCAAATATCTTGTATACGGCGCAACGAATGGGTGGCGTAATCGAATATTTTGCCTTCCAGTAAGCCAACGAGCGTATTGGTCACCCGCACTTCGATGAGATTGTCCCCTTGCTTCAAAATGGAACGGTCGCCAATCCAGCGGTACGGCGTCCACGGCCGGACCCCGAGAGACTTGCCGTTGATCAGCACTTCGGCGCAATCATGGAAATGCGGATCCCAATTAAGGAACGAAAGCTCAAACGTTTCCGTCTCCGGTAACGCCGTCAGCGATTCCGTCCGGGTATAGCGGAGCGTTCCGGCATAATAGGGATACCCTTCAACGAGTCCGCCCTTTAACGAATCCGTCCGCTCCACGGGACGGGTCAACACGACCTCACCTTCCGCACGATGGGTCACTCCGAACGTTCCTTCCAAATACAGCGCGTCGATCAGACCGTCCCAATCGCGGAAAATGTCGACCTCGACTTCCAGTTCGTTCGCTCCCGGCTTCAGGAATGAGCCGATGTCAGACGCAATGTTGAGATAATCGTACAAAAAGTGCGGCGCGAAACGGTCGACAGTCAACGCATTGCCGTTGATGCGGATGCGCCAATCTCCGGAAATGGCCCCTTTGTCCATAACGATGCGGCATGTGCCGGGAAGTTCCTCGACGTTGAACGAAACCCGATATACGCTGCGCAGCGGATACGAAAGAGCCGTTCTCATCGGCGTGCCGAATTGCTGGCGCATGGCGACCGGCAGCGGCATCACTTTCGCCAGGTCGGAACACTGATCGATAAACGTTTTCACCTGCACTTTGATTTCCCGGCCGTCGGGTGCCATTAGCGATTTGCCCTGAACATCGCGGATATCGATCGCAAACGTATCGAAGCGGACCGTGTTGTGTCGCTCCGGCCGGATCAGCCAAGGCCCTGCCGCATCGACCTTCAGTTCGGCTGCAGGTTTTCGGTACGGAATGGCTTCGTTTTCCTCCAATCCGGCGCTTTCGCCCCGCACAATCTGGATCAGGTGCGATTGGTAAGGAGCGAAGGCAAGCGGAAGCGCATATTTTCCGCGTTCCGGCTGTTCTAAGCGCAGTTCGATGAGTTCCCCGCTTTCCAGGGACAATTCCCGGCAACGGACCTCGCGGTCTTGCGGCAAAGCGGAATCCGGCCAGAGCCGGGCAACGTCCAGAATCAGAGACCCTTGCCGCTCCTCTCCATCATGGTTGCTGACAAATACGATGAAGCTGTCCTCCGATACGCGGCGCGTCTGCAGCAAGAAACTTTTATTGGGACGATCCGTTTTCAGCGAGATCGGAGCGGGAAGAATGTCGTTCAGCAATGCGGTCAATCCGTCCAGATCGGGTTCCGCGTCCTTGCCGCCGTTTGCGCCCTTGGTGAGAACGAACGCGCCAGGATAACGGGAAGACGGATCGGACAGGCCAAACGCCGCTTTCATCTCCGCTTCGACGGACGCCTCCTCGTCGATGCTTTCATCCGGCAATTGCCCCAGGCAGACGACTTTGCCGCCGCTTTCCAGAAACTCGCGGATTTTTCGCCAGGCCTTCGTCTCCAGATTCGTAACCGGCGGCAATAAAACGACCGAATAAACCGCTTCGCCGATCGTTAAAGTGCCGTTTTCCACTTTTGCCCGGTCCAGCAGTTCGGGATCCAGATGGTCGAAGTCCCTTTGTATGAACATCAAATGATTGCAAAGATCGATCCAATGTTTTTTCAGCCGCAAAAAGCGCTCCTCTTCATGGCGGTCTTTCCCGGCATAGCGGAACCGGTTCGGATTGCCCATATGGGTCCAATAGGTGGTGACCGGGAACAAGACGGCAATCGGCGCCTCGATGGTGCCGCAACTCATCGCATAGCTGATTCTTCCCGTGTAGTCCCCCAACGCGCGGAAATGTTCCCAGTACGGATTTTGCAAAAACTGGGAAGGCGGCGCATCGTGCTTGGTTAACCCGTTTAACGTATAGAAAAACGCATGGAAATTGAAGAAATTAATTCCTTGCGCCGCCATCCGGTCGATCATCCACTTGGCGTCTTGTAGAGTCATGGACCATCCGACGCTGTGAAAACATTCGATCAAACTGCGTTTTCTTCCCAACTGGCGGGAGATGGAACTGACCATTCTCGCGTTGCCGCGGATATTGTCGGCATATTTGTTCAAGATCCATTCCAGAGAACGGCCCACTTTTTCATGGGCGGTGTCTCCGCCGGGCACATGGCTGTAAGCTTGCGTCGTTATGCGCATGGAAGGCACCTCGGTCACGTAAAGGAGCCCATGCTTCTCGCACCATTCGCTCATACGCCGATGGTAGTTTTTCAACAGCAATTCATGCACGGCCTGGAAAAAGTCATACCGGATCCGCGCGGCATCTTCCGCATCGCGGTACAACAGCGCGTGCATATGGTCGCGCAGGTCGTACCCGTACTTTTCTTTAAAATAAGGGAGGATGCGGGGCGACCAGGGGATCGATCCCAGGAATCCGGTTTCATCCGTGAACATGCCCTTGATCGTTGTGCCGAAATAGTCGCCGAGTTCCTCGGCAAACCGTTCGTGCGTCACGCGGATGAACGTTTCCATAGCCTCCTCGTTGAGAGGGTCGACATAAGTGGCGTAATATTTGAAGTCGTCGACTTCTTTTTCCTGGACGATAATGACTTCCCATTCGCCTTCCGGCACGGGCCATTCGATTTTTTGCACGGGACGGTAGCTGAAATACCTCTTGTCGTTGTAATCGGTGAGCCCGGTTTTCTGAAACACCTGCTCCGTCTGGTAGTTGCCGATCCATCTGCCTACGTCAATCGCCTCGTTCCACCGTTTCTCCCCTTCCGGGCCGACCGGCACCGCCTTGGCATATAAAATGCGGGCCCACGGAAGTTCCAGGGAAAAGACCGTTCCCCCTTGCACACGCTTCGTCATATGTTCCAGCGTGTAATGTTTGGCCTCGGGATGGCGCAGCGTCACTTCCCCTCCGGCAATCCCGCTCGGATACGGGTATTCGTCGTATAACCAAACGTGCAAATTCCTTTTCTTCGCCTCTTCCACAGCAAACCGGACTTTATCGAACCACCCCTGGGACAAATAAGGAATGGTCAGTCCCTGGCGCGCGCAAATAAACACCCCGCCTACGCCTTTATCTGCCATTTCGTCGTACTGGCGCCTTATTTCCTCCTCGCTCATTTCCCCGTTCCAAAACCAGAACGGATGAATGCGGTACTCCTGCGGCGGTTGTTGAAATTTGCGGATATCAAATTCCATGGTTTTGCGTCCCCTCTTCCAAAAAGAAAGTAGAGAGTTCCGATGATCCAACCGCGGCAAAACAACAGGATCATCGAAACTCTGTTCTTCAGTCGTCGTTACTTATTCAACTTGTTGTATTCTTCGGTATATTCCTCGATTACTTTATCTCCTCCCTGCTTCTTCCATTGTTCGATCGCGGCGTTCCAGCCATCCGCATCGATTTCCCCGAAAATATACTTGATTTGCGCATCCGAAATGATCTTCTTCAGATCGTTGCCCCGTTCCGAGAACGTGTTGGAAATAAGCGGCAAAGTCGGATCATGTACTACGATTTTATCATTCTCCGCATACATATCCAACAACTTTCTGGCCAAGGGGGTGGCCGTTCCATAGGACGACCCGTCCCACGTTTTCATTTGCTTGATCGGGTTAATCTCATCCCCGAACAACTTGGCATCAATGAACACCGGATTGCCGTTCTCGATCTTATGATGTCTGCCCTCGATCCCCCAATCCAGAAGAAAGCTCATTTTCTCGTCGGAGATTTTGTCGAAATAAGCCAGAATCTTCTTCAGTTCCGCTTCCGATTTGACACTGGTCTTCGGAAACATAAACATGCCCAGGAAACCGGCGCCGGCGGCCGCGCGCTCGCCTTTTGGACCCTTTAAAGCGTTGGTGAAGTCCACAACCGCATCCGGATTGGCTTTGGCCAACGTATTGAACGAGCCGTCCAACGCGTGGCACATGCAACTGATCGCCGCACCTGCCATCCCCTTGTTGATGAGGTCTTTATAGCTTTGCGTCACGGGGAAATCGCTGTTGACCAGATGTTCCTGATACAATTTTCTCAGGAAATTCAGCGCATCCAAATATTCCGGGGTCATAAAGTCAGGCGTGAGTTTCCCGTCCTTGTATTCCCAGCCGTTCGGCGCCCCGAACCAGGTGAAAACGTCTTTGAAATCCAGCGTGCTCTTGTCCATGGCGAGCCCAATCGTATCGTTTTTGCCGTTTTTGTCCGGATCCTGGTGAACGAACGCTTTCAGCATTTCGTAAAACTCATCGATCGTCTCCGGTTCCTTCAAACCTAAATTGTCGAGCCAATCCTTGCGGTACAATAATCCGTAGCGCCCCAATACGCGTCCGCGGTAAATCCCGTATAACTTGCCGTCAATCGAAGCGTTTTTGATCACCTCCGGATTATTTCGGTTCAGATTGGGATAATCCTTCAAATAAGGGCCGACTTCCCAGAACATCCCCGAGCGAACCGAGGAGACCATGGTGGGCGACTTGTGGTCAATCACCATCAATACTTGTGGCAGCGAGCTGGAAGTCAGGGTCACGTTTACTTTATCGTTGTACGCGGTGCTCGGCACCCAAGTGATGTTCAGCTTGGTTCCCGTATACTTCTCCATCTCCACCAGCGCAACGTTATCCGGTTTGGGCGGCTCCGGCGTTGTGTATTGGTTCATCACCGTTATTTCCTTCAAAGGAGCGTCATCCGCTTCACTTCCCTCCCCGGCATTGGGCTGGCTTCCCCCCGATGGCCCCGAACCGCAGCCTGCCGTCATCGCGAGCAAAAGCAAGACGATGATCGAGCGAAACATCAGATTGTTCTTCTTTTTGTGCGTTTCCATTTTCATGTTCCTCCCCTTAAACCGCATTGTAAATAATGATGAAGCCATTATGATAAACATCCTTTTCGGAAGTTATCACCCTTTAATGGACCCCAGCAAAAGCCCTTTGGTGAAATGCTTTTGCAAGAACGGATAAACCAGCAAAATGGGCAGTGTGGAAACGACGATCACCGCCATGCTGACCGTCTGCGGAGGGGGGGCGATAAATTGTTCGTGAAATTGCGTGGAATCGCCGATCCCTCCTTGCGACATGATCACAACTTGCCGCAAAAGCACTTGAATGGGCCATTTGGCTGAATCGTTGATATACAAAATCGCGCTGAAAAATGTATTCCAATGCCCTACCGCGTAAAAAAGAGCAAACGTGGCCAACGCGGGCGTGGAAAGCGGCAGCACGATGCGGAACAGGATGCCGAAATCGTTGCAGCCGTCAATTTTGGCGGCTTCTTCCAGACCGTCGGGAAGCTGCTGGAAAAAATTTTTCAGGATGATCAAATTAAAAGCGCTGATAGCCGTTGGAATGATCAAGGAATTATAGCTGTCCAAAAGCCCGAAAGCCTTGACGACCAGAAACGTGGGAATGATGCCGCCATTGAACAGCATGGTGAAAATGATCATGAGCATCAATGCCCGCCGCCCGTACAGATCCCTGCGCGCCAGTCCGTAAGCCGTAAGGGATGTGAAGAACAAATTGACCAACGTTCCAACCGCCGTGATATAGATCGTGACCAACAGACTGCGGACAAGCGCATCGGTCGAAAAAATATAACGGTACGCATCCAGGGATAATTCGGACGGGATGAGAACGACTCCTTTTCTCAACAACTCTTCCGCAGGCGTAAGCGAACCCGAAACGATGAATAGAAAAGGGATGACCGTAATCATCGCCACAATCAACAACATTGCCGCATTCAAGATATCAAACAACCGGCTGCCAAACGAACGGTCGCTCATTCGCTCCCCCCCTCGTATCATATGTTTTGAAAGCTGTTGTTTCCTAATTTCCAGTGTGATGCGACAGCATCTTCTTTTCCAGAAGGACGGATGTAGCCGAGCCCGCATCACAGCCCGTCAGAGCGAGGAGCGGA
>Ga0207866_1003083_pt1 | contig 10880 bp, 9 predicted proteins | sample HigsolmetaAR203D_FD_184835 | JGI IMG/M metagenome (GOLD analysis project Ga0207866, IMG submission 184835) | Ionic liquid and high solid enriched microbial communities from the Joint BioEnergy Institute, USA - AR20-3-D (SPAdes) (version 2) ...
AAATCATTGCGATGGGACCAGGTTCACCGGAAGCTTGCTCTCTTTGCCTCAGATTGCAGAATGACGCGTGAACTGGTGGAATTCATGGATTTCCAGGGACTAGGCGCATCCAGCCCGATCTCGGAACAGATGCTGTTCCACTACCTTCAGAGCCGCGATTTCCTGCCACGGCTTCTGCACTACACGAGAAAACTCCACAACGAGTATGACTGGGATTTTCTGCCTGCCTTTTATCATTCGCGGAACTGCCAGGAAGTCCGGGACGTGTACGGCAGAATCGGCATTTCCTTCCGGCCGCGGGGATGGAACGGGGCGATTTCTGTCGGGTTTCTGTACTCTACTTTCGACCACAAGGTACCTTTCGCGGATGGAAGCAACGCCGGCGTGGACGTGGTCCTGCGGATTGAATGCGCACCCAGGGCACCCCATCGCGCAATCGCGGAAGCAGCTGTCAGGCATGTCGCCGATGAGGCGCGGAAGGCAGGCGGCATCATTCGTATTGCGGGAGACCCGGAAAATGGCAATGCCCACACACTCCTCCTCGCCCAGAGAAGTCTGAGCGACTTCCTGAAATTTTCAACCGAGTCCGAGCAGCTGGACCAGATCTACCAGCAGATCCGGGCCTGGGCTGAATCTCTGTTCGCCGACGGGAGCCTCGGCGAAGCACTTGCATTCCTCGTGGAGCCAGAACCGAAGGATCACACCCCTGCCAACACGGCGGAATAGTGGATAGCGGCGCCGCTGAGTACGAAGACGTGCCAGATGGCGTTCTGGAAGCGTAGCCGCTCCCACAAGTAGAAGATCACGCCCACCGAATAGACAATGCCGCCGGTAAGCAGCAGAACCAGCACGATCGGCGGGAAGCTCTCGTACAGTGTTCGGAACAACCCCACACCGCTCCAGCCGAGACCGAGGTAGAGCAGTACCGCCAACCGGTCGAACCGGCCCGCGAACGCGATCTTGAGACAGAAGCCGATGGCTGCCACCGTCCAGATGAAGATGAGCAGTCCGGTCGCGCCCGCCTGCTGCGCGAACGGCGTATAGGTGCCCGCGATCAGCAGGAAGATCGCCGCATGGTCGCACTTGCGCAGCTTCCACTTGAACGGGCTCACCGGCCACATGTTGTAGACAGCCGACATGGTGAGCGTGGCCACCAACGTCAGCGCGTAGATTGCGGTGGCGACGAACAGGCTCGGCTCCGCGCGCCACAGGTTGACGACAACCAGCACGACCGCGCCCGTCAGCGCGAGCGCAACGCCGATCACATGCACGACTCCATCAGCGACCATCTCGGCACGGTCGTAACGCCAGGACGGCTGCTTCATTTCCACGCTCCTTAAAGCCCGAACTGTGACCGCTGAATGTGGCTGTTTGGGGATGCTTGCCCAACGCGTCAGGAGCAACTTGGATCCGCGCGGAGTTGTCACCGCCGAAATGCTCCCGGCAGCCTTTGGGAGTGATTCAGGACGCATCCCGCCTTATTGCGCCGCGCGCGGCCCGTAGACGATGACCAGAGCCCCGACGACGCAGATCAGGGCGCCCAGCACATCCCAGCGGTCGGGTGCGGACCCCTCCACCGCCCACATCCAGACGAGCGACGAGAAAATGTAGATCCCGCCATAGGCCGCGAAGGCGCGGCCGGCGAAATCCGCCTCGATGCGCGTCAGCGCCCAGGCGAACAGCGCCAGGCTCATCATGCCGGGCAGGAGCCACAGCGGGCTATTGCCCAGCCTAAGCCAGGCCCAGAAGGCGAAGCAGCCGCCGATCTCGGCTACGGCCGCGAGAAGATAGGTCGGGATGGTCCACATGCAGTCTCTCCTCCGCGGATCGTTGCCGCAGATCGCTGCCAATGTCGAGGCTCGGCCATCGGGCCGCTTCCGTCCACCGCCGTGCTATGGTTTACTTGTAGGCAGCACGAGGGAGGAAACCGGATGACTGCTTTCACCTGAGCGACCGTTTCTTGCACGGCTGGGAAACGGCTTCCATGCTTCCGCCGGTTACATCTCCGTCCTTGTCCAACCACCGAACGTTCACCGCTATCTGGATTCCGCATTGGGGGCGCGGATGAAGACGTCTCTGCGAACCGTTGTCTGGGTTCTTGTCATTGGCGCGAGTGCGATCTGCCTGTGGGAAATCTTCCGCGCCTTCCACGATTCATGGCCGAGGCTTTGCGACGGAACCGACGGGGCTTGCCTGCGGGAATGGATCGACGCGCTGAGCGGCTGGGCCGCCTTCGTCGTCGGCGCCGGCACGATCTTCTTCCTCGCGCGGCAGACACGGGAGCTCAAGCGGCAGACGGAGTTCGTCCTCGGCGACGCCATGCCCACGGTGAGCATCACCGATGACGATGTCGAGGAGAGCAGTGTCCAGCTTCGGGTGACCAACTGGAACCGGCATCCCGTGCGAATCACCGGTATCAAGGTCGAGAAGCCCGTCTGGGTGCGGCAGGTTCTGGAAAGACGCAACCGGGGAACCGTCGAATGGCCGCTCCAGCGGATCGAGGAGCTCGGCATAAGCATCCCCGGCTGGGAGAACCGTTTCGAGCCGCCGCCCTTCCGGGTGCTCGAGCTCACCTTCAGCTCGCGCGAGGATGCCCAGGGAGCCGACCATCTTTACCGCGAGGTCGGCGTCCACGTTCATGGCACGATCCTTGGAAACCGTCACAAGGCCTTCGACCTCCACGCCGTACACCCGTATACACTGGTTTGGGTGGAGAATGGCGCCCAGGCCAGTAAACACGAGGGCGAGGCGACCATGGCAACGGTGGCCTAGAGCCGCTTGCTGGCCATGGGAAACCCTGGCCGGCTCCGGCGAATCAGCCCGTGTCCATGCCGGCTGCGCCGGTCCGTTTACCGTCACGGATGCGCTGCGCCCTTCAAACTGATGTTGCTTAAACGTCACTATTCCACGGCAACTGCATGCGCAGCCCCGGCCCTGCCGCCCATAGGGTTACGCGCTTGATCTGACGCAAAGCGACCGCTTATGGCCGCTGACAATTTGCGGAGTGTCGCAACCCATCTTCAAGGTTAGTCTGATGAAGCATTTCACGCGCAGGCTTCTGGCCGTTACGGCCATGACCTTCGTCACGGCGTCTGCTTATGCTGCGGATCTCGTGGCGCCCTCGCCCTCCGTTGAGGCTGCTCCGGTCGTTGCCCACTCTCCCTGGCAGCTGCGTCTTCGCGCCCTGGGCGTGCTCCCGGACAACAAGGGCTTCGTCGATCAGATCCCGGGCTCAGATCTGAGCTTCTCCAAGACGATCACGCCTGAACTCGACATTACCTACTACTTCACCGATAACCTCGCCGCCGAGCTGATCCTCGGCACGACCTATTCCAACGTGAATGGCGAGGGCACGATTGCCGGTCTGGGCAAGCTCGGCAAGACCTGGATCCTGCCGCCGACCCTGACCCTGCAGTATCACTTCACCGATTTCGGCGCCTTCAAGCCCTACATCGGTGCGGGCGTGAACTACACGATCTTCTACAACCAGGATGCCGCTGGCGCCATCGACCGCCTCAAGGTGAAGAACTCCTGGGGCGCCGCGCTTCAGGTCGGCTTTGACTGCATGCTCGACGACCACTGGGGCGTGAACTTCGACGTCAAGAAGCTCTTTCTGGAACCGAAGTTCGAAGCTGACGTTGCTGGCGGCACCGTCACCGGTAAGGCCAAGCTGAACCCGTGGCTGATCGGCGCCGGCGTGACCTACCGCTTCTAATTCGGATTGGTCTTTCGTGATGGCAGGACCGGACATCAGTCCGGACCTGCGTCCGAAGCCGATACGGGGCATTCCGGATTTCGCTCGCAGCCGGAATGCTTTTTTTTGCAGGCCTGCCCGCACGCGTCATACGTCCGCAGCGGGCGTCCCTTCCTTTGACCTTTGCCCGCGCGCTTAGTTTTTCAGGCGGTAATCGAGCGCCGGCTTCCGGTCTCCGATGAGCGATGAATAGGTGAAGTCTGGCCCGCGCTCCTGCTCGAACTCCGCCTTGGCCTGATCGATCAGCTCCGGCGACTGCAGCAGCTCCGCCGCGGTGAAGGCGAGCGTCTCGGCCGCGAGCCTCATGCCCTTGTATCCGATCCCTATGCCGCCTGCCGCCACGGCCTGCCAGCTATGCGCAGGCGTTCCCGGCACCCAGGTTGCGGTGTTGAGGCCGACCGTCGGGGCAACCCAGCTCACGTCGCCCACATCGGTGGAGTAGTATCCCTGTTCGCCGAACGTGTATTTCTCTACCTCCCCGACACTGGATAGCGGCGGCGTGGCCTGCAGCGTCTTCTGCATCTTCGTGGCGAAGGCGACCTCGTCATCATCCCATTTGATCGGAGCGGCCGCGCGGAGGTTGCCGTCCATGACGTGTCCGAGCGTATCGTTTGGCAATACGGAATAGACACCGCTGATCCGTTCCATGGAATACTCTGTCTCCGTGCCGAGCGCAGCGCCTTGCGCGGCCTTCTCGATGCGCGCCACGATGTCCCGCACGACCGCCGGGTCCGGATTTCGTACGTAGAGATAGCTCTCCGCGAAGGCGGGCACCACGTTGGGCGCCGCCCCTCCGTTGGACACGATGTAGTGTATGCGCGTCTCCTGGGGCACATGCTCGCGCATCATGTTGATCATGTGATGGAAGGCTTCCACGGCCTGGAGCGCCGAACGGCCCCGTTCGGGAGACAAGGCCGCATGCGCCGACACGCCCCGGAACCGGACCTTGACGGCCACATTGGCCAGCGACCATCCCTGGCTGGCGGTATTCCGGTCGCCCGGATGCCAGTGCAGAACCACGTCGACGTCATCGAAGAGGCCCGCTCGAACCATGTAAACCTTGCCCGAACCGCCTTCCTCTGCCGGAGTGCCGTAGAGCCGGATTTGCCCCTCGACATTATTGTCCTTCATCCATAGGGCAACGGCGATGGCCGCGGCGACGGAGCCCGTGCCAAACAGATGGTGTCCGCAGGCATGTCCGCTCGTGATGCCGTCGACGGGCTGCTGGAAAGGCACCGCATCCTGCGAGAAGCCCGGCAGCGCGTCCATTTCTGCCAGGATGGCGATCACGGGACCGTGGTCGCTGCCCGCTTTTGCGACGAAGGCCGTGGGAATGCCGGCCACGCCCTCTTCGACCTGGAAGCCGTATTTCTCCAGCTCGCTGATGAGCAGATTGGCCGTATTGACCTCCTGGTAGCCCAGCTCCGGCCGGCTCCAGATCTGGTGCGCCACCTCCCGCATGCGCGGCTCATAGCTGGCGATATAGCCGTCCAGCTGCGAGCGGATATCGTCGGAAAGCCCGGAAGCCAGGGTGGATGCCGAACTCGATGCGATGATGGAGCATGCAAACACACTTGCTACAAACGGTTTCATAAAAATCATCTCAGATGAAAATTCTTGAGCAAACAAGAAGTCCAATATGACATAACCGAAGGTTGAACGCTTCAGGAAATGCCACGCATGGTGCGCTTTCAACCATCCGGTTATCGTGGCAGCCTGGCTGCAAGCTCCGGGAGAAGGCTGTGCGCAACTTCGATTTCACATCCTGGCAGGGTGTCCTGTCCACCCTTGTGGGCATCGCCCTGTTTGCGCTGGTGGGGATCGGCATCCGCCTCCTCATGATGACCACGATCCAGCAGCGCCAGCAGCGGCAGAACCGTCAGATCAACGAGCGCCTGCGAACGCTGATCGCCGCCTACAAGGTGCTGGGCGGCTCGTTCACGGGCAGGCTTTCGGTCGACCCGCGCCACCTGCGCGACATCCGGGCGGCCGAGCGCAAGGCGGCCGAGCAGGGCGGCGAGGCGGTTGCCCCGCGCACCATGAGCGAGGAGACCTTCGAGCGTGTCCGCCTGATCCGCGACGCGGTGGAGGCTGCCCTCTCGGACATCATCCTGCTCGGCACCGACGAGCAGGTGCGCCTTGCCGCGAAGGCCGCGCGCGACCTCGCCGCAGGCAACGAGATCCACACCCATGAACTGGTGGTGTCGCTGCGTAACTTCATCCGCGAGGCGCTGGACCTTTCTCCAATCCCGCCCGACCTGGAGATTCCCATGCAGGGCCCGACCCGCCCGGCGGCCGGCGGCGGCCGCAGCCGTGGCGGCGGCCAGCAGGGGAGCCGCGAAGGCGGCCCGGGAGGCGGAGGTGGGGGCGGCGCTGGCGGCGGCGCGGGTGGAGCGGCCGGCGCCGGCGGCATGGGCATGGGAATGGGTCTTGGCCCCGGCGGCCGCGGGGACGATGGGGCGGGGTGAGTGGACGCGTGGGCCTCGACAATCCGCCGGAAAGCAGGTCCAGTTCAGTCATCGCCAGACGCTGGCCGGCACAGATGTCGGCACCTATCCGCCTTGGCCATCTACCCTGCTCACCTTTGCATCTGCCCTGCCCGCTGAGTAGGACAAACGGTCAGGATAAGTCTTTGAGCCTCCCCTCTGTAGAAACCTCACATTCTCCATTGATGCTAGGGGCGGGTTGGGTTAAGAAGGCGGCAGTTCGCGTCCGGCCCATGGGCCGGATCACGCACCCGTAGCTCAGTTGGATAGAGTGCTGCCCTCCGAAGGCAGAGGTCACAGGTTCGAATCCTGTCGGGTGCGCCAATCTTTTCAAGCACTTAGTGCTGTGCTGCCAACTCGTTGTGTTCTCCTGTCACAAATCTGTCACAACGAGTGGACGACATGGCAACTTTCCGCAAACGCGGCTCCAGATGGCAGGCCCAGATCAGGCGCCTTGGCCAGAAGCCGATCTCCAAGACTTTCACGCACAAGCGCGATGCAGAGGCGTGGGCAAGGCAAACCGAAGCCGCCCTGGAGCGCAGTGAGCCGTGGCAAGATCAGATCTCCCCTGTGACGCTCCTCCTTAAGGATGCGCTGAGACGATACTGCAACGAGATTACCCCAGCCAAACGAGGAGCATCCGCCGAGACCTACCGGATCCGCAAAATGATGCGGGCTCCTCTTGCCAACATGCAACTTGCCAATATCGGCGTGCGGGACATCGCAATCTATCGTGACCAGCGCCTCCGGCTCGTTGCAAACGACAGCGTTCGCAAGGAATTGCAAATCTTACGACAAGTGTTCGAGCTGGCGCGAACTGAGTGGGGCTATGGAATCGGAGTGAACCCATTGGCACAGGTGCGCCTCCCTCCTCCCGGGGCAGCTCGCGTTCGCCGCATATCGCAGGCAGAGGCGATGGCAATCGCCAGCGCCATGCGATCAACACGCAATGTAGTTGTCGTATACGTCATTAGGTTTGCCGTGATGACGGGCATGCGTCGCAGCGAGATTTTGAATGTGCTTTGGAAGGACGTGGACTGGACAAATTCAACGCTGCTCATTCCAAAGACGAAAAATGGACATTCGCGGACAGTTCCCCTCAGCCCCCACGCGTTCGAGCTACTCCGGAACTTGCATAGTAAGAAGCTTGATCCTAATCGTGCATTCCCCATTAGCGCGAATGCATTCAGGCTTGCTTGGCAGCGACTTCGCGATCGGTCAGGGGTACAGGACTTGCGGTTTCATGATCTTCGGCATGAGGCCATTTCCCGCTTCTTTGAACAAGGCCTCTCGTTGCCTGAGGTTGCGCTGATTTCAGGCCATAGAGATCCGCGTCAGCTGATGCGTTACACGCATATGGACGCACTGAAGATCGCACGTAAACTGGGGCTCAGAGGTGACCATGACCTGGCGATATAATCCTTCGCTCAGTAGCACTGACTACCTGGAGATGGCTGCGCGAAGACGCAACAGGCTCAGAAAGACTGATGCGGCAGATTTCAAATATCTCGATCGGTTTTCATACGGCGTGCATGAAGAAACAGTGTCGAGGCTGTTGAACCCCGAAAACTGGTCGGAACAGGTCCATTTGGAGAACAGGCGACCGCGGGTTTTTGTTGATACAAGGATCAACCAGGCAGGCAACCTGTCTGTAAGATGGGCTCGTGGGGCCCACAGCATCTTCTTTCCCATGGATTTCGAGTTTAGAATGCTCCAGGGGACGGCCGACGGCTTCATTGCCGGAGAGCGATCAAACGGCGAGCTGATGTGGGTTCAGGGGTTCCGCGAAAGAATTTGGCGGGCTCGACAGGATACTCCTGGTGCCACCGTCGAGAAGGCACTGCTCTTCGGGTACAAAGCACGCCTGGATGAGCTTATTTCCAAGCTATCAACGACGGTGGATGTCATAGGGGCAATTACGCTCGAGTTTGTTTACATGGGCAATAGGTTGGCGGATGTTGGCTTGGAGCCGACGATATCAGAGCAGCGCCTCCATGAGCTGTGGACAGTCTCTCAAGCGCTACGAATGGGACCCGAATGATGCGATCACGTGAAACAATTCTTAGAATGCCTATATAACCGACGTAACGCTTTGCAGTAGTTGTTGCTGATGTTTACGGCTCCCGCTTCATGTCGACTCCTCAATGAAGAACAACGTCGTCAGGCGTGTGAAGAGTTACAAAATCTCCCCCACCCGCCTTGGCGACCTATTCCCAGCCGTGAAGTCTGTAGGATCCTTGGTGTATCGCTGCAAAGCCTTGCGAATTGGCGCGTACGGGGGACAGGACCAGAGCCTGAACCACACATCAAAGGAAACGGAAACCGCACCTACTACCGTCCAGACAAGATCCTGGCATGGCTCTCGGATCACAGGCGAGACCCATGGGAGTTTTCCCGCGATTGGTTGGCTGAGCGGGGCGTGGAGATGGAGCCCGCCTCCCAAGCTTCAATTGAATGGCTGATCGAGCAAACCGACAGCTTACTATGATAGCACCGCCAACTTCGGAAAATTTTCTGCGGCATCTGTGGGCGGGTAGGCGTCATAAAACGCTTTGTTTTCAACCAGAAGAGTGTACTCCCCCATAAGCCCAACTCTGGTTATGTGGTCCCGCTTCTCAGGAAATTCGAAAAAACCTTCTCGCGTTGCACCTCCGACTTAAACCCCGTGTGGACCGACGGTTTATAATCAGTGCTTGCGTCTTGCTCCGAGCAACCACTGACGCGCTTGCCCACAGTTCGTATTCGACGGGCACCAGCTACAACATTCGCAGCCTCGAGGCTGCGAGGGGAAAACGTATCTGCGCGATACCAAGCCGAAGCGGCAACCTAACACCCGCTTGTCGGTGATCGACGTTGGAGAAATGGCCCGCTCAATACCTACGCTGCGCATGATGATGCGAAGGCGGCTATGGCAGGTGACCTCCAGAACGGCGGACCGTCTTTGGCTGAAAAAGAGCTAGTAGACTTGTGGCTACCGGAAGTTCCACTCACCTGGACGCTGACATACTGCTGGTAGCTCGAACTCACCGCCAGCCCCGCGTAGGGGTGGCAACACATCCATCTCAGACAGGCATAGGCGACAGGGAACGCACCCGGTAACTCGATAGGTTGGAGGCTTCGATGAGGACGAGGAGGAGACGCCCAGAGGAAGATCGAGCAACCTTCAATTCGATCAAATCTCGATACCGAGGCCGGGTATCGATTCTGCACTTGGCCCGCCGTGAATAGCACTCTGCAGTTATGCCAGCTATAGCCCGGGTCCCCGACTGCTGGCTCTCAAAGACAGGATCTGTCGCGGTGCATGACACAATCACGGTTCGCGAAGCAGGAGCGCCGTCTCTTTCAAACCAATCTATTCCCTTCACGAGCAGGGCTTTCTCGGGCCGTTGCTCATGGGTTTGAAGCGATGTATTGGCTTTTCTCGCTCTAACATACCGCGAACCATCAGCGTCGCCACTACCTGCAGCAGATTGGGGCGACGCATTACCATCGAGATGGTGACACATATTTCTCGAAGCGCAAATCATCATTACCAAGGACGTGACTCATGCACTAATCGGACTCTATGCCTGACGGCTACTGCCAGGCATAGTCTGTCGACATCACGGGGCATGCACGATGTGAGGTCCGACGGCGCGCGAAGTCCCACACAGGATCCTAAACCGAATATCCACGGCGAGTCGCTACTGGCAGCAATGTCCGAGCTGCGCCAGTGCTTTAGTTCGTAAAACTAGCTGGCTCTGTACCTGTCCCATTTCGTGGTTGAAGGCTTCAACCAGAAAGGAAGCCTTCATGACCACAAGCAGGATGCGACTAGGTCCCGCACTACCACCGGAGAAGCGAGTTTCAAGGCTACTTGACCTGTGAAATAGTACTCCCTAAAGCGACCGTCCCCTTTTCATGCGTCTCTGCTTTCCGCCAATCTCGGATAGTACGCTCAGATACGTTCAGTTTTTGGGCCACCGCTTTGATAGAGTAACCATCTTCCAGTAAAGAGAGTGCAGCCCTCCGTTTGGAAAGACGATAATCCGGATATGTCTCAATGAGCCAACGCCGAAGGGTGTCACGGCCGACGGTGATCTTAGGCAGATAAGACCAAGCAAGGGGGAAGGCCCTTGCCACTTCATCAGGAAGCTCTCCTCGCATAGCTTGCGCCCCAAATTCTTCCATAGCCTTTGACATCGACAGTCCGGAATTGGCCAGCGCTATGAGGTAGTCAGAGACCACCTTTCTGTTTTGTTTCTGCATCCTTGTACTCTCGCTGCGTTCACCATGGGCAATCGAGAGGAAAAAATACTTATTTTAACTTTCTATTCCATTTCGCCAAGAGAGAAGAAAGTCCAGAGGATAAGAGCAGATAAAGGAGATCAGAGACAAGATCGAGGAATAAGTATTTTTTCCACCTCTGGCGCGCTCTTCTTCCCTACCTATTTAGCAAGTCGCGCTACACCAACACCCTTGACTTCGATTCTCGATATGCTTCCGGAGTGACCTGCTCCCCTGAAAAGTCCTTGTTTTGAGGTTAGCCTGTTCCCTGAAAGAGGAGACGGGTAATGAAACGATCCAGGTTCACGGAAGAGCAGATCATCGGCATCCTGAAAGAGCATCAGGCAGGACTGTCTGCGCCTGAGTTGTGCCGC
>Ga0207866_1003084_pt1 | contig 10876 bp, 12 predicted proteins | sample HigsolmetaAR203D_FD_184835 | JGI IMG/M metagenome (GOLD analysis project Ga0207866, IMG submission 184835) | Ionic liquid and high solid enriched microbial communities from the Joint BioEnergy Institute, USA - AR20-3-D (SPAdes) (version 2) ...
CCCCTTGGCGCCGCGCCGCGGCAGCGAGGCGCGAAAGACCTCCAGCACCACCGCCCAATCCGCTTCCGTCATCTTCGTGGACATGCCGACCTCCAGAATCAGTCGGCAATCCATGAATCACACTGGATTCCTTCGTGGAATCCTCAGGCCAATACCTGAGTCAATTCGTCCACACGGCCTAGCCTAGCGCGGTTACTTGTCTCATGGGAACGAGCCCAAATGTCAAGCCAGCTGACCAGTCACTGAGAACATGCATCGACGCTTCCCATTGCTCTGTACGGCCACCCATTGATGCCAAGGCGCACAAGAACGAATCAACTCGTGGGACGTCCATGAGCGCCTCCGGTTCCAGATAATCCGCCGGTCGGCAGTTTGCCGCTTTACCGCCGTTAAGTGGGAATAGAGGCTCTCAACCTAGCCTCGTTCGAACAATTCCACCAACGCACCTACGGAACTCCCTTCGATCGTGTCTCAGAGGCGCTTATAGCATGAACCTCACCGCCTTCCACCAGCGTTTCAAACGCCCGACGCCGATGCCTCCGGGCCAATACCAGAAGCGGCCGCGGCTCAGCGAGGCTGCCGTCTTTCGCTGGACGAAGAAGGATGCACGGCCACCAATGCCGCCTTCGAGATCAGCTACGAGAGCGTGCCGCAGTTCGGCGTCGTCTTCAGGTGTGCCGGCACCGATGAGTGCGGCCAGCCCTTCAAGGAGCTGAAGTATCACTGGAACAACAAGGCCTCGCACGTCAGCGGCGGCGCCGCCTCAGGCTCCCGCGGGCGCCTGTCGCCTGCCGTGTTCGACGGAGGCCGGGACATTCGCTATGCCCTGCTCAGCAAGGGCGAAGGGCCGGGTGCCGCCTATGTCGCGCTGTTCGTCGCACGCAGCGAGGGCGGCTCCACCCCGCCCCATTTCGCAGAGGGCTTCAAGCAGGGGTTCGAGCTACTTCTCGAACAGATCAACCCCGCGCCCGGGGAGCCGATCTACGTCCTGCACGGCACGACGGTCAGCACCAACACCGTCATTGAGCGCTCCGGCGCGCGGCTGGCGCTGTTCACGACCCGCGTTTCCGCGACATTCTCGAGCTGCAGCGCCTCAACCTGCGCCGCCCGCTCAATCTCTTTGAAGAGCGGATCAAGCCGCTCGTCTCGCGCAATCTCGTCTTTGAGCTTGAAGAGCGTCTCGACAGCAGCGGCAACGTGATCGACCTGGAGAGCGTCGACCACGTCGTCTCGGCGGCACGCAAGGCCGGCGTCGAGGGCATCGCCGCGGCCCTCTTGCACAGCTACCGCAACCCGGACCACGAGGTGCTCGTGCGCGAGCGCATCCTGTCGATCGCTCCGTCGCTCGACGTGACCCTCTCACACGCCCTCTGGCCGCGCATCGGCGAGTACGAACGGGCAGTTTTCAGCGTCCTCAACGGCCATATCCGACCCAAGATGGACGCCTATCTCGCCAACGTCGAAAGCTGCCTGCGCGACAGGCTTCCGGGGGCGAAGCTGTTCATCACCCGCTCCAATGGCGGGGCGATAGGCGCGGAGGAGGCGCGGATGAGGCCTGTCCATACACTGCTCTCCGGGCCCGCCTCGGGCGTGACGGCTGTGCAGTTCCTCGGCCGCTCCCTGCCGGGCCATTCGCTCCTTGCGATGGACAAGGGCGGCACGAGCACGGACCTCTCGCTCATCCGCGACGGCCGCCCGACGCTCTCGACAAGTGCCGAGGGCGGCGGCTCCATCGCCTGGTTCGACAAGGGCGTGCTGCGGGTCGGCCCCGAAAGCGCCGGCGCGCGGCCAGGCCCCGCCTGCTTCCGCCGGGGCGGCACGAAGGCCACGCTGACCGATGCCTATCTCGTCTGCGGCTATCTCCACCCGGAGCGTTTCCTCGGCGGGCGCATGACGCTCGACGTGGCGGCCGCCCGCCGGGCGCTGGCCGTCGTCGGGGAGACGCTCGGCGTCGACGAGGTGGCGGCCGCTGAGGCCTGCATCTCGCTCGCCACGTCCAACATGATCGCGCGCCTCCTGCCCTACCTCGCGCGCTACGGCGTCGACCCGGAAGAGCTGATGCTTGTCGCCTAAGGGGGCAACGGCGCCATCCACGCGCCGCTTCTGGCGCTGGAGGCCGGCATCGACCGCGTGCTCGTCCCGTCTGCCCCGTCGGTGTTCTGCGCCGTGGGCGGGCTGGTATCGGACCTCGTGCATGACGTAGCCCGCGCCGTTTCACGGCAAGACTGTCGACGGCGAGGCGCTCAGGCAAATCTTCGAGGAGCTGAAGGCCGAAGGGCTGGCCTGGTTGCGCAAACAGTCCGGCGACGTCACCGACATCCGCGTCGAGTACTGGGCCGAGATGCGCTATGTGGGGCAGTCGTACCAGATCGACGTGCCCCTATCGGAGGTGGCGGCCAGCGGCAACATCGCACGCGCCGAAGCCGAGTTCCACGAGGAATACCACAAGCTTTACGCCCATTCGCACCCCAGCCAGGCGTGCGAGTTCATCGAGCGGCGCGTGCGCGTGCACGGCGTCCTCTCCCCGCCCCCGCCGGTCACGGCGCCGCAGGCGGGCCACGCTGCCGAGGAAGCCATCCTCGAGCGCAGGACGCTCTCCATCGGCGGCCGGGTTCTGCGCGATTCTCCCATCTATTCCGCCGCCAAACTCGGCCACGGTCATCGCATCAAACGACCGGCGATCATCGAGCAGAGCACCGCGACCATTCTCGTTCCGCAAGAGTTCGAGGCGACGGTTGTCGACAACGGCATTCTCCTGACCCGGGGCTGAATGATGGATCCCGTCAAGACCTCGATCATGAACAACCGCTTCACGGCTATCGTCGAGGAAGCGTCCGCCACCCTGCATCGCACGGCACACACCACTTTCGTCAAGCTGGTGCAGGACTACCAGTGCGCCCTGGCCGCACCCGACGGCGAGATCTTCGCCTACCCGGTGCTGTCCAGCGTAAACGTCTTCGTCGGCCTGCCACTGCAGGCGGTCATCGAGCAGATCCGGGATCTCGACCTGCAGCCCGGCGATTGCTTCATAATGAACGACCCGTTCGCGACGGACGGCGTCGTGACGCACCTCATGGACGTCACGATGATCTGGCCCATCTTCCACGAAGGGTCGCTGATCGCCTACGGCTGGGCCTTCGTACCCGCGTCCGACATTGGCGGCGCCGTGCCCGGCAGCATTTCCCCGTCCTTCACAGAGATCTTCCAGGAAGGTCTCCGGCTCCGGCCCGTCCGGCTCTACCGCGCCGGCGTAATCAACGAGGACATCCGCAACATCATCTTCGACAACAGCCGCATCCCCCTCGAGATCTGGGGGCGACTTCCAGGCCATGGTCGCCGCGTTCAAAAGCATGGACCGGCGCCTCAACGAGCTGTGCGACCGCTATGGCGTCGACGCCATCCGGACGGCGATGCGAGACGTGATCGACTTCGCCGAGATAAAGGCCCGTGATGTCATCTCGAGGCTGCCCGACGGCCGCTACGAATTCAGCGACTATCTCGAGGGCTTCGAGCCGAACCAGTACACGCACATCCGCGTGGTAATGACGATCAGCGGCGATGAGGTCACCGTCGATTTCACGGGGACCGATCCGCAGATCGCGGCCGCCTACAACATCGTCTCGGGCAGCCGCACGCACCCCTACGTCACCCAAGCGTTGCTGTCGTACATCATCACCTGCGAACCCGACATTCCGCGCAATGCCGGCATCCTGCGGCCGGTGCACGTGATCGCGCCGCGCGGTACCGTGGTCAACGCGGTGTTCCCGGCGCCCGGCGGCTCGCGCGTCGCAGCCGGCACGCGCGTCTACGACGTGATGATGGGCTGCCTCAACCAGGCCATCCCCGAGGGCTTGGCGGCGGCCGGTTCCGGAAACGTCGGCATCATCGTCGTCACGGCGCCCCACCCGCGCACCGGCGTGAATAAGGTGAACGTCATCAACCCCATCGTCGGCGGCAGCGGTGGCCGGCGCGGCCTCGACGGTGTCGACGTGCGCTACGGCGCGCTACGCACCGTGCCGACAGAGATCATCGAGATCGAAACCGTCATGCGTGTCCGACGCTACGGTATCCTCGAGGACAGCCAGTCGCCCGGCCGCTGGCATGGCGGAGCCGCGCTCGTCTACGAGCTCGAGAACACGGGCCTATCGGCCACCATGACGGTGCGCGGCATGAACCGCTTCCACTTCCAGCCCTGGGGCGTACGGGGCGGCGCGGCGGGGCGCCTCGGCAAGGTCGTCCGCAATCCGGGCCGCGAGGACGAGACATCGATCGGCAAGATCAATGTGCTCACCCTCGCCCGTGGCGACGTTATCCGCATCGTGACGCCGGCGGGCGGTGGCTTTGGCAATCCGCTTGAGCGCGACATCGATGCCGTCCTGTGGGAGGTCGAATGCGGGCTCCTATCCGTCAGGGCGGCGCGAGATTACTACGGCGTCGTCCTGACGGAGGACGGCCGGCTCGACGCCGAGGCGACCGCCAGGCTGCGGTCCGAACGCTCACGCGAGCGGGAGAACCGGGCCTTCACCCTCGGTGAGGCCCGCGAAGCCTATGACAGGCTGTGGCCAACCGAGGCCCGCGCCCACCTTGCCAGCCGCATCCTCGAGCAGCCCCAGCATCTGCAGGGCGTCCTGCTCGCCCGTGTCCGCGATACCGTCGTGAACGCCGGCAAAGCCGCGACCATCAGCGAAACCGACAGGCTGATCGAGCAGGAGCTACGCCGGCTCACGGCCTGACCCGACGCCATCGAAGGCACATTGCCGCCCATCTTTTCGAGCAGGATACCGCATGTTGAACGATCCCCTCGCCATCTCCCGTTCTTGGCTCGCACGTCTGGCGCTGTCGTCGATGGCGCTGCTGTCCGCCACGACACTCGCGTCGGCCCACTGCTATCCCGGCACGGACTCCGAGCCGCTCGAGCCGACCATGGTGCTCGAGACGACGGGAGGCACCTTCTGGGAGTCCTTCCGCAAGGCCGTCGTCGAACCCTTCGAGGCCGAATGCGGCGTGAAGGTCACCATGACCCTTTCTCCGCAGCGCAACATCGGGCAACTGCGCGGCTTCGTCGCCCGCGGCAACGTGCCGTGGGACATGGGCCTCATCAACAACCCGTGGGACTTCGACACCGCCCTGCGCGAGAACCTGATGGAGCCGCTGCCGCCGGGCTTTTGGGATCCGATCAAGGACAAGCTGATCCCCGGCTCGTACACGGACTATTCCGTCTGGTCGAACGTCTATGCCACTCAGCTCATCTACAACACGAAGGTGTTCGCCGATAAGGTGCCGCAGAACTGGGCGGACTTCTGGGATGTCGAGACCTTCCCCGGCCCGCGCAGCCTCCAGGACAACGTGGTGAACATCGTCATCGCCCTCCTGGCGGATGGCCTCAGCAAGGACGAGATCTACCCGATCACGGACGAGAAGCTGAAGCGCGCCTTCGCCAAGCTCGACAAGCTGCGCCCGCACATCCGCTCCTTCTGGACCGCCGGTGACCAGCCCATCCAGGGCGTCAACCGCGGCGACTTCGTCATGTCGTCCGGCCACACGAGCCGCATCTTCGCGGGCATCCGCAGCGGCTACAACATCGGCACGACCTTCAACCAGGGCGTGACCACCGAGTCCATCCTCTACCGGCCGCGCGGCGCCAAGAGCCCACGGGCCGCTGCGGCGCTACTCTTCTTCTACAACCGTGAGGCGCAGCAGGCGAAGAGGGCGGAGCTCACCGGCTACACCGGCGCGCTGGCCAACCCCGGCAGCTTCGTTCCCCCCGAGCTGGCCAAGAACCTCGTGGCCGACGCGGAGAACATCAAGCTCGCGGTGCCGCTCGACAAGGATTGGTGGGGCGCGAACGCCGCCCGGATCCAGGGCCTGTGGAAGGAGTGGGTCACCTCCGGCAAGGTCTCCATCGGTACCCCGTAAGTCCTAAGATGAACCAGACAGCTCCAGCAACTGCCCTGGGCGACGCTCGGGACAAGGCGACCGCCATGAGCTTCGAGCGCGTCTCGAATCTCTACAACGGCGTCGCCGCGCTCGATGACGTCAGCTTCGACGTGAGGGAGGGTGAGCTCGTCACCCTCCTCGGGCCGAGCGGCTCGGGCAAGTCGACCCTTCTCGGCATCTTGGCAGGCATTACGCCGCTCGACCGGGGGCGTGTCCTGTTCAAGGGAAGGGACGTAACCGGTGTGCCGCCGCACGAGCGGAACATCGGCATGGTTTTCCAGCGTTACGCGCTGTTCCCGAACAAGACCGTCGCGGAAAACATCGCCTTCCCGCTGGAGCTGCGCAAGCTGCCCGCGGACACCATCCGGGAGAAGGTGTCCCGCATGCTGGAGATGGTGGACCTGACGCGGCAGGCCCACCACTTCCCGTCGGAGATATCCGGCGGGCAGGCGCAGCGCGTGGCCGTTGCGCGCGCGCTCGTGTTCGACCCGTCACTGATGCTGCTGGACGAGCCTCTCGGCGCGCTGGACAAGGCGCTTCGGGAGAACCTCCAGGAGGAGATCCGCCGCATCCAGAAGATGACGGGCGTTCCGACGCTCTACGTAACGCACGACCAGGACGAGGCCATGAACCTGTCGGACCGCATGGTCGTGATGCGCAGCGGCAGGATCGCGGCCTCGGGGCGCCCCCGCGACATCTACGAAGAGCCGCCGTCGCTCTGGGTGGCGAAGTTCCTCGGCGACGTCAACGTTCTGCCGCTGGCCGGCTTCCCCTCCGGCTCCCGCGAAACCGCAGAGGCAGCCAGTGTCACTGGCCTGCCCCTGAAGGGACGCATGGCGCCCTCCCTCACCTCCGGCGCCAGGGCAACAGCGATCATCCGGCCCGAGCGGATCCAGGTCGAGCGTCGACAGGCCCCCAGCGGCCAGACGGCCACGATCCGCGATGTTGTCTATCTGGGCGCCCGGCAGAAGCTGAAACTCGCGTTCTCCGACGGCACCAGTCTCGCCGCCACCATTCCGTCGCGGCAGGAATATGCGGTGGGAGAGACGGTGTCCTGCTCCTGGGCCCCGGAAGATGTCTACTTCCTGCCAGACGAGGACTGACGCTGATGCACACGTTCGGCCTGGGCAGGCGCGCCCTGCCCGCCCCCGCGATCCTTCTGGTTTTCGCGTGCGTTGCCGTGCCGATGATCGGGAGCCTCGTCTCGGCCTTCTACGGCCAGGAAGGCTTCACGTTTGCCTATGTCCGCGAGTTCTTCACAAAGTCCCACTATCTCTTGGCGCTGCGCAACACCCTCGAGATCAGCGCGACGGTGACGTTTTTCTGCATCGCCATTGCCTACCCGGTCTGCCGCTTCTTCTCGCGGCGCGGACCGACCGCAGCCATGATCTTCGTCGGCGCGCTGGCGTTGTCGCTTGCCATCTCCGGCCTGCTGCGCACCATCTCGTGGCAGCTCATCCTGACGCGCGGCGGCCCGTTGGACATCATCGCCTCGTGGCTTGGCTACAGCGGGGGCCCGCTCGATGTCCTCTACACGCGCACGGCCGTCGTGATCGCCTCCGTGTAGATCCTGCTGCCGATCGCGGCCACGATCATCTTCACCGGTATGAAGCGGGTGGATCAGGAGATTGTTCTGGCCGCCCAATCTCTGGGCGCCGGCCCATGGGACACCTTCAGGAAGGCGTACTTTCCGCAGATCAAGGCGAGCATCCTCAACGCCGCGCTGCTGGTCTTCGTCCTGTCGTCAGGCATGTTCGTGGCGCCGGTGCTGCTGGGCGGCCCCTCCGACATGATGCTCGGCACCGTCATGCACAGCGACCTTGTGACTGACTTCGAGGCCGGCCCCGCCAGGGCCTCCGTCTCGGGCGCCGTGCTGACCATCATGCTCATTCTCTTCGCTTCCGCCTGCATCCTCCTGAGCGGCAAGCCCTACCGGCGCAGGAGACGCTCGCCATGAAGGGCATCTTGCGCTCCGTGTGGTCCGTCGTCGGCTGGGCCTACAGCATTGCGGTGCTGGCCTTCCTGTTCCTGCCGGCGTTGATTATCGTCCCGGCCAGCCTGTCCGACTCCGAGATGCTCGAGTTCCCGCCGCGCGACCTGACGCTGCGCTGGTACGAGGCCATCCTTTCCAGCGAGCCGTGGCTCTCGTCGGCCAGGATGTCGCTGTGGCTGTCGCTCGGGGCCGCCCTCGTCGCCACCCTGGTCGCCATCCTCGTTGCGCTGTCGCAGCTCTTGCACGGAAACGTGTCGCCCGCCATGAGGGGCTATCTCTCCGCCCCCATTGCAGCGCCCCATGTCATCGTGGCCACGGGGCTTTTCAGCGTCTTTCTCTACGGCGGCTTCGGTCTCGGAGAGCTCTGGTCTCTGATCCTCGTCAATGCCGCCATCGCGCTGCCGCTCGCCATCGCGGCGCTGCTGCCGGCCTTCGAGGGGATCGACCCGCAGCTGTGGACCGCCGCGAGCACGCTCGGGGCGCGGCCCTTCCGGATCCTGCGCTCGATTATCCTGCCCGTAGTCGGGACGAACGTGATCGCCGCCCTCATCCTGACGTTCCATTCCTCGTGGGACGAGACGACGTTCTCCGTGTTCATCGGCCCCACCGTGACGCCGTTCCTGCCGAGCCGGATGTTCTCCTACCTGCAACAGAACGTGACGCCCGAGATCGCGGCTGTCGCCACGCTGCTCCTGATCATTTCCCTCCTCGGAGGCGCACTGATCCTTCTCATCAGGCGTCCTCGTCACGCAGGGCGCCGAAAAAATGCCAAAACCGCGGGAGGCATCGAGTGAACGAGTCGGAACAGTCCCTTCCGGCAACGCTGGCAGAGGCGCTGGCAGATTTCGTGCTGGCCGCCGACGTGCCGCCCGCGCTACTCGTTGCCGCCCGGCTGCGCATGATCGACGCCTTCGGCATCGCGCTCGCCGGCGCGGCGACGCCCCCCGCGCAGGCTGCCCGCGAGACGGCGCGGCTGGCTTACGGAGCGGGACCCTGCCGGACGGCCGTCGGTGAGGAGCGCCTCTCGCCGTCGGGTGCGGCATTCGTGAATGCCGTTCTGATGCACGTCCTCGATTTCGACGACACGTATCTGTCCGGCGCGATCCACACGCATCCGGTCGTCCTTCCCGCCGCCCTCGCGGCCGCCGACGTTGCGGGCGCCTCCGTCGCCGGCGTCCTGAGGGCGACGGCGGTCGCCACCGAGGCGCTGTGCTGGCTGGCGGACCGCGTCTCTCCCCAGCTTCATCTGCGCGGCTTCCATCCCACCGCCCTTCTCGGCGCGCTGAGCTCCACACTGGCGGCCGGCATGGTCCTCGGGCTCGACCGGCGGCAGCTCCTCGACGCGATCGGGCTCGTCGGGGGCGTGACCGGCGGGACCTGGCAGTTCGAGGAATCCTGGCTGAAGAACTGGAACCTCGCCCATGCGTCGCAGACCGGGCTCACGGCTGCGCTCGCCGGCCGGTCCGGCTTCATCGGCCCGGCCCGGTCGTTCGACGGGCAATACGGCGTGTTCGCCACCCACCTCGACAAGCCGGTGGCGCTCGACCTGGCCTCGCTGGGCGTCGACTGGGTCAGCGCCCGCTCGGAGATGAAGCGCTACGGGTGCTGCCATTACCTGCAGTCGGTGGTCGATTGCGCGCTGCAGGCGGCCGAGGTCCTCTCCGCCGACGACATCGCGTCCGTACACGTGGCTGTGCCGGGAGAGCTCGCCATACGCTGCATCGCGGTGCCCGAAGAGGCCCGCAGGCGCCCGGAAAGCGACTACCGGGCACGCTTCGCGGGGCAATGGCTTGTGGCGAAGGTGCTCATCGACAGGACTGTGACGCTCGCCACCTTCGACAATGTGGTGCCGATCCCCGGGAACGTCTGTGACCTCGCCGACCGGGTGACGTTCGGCATCGCGCACTTCGACAGCTTCCCGGCGACATGGCCGGCGCGCCTCACCGTCACCACGAAGGGCGGCAAGACCCTGACCTTCGCCAGCGACGATCAGGGCAACGGCTTCGCGGAACGGTCGAGGGCGCGCGTCTTCGCGAAAGCCAACGAAAACGTGCAGTACTGCGGCGTGGCAGGCGATTTCGCCGGGCGGCTCGACGCGGCCCTGTCCGACGGAACTGCGCCCTTCGATGCGGTGTGGCGGATCGTCCGGGACTTCGCGCCGCGTCCGAACGAGACCGGCGCCGGGCGGCCGGACTGAACGAAGCAACGGCCGCTCGGAAGCGGTGCCGGGCTCACGGGACCGGTCGCCCCTCGCCAACAAACGCCGCCGGCAATGTCCCGGCTCACTTTCGCAAAGCCTTCCCCCACGCCGAAGGCTCACGCCGTTCGGCGAACGGCGGCCCCAGAACACGCGACTGGGTCAACCCATCTGGATGGCGTGCCAGGCTGCGACGGCGAAAATTCCAAGATTGCCCGAGCGATAGACCGCGTGCAGCGCCGTGTCGAAATCGAACTCCCGGGCGCTGCCGACCAGCGCGGTGCCATGCTTCTTCACCGTGTCCATGTGCGGCTCTTGTTTTGTAATGGCGGAAGCCACGCTTTCAGCACATGGTCGCCGCAAGCTTCTGGCGCGTCACGCGGCCGGCCGCCGGGCGCACCGTTGATGATGGCCCGTTTTCTCTGCGTTGCCATTCAAAAGGCTTGACTTGGGGCGAGCGGCGGCATCCCGGCACGATTGCAGCGTGATGAGGCCCTGGGAGCGGAGACGCCTCTCAGACGTCTATGCTGTCGCCCTGGGCCTGAATGCGGAAAGACATGGGGCATTATTGACCGCGACGGTCCCCTTGGCACGCCCTGCTTGCCACATGTCGGGTGACCTGCCACGCGCCTGCGGCCCAGCGGGAGGCTAGCGCAGCTCGACGGAAAAATCCTGCTCCAGCACCACGGCGCCGTCGCGCAGCACCCGGTAGCTCGCCGCGTACCGCCCGGGCAGCCAGCCCTCGGGCG
>Ga0207866_1003090_pt1 | contig 10863 bp, 9 predicted proteins | sample HigsolmetaAR203D_FD_184835 | JGI IMG/M metagenome (GOLD analysis project Ga0207866, IMG submission 184835) | Ionic liquid and high solid enriched microbial communities from the Joint BioEnergy Institute, USA - AR20-3-D (SPAdes) (version 2) ...
GGGCGTTTTCGTGGGCCGGATGAGGTGTCACCGGCCGGCGGGCACGTTGAGGAGGACCTGTGACCGAGGATGCGCGCGACGAGGGCGGTTCACCTGAGGATTCGCCTCAAGACGCCGCGGCCCGTGATGACGCGCCCGGGCATGATGCGCTCCAGGACGACGCGCCCCAGCCGGTGATCGTCGCGCGCGGTATCACCATGCGCGGGCCGCGCGGTCCGGTGTACGGGCCGATCGACCTCGACGTCGACCCGGGCGGGGTCACCGTGCTGAACTGCCCGGCCGGCGAGGGCCGCACCGCGCTGCTGATGACGCTGGCCGGGCGGATGCGTCCGGCCTCGGGTGAGTTGCAGGTCCTCGGCAGCCGCGACGCACGGCAGATCTTCGCCCGCGCCGCGCTGGCCGGCGTCGACGAACTCGATCCGCTGCCGGAGTCGGTCACGGTGGGTGAGGTGCTCACCGAGCAGCTGCGGTGGAGGGCGCCGTGGTATCGCCGCATCCGCCGGGCGGGGCCGCAGGACCTCGAGCGGTTGTGCGCGCCGGTGTTCGGTGAGCTGCCGCTGCCGCCGCTGGAGCACGAGACCGATGATCTGGCCGAGCTCGACGCGCTGCTGTTGCGGATCGCGCTGGCCAACGCCGACCGGCCGGCGTTGCTGGTGGTCGACGGGCTCGACGCGCTCACCAGCGACCGCGACCGGCAGGTGGCGCTGGACCGGTTGATCGAACTCGGCCGGGAGCAGACCGTCGTCACCGCCAGTGTCAACGATGTGTCCGGGCGTGCCGTGCGCGCACAACTGTCCGTCCCCAACGTCGTCCGCACCGAACTCGCGGCTCGAGAAGGAAGCAGGTAACCCCAGTGCTTGCCGGGTTGTCTTTGGGCACCGACCTGAAGCGCTACACACGCGGAACGCTGCCGCGGATCGCGTTGGCGACGATCATCGTGCTGCCGCTGTTGTACGGCGCGATGTATCTGTGGGCGTTCTGGAATCCGTTCGCCGAGGTGAACCGGATGCCGGTCGCGCTGGTCAACGAGGACACCGGCGCGGTGATCGACGGCGAACGGGTGAACATCGGTGAGCAGGTGACCAAGGCGCTGGTGGATTCCGGCGAGCTGCAGCTGCACGAGGTGTCGGCGCAGGAGGCGGCCGACGGGGTGGCCGGTGGGAGGTACTACTTCTCGGTGACGTTGCCGGAGGATTTCAGTGCCAGGGTGGCTTCGCCGTCGGGTGGTGATCCGCAGCCGGCTGCGTTGCGGTTCAGTTTCAACGGCGCCAACAACTACTTGGCGATGCTCATCGGGCAGAACGCCGCGCAGCAGGTTCTCAACCGGGTCGACGAGGCGATCTCGCAGCAGACCGTGACAAGGGTGCTCACCGGGCTGACCGACGCCGGGGCGGGCCTGCGGCGGGCCGCCGACGGGGCGGGGCAGTTGGCCGACGGGCTGACTTCGGCGAACGACGGCGCGCATGAGCTGGCCACCGGCGCCGACGCGCTGGCGACCGGATTGCGCACCGCCCGTGACGGTTCGGCGCAGCTGGCGGCGGGTACCGCGGAGTTGTCGAACGCGGTGCAGACCGCGACCGATCCGTTGTTGAAGGTGCTCGACACTGTGGCGGGGTCGGGGTTGAACGCCGACGAGGTGTCGCAGGCCGCGCAGCATCTCAGCGCGGCGGTGCGCTCGACCACCGACCGGATCGCGGCACTGAACATCGATTACGCGCAGGCTGAGGCCATCATCGGTCAGGTGGTGGGGTTCTTGCGCGACAACCCGGACCCGACCTTGCGGGACATGGGCAACTTTCTGGCCGGGGCGCAGCGGATCCTCAACGCCAAGCAGATGAACCCGGCCACTGACGAGGGGCTGATCCGGCTGCGCGATGCCGCAGCGGATGTGGAGCATCAACTCGGGGATCCGAACAGCCATTTCCGCAGGGTGCTCACCGGTGCGGTCGACGGGTCGCTGCGCTCCCAGCTGGTGCAGCTGCGCGACGGGGTCGATCGGCTCAACAGCGGTGCGGCCCAGCTCAACAGCGGGCTCGAGCAGCTCTCGGCCGGTGGGGATCGGCTTGCTTCCGGTGCGGCGGAGCTCGCCGCGGGGACCGACAAGCTCAAGGCCGGCAGCGAGGAGCTCGCGACCAAGCTGCGCGACGGCTCGACCCAGGTGCCGTCGTGGACTCCGCAGCAGCGCACCGAGATCGCCAAGACGCTGGCGGCGCCGGTGGCGCTGGACATGGTGCATCACAACGAGGTGCCCACGTTCGGGACCGGGTTCGCGCCGTTCTTCCTGCCGCTGGCGTTGTTCATCGGCACGCTGATCGTCTGGATGCTGTTGAAACCGCTGCAGTCCCGGCCGATCGTGCAGGGTGTCGGAGCGCTGCGGGTGGTGCTGACCTCCTACTGGCCGGCGTTGGTGATCGTGTTCTGCCAGGTGGTGGTGATGTACCTGGTGGTGCACTTCGGGGTGGGGCTGCAGGCGAAGTATCCGATTGCGACAGTCGCCTTCCTGATCCTCATCGCGGCAACGTTCCTGGCGCTGATCCAGGCGTTCAACGCGTTCTTCGGGGTGGCGATCGGGCGGGTGGTCACGCTGGCGTTCCTGATGTTCCAGCTGGTGTCGGCGGGCGGGATCTATCCGGTCGAGACCACTGCCCGGCCGTTCGAGATCCTGCACCCCTACGATCCGATGACCTACGCGGTCAACGGGTTGCGGGAGCTGATCAACGGGGGGATCGATGCCCGGCTGTGGACGGCGATCCTCGTGTTGAGCTGTCTGCTGGTGGTGTCGCTGACCGTGAGCGCCTGGTCGGCGCGGCGGAACCGGCTCTACACGATCGAGCGGCTGCACCCGTCGATCGAGGTGTGAGTCGGGTTCCGGGAGTTGTCGGTGGGCGCCGCTAACGTGCGGAACGCACAGTAACGACTCGGAAGGGGGGATCAGGAATGGCCGCTGCGCCTACGCCGCAATCGAATCCGTCGGGGGAGGGCCGGGGTGCGTTCTCGGCGGCTCGGGCGACCAGAAAGCATCCGGGCGCGGGAACGATCGGGGCACTGGTGGTTGCTGCGGTGGTGGGGCTCACCGGTGTCGGGTGCATCCCGGTCGAGAACAGCGCTCGCCCGGTGTCGGGCGGTTCGGCGAATGCGAATCGCTTGGTGAATTCGCGGGACAGCGCAGCGCCCGTCGGCTCTGCGGTCCGTGACGGGAAGTTCGAGTTCCAGGTGCTCGGCATGGAGCGGGCTGCGGAGGCCGGGGACCCGAGCAATCCGTTCATGACCGCGACGCCGCAGGGCGAGTTCATCATCGTCACTCTGGCGGTGACGAACATCGGTGACCGGCCGCAGTCGTATTTCGGCTCCAATCAGAAGCTGATCGACGCGGCGGGCCGGGAGTACGCGGTCGACTCCGAAGCGGATATGTGGCTGAACCGAGAAGGGTTCATGGAGGAGATCAACCCTGGCAACGCGATCCAGGTGAAGGTCGCCTTTGATGTGCCACCCGGTACGCAGCCGGCCGAGCTCGAGGTTCACGACTCGGCGTTCTCGGGCGGCGCAAGAGTTCGCCTTCAGTGAACGCCGGATGCATGGGTTCCGCTGCGGTAGCGGCGCTCGGCGACACGGGTGACGTGGCGCGGGCGCCGACCGCGGTTCCCTGATCATGCCAGACCCATTCGCTATATGAGGTCCGGTGCAGGCGCTGTTCACCTCGCGTTCGCCCGCCAGACAACTATCCTCGCCATGATCAGTCGACGCGAACGGACGACTGACGAGGTGACGGGTCTTAGATGAAGCTGGCTTGCACTGCGCTGGCAGTGACGGCGGTGGCCGCAGTGGTGGCTGGATGCTCGACCGGGCGCGAGGAGACGAGCGATACCGGCGATACCGTCGCACGGGCGACCGCACCAATGGGTTTCGATCTGCCGGACGCGGAGCGGTATCACCGGCTGGCCACCTATCCGGTGTACTTGAATGCTGCGGATCCGCGGGAGGAGACCGTCGCCGAGATCTCGGCCGTCACGCCGGACGGCAACACCGTCATCTACACGGACGCTGCCGCGAGGCGCATCGGTTTCCTCGACATTCGTCACCCGGCGAACCCGGTCGGGCGGGGCACGCTGTCGCTGGCCGAACTGGGCCATGCCGACGATCAGCCCACCTCGGTGGCGGCGGTCGGCGAATACGTCCTGGTCGTCATCGACAGCACCGGCGGCGACTTCGCGCATCCGGCGGGCCGGGTCGATGTTGTGCGGGTCGCGGACCGTAGCCGGGTGCGCAGCATCGACCTCGGTGGTCAGCCGGACTCCATCGCGGTCAGCCCGGATGGATCGTTCGCCGCGGTCGCGATCGAGAACCAGCGCGACGAGGAAGCCGCTCCACCCGGCGGGGAGGAGGGCGATCTGCCGCAGCCGCCAACCGGATTCGTACAGCTGATCGACCTCGTCGGCGCACCGCAGTCCTGGACGACTCGCCGGGTCGAATTCGAGGTCGAGGCGGCCCGGGCGGCCGGACTGGACACGCCCGAGGATCTCGAGCCGGAGTTCGTGAGCATCAACTCCCGCGGGCAGGTTGCGGTGACGCTGCAGGAGAACAACGGCATCGCGATCATCGACGGGCGCAGCGGGGCGGTGTCGAAGATCTTCAGCGCCGGCAGCACGTCGGTGGCGGGTGTCGACACCGTCGATGACGGGGTCATCGACCAGGGCGGTTCGATCCCGGAGACCCCGCGTGAACCCGACGCCGTCGGCTGGATCGGCGACGACCACCTGGCCACCGCCAACGAGGGCGACTGGAAAGGCGGCACCCGCGGCTGGTCGATCTTCGACGCCCGCAGCGGCGAAGTCGTATGGGACGCAGGCAACTCCGTCGAACAACTCGCGGTGCGCACCGGTCTGCACATCGAAAAACGCGCCGACGCGAAAGGGCCCGAGCCGGAAGGGCTGGCGGTCACCGAACTCGCCGGGCGGCCGGTCGTGCTGCTGGCCGCCGAGCGCAGCAATTTCGTCGCCGTCTACGACGTCAGCGATGTCACCGCGCCGGTGTTCCGCCAGATCCTGCCCACCACGCCGGGACCGGAGGGGATCCTGCCTATCCCGGCGCGTGACCTGCTGGTGATCTCCTCGGAGGAGGACGACGCCGAGAACCGGGTGCGTGCTTCGGTCACCGTCTACGGGTACGGCACCGACTACGGCGACGGGGCCGGGCCTGCGTTCCCGTCGATCGTCTCCGGGGATGTCGACGGCGAACCCATCGGCTGGGGTGCGCTCGGCGCGCTGGCGGCTGACCCTTCCGACCCCGATCGGCTGTTCACCGCCACCGATAGCGCCTACGGGCCGGCCCGAATCCTGGGTGTGGATGTGTCGCGAAAGCCGGCCGTCATCGACACCGCGCTGGTGATCACCGACGACGGTCGGCCCGTGACCCTTGACATCGAAGGTCTGGCCGCCCGGCCCGACAGCGGGTTCGTGCTGGCTGTCGAGGGTGAGGATGGAGACGAGAACCAGGTGGTGTACGTCGGCGCCGACGGGGGCATCGAGCGGCGCGTGTTCCTGCCTTCGGATATCGCTGCGAGGGTTGGTGGTCAGGGCTTCGAGGGTGTCGCGCTCGACGGCGACCGGGTGTGGGTGGCGGTCCAACGGGAACTCGACGGCGACCCAGAGGGTTTGGTTCGGATCGGCCGTTACAACCCGGATGACGACACCTGGGAGTGGTTCGGCTACCAGCTCGACACCACCGACGTCGCGGACGATTGGATCGGTGTCTCGGAGCTCACCATTCACGACGGCGCACTGCTGGTGCTCGAACGTGACAAGCTCAACGGTCCCGACGCTCGAGTCAAGGCGATCTACCGGGTGGCGCTGCCCGACGGTCCGGGAGTGCCGTCGGCGGACGAGACTCCGCGCGCGCTGCCGAAGACATTGGCGCGCAACCTGCTGCCCGATCTGCAGGCGACCAACGGGTTCGTGCAGGAGAAAGTCGAAGGGCTCGCCGTCGCCGGCAACGGACGCCTGTACCTGGTCACCGACAACGACGGACTCGACGACGCCAACGGCGAGACACAGTTCTTCGACCTCGGACCAGCCGAAGACGCACTGGCCGGATGACATCGTGGAAATGCTTGCGGAAGCAAGTCACAGTCCATGGTGCCGGTGATTTCGGTTACCCGCGGTTCATCGATCGACCGATGAGTTGCTTCCGGCCGCTGCGCATGATTCATTGCGCTGACGTGGTGTTTTGATGAGTAGCGCCGCGTCACAGGTGCGGTTACGGGTTTCCCGGGATGTGCCCAGCCGATTTGGCCAACGGGTATCAACCCCCGGTACCGTCCGGCTCAATGGGCAGACACGCGTTGTTCCATGCGCGCCGCCGGCCGCGGATGGGTGTTCTTGTCGGGGCGGTTTCGGCAGCCGCCCTGGTTTTCGTCGGTGCGGACACTCCACCGGGTGGTGACGGGTGTTGTGAGGCTGCAGCACCCGCGTCTGCACCTGCTCCGGTGTCGGTGAGTCTGGCCGCCGCGCCTGTTTCCCGTCCGATCGTGCCTGCGACTCTGTCTCCTGGTGTCGCCGAGGAGGACGGGCTGCAGGTGGACACCATCCGGGTGGCGCGGGCGGTGAGTGCGGAGTTCCCCGAAATCCTCAGTATCGGTGGGGTGCGTTCGGATCCGCTGAAATGGCATCCACACGGGTTGGCCATTGACGTGATGATCCCCGGTGCTCGTTCGGCGGCCGGTATCGCGCTGGGCGACAGCGTTCTTCACTATGTGATGGCCAACGCCGAGCGGTTCGGTGTGCACCACGTCATCTGGCGGCAGACCATCTACAAGCCCGACGGTTCGGCGCGCAGGATGGCCGACCGCGGGTCCGACACCGCGAACCATTACGACCACGTGCACGTCGCCACCAAAGGCGGCGGATACCCCAGGCAGGGGCAGGTCTTCCTGCGGTGAGTGAAGGTTGTCGGGTGCTCAACTCTCACTCTTGACCGAGCGCCTGCACCAGCGGGTCGATTCCGCTTGGCAATTGACACCGGCGGCTCGATTGGATGTCGGAGAATCGGAACATGACCGGTGATTCGCTGGGCACTTCTCTTGATGACGAGCTGCTGGGCCGGATTCGGAACGTTGTCGCGCAAGGAGAGGTGATCGAAACACTCACCAACAAGCGTCCGAACCGGATCGTCCGGGTGGAACCAGATGGCGTGTGGGTAGAGACATCGAGATACGCAGGGGTTGATCCGCTTCAACCCAGCACATCCGCGACCGCCGCGTCGAAGAACCGCGCGAACTCCGGGTCATTGCCAGGACTCGCAACGCAGTGGCCGAACGGTGACTCGTAAACCCGCAGTTCGCCGTTCGGCATGTGCTCGGCCTCGAAGGCGTTGTCCTCGACGGAGAAGTACTTGTCCTGTGGGCAGCCGATCACGATCGCCCGGGCGCTGATCGCCCGCAGGGCGGCCACCAGGTCCCCGCCGTGCAGGGCGGCGATGTCGGCGTGCTGCCAGGCCCACAGCTTGGCCAGCAGGTCGTGGGCGTCCCAGTTCTCGACGTGGTCGCGTTCCCAGTCGGCGAGCAGCTCCTCGGCGCTGTTGAAGCCGAGCCGGCGGTACAGCCCGTCGCGGAAGAACTCCGGCGAGTACGCCCACCCCGCGTACACCCGCCCGAACGCACTCAACCCGGCGACCGGCGCCCCCTCACCGGTGGCGAAGTACGGGTCGACCAGCAGCGCGGCCTTCACCCCTTCGAGGAACACCCAGTTGTTCACCGACGTCCGCGCCGAGGCGCACACCGGTACGATCGCGTCGACCAGGTCGGGATACATCGCCGCCCAGTGGTAGGCCTGACAGCCGGCCATCGACCAGCCAGCCACCAGAGCGATGCGGGAAACCCCGATGTGCTCGAACAGCAACCGGTGCTGGGCCCGCACGTTGTCGATGAGGCTGACCCTGGGGAAGTCCCGGCCACGCTGCGCCGGCGCCGCACAGCTCGGGGAGGTGGACAACCCGTTTCCGAACATGTTGACCGACACCACGAAATGCCGTTGCGGGTCGATCGCCCGGCCCGGCCCGAAGAAGCCCTCGTTACGGCGATGGGTGCCGGTGTAGAAGGTGGGCAGTACGACGACGTTGTCGGCCGCCCCGTTCAGTTGGCCGTAGGTCTTGTAGGCGAGCTTCGCCGCCACGAGCGTCTCGCCGGAGTCCAGCGGGACGTCACCGAGTTCGAAAACCGAGTAATCCACTGTGAACTCAGTACAGCCGTAGGTACTCGTTGACCTCCCAGTCGGTGACCGCCTGGTGGTAGCGCTCCCACTCATCGACCTTGTAGGCGATGTAGGACTTGACCATCTGTTCGCCCAGCACGTGCCTGAACAGCTCGTCCTGCTTGAGAGCCTTGATCGCCTCGTAGAGGTTGCGCGGCAGCCTGCGGATGCCCATACGTTCGGCCTCCTCCTCGGACAGCGCGTAGAGGTCGAAGTCCGACGGCTCGCCCGGGTCGATCGCCTGCTCGACGCCCTCCACCGCGGCGGCCAGGGTGGCAGCCAAAGCGAGATAGATGTTCATGCACATATCGGCCGCGCGGTTCTCGATGCAGAATCGGTTCTGCGGCAGCCGGAACTGCGCGGAGCGGTTGTTGTGGCCGTAGGTGATGTTGGTTGGCGCCCAGGTGACGGTGCCGCCCTCGAAGCCGCCGACGCGCGGCACCAGGCCGTTGTAGGAGTTGACCGTCGAGCAGGTGATCGCGGTCAGCGCCTCGGAGTGCTTGATCAACCCGCCCACCGCATGCCGGCACTCGGTGCTCCAGCCGCCGTCGCCGTCCTCGAACAGGTTGCGGTCCGGGTCGGCCAGCGAGCGCAGCGAGAAGTTGATGTGCGCCCCCGATCGCCAGTCGCCTGTCGTCGGCTTGGGCATGAACGTGACGAACATGCCGTGCTTCTTGGCGACCTCCTTGAGCGTCAGCCGCAGGAACACGAAGCGGTCGGCCATCTGCAGCAGGTGCGAGTAGCCGAAGTCGAGCTCGAACTGCGAGTATGCGCCTTCGGCGACAACGTCATTCAGGCCCCAGCCGAGCCCCTCGAGCATGTCGATCAGGTCCTTGAGGAACGGCATGGCGTCCAGCGAGTGCTCGGTGTCGTAGCCGTAGGCCTGCCGGCGGGGGCGCAGTGCGCCCGGCTGCTGCGGGTCGGTGTCGAACGCCTTTACCGGTCTACCGTGCTCGTCGTAGCGCATGACGATGAACTCCGGCTCGATGCCGGCGTAACCGCGGTAGCCCTGCCGGGCAGCCTCGGCGATGGCCCGCTTGAGCGCCTGGCGCGGGCAGACGTTGTAGGGCTTGTCCTCCCAGAACAGGTCGCTGAAGATGATCGCGATCGTCGGGTCCCACGGGCAGACGTAGACGGCGTTCAGGTCCGGTACCACGACCTGGTCGGAGTCGGCCGGGGTGAGCTCGGGGACGAATGACACCGAGTGCACGGCGAACTGCGGGCCCCTGCCCTTGCACAGCGCCTCGAAATCGCTCATCGGCACCGGCTTGGTCTTCGGGATCCCGAACAGGTCGATCCAGCAGGCCATCACGTACTTGACGCCGGCGTCCTCGAGCCGGGCCCGAACCTCGGCGATTCTCGCGTCGGTGGGCAGCGCATCAGCGAATGTCTCGACGTAGAGCGGTGTTTCGGTGGCGTCGGACGCGTCGATGACAGTCATGGTGGTTCCTCTCGGTCGTGCAGTCCGGGCAACTCATCGGTGTTCACTGCCAATGAACACTCTGTTCCCCGGGTCTGCGGGTGAAGTTGTGGCTGCCGCGGTTGATGCCTGGCCTACCGCCCTGCATGACAACTGTTTTGAGAGATACCGGACGGCGCTTCGGTTGTCGCTGCCGTGTAACAAGAATTTACAAAGGCAATTCACTGAATAGTTGTTCAGTTAATGCTGGAGCGATGTCAGCGAGTCTGCATTTCTTGCAGCTACTTGCGGCCGGCCGCAGAATTGGCAAGGCAATGAAAGAGGTCGAATGAATGACCATTCAGTGAATATGGAGCAAGGTGATCGCGGCTCGTCCGGGCGCAGCGTGCGGCTGTCCGGCGGGCCAGGCTGCTCGAAGCCGCCCGCAAGATTGTGCTGCGTGACGGACTGGAGCGAGCGCGCATCGCCGACATCGTCGCCGAAGTCGGGGGCAGTCAGGGGCTGGTCCACTACCACTTCCCGTCCCGGGAGGCGCTGCTGATTGAAATGTTGCGGACCGCTGCCGAAGAGGATGTCGAACGCGCCCGGCAGATCGCGCGTGACGACGGCACGGTCGTGCAGCGATTGGACCGGTTGATCCGGCTTGCGTTACCGATCTCCAGCGACGACTGGAACTGGCGGCTGTGGGTGGAGATGTGGGGTTCGGGCCTGCGCCACGACGAGATCGCCCTGATCTCCGAGCGGTTCGACAACGGGTGGGCCGACACCGTGCGCGAACTGCTTGAAGACGGTGTCGAATCCGGGGTCTTGCGGTGCGCTGACCCTGCTGCGGCCGCCGATCGGCTCACCGCGATGATCAACGGTCTCGGTCTGCGGATGGTCAGCAGTCGGGCGGGGTTCCCGCGCGCCTACGTCATTCGGCTGGTGCGGATGGCTGCCGCCATGGAGCTCGGCCTGGACTGGCAGGACTACTTGCGTCAGGGCCAGGACGGTTAGCCGTCGATGGAGAACCAGATCACCCGCGCCGGCGCGAGCGAGCGGTTGCGGAGTAGGTGTGCGGCCGCGGCGTCGAACGCGATCGAGTCGCCCTCGCGTAGCGTTACCACCTGGTCGTCGAACTCGATGTTCAACGTGCCCTCGGTGACGACGCCGTAGTGCCGGCCCGAGGCTGCGAGGGGAGCGGCGGCGCCGGGTTCGTAG
>Ga0207866_1003098_pt1 | contig 10826 bp, 10 predicted proteins | sample HigsolmetaAR203D_FD_184835 | JGI IMG/M metagenome (GOLD analysis project Ga0207866, IMG submission 184835) | Ionic liquid and high solid enriched microbial communities from the Joint BioEnergy Institute, USA - AR20-3-D (SPAdes) (version 2) ...
TCTACACCTCTAATCCAGGGGGCTGGCCCCCAGCGATATATCGCGAAAGAATGATGTCACAAGCAGCTTAATAACGGGGTTTCAGTATGAGGGTGTTTTCAAACTGCACTTTTCTTGACAACTCCAGAGCGGCTTATACGAGAATTGGCAACCATGGCTTTTGTAAGTCGGCATGAGAATGTTTTGTTTCTTGGACCACCTGGAGTGGGGAAGAGTCATTTGGCGGTGGCGTTGGGGGTAGAAGCGATCTCGCAATATCGGTTTACTTTGTCAGCCTTTCACATCTGATTGAAGACCTGCGAAAAGCTTATGCGGAAAACAGGCTGGATAAACGCCTTCGTATCTATCTTCGCCCCAAGCTTCTGATCATCGATGAAATTGGTTACTTACCGTTTGACAGCTTGGCAGCCAACCTCTTTTTCCAGGTTGTTAGTGCGCGATATGAGCGAGGAAGTATATTGCTCACCAGCAACAAGAGTTTCGGTGAATGGGGAGAATTGATGGGAGATCCAATCCTTGCCACAGCTATATTGGATCGACTCTTACACCACTCCCACATCGTCAACATCCGAGGGAACAGTTACCGACTTCGTGAAAAAATGAGGACTGGAGCCTACGGCTCCCCATCCACCACTTAACCAACAAAAAAATCGCCGGGTGGGTCAATTCTAAACCGGCGATGGCGGGTCAAAATAAAGTCGGCGTTGACACTGCAAAACGGGAGATGAATTAGCTATATATTTGACAATCCCCTTAATAATATAAAATCTCTATATAATGGCATTTGACGCATTTACGCATAAACGGTGTCTCAAAAAATGAATTCTGGCAATTTATTGAATATGGGCAATTTGCTGTTCCAATTTAAGAATTTTCTCCTTCAATTCGGCAATTTCCTTTTGCAATTCTTGAACATCATCGATAGAGAGAGATGCCATTTTCGACAAACTCCTTCGCTTTTTGTTTCATCCCTTCTTCCCTCACCGTTTTTTGCAGCTCATGTGAAATTTTCATCGAGCAAAACTTCGGTCCGCACATCGAACAAAAGTGCGCGACTTTCGCCCCTTCCGCCGGCAATGTTTCATCATGATATTCCCGAGCTCGATCTGGATCAAGCGAAAGGTTGAACTGATCGTTCCAACGAAACTCAAAGCGCGCTTTTGATAACGCGTCATCCCGCCGTTGCGCTCCCGGGTGTCCTTTTGCTAAATCGGCCGCGTGTGCTGCGATTTTATAAGCGATCACTCCTTCGCGCACATCATCTTTATTCGGCAGCCCTAAATGCTCTTTTGGCGTCACGTAACAAAGCATCGCCGTTCCGTACGCGCCAATGATCGCCGCTCCGATCGCGGATGTAATGTGGTCATATCCCGGCGCGATATCGGTCGTAAGCGGTCCTAATGTGTAAAACGGCGCACCTTTGCAAATTTCGATTTGCTTATCGACATTTTCCTTAATTTTATGCATAGGTACATGCCCTGGTCCTTCAATCATCACTTGCACATCATGCTTCCAAGCGATTTCTGTTAATTCTCCGAGCGTCTCCAATTCAGCAAACTGCGCTTCGTCATTCGCATCGGCAATCGAGCCTGGGCGCAGCCCGTCTCCAAGCGATACTGCAATATCGTACGTTTTCAAAATCTCGCATATTTCTTCAAAATGCGTGTATAAGAAGTTTTCTTCATGGTGGGCTAAACACCATTGCGCCATAATCGAGCCGCCGCGCGAAACAATGCCAGTCGTTCGGTTTACCGTCATCGGTATGTAACGAAGCAGCACCCCCGCGTGAATCGTAAAATAGTCCACCCCTTGTTCCGCTTGTTCGATGAGCGTATCACGGTAAATTTCCCACGTTAAGTCTTCAACGACGCCGTTCACTTTTTCAAGCGCTTGATAAATCGGAACCGTCCCGACAGGCACAGGGGAATTGCGAATAATATATTCTCGTGTCGCATGAATGTGTTTTCCCGTCGATAAGTCCATAATCGTGTCTGCTCCCCAGCGCACCGCCCAAAGCATTTTTTCGACTTCTTCTTCAATGGATGATGTGACTGCAGAATTGCCAATATTCGCGTTAATTTTTACATGAAAACGACTCCCAATAATCATCGGTTCACTTTCCGGATGGTTAATATTCGAAGGAATGATCGCTCTGCCTGCGGCAACTTCTTGACGCACGATTTCCGGATCTATATTTTCGCGAATCGCAACAAATTCCATCTCCGGCGTAATAATCCCCCGTTTTGCGTAATGCATTTGTGTTACAGTTTTTCCTTTTTTTGCGCGCAGTGGTTTTCTCTCGAAAGGCAGAGTAATCTCTGATTGCTTCTCATTACGGAATCCGTTATCTTCCGGTTTCACTGGACGCCCCTCGTATTCTTCAACGTCGCCCCTTTCTAAAATCCAGCGTTTTCTTAGCGGCAGCAATCCTTTTTGAATGTCCGGCTGAAAATCAGGATCGGTGTAAGGACCGCTTGTGTCATAAACACGAACAGGTTCATTTTCGATGATTCCTGTTTCTGTCTTTGTTGGACTTAACGTAATTTCTCTCATCGGAACACGAATATCCGGTCTTGAACCTTCGACATACACCTTTTTACTCGCAGGAAATTGCATGAAAGATTTGATGTTTTGCATGTAACTCCTCTCCCTTAAAATAATGATTTAGGATCTGAAGTTACACCAAAACGCGGGGCGGAGATAGGAGAATATATGCGGAAATAAAAATCGGGTTCTCTAAGAGAACCCGATGGAACGGCAAATAGCGAAACGTACGCAACAAACGCATACACTCCCGCTATCTACTTCCCTACGCTGGTATAACCCAGATCAGGTTCAAAGGGTCAAAGAACTTAAGCGCGTTCTTTTCTCAGTCCAAGCTATTGGACTCCCCTAGTAGATAAGCGACAAACTTATTTAATTTTTCTTTAATATTAACATACTTATAAAGCAAAGTAAATACGCTTCCTTATACGGGTTTGTGTCAAGCTTTTCTCGGTACCGTAATGGCACCAATATTTTGAGCACTCTATTTTTGCACGCATTTTTTGGCTTTCTTAGTGCTAAATCGTATGACGTAACGTGTGCTGATACACCGCTCCGGACATATACTTCGCTTTCCGCGGGAGGCTGGGGAGCCTCCTCGGGCTGCGCCCTGCGGGGTCTCCCCCAGGCCTTTCCTCCCGCTCGAGTCTCCGTATTAATCATCATATCAGAATTAGAGAAAATAATACACCAAACAAAGGACTTAGTTTATGTAATCCGTTGATTCTGCTTCTTCGATTGCTTATACTTCATAGTGAGCGTCCTCCTTCTAATTAGGGCTGTGAATGACGAACCATTCCGAGATCCAGCATACAGGAGGCGCTTTTTCTGTTCAAACCTCAAATTAATTCATTACAGGAATAGCTCCTTTCTTTTTTTGCCGCCTATGACCGTTCCCAACCAGACCAGACACAAGCCCCCGAACATGCTGATCACCAGATAAGCGATCCCGCTTTCCCACCTTCCCAGACGGAACAGCTGCACAGTTTCCGCGCTGAAAGTCGAAAACGTCGTAAAAGAACCGATCAACCCGGTGCTGACGCCCGTGCGAATGGGCGCTGGGATGCGGTGATGGTCTTGTACCCGTCGGGAAAACCATCCCAGCGCAAAACAACCGACGAGATTGACCGTCAACGTGCCGACGGGAAACACTGGTTGTGCCGCCCAATTTTGGATCCCCGCTCCCAAAACATATCTCAGCAAAGTTCCGATGATGCCTCCCACTCCGACCCCTATGTAAGACATGATGCGGTCGCCTCCCCTATCCAGTCTGCGGATTCCCCGCCGAATAAAAACAGACTCCCACCATACATTTCGTATCGGTAGGAGTCATCAGCCGTCAGGCGGTTATGGCGAACTCCATCGCCTATATCACATGTCGGTACTATCATATTGCCAACGGATGAGAAAATCAATCCCCACGGTGCAAGCGGTCAACCGGCGGAAAATGATCGCGCTCCCCGCTTGCCGAGTCATCCCCTTGCGGGGATTCCACGCCCGTCCGGTTTTTTCAAGGAATTTCCGAATCGTTCTCATCTAGATTTATTTCCCGATCTGGAGTCTTGGCGGTGGAGCATGACGGACAAATTGGGATATAATGTCCGTACATCATGTGATTGCCCTCCCGAAAGCAAAGGGGAGAATTCTCTGTTTTTCCGCTGACGCGTCATTGACGCGTCATGTCCGGCCATTTGTCCCTGCAATTTGGGAGAAGGAGTGGCCTCATGCGAAAAAAGATCCTCATCGGACTCAGCATCGGTTGTTTTCTCATAGTGCTCAGTCCGTTGATCCTGACGGCCTATTTGAAGATACAATTTTCCATCTTGGAAAAAGAGACGTATCGATTCTTAACGCGCGAGATGGGGTACGAGGAAGCCGACATTTTGACGGTTGAAGCAAAATTAAAGAAGCTTTCCTTGTTTACGGCAGAGGTGGTTTTTGCCGATGAGCCGCAGGTGATTTACGATTACAAGCGCGACGGCGACGGCCGCATGATTCAGATCGGCGCTTCCGTTCCGAAAAATGAAGACAGGGAAACATACGAATTCAAACATCTCGATCAGAGGTAGGGCGTCATATGCGCCGGAGAACCTGTTGCTTCTTACACGGATTTTTTCCCGAGGCGCCGGACGACGCCGATGCCGCTGAACTTTTTCCCCCGAATTTTTCATTTTTATTAATGGAACAAAAGGACTGGAGATAGATATCAGCAATGCAAGCCCCACTGCGTTGATTTTCCTCGACGCAACGCCCACGGCATTGAGTGCAGCGATTTGGACGGGGGACGAGCCGCATCGATGCCGTTCTTTCGATTGATTGTCAAGTTTCCAGACTTCTAATATAATTAGTATTATTTCTCATATATACATAGGGATCATTTCGCATTCGCCTTTACGCTTCAGAGAGAACACCACTGTCATTGCTCCGAGAAACACGCTGTCAGTGCTACAAGGAGCACGCTGTCATTACTCCAAGGAACGCGCTCTCATCGCTCCAAGGAACACATGCTCTCATTGCTCCAAAGAACACGGCTCTCATTGCTCTCCAAAGAACACGTTGTCATTGCTCTTCAAGGAACGCCACTATCTCATCGCTTCAAGAAGCACCGCCAGCACTAAAAAAACACCATCAGCAATAAAAAAACACCGCGGTCTTTGCGCTTCCAATGAACACCGCTGTATCAGCGCCTCAAATCACACCGCGCGTATTCGTCGGAAAGTCGCGATCATCCGAACTCGGAAAGCTCGGAAAGGAGGATCATCTTTGGAACGTCTTCGAAACTGGGCAGGCAATTACACTTACGGCGCGTCAGCGCTGCACGTTCCGGAAAGCGTGGAGCAATTGCGGGAGCTGGTCGTCCGCTTCCGCCGCATCAAGGCGCTCGGCACGCGCCACTCGTTTAACGACATTGCCGATTGCGACGGGGTCCTGATTTCGCTGGAAAAACTGAACCGGGTCGTCGCTCTGGACCGCAAAAACCACCGGGTGACCGTTGAGGGCGGCATTCGCTGCGGAGAACTGAGCCAGTATTTGAACAACAACGGCTACGCGCTGCACAATCTGGCTTCGCTGCCGCACATTACCGTGGCCGGAGCTTGCGCGACGGCGACGCACGGCTCCGGAGACCGCAACCGCAATTTGGCCGCCGCGGTGCACTCCATGGAAGTTCTCAAGGCGGACGGCGAAACCGTCGTATTTACCCGCGGCCAGCCGGACCGGGACATTGCCGGAGCGGCCGTATCACTCGGGGGATTGGGCATCATTGTCAACATGACGCTGGATGTGGTCCCGGCCTTTCCGATGTGCCAACACGTGTATGAACATCTGCCGATGGCGAAGCTGCAAGATCATTTCGACGACATTTTCTCCAGCGCGTACAGTGTCAGCCTGTTCACGGACTGGAAACAGGAATCGTTCAATCAAGTGTGGTTGAAACGCCGGCTGGACGGGCAGGCTTCGGTTCCAGTCCGGGAGCGGGACTCGCATCCCCATTCGGAACCGCGTCCGGCTCCGGGCCTTGACCCGCATCCATCATCGGACCATTCTCCCGTTCCGGCCGCGGACCAAGCGCGGGACCAAGCGTCGGATGTGGCGTCGCGTCAGACTGCGGATCAAGCCGCGGATGCTGCTTTCGTTCGGTCGGAACCGGAATTTTTCGGCGCCGTCTTGGCGGACGGAAAAAGAAACCCGGTCCCCGGCCAGTCACCGGTGCACTGCAGCGAGCAGATGGGCATTCCCGGCCCGTGGCACGAACGGTTGCCGCACTTCCGTATGGATTTCACCCCGAGCGCCGGAGAGGAGCTGCAGAGCGAATATTTCGTGCCGCGCGAAAAAGCCGTCGAAGCTTTGTATGCCGTCAGCCGGATTCGGGACCGCATTTGGCCGCACCTATACATTTCGGAAATTCGCACGATTGCCGCAGACGATCTCTGGATGAGCCCGTGTTACCGGAGGGATTCGGTCGGCATCCATTTTACGTGGAAAGCGGACGGGGAGGCGGTCCGGCAAGTGTTGCCGCTCATTGAAGAACAGCTGGCGCCTTACGAAGCCCGACCGCACTGGGGGAAACTGTTCGCCATGCCGCCCGATCAAGTGAAAGCATGCTACGAGAAGCTGCCGGATTTTCGGGAGCTGCTGATGCGGTGCGATCCCGAGGGAAAGTTTCGCAATGATTTTTTGAAACGATATGTGGCGGATTGAACATCGAAAAAAAGGGCAGGAAGACGGGACATTCGTTTTCCCGTCTTTTTGCCCTATCTCGACAATCCGGCTCAAAAAGCCCGCATCCGCGCGAAATCGACGACCAGCTTTCCAGTGAAAACGGACCAACCCATGTTCCAGTCGCTGCCGGTCTACAGCGGAGGGGCATCCGAAAGCCGTGCGGTTTCGTGCCGGCCATCCGCCGCCAACATCAAAACAGCAGCCATGTCTTCGATTCCAGTCAACTTCAAAACAGCGGCCATGTCTTCGATTCCGCCAACTTCAAGGCAGCGGCCATGTCGTCGTTTCTTTTTCGCGGTTTGTCGACGTGTCCGGCTGTCGTCGACCACTTCCCGGCTCGGCGCCTTGCCCGCTTCGGAATCGCCGGTCGCCTTTATGATCAACATAAAACGCATATCCTCGTTTCTCCTTGTCCTTCCATTGGGTTGTTCCCGGTATGATGCGGAACCGGATGATCCGATCCGGAGCCGGATCATTCGCACTGAAGCTTCGATTCGCGAAATCAGCCGTCGGCTTTGTACATAAGATGCCGAAACGGAAGGGGAATCACGGAGACTTATACGGAGACACGTGTTCCCTGTCCCTTGCTGCGCAGAACCCCCCTTGCCGCAACGATCAGCCAAACGCCATAGGCGATCATCACGAGCCGGTTCGGCCATCCGATGCCGATCGGAGCACGCGCCCTTCAAGTGCCCCCATATGACATCGAAATATGACTGTTCAAATTCCGGATCTTGTGATATATTTTCGTCAAAACGCAGCTCGATGCGCATTTGCTGATGGTGGTGAGATTCATGGGCAAACTGGCCGTCAGACGCGTATCGCCGCGATGGGAATTGCGAGAATGCATTAAAGACATCTGGGTGTTCGAAAGCGGCGGAGGTCTGTCCGAGGAGGAAATGCAGACCATCATCCCGAACGGTTCCGCGAAGTTGATGTTATATTATGAAGGGCAGTTTACGGGCCGGGTAGGGGACCGGGCGTTTTTGATTCCGGAACACAAGCTGTTCGTCCTGGGCGTCGCCGATCGCCCGACGATCGCCGAATTCGACCGAAACCGCGCATTCGGGTGCATTTGCGCGGAACTCCATCCTGCTTTCGCATATCGGCTTCTCACCGTTCCTCAGCATGAATTGCGCAATATGCTCGTGCCTTTCGGCGAGCTGGACAACCGAACGATCAGCCGCACCATGGAAGCGAAAATGCAGATGACGTCCGACCCGGTGCAAAAGGCGGCGCTGCTTCAGGAATATTTGATCGAGGTGCTCGCCCGGTCGGAAAAAGATGCGAAATTCGAGTACGCCGTTTCCGCGATTTGGAACGCGCGCGGACGCTTGTCGATCGCGGCGCTTTCGCAGGAGTTGGGACAAAGCGATCGGTGGCTGCGCGCCAAATTTTCGGAACGGCTCGGCATCGGGCCGAAAACCCTCGCTTCCATCGTCCGTTTCCAGTCGTGCATGCAGGAGCTGCTGCGCGACAAACAAGGTTTTTTGGAAGACAGACGGTTTTACGACTATTACTATGATCAAGCGCATTTCATCAAGGAGTTCAAACGTTTCATGGGACATCCGCCGACCAAATACACGTCGCTGCAAAACGAAGTGGGCGAAATCATCTACCACGATTCATCTCCGTTGCCGCCGTCCGCCCCATCCCTTCCGTGAAGAATCCGCAGGTCCGTTCGCATCGTGCAACTTCCCCCGTCAAGCGACCGCCGACGATTTTGAAAAACGGATGTGGGCTCGCCGAGTCGGGGAAATGGGTTAGGGAGGCAGCTGCGATCCGTTCGCCGATGTGCTCGATTCGACGGCAAATCTCAAACACTTTGCAGAGATGTTCAAAAAATTTGCCGATACCGCGCGAAAAGCCCCGTGCCGGGGCTTTCCTGTTTAAACGAAAATTATGATGGTTGCGGTTCTTTCTTTAAGCGGTAAATGAATCCGACGACTCCGGAACGGAACGTTCTGTTCTGCACGAGCTCCAACGGAACCGGTTGTTGAACATCCTTGAATACCGGCAGTCCCTTGCCGAGCACAATCGGGTTGACGTTCAAACGAAACTCGTCAATCAAATGATGCTGCATTAATTGATGGGCAATTCGAGGGCTGCCGATAATGATCATGTCCCGTCCATCCTGTTGTTTCAGTTTGCGGACTTCCTCGGCCATATTTTCTTTGATCAGGATGGAATTGTTCCAATCGACGCTGTCCAACGTAGTCGAGAACACGACTTTTTGCGTCTTGGTGATCCAGGCCGCGTGCGCCTTATCGTGTTCGGAGGCGTCGGGGAGGTCGGGCACCCTTGTCCAATGTTGCTGCATGCCCAAATAGGTACCGCGCCCCCACAAAACCGTGTCGACCGTGCTGAATGATTCGTCCGCATACCGCTCCAATTCTTCATCGTGGATGATCCAGCCGATGTCCCACTCCCTTTCTCCTTGAACGAATCCGTCCAACGAAACGTGCATGTACAAAATCAGTTTTCTCAAGTTGGGCACCTCCATGGTTTCTTCCGTTTGATCGGTTGGAAAACCGCATTTTATCCGGTGTGCAGTCGCAATCCCATCATGCCGTCAAAAAAACACACCTCCCTTCTCCAATGTTCGGACGGAATGGGCCGGGAACGCTCTGCACAGCGCAAACAATCCATGGCTGCCGCCGCACGGAACCATCCGGCCACCGGATCTTCCCGCGCTTGACGGAAGTTGAAACAGACCGACGTATGCACTTGACGGAAAATTGGAACACACCGGCGCATGCACTTGGAAGGAGTTGGAGCCGGCCGGCGTACGCAACAAAAGAGAGGAACAACACAGGCAACATATGAGCTCGTCCATTCCGCGTCAACCGCTTCTTGATCAAATCGGTTTCGTGCATGATTTCATTATACAATCCATGGGACGAATTGTTTTGTAAATTTCGGAACCCGGGGGAGCCCGACCACGCAGCCGGCCCGCATGTCCTGTTCCCGATGCTTGACCGGCACTTGCGGCCGAAAGGCCGTTTCATCGAAGAAGCGTTCGTCGTGTTCCGCAATGGTGACGATGAATGGGGAAATGGCGCTCGAGGCAAAAGAAAAGCACGACCGCCGGCCTGCTTCACCGGATCGGTCATGCTTTACCGTCAGCAAAAAGAAGCAACGTCGGCACCGTCATCGAACGGAAGGCACGCCTGCAGCAAACGTCATGACGCCGCGGATGTCCCAATGCTTGCGCCATCCGTGCCGCCTGGGTTTCCCGAGCTTTTCCAATAAGGATGCCAGTTCGCGCCTGCGCGCCGTTTTCTTGCCCGTGAAATCGACAACGCCCAGCGCGGAGTTGAAAAACGCGTCCCTTCAAGCGTGAATGCCCGCGCCCAGCATTCGCAAAATATAGACGATGCTCAAGGGAATGACCGAAATATTTTTCAGGAAAAACAGCGCTGAAGTAAAGAACTGATCGTAATCGAACGAGGCGGCTCCCACGATCGACGCGAGCCAGTTGACGAACGTGGGGTTCAGCAGCCATTCCAGCGTGCTGTTCATGAGCCAATAAAAACCGATCAGAAAAACCGCGGTCTGAGCCAAAAACACCACCGGCCAATTGCGTTCCAATTCGATTTTGAGGCTGTAATTCCAGCGCCTCCACACTTCTTTCCCGAACACATCGCGCAACGCCGACTTGGACATCAAGGCGAAAATGAGAAAGAACAGAACGACCCTGGTGGACTCCACGACGATTTCCATCCAAAAAGGGGTGCGCAGATCGTTCCACATCTGGATGAATCGAACCGTCGACGGAATGAGAGAAAGAAGGATCAAACTCGGATGCCGGTAAAAGAACTGAATGCTCCAGAAAAACAAACGAATTCCCGCTCCCAAAGCCTGCTGTACGTTCCCCATGATTGCGCCACGCCTGCCTTCTTTCCGGATAGTTTTGCCCATGCCGAAAGGATATTTATCCTGAATTTCGAAAGTACCCTCTCATCAATTAACTAAAAAAGGGCTCCAATCCTTGGTATAATGAGGTTTACCGAAAACAACACCATCCAAGGAAAGGAGCACCTTCAAGGTGAAGTGTACCA
>Ga0207866_1003108_pt1 | contig 10776 bp, 9 predicted proteins | sample HigsolmetaAR203D_FD_184835 | JGI IMG/M metagenome (GOLD analysis project Ga0207866, IMG submission 184835) | Ionic liquid and high solid enriched microbial communities from the Joint BioEnergy Institute, USA - AR20-3-D (SPAdes) (version 2) ...
CCGGCGGGTTCCCGCCGGCCGGCCAGCCCCAGCAGGGCCAGCATCAGCAGTCGGCGGGCCAGCACCAGTCGCAGCACAACACCCCGACCCCGCCGACGGGCTTCCCCAGCCTCGGGCACTCCCCGCAGCACCAGCAGCAGGCCGGCCCGGGCCAGCCGCCGTCGCAGAGTGATCAGTCACAAAGCGGCCAGTCGCAGAGTGGCCAGTCGCCGGCCGGGCAGCCGCCTGCGTAGGCTGACGCGCGCAAGATGCGCGTGACCCAGTGCGAGGAGCGGCTCCAGTAGTGGTGGACACCCGGCCTGTCGGTCCACGCCAGGCACGCGAGCTGCTCAGCGTGGCGTTCGGACCGTCGATGGTCGCCCTGGTGATCATCGCGGCGGTCACCCTGCTGCAGCTGCTGATCGCCAACAGCGACATGACCGGCGCCTTCGGCGCCATTGCCAGCATGTGGCTGGGCGTGCACCAGGTGCCCGTCTCCATCGGCGGCCGCGAGCTCGGTGTGATGCCGCTCGGGCCGGTGCTGGCCATGGTGTGGGGGACCGCGCGCAGCACCGCGGCGGCCATCCACCCGCAGGCGTCCTGGTTCGTCATCCGCTGGGTGGTGGCCTCGGCGCTGGGCGGGCCGCTGCTCATCGCCGCGATCATGCTCGCGGTCATCCACGACGCCGCCTCGGTGCTCACCGAACTGCAGACGCCCGACGCCACCCGCGCCTTCCTCGGCGTGCTGGCGGTGCACGCCGCCGGCGCGGCCATCGGGGTGAGCACCCGGGTGGGCCGGCGGGTGCTCGCCGTGACCCGGTTGCCGGCCTGGCTGCCGGAGGCGGTGCGCGCCGCGGTGGCCGGGGTGCTCGCCCTGCTCGGCCTGTCCGGGGTGGTCACCGCCGGGGCGCTGATCGTGCACTGGGGCACCATGCACGAACTGTTCGGCATCACCGACTCGGTGTTCGGGCAGCTCAGCCTCACCGTGCTGTCGGTGCTGTACATCCCCAACGTGCTCGTCGGCGCGGCCGCGGTCGCGGTCGGGTCCAGCTCGCACATCGGGCTGGCGACGTTCTCGGCGTTCACCGTGCTCGGCGGCGACATCCCCGCGGTGCCGGTGCTGGCCGCCGCGCCCGCCCCGCCGCTCGGGCCGGTGTGGGTGGCGCTGCTGATCATCGCTGCCGCCGCGGGGGTGGCGGTGGGCCAGCAGTGCGCGCGCCGGCCCGCCCCGCTCGGCACGGCGTTGGCCAAGGTGGGGGTGGCCGCGGCGCTGGCCGCGGTCACCATGGCGGTGCTCGGCTACGCCGGTGGCGGCCGGCTGGGCAACTTCGGCGAGGTCGGGGTCGACCAGACCACGTTCGGGCCGGGGGTGTTCCTGTGGTTCGCCGGCATCGGGGCGCTCACCGTGGTGATGGCCGGCGGCGTCGTGCGGCCGCCGCGCCCCGAACCGGCGCCCGATCCGGCCGGATCGGAGGAGGCCGGCTCGGACGAACCGCCCACCGAGGTGCTCGGCGAGCCGGCCACCGAACCCATCCCGCCGATCGCCGACGAGACCCCGGCAGCCGAGCCGCCCGGCGCGGCCCCGTCCGCAGCCCCGGCCGCGGCGCCGGTGCCCGACGAGCCGGCCGCGCAGCGCCCGGACCTGCCCGATCCGCAGGAGCACTACGTCTTCGATCCGGAGGAGCATTACCTGCCCGACGATCCCTCCGGCGATCACCCGCGCCGCGGCGCCGACTAGGCTGCTGGCCGTGCAGCAACCGCTCCGTGTGCCCCCCACCGCGCCGGCCCGGGTCGTGGTGCTCGCGTCGGGCACCGGCTCGTTGCTGGCGTCGCTCCTGGAGTCCGCCACCGGCGACTACCCGGCCCGGGTCGTGGCCGTCGGCGCCGACCGCGAGTGCCGGGCCCGGGACATCGCCGCCGAGGCCGGGCTGCCCACCTTCGTGGTGCGGCTGCGCGACCACGCCGACCGGGACGCCTGGGACGCCGCGCTCACCGCGGCGGTCGCCGAACACCGCCCCGACCTGGTGGTCTCGGCGGGGTTCATGAAGATCCTCGGGCCGCGGTTCCTCGACCGGTTCGCCGGCCGGGTGGTCAACACCCACCCCGCCCTGCTGCCGGCGTTCCCCGGCGCGCACGCGGTGGCCGACGCGCTGGCCTACGGCGTGCGGGTCACCGGCTGCACCGTGCACCTGGTGGACGCCGGGGTCGACACCGGGCCGATCCTGGCCCAGGAGGCGGTGCCGGTGCTCCCCGGCGACGACGAGGCCACCCTGCACGAGCGGATCAAGGTCGTCGAGCGGCGACTGCTGGTGGAAGTCCTGGCCGCGCTGGCCACCCGCGGCCTTACCCTGACCGGACGAAAGGCGACCATAGGATGAGTGTGAAACGGTCGATCCAGCGCGCCCTGATCAGCGTGTACGACAAGACCGGCCTGATCGACCTGGCGCGCGGCCTGCACGATGCGGGCGTGGAGATCGTCTCCACCGGCTCCACCGCGAAAACCATTGCGGACAAAGGCATTCCGGTCACCCCGGTGGAGTTCGTCACCGGCTTCCCGGAGATCCTCGACGGCCGGGTGAAGACCCTGCACCCGCGCATCCACGGCGGCATCCTGGCCGATTCGCGCAACCCCGAGCACCTCAAGGCGCTGCAGCGCCACGACATCGCGCCGTTCGACCTGGTGGTGGTCAACCTCTACCCGTTCTCCGAGACGGTGGCCTCCGGCGCCGAGCTCGAGGAGTGCGTCGAGCAGATCGACATCGGCGGGCCGGCCATGGTGCGGGCGGCCGCCAAGAACCACGCCACCGTCGCCGTCGTCGTCGACCCGATGGGCTACGACGGGGTGCTGGCGGCGGTCCGCGGCGGCGGCTTCACCCTCGAGGAGCGCCGCAAGCTGGCCGCCCTGGCGTTCCGGCACACCGCCGAGTACGACGTCGCGGTGGCCACCTGGATGGGCGAGCAGTTCAGCGGCGAGGACCCCGAGGCGCTGCCGGCCTGGTTCGGCGCCACCTGGCAGCGCCAGGCGGTGCTGCGCTACGGCGAGAACCCGCACCAGAAGGCCGCGCTGTACGTCGACCGCTCGGCCTGGCCCGGGCTGGCCCAGGCCGAGCAGCTGCACGGCAAGGAGATGTCCTACAACAACTACACCGACGCCGACGCCGCGTGGCGGGCCGCGTTCGACCACCAGGAGATCTGCGTGGCGATCATCAAGCACGCCAACCCGTGCGGCATCGCGATCTCGTCGACGTCGGTGGCCGACGCCCACCGCAAGGCGCACGCCTGCGACCCGCTGTCGGCGTTCGGCGGGGTGATCGCGGCCAACACCGAGGTCAGCGTGGAGATGGCCGAGACCGTCTCGGAGATCTTCACCGAGGTCATCGTCGCCCCCGCCTACGAGGAGGGCGCGGTGGAGATCCTGGCCCGCAAGAAGAACATCCGCGTGCTGCTCGCGCCCGAACCGATGGGCACCGTCCGCGAGCTGCGCCCGATCAGCGGCGGCCTGCTCATCCAGGACCGCGACGCCATCGACGCCGAGGGCGACAACCCGGCCAACTGGACGCTGGCCGCCGGCAACCCGGCCGACCCCGAGACCCTGGCCGACCTGGTGTTCGCCTGGCGGGCCTGCCGCGCGGTGAAGTCCAACGCGATCGTCATCGCCGCCGACGGCGCCACCGTCGGCGTGGGCATGGGCCAGGTCAACCGCGTCGACGCCGCCCGGCTGGCGGTGCAGCGCGGCGGGGAGCGGGTGCGCGGCGCGGTCGCGGCCTCGGACGCCTTCTTCCCGTTCCCCGACGGGCTCGAGGTGCTCATCGAGGCCGGTGTGAAGGCCGTCGTGCACCCGGGTGGTTCGGTGCGCGACGCGGAGGTGACCGCGGCCGCCGAGCGCGCCGGGATCACGCTCTACCTCACCGGCGCGCGGCACTTCGCGCACTGAGCGCGGCGGGCGTACCCGGCCCGCCGGGCGGCCGTGTCGGTCGGACCCGGGAAGTCGGCCGCCGGACGCAGTAGCGTGGATCACGTGACTGCACCTCAGGATCTGCCCCGTACCGTCGGCGAGCTGAAGGCCTCCGGTCACCGGGAGCGGAGCGTCAAACAGGAGATCCGGGAGAATCTGCTGGCCGCGCTGGCCGAGGGCCGCGACGCGTGGCCGGGGATCCTGGGTTTCGAGGACACCGTCATCCCGCAGCTGGAGCGGGCGCTGATCGCCGGGCACGACGTGGTGCTGCTCGGCGAGCGCGGCCAGGGCAAGACCCGGCTGCTGCGCTCCCTGGTCAACCTGCTCGACGAGTGGACCCCGGTGATCGCCGGCGCCGAACTCGGGGAGCACCCGTACCGTCCGATCACCCCGGAGTCGATCCGGCGGGCCGCAGAACAGGGCGACGACCTGCCCGTCGAGTGGCGCCACCGCAGCGAGCGGTACTTCGAGAAGCTGGCCACCCCGGACACCAGCGTCGCCGACCTGGTCGGCGACATCGACCCGGTCAAGGTGGCCGAGGGCCGCAGCCTGGGCGACCCGGAGACCATCGCCTACGGGCTCATCCCGCGCGCGCACCGCGGCATCGTCGCCGTCAACGAGCTGCCCGACCTGGCCGAACGCATCCAGGTCGCGATGCTCAACGTGATGGAGGAGCGCGACATCCAGGTGCGCGGCTACACCCTGCGGCTGCCGCTGGACGTGCTCGTGGTGGCCAGCGCCAACCCGGAGGACTACACCAACCGCGGTCGCATCATCACCCCGCTCAAGGACCGGTTCGGCGCCGAGATCCGCACCCACTACCCGCTGCGGCTCGAGGCCGAGGTCGGCGTGATCCGGCAGGAGGCCAACCTGGCCGCCGAGGTGCCCGAGTACCTGCTGCAGATCCTGGCCCGGTTCACCCGGCTGCTGCGCGAGTCGCACTCCATCGACCAGCGCTCCGGGGTGTCGGCGCGGTTCGCCATCGCCGCCGCCGAGACGGTCGCCGCCTCGGCCCGCCACCGCGCGGCGATCCTGGGCGAGAGCGACGCGGTGGCGCGGGTGGTCGACCTGGGCACCGTCATCGACGTGCTGCGCGGCAAGCTGGAGTTCGAATCCGGCGAGGAGGGCCGGGAACAGGCCATTCTGGAGCACCTGCTGCGCCGCGCCACCGCCGACACCGCGCAGCGGCTGCTCGGCGGCATCGACGTCGGACCGCTGGTGGCCGCCGTGGAGGAGGGTTCGCCGGTGACCACCGGGGAGCGGGTGTCAGCAAAGGACGTGCTGGCCGCGCTGCCGGACCTGCCGGTCATCGACGCGATCGCCGAACGGCTCGGCGCGCGCACCGACGGGGAGCGGGCCGCCGCCCTGGAACTGGCGCTGGAGGCGCTGTATCTGGCCAAGCGGATCGACAAGGAGACCGGCGAAGGCGAGACCGTCTATGGCTGATGCCCACGGCCGCTCCGCGCGGTACTCGCGCTACACCGGCGGGCCCGACCCGCTCGCCCCGCCGGTGGACCTGCGTGAGGCGCTGGAACGGATCGGCCAGGACGTCATGGAGGGCACCTCGCCGCGGCGGGCGCTCGCCGAGCTGCTGCGCCGCGGTACCCGCACCATGCGCGGGGCCGACCAGCTCGCCGCCGAGGTGAACCGCCGGCGCCGGGAGTTGTTGGCGCGCAACAACCTCGACGGCACGCTGCAGGAGATCAAGAAGCTGCTCGACGAGGCCGTCCTGGCCGAGCGCAAGGCGCTGGCCCGCGCCCTCGACGACGACGCCCGGTTCGCCGAGATGCAGATCGAGGCGCTGTCCCCGTCGCCGGCCAAGGCGATCCAGGAACTGGCCGAGTACAACTGGCGTTCGGCCGAGGCGCGGCAGCGCTACGAGCAGATCAAGGACCTGCTCGGCCGCGAGATGCTCGAGCAGCGGTTCGCCGGGATGAAGCAGGCGCTGGCCAACGCCACCGACGAGGACCGCCGGCGCGTCTCGCAGATGCTCGACGACCTGAACAACCTGCTGGACAAGCACTCCCGCGGCGAGGACACCCAGGCCGACTTCGACGAGTTCATGCGCCGCCACGGCGAGTTCTTCCCGGAGAACCCGAGCAACGTCGACGAACTGCTCGACTCGCTGGCCCGCCGGGCCGCCGCCGCGCAGCGGTTCCGCAACAGCCTCTCGCCCGAGCAGCGCGCCGAACTCGACGCGCTGGCCCAGCAGGCGTTCGGCTCGCCGGAGCTGATGAACCAGCTCGGCCGGCTCGACGCGCACCTGCGGGCCGCCCGGCCGGGGGAGGACTGGGACGGATCGGCCGAGTTCTCCGGCGGCAACCCGCTCGGCATGGGGGAGGGCGCCCGGGCGCTCGCCGACATCGCCGAGCTCGAGCAGCTCGCCGAGCAGCTCTCGCAGAGCTACGCCGGGGCGTCGATGGAGGACGTGGACCTCGACATGCTGGCCCGCCAGCTCGGCGAGGACGCCGCGGTGGACGCCCGCACCCTGGCCGAGCTGGAGCGGGCCATGATGAGCCAGGGCTTTCTGGACCGCGGCTCGGACGGCTCGTGGCGGCTGTCGCCCAAGGCGATGCGCCAGCTCGGGCAGGCCGCGCTGCGCGACGTCGCCCAGCAACTGTCCGGCCGGCACGGCGAGCGGGAGACCCGCCGCGCCGGGGCCGCCGGCGAGCTCACCGGGGCGACCCGGCCCTGGGCGTTCGGCGACACCGAGCCGTGGAACGTCACCCGCACGATCACCAACGCCGTGCTGCGTCAGGCCGGGGCCGGAGCACCGGCGCTGCCGGTGCGGATCACCGTCGACGACGTCGAGGTCTCCGAGACCGAGACCCGCACCCAGGCCGCGGTGGCGCTGCTGGTCGACACCTCGTTCTCGATGGTGATGGAGAACCGGTGGCTGCCGATGAAGCGCACCGCGCTGGCGCTGAACCACCTGGTGAGCACCCGGTTCCGTTCCGACGAACTGCAGATCATCGCCTTCGGCCGGTACGCCCGCACGCTGACCGCCGCCGAGCTGACCGGGCTGGAGGGCGTCTACGAGCAGGGCACCAACCTGCACCACGCGCTGGCGCTGGCGGCCCGGCACCTGCGCCGCCACCCCAACGCCCAGCCGGTGGTGCTGGTGGTGACCGACGGCGAGCCCACCGCGCATCTGGAGGACTACGGCGACGGCGAGGGCCCGGCGGTGTTCTTCGACTACCCGCCGCACCCGCGCACCATCGCCTTCACCGTGAAGGCCTTCGACGAGGTGGCCCGGATGGGCGCGCAGATCACCATCTTCCGGCTGGGCAACGACCCGGGCCTGGCGCGGTTCATCGACCAGGTGGCCCGGCGGGTGCAGGGCCGGGTGGTGGTGCCCGATCTGGACGGCCTCGGCGCCGCCGTCGTGGGCGACTACCTGCGGTCCCGGCGACGCAGGCGATAATTTTTCGAGATTTGCTGGACCGTGGTCCGGCACATCCGCGGGGGCGCCCCGGGAACTGAGCATTCGGTTTGCGGGCGGGGTTGTTTCCACCGCTTGCTGTGCAACGTGACTGGGCTTACTCTTTTTGAGACTTTTCTCAGCTGATGCTCAGCTCAGCGAGCAGGTTGCAACAACAGACATGACCCGCGCATCCCGAAGGGGGCTCTCACAAATGGCCATCAAGCCCATCCTCACCACGGGCCTGGCACTCGCCAGCGCCGGCGCCATCGTCGCCGCGACGCCCGCCCTGGTGACGGCGCCGACCGTGACCGTGGAGGCGGCCGACGCCGCGGTGCTCGACTCGAAGCGATCGGTCACCGTTGACAAGTACAACCTGCTCGGGATCAGCGACATCACCGTGCAGGGGATCGTCGACGCCTTCTTCCAGGGCTACGGCGGCAACGTGCACGAGGATGATCCGTACTACCCGGTCAACCCGTACTTCTACCCGCTGACCCAGTACGGCTTCACCGGTGTGGCCTACTACCTGGCCTACAACGTCTTCGAGTCGCTGGCCGATGTGGGCGTCCCGGTGGTCTCGGACCTGGCCGGCCTGGTCTACACCGACATGCCCTACTTCTTCGAGATTGACGTGCTGGCGGCCACCCGGGTGCTGCTCTCCGAGCTCGGCGGTGGCCCGGACAGCGCGGTCTCCGAGTTCCTGGGGACGCTGGAGGCGATCGCCTACGGCTGGATCGATATCATCGGCGAAATCGCCGTCCGGGTTGCCGATTCGGTGCCGGTGATCGGGCCGACGCTGGGCGACATGACCTACATCTTCTTCGGGTTCGACGACTACTATGCCCCGGGCATCACCGGCGTCGTCAACTACCTCATCGACGCCATCCTCGGCCGTTTCACCCCGCCGGCCGACGACGAGGGCGGCGACGACGAGGGCGGCGACGACGAGGGCGGCGACGACGAGGGCGGCGACGACGAGGGCAGCGACGAGGGCGGCGACGACGAGGGCAGCGACGAGGGCGGCGAGGAAGGCGGCGAGGAGCAGTCCCAGAATTCGGGAGACCTGAACCGGGTGTTCGGCTTGTCGATCGCCACCGATTTCTCGGCCGACCCTGACGAGGTGCCGACCGACTCCACCCCGGCCGAGCCGGAGGTCGACGACGTCGACGAGCCCGAGCCCGAGACCGAGGAAGTCAAGGGCGAGGACGACGATATCGACGACAAGAAACTCCAGAAGCAGGTCGAGGACCTCGAGGCCCAGGAGGAGAAGACCGGCGGCGAGGAGACCGGCTCCGGCACCGGCGGCACCGGCACCGGCGGCGGCAGCCTCGACGACGTCTCCGAGACCATCGGCGGCGCCGTCGACTCGCTGACCGGTGGGGACACCGAGCAGAACGACGCTCCCTCGGACGACAACGAGGAGTGATCCGGCCCGCCCGGCAGTGAACCGCTGAACCGACGCATCGGCCCCCTCCGCCAGGAGGGGGCCGATGTGCGTTCTCGGGTCGGTCGGCGCGGCGCCTGTTCGCCTACTCGTCGTCGGGGCGCTTGCGGCCGCGGCGGCGGACATTGACGCTGCCCCAGAACGCCAGGCCGCTGATGTTCACCCGCGGCGCCCCGGCCAGCCCGTCGCCGAGCACGCTGCCGCCGAACACGCCCATCACCCCGCGGCCGCGCAGCGCGACGTTCACCTCCGGCGGGACCAGGATGGTCTGCCCGCCGCAGAACGAGTAGGCGTGGATGTCCACCTCCGGCGAGGTGAAGTCGGCGTAGCGCAGGTCCACCACGCCGCCGCCGAACACCGACACCGTGGTGAGCCGGTTCGGCACGTTCCACCGGCCCCGGCGCTCGAAGCCGCTCATGATGGCCAGCAACGTCGTCGACGGGGCCGGATGCACCGCGTCGGCGCGGCGGCCGGAGGCCACCACGCAGGGCAGGTCCGCCGACAGCCGTTCCAGCTCGTCGTAGGTCTGCGCGGAGTAGGCCTTGGCCAGCCGCTCCTCGTACTCGGCGATCCGCAGATGCCCCTGCGCCGCCGCGTCAGTCAACAGGTGAGCCACCCGGATCCGGTCAGTATCGGCGGCCCGCATCGAACCATTCCCCGACGCTGGAGTAGTCATCGCCGTCAGCCTACGACGAACATCGGCACATGCAAGATCGGTAGCTGAACTGTGTTCACGCCCGCATCCGGCGAACGACGAGAGGTTGCTCTCAGCCCGCGGCCGGTCCCGGCCGGTGCGGGTCCGGGCGGTTTTGGAGCCGGTGGGGCCCACCCGGTATCCTGATCAGCACTTGCCTGCGCCTGCCCGACGCGCGCGGCATCACCCCGTTACGAGGAGACTTCGATCATGGCTGTGCCCAAGCGCAGAATGTCGCGCGCGAACACCCGTAGCCGTCGCGCGCAGTGGAAGGCCAAGTCGCCGGAGCTGGTCGGCGTGACCGTCGCCGGCCGCCAGTACCGCGTCCCGCGCCGCCTGCTCAAGGCCGCGCGTCTGGGGCTCATCGACCTCGACCGTCGCTGACCCCCGGGACGGCGGTTCCCGCGCCGCGCCTCTCAGGTCACTCTCAGACAGCAGGTTGAGACTGTGGCTGTGCGGATACTTGTCGTCGACGACGATCGTGCGGTGCGGGAATCGCTGCGCAGGTCGCTTTCCTTCAACGGCTACTCCGTCGAACTCGCCGAGGACGGCGAGGAGGCCCTCGAACGCATCGCCGCCAACCGGCCCGATGCGGTCGTGCTCGACGTGATGATGCCCAAGCTCGACGGGCTGGAGGTGTGCCGCCGGCTCCGCAGCACCGGCGACGATCTGCCCATCCTGGTGCTCACCGCCCGCGACTCGGTCTCCGAACGGGTCGCCGGGCTCGACGCCGGCGCGGACGACTACCTGCCCAAGCCGTTCGCGCTGGAGGAACTGCTGGCCCGGATGCGGGCGCTGCTGCGCCGCACCACCCCGGAGCAGGCCGCCGAGTCGCAGGTGCTGACCTTCGCCGACCTCACGCTCGACCCGGTGACCCGCGAGGTCACCCGCGGCGACCGGCAGATCAGCCTCACCCGCACCGAGTTCGCGCTGCTGGAGATGCTCATCTCCAACCCGCGCCGGGTGCTCACCCGCAGCCGCATCCTCGAGGAGGTGTGGGGCTACGACTTCCCCACCTCCGGCAACGCGCTCGAGGTCTACATCGGCTACCTGCGCCGCAAGACCGAGGCCGCCGGCGAACCCCGGCTGATCCACACCGTGCGCGGTGTCGGCTACGTGCTGCGCGAGACCCCGCCCTGATGGCCGCCCCGCAGCCGTCCGGCTGGCCCGCACCACCGCCGCCACCGCCCCGCGGCAGCTCGCTGTCGCTGCGCTGGCGGGTCATGGTGCTGGCCATGTCGATGGTGGCGATGGTCGTGGTGCTCATGGCGCTCGCCGTC
>Ga0207866_1003109_pt1 | contig 10775 bp, 9 predicted proteins | sample HigsolmetaAR203D_FD_184835 | JGI IMG/M metagenome (GOLD analysis project Ga0207866, IMG submission 184835) | Ionic liquid and high solid enriched microbial communities from the Joint BioEnergy Institute, USA - AR20-3-D (SPAdes) (version 2) ...
CGCTGGCGCCTATAGCCCAGCCTCGGCAAGCGGCACTACATGTGGCGGAATCTTTCCGCCTATCACCGGCGCGGGCGCTTGGAACGAGCACGCCAACAGCCATGCAGCGTGCATTAGGCTATTGAGCAGGTGCAGGAATTTCGACATGATAAACGGCACCGAGCGCCGTGTACGGAGCGAGCCACGGTGCGTGATATGCGGAATTTTTCCGTGCTGGAGTACGGAATAATTCCATCTACTACCTGTTAGGCCTCATGGAACGTTTCAGGAAGCTGCAAGATCAGTACGAAGAATACATGACGCCTATGGCGCGGCGCATAACGGCCGCTCATTGGGATAGGGCGCGCGCGGTTGCGCTAAGCGGCGCCGGGCTCTCCACTGCCATTGTGTTTTTGTTGACTCAGATCGGCCTTGGGAGCCGTGCCTTATCCATCTCCTTCTTCTGCGCGGTACTAGCAATTCCGGTCTGGCTCGCGCTCTGGCAAGTTGGGGACGCGTACCTTTTCCACGGCGAGTCTTCCCATACGCACTTCGCCAAAGTACAAGGCTCGGGCGTGGGTGTGCTTCTATTCCTCTGCGGAGGATTACTGCTCCTCTCCAGCTTCGCGGGTCTTATCTGGCACTTTTCAGCTCTCGCGGCAGGCGTTTTCTTTATTGCGAGCTTAGCCATGGTCGTTTTCGTCTACAAGCACCAAAATGGCGTGCGCGTCTGGGTGGACAGACACGGCTCGGATGATGCCTAACAATTCGTCCAAGCCGACGCTGCTTCGCGGCGCGGCTTAATTCACACGTAGGAGAAGGTATGCCCGCATACTTCTTTGAAACTTACGTCGTACCTGCCTATGAGGAATGGAGAAACCCCCCATGACCTTAGACTCGCAAAAATATTGGCAGCTGAATTAAACAATATCGCTGAGCACTATTGGAAACTCGTTTATCCAATTTCTCCAGGCAAGGTTGGCTCAACTAAAACTCCCACAGAGTACAGAGACCACCTCGCAGCCATACTCCCAGGTTTTGGCCTCATCAGAGATGTAGCAGATAGCCATAAGCACCTATTCCTTGACAGAACGTCCGCAAAAGTGAAAAGCGACAACGACATCACAGTTGAGACAATTGGTTTCGGCCAGGGATATGGATTGTGCTACGGCGGGGGAGAAATCGTTGCAGCAAGACTAAAAAATGGCGAAACAGCGTATTTTGATGTATTCGCTGAGCGTGTCTACCAATACTGGAAGGCGTTAGTCACCTAAAAAACCATCCAAGCGGACTCGCTAAAGCGACCCACCTAATTTAAACGCTAGCTCATTGGAGTAATTGATGGGTTGGGTCTTTCAGGGAAATCCTAAGACGTTCGACATCGACGACTACCTGTCTCGATATCCGGAGCTCGTCTATTGGCGAACTCCTCGATACACCGCGGACATTGCTGTCGGAGATCGCGCTTTTCTTTGGCGTGCTGGCAAAGAGTCAGGCGCAATAGCGATAGGTCGCGTGGTGGAGTCGCCGACACCTGCCAATCGTGTTCAGTACCCAGATGCGCTCGGAGACGATCTTTGGATCGCTGAGCGACCAGGCCCGGCTGAGAAAAAGACAGGAATCCGCATTGAGGAGCTTCGTATCGCGCCATCCGAAATGGTGCCTCGAAGTTTAGTAAAAGCAGATTCTCTGCTTGCCACGACAACGCTCATAACCATGCCGAACGGCACGGTTTTTAGGCTGTCGCCTCAGGAGACAGAAGCACTTGAAAGGCTTTGGGGTTTTCCTTCTGCACTCACGGAGGCGTCATCCATATCCGAAGGCGAACGCAAGCTAAGAGCCCATTTCTTACGTGAGCGATCTCCGAGACTTAGGGCCGATAAGCTCGCAGCATTCCGTTCTGAGCACGGGCAGTTACGGTGCGAGATATGCGGTCATGCCGAGAGTGGCGCGTATCCACCGCGCTTCGCAGATAAAATGTTTGAAGTTCACCATCGTGCACCCTTGGCCAAAGCCACTGAGCCAGTTCGCACCACGTTGGCCGACCTCGCAGTGCTTTGTGCAAATTGCCATCGCGCAGTGCATTCAACCAAAGATGTCGAGGACAACTTTAACTGTCTAGCTAATCACTTCTTAGAGCGGAGCTAACAACAGGTTGCATCCGACGCGCCCGCCTTCGGCGGTCACGCGACTGAACCTGGGCATTAGGCGCTGAAGAACATGGATCTGCCTCGTCTTGATCCTGACAACTATGGAAACGAGCACCTCCACACGCTACTCCGACGCGTCCATCCCGACGATGTTCACCCCTTTGTTGAGAAGTTGACCAAACAGCCGCTTCGCGATCGTTTTCATACCTATCAAGAACTTCTGATTGGAGTTCATCTTAGAGACCGCGGATTCGATGCGCACTATGAACAGGCTATCTTCGGTCAGACGCTGACTTGTCGCTCATTGACTCCGGCGGCAATCTCATGGAGTTAATAGACGTTCTCACGCTTCAACAGCGGCATGACAAGGATGTTGAGATCAGTGCTGCGATAAGGGCGGAACGCCTCTGGGCACGTTGGATAACCGTGCCACCGGATCACATTTTCAGGAAGCTGAACGATAAGGCAGGTCAGTATTCTGGCTTAGCCAGGCAGAAAGGCATCCCGTATGTACTCGCCGCGTACGGAGAATTCACTGCGGCTATTGCTCTGCAGGAGATTGAACAGGTTCTTCTTTTTCAGCAAGGATTTTCTCCGCCCATTCATGGCCGCACTCGGGGCAGACCAGCATGAGCCCGTCCTGATAGGTGTATGCCGAATCGCAGGACGGACAGTTGGGCAAAGCGCTCATGGGATTCCTCTCCTAAACGACGATCCTGCCGCGCCGTCGGCACGGCAGCCGGCCGCATCATCGACGATCGGCGGCGCGAACGCCAGTGCTGCGAGCGCGCAAAGAAAAACGGGCCGGTCGCGTGACCGCCCCTTTTTTAGGATCGCATCCAAGCGCGGGCTTCCATGCCCTGTGGCCATCCTGGCCGGCGCGCTTCCTTTTCACTTCCCTAGTGAACGCCTTGCTTGTGAACGCCTGTGAGACACATTCTAAATACTGCTCATCGATACGTCTGTAAGAAATTTCTGACATTGTTTGTAAGCCATCGGATGGTCGCGCCCCACACCTCCACCAACGGCGCCGCCTCCCTCAGCGCAGCAGCTTGACCATGCGCTCGCGGTCGTAGCCGTAGACCACCTGCTCGCCCACCTTCAGCACCGGAACGCCGCGCCCCCGGAGCGCCTCGAATTGCCGCCGTCCCTCCTCGGAACGCTCGATGTCGTATTCGAGATACTCCACCCCCAGGTCGGCCAGCAGCTCGCGGGTCTTGGCGCAGTAGCCGCACCAGGCGGTGGCGTACAGCACCACCTCGCCCCGCTCAGTGTCCGCCGCCGGCGACGCGAACACGGCTTCGATCTTGTCGCGGGTCTGGTAGAGCGCCAGCCCCGCTACGGCGATCAATAGCAGCTTTTTCATATGCATATCCCTTCGACCGCTGCCGGCGAGCCCACACCTCCGGGCCCGGCTCGTGCGCCGCAGTATAGATGCCGGACCGAGCATTCTCGCCCAACATCATCCATTCTTTTTATAAGCCGCCTCCGAAACCTTGATTTGAGTCGTCGTCCGGAGCCTCGCATCCTCGGGAGAAAGGCCGTTCGACATTGCAACAACAATAATTTGCCAACATCCCTCCCCCAGGGGGGATGATGATTGGCGGACATAGAAGCGGCCCGGCTCGAACGGCGCCGGACCGCGCACCGAACACGCAAGCCGACCCGCTCGGCGCGTGCATAAGCGGCCGCAGAGCCGCGTTGATAACGACAACGCCGCACGCCCAGCCCAGCACACCGGGAAAGCGCGGCAACGATAAGGAGGAGACACGATGCACAAGAAACCCCTGCTGACGGCGATCGCCAGCGGCTTGGCGCTCACGCTCGGCGTGACGCTGAGCGGCTTGGCGCAGGCCCAGGACAAAGACTTCAAGTGGCCGCGGATGCTGCGCGTGGCCACGCCCGGCACCGCCAGCGGCAGCTTCGCCTCGACCAACGGTTGGGCGCCGCTGCTGCAGAAAGACACCGGCATGTCGGTGCGGGTGATGCCGGAGGACAGCGAGACCGTCCGCTACAGCCGCCTGACCCAGCAGAAGCAGTTCGACCTGGCCTCGATCTCCAGCGCCGAGGCCCGCTACCAGATCGAGGGCGTCGACGGCTACGCCGGCGTCCAGCCCGCGCCGCTGCGCATCGTCTGGCACCACAACGACACGCCGTGGGTGTTCCTGACCCGGGGCGATTCCAAGATCAAGACCATCTACGATCTCAAGCGCAAGGGCATCAAGATCTCGCTCTCCAGCCAGTCGCCCCCCATGATGCGCGCGGTGCAGGAGGCGCTGCCGGCGTTCCTCGGCCTGACGCCGGAGCAAGCGGCCGAGATGTGGACCTTCGTGCCGGCCGGCAGCTACGTGGAGAACTGCCGCTCGGTGACCGACGGCCGCACCGACGTGGCCTGGTGCGCCAGCGTCAGCGCCGTGGTGACCGAGATGGAGGGCAGCCCCGGCGGCATCCGCGTGCTCGACATGCCGCTCAGCGACAAGGAGGCCTGGAACGGCTGGCTGAGCGTGCGGCCCGAGCACATCCCGGCCAAGGTCGGCATCGGCGCCAAGTCCACGCTCGGCACCGAGGGCCTGGTGTCGAACTTCCTCTATTGGACCCGCCCGGACGTCGACGCGGACCTGGTCTACAACCTGGCCAAGTGGCTCCACCAGAGCTACGACGCCTACAAGGGCACCCACACCCTCGCCGCCCGCATGTCGGTCGATCTGTTCCGCGAGTACCTCGACCGCAGCCCGATGCCGGTGCACGAAGGCACGATCCGCTACCTGCGCGAGATCGGCAAGTGGACCGACGAGGACGACAAGTGGAACCAAGAGGCGATCGAGCGCATGGACGCTTGGATGAAGGCGCGTGAAAAGGCGCTGGCCGAAGCCAAGGCCAAGGGCGTGAAGATCCACTGGGAGAACCCGGAGTTCATGGCGATCATGAAAGCCCACACCAAGGATCTCCCGGTCTTCCGCACGCGGCTGTAAGCCGGCGTCGCCACCTCATGGGCCGGCGCGGTCGGTATGACCGCGCCCCTTTTCCAACAACGCGCGCGGCGCGCCGTGGCCGCCGCGGACACGGCTACGCCTAGAGGACCTGCCATGCAGCCGACCGACCGTCCCGAAGACGTGCTGCCGCAATCCGAGCTGACCCGCCTGGGCTCGCTCTACAGCTGGCAAAGCATTCTGTTCATCGCGCTCACCCTGCTCGGCCTGGGGGCCGGCATCTACTACATCTTCGGCTTCACCTGGAACGGCGAGCGCCTGCTCGAAGGCGAGTATTACTGGATCTTCATCGGCCTGTTCGCGGCCGCGTCCTTCATCGCCATGCCGGCCAGGCGCAAGACCAAGCATGTCGCGTTCTACGACCTCGTCCTGGCGGCGATCTCGCTGGCCATCGGCGTCTACTTCTCGCTCAACGCCCGCGACATGGTGATCGTCGGCTGGACCGACGTACCGGTCGGCGTAGTCGTCTGGCTGCTGATGCTGGAGCTGTCGCGGCGCAGCGGCGGCGTGCCGTTCTTCCTGGTGGTGCTGCTGCTCGGCCTCTACCCGGTGGTGGCGCACCTCCTCCCGGGCCTGCTCGAGGGCATGAACTACGACTTCGCCCAGACCATCGAAGCGCACGTGTTCCGCTCCGAGGGCATGATGGGCATCACCACCAAGATCGTCGCCGAGATCATCCTCGGCTTCCTGGTGTTCGCCGGCGTGCTGATCGCCACCGGCGCGGGCAATTTCTTCATCGATCTGGCCAATTCCGGCTTCGGGCGGTTCCGCGGCGGACCGGCCAAGGTGTCGGTGGTGGCCAGCGCCTTCTTCGGCAGCCTGAGCGGCAGCGTGTTCTCCAACATCGCTGGCACCGGCTCGATCACCATCCGCACCATGAAGAAGATCGGCTACCCGCCGCACTACGCCGGCGCCATCGAGGCCTGTGCCTCCACCGGCGGCGTGATCATGCCGCCGGTGATGGGCGCAATCGCCTTCGTCATGGCGGTGACCATCGGCGTGGAGTACCGCGTGGTGCTGCTCGCGGCGATCCTCCCCTCGCTCCTCTACTACCTGGGTCTGCTGCTGCAGGTGGACGCCTACGCCGCGCGCGCCGGGCTCAAGGGCATGGCGCCGGAGGATACGCCGCGCTTCAAGGACGTGATCGGCCGCGGCTGGCCCTATTTGATCGTGCTGATCTTCCTGACCTGGGGCCTGCTGTACATGCGCTGGGAGTTCTACGCGCCCTGGTACGCCAGCGCGCTGATGATCGGCCTGTCGTTCCTGCGCCGTGACACCTGGCTGACGCCGCGCAAGCTGCTGGAGACCGTGCGCGAGATCGGCGTGCTGGTGGCGCAGACGGCGGCGATCATCCTGCCGGTGGCGTTCGTGGTGAGCGGCCTGACCATCACCGGCGTCTCCGGCTCGGTGACCTCCGGCCTGGTCAACCTGGGCGGCGGCAACCTCTACCTGGTGATCCTGTTCGGCATACTGGCCTGCTTCGTCATGGGCATGGCCGGGCTGGCGATCGTCGCCTACATCTTCCTCGCCGTGACCATGGCGCCGGCCATCATCACCTTGGGCAACCTGAACGAGGTGGCGGTGCACCTGTTCATCGTCTATTACGCGATGCTGTCGGTGCTCACCCCGCCGGTGGCCACCGCCGCCTTCCTGGCCGCCACCCTGGCCGGCGCGCCGCCGATGAAGACCGCGGTCACCGCCATGCGCCTGGGCGTGGTGATCTTCTTCATCCCGTTGTTCTTCCTGTTCCAGCCCTCGCTGGTGCTGCAGGGCGACCTGACGCCGCTGGTCTACATCCTGCCGTCGCTGGTAGTGGGCATCGCCATGATCGCTGGCGGCTTAGAGGGCTACCTGCTCGGCGTCGGCCGGGTGAACGGCTGGCTGCGGCCGGCGCTGGTGGTGGCCGGCTTCATCCTCGGCTTCCCGGGGCTGCTCATGACGCTGATCGGCATCCCGCTGGCGGTGATAACCATCGCCTTGGTGTGGATGGACAACCGGAAGGCGCGCACCGTGCCGGCCTGAGCCGGCGCAAGGCGGGCCGCCGCGTGGCGGCCCGCTCTTCTTCAAGCCGGCTGCTGCTGGGACTCGGCGAACGCTTGCAGGATCTGCTCGCGCAGCCAGCGGTTAGCGGGATCGTCGTCCATGTTGGCATGCCAGCACATGAGCACATTGTGGTGCGGCGTCTCCAACGGATGCGGTAGCACTTGGTTGCCGGTGTGCTGGTTCATGACCCGCGCCAGCAGCTCCGGCATGGTGACGATCAGATCGGTTTCGCTCACCACCCGCAGCGCCGCGTAGTAATGCTGGCAGCGCAGCTGCACCCGCCGCTGCAGCCCGCGCCGCCCCAGCTCGAAATCGTCCACGCCCGGCCCGGTGGGCCGCGAGCTGACCATGATGTGGCCCTGGTTCAGATAGGTATCGAGGTCGATGCTGCCGCGGATTTCCGGGTGGTCGCGCCGCGCCACCACCGCGTAGCGATCGCGGCTGATGCGGACATGGCGGATATCGCGCGAGCTGGGCAGCACCACGTCGATGAGCACGTCCAGGCGGCCGTTCAGCAAATCGCTGGGCGTCTCGCGGCGGCGGAACTGCACGGTGGCGAGCTGCACCCCCGGCGCGGAGCGGGCGATGCGCTTCATCAGGTGCGGCAGGATGCGCGACTCCAGCACGTCCCGGCAGCCGACGTTGAAACGCCGCTCCGAGCGCTCCGGGTCGAAGGTCCGCGCCTCGTTCAGCGCCGTCTCGATGCCGCGCAGCGACTGCCGCAGCGGCTCAATGATGCTGCGGGTGAACGGCGTCGGCACCATGGAGTGGCCTTCGCGCACGAACAGCGGGTCGTCGAGCAGCTCGCGCAGCCGGCCGAGCGCGTAGCTCACCGCCGGCTGGGTGACGTTGAGCCGCTGCGCGGCGCGGGTGATGCCGCCCTCGGTGTAGATCGCCTCCAACACCACCAGCAGGTTCAGGTCGATCCGGTGAAGATTCATTCTCTTTATGGACGCCCCTTGAAAGCTTGATTTGAGCCCACGCTTGGGCCGGTGCATGCTCTCAGCATACCCGCCGGCCGCCCTTTCCGGCAGCGGCAGGCATGCAGCAGCACAGGGCTGCCAGTATTAATAGGAGACCCTAATGGACTTCCAGTACTCTGCCAAGGTGAAGGATCTGCTGGCGCGCCTGCAGGCCTTCATGGACGAGCATATCTATCCCAACCAGAAGCGCTATCACGACGAGAAGGAAGCCAACAAGCTCGCCGGCCGTCCCTACGCGCCGATCCCGCTGATCGACGAGCTCAAGGAAAAGGCCAAGGCCGCCGGCCTGTGGAACCTGTTCCTGCCGCGCGAGTACGGCGAGTACAGCCCTGGCCTGACCAACCTCGAGTACGCGCCGCTGGCCGAGATGATGGGCCGTGTGCTGTGGTCCTCCGAGGTGTTCAACTGCGCCGCGCCCGACACCGGCAACATGGAGGTGCTGGCCAAGTACGGCAACGAGGAACAGAAGGAGAAGTGGCTCAAGCCGCTGCTCAACGGCGAGATCCGCTCCGCCTTCGCCATGACCGAGCCGCTGGTGGCCTCCTCCGACGCCACCAACATCGAGACCAGCATCGTCCGTGACGGCGACGAGTACGTCATCAACGGCCGCAAGTGGTTCATCACCGGCGGCTGCGGTGAGCGCACCAAGTTCTTCATCGTCATGGGCAAGACCGATCCGAACAACCCGAATCGGCACAAGCAGCAGTCCATGGTGATCGTGCCGAAGGACACCCCGGGCGTGAAGATCGTGCGCGACATGCCGGTGTACGGCTACTACCACGCGCCGAAGGGCCACCCGGAGATCATCTTCGACAACGTGCGGGTGCCGGCCTCCAACCTGATCCTCGGCGAGGGCCGCGGCTTCGAGATCGCCCAGGGCCGCCTCGGACCGGGCCGCATCCACCACTGCATGCGCGTGATCGGCCAGGCCGAGGTCGCGCTGGAGCTGATGTGCAAGCGCCTGGCGTCGCGCACCGCCTTCGGCCGTCAGCTGTCCGACCAGGGTGTGTGGCGCGAGCGCATCGCCGAGTCGCGCATCCTGATCGACCAGGCCCGCTTCCTGGTGCTGAACGCCGCGCAGATGATGGATCTGGTCGGCAACAAGGCCGCGGCCAAGCAGATCGCCATGATCAAGGTCGCCGCCCCGCAGATGGCCTGCAAGGTCATCGACTGGGCCATCCAGGCGCACGGCGCCGGCGGCTACACCGAGGACTTCCCGCTGGCCGACATGTTCGTCTACGCCCGTCACCTGCGCACGGCCGACGGTCCGGACGAAGTGCATCGCAACGCCATTGCCAAGGCCGAGCTCAAGCCCTACCTGGAAGGCCGGGCCGGCTAAGGAGCCGGCGCCTCGAGCGCCGGCCCATAAAACGAATTAGTAGAGCAGAGCGAGAACCACCGGCAGGCCGCCGCCTTCTGGGAGAAGGCGGCGGCTGGAACCGGCCAAGGTGCAAAAGAGTTCCCAGGAGGAGAGCGTGAAAGAGCTGCGCGGTAAGGTGGCGGTGATCACCGGCGGCGGCAGCGGCCTGGGCCGCGAGCTTGCGCGCTGTTGCGCCAAACGTGGGATGAAGCTGATGCTGGCCGACGTCGATGAGGCCGGCATGGCGGAAACGGTACGCCTGCTGGCGCAGGAGTACCCCGGCGTGGAGACGGCGACCCAGCGGGTGGACGTCTCCAAGCTGGGCCAAGTGCAGACGTTGGCAGCGTCCGTCAAGCAGCGTTACGGCGCCGTGCACCTACTGTTCAACAACGCCGGCGTCAGCGTCGGCGGTCCGATCTGGGATTTCACCCCGGCGGATTGGCAGTGGGTGCTCGGCGTCAATCTTTATGGCGTGGTCTGGGGCATCAAAGTCTTCGCGCCGATGATGATCGAGCAGGGCGAGGGCCACATCGTCAACACGGCCTCGGCCGCCGGTTGGGTGTACGGTCCCGGCAGCGCCATCTATAACGCCAGCAAGGCCTCGGTGGTGGCCATCTCCGAGACCCTGGCCCTCGACCTCAGGGACGCCGGTGCCGGTAACGTCAAGGTATCGGTGCTGTCCCCGGCTTTCTTCCCCACCGCCATCGTCGACTCGGCGCGCAATCGCCCGGCCGAGCTGGCCGACACCGCGCCGATGACCGAGGCGCGGCGGCAGCGCGACGAGCGCCTGCGCTACGCCGTGCAGCACGGTCGTCTGTCGGCGGAGCAGATCGCGGAGATCACGCTGGAGGCGGTGGAACGCGACCAGTTCTACATCTTCCCGCATCAGAAGGTTAAGGCGTTGATCCGCGACCGCGCCGAGGCAGCCAACGCGGAAATGGAACCCTACGATACGCTGGCGGGACGGCGGTAACGCGGCGCGCGGCGCCAAGGGCGCCCTGTCTACGCAGGGTGCGCCGCGCGCACCATGTCCACCGCTGTCCCCGAGTGGACATGGCGTGCGCGGCGCAGCCTACGTAGGCAGGCTCCGTCCACGGCATCGCTATCTCGCGCACCCGACGGCGCGCGGGCCGATCGCTCCGGGCGGCTGCGCCGCGGCGCCCGAGTGCAAGCCGCCAGGCTCCTCTGGCATACAAACGGAACGGACTGGAACATCATGAGCGTCAAGCAGCTTTTCGATCTCACGGGCAAAGTCGCCCTCGTCACCGGC
>Ga0207866_1003112_pt1 | contig 10757 bp, 6 predicted proteins | sample HigsolmetaAR203D_FD_184835 | JGI IMG/M metagenome (GOLD analysis project Ga0207866, IMG submission 184835) | Ionic liquid and high solid enriched microbial communities from the Joint BioEnergy Institute, USA - AR20-3-D (SPAdes) (version 2) ...
ACGGAGGCAGCGCGGTGCTACGCAGAGCTGGCCGTGGCGGCCAGGAATGGAGGGCGTGGCTTCCCGACGCCGGATGGCTACATCGCCGCCATCGCTGCATCGCGGGGCTTCATCGTGGCGTCACGCGATACCGCGCCCTTCGAGGCGGCTGGGGTGGCGGTCATCAATCCGTGGGACGGATCGTAAGCCGAAATGCCTGCGACGCTGGATATCAGGCCAGGCCCTGCCAAGGGAACGAATGTGATTCACGCTGGATGTAACCAGGCGGCGTCGTTGCGGCAGCTTGGTTCGATAACTGACAAGAAGCTGGACAGGAAGAACATGAGTGCCACTCGACACCGCAGTCATCGGGCAGTCGCGCTCGCGAGGAGGGCGATTCACTACGCCATCCCCAGCGGCACGCTGTCGCGCCGGCAGAAGGAGCGACACGTGGTGTCGCGCTGGTCGGTGGGCAAACGACAGCAGCCGGCCACGGCGCCGCACAGCCGGCGCTCGACCGCGAACTCCGGGCGCAAGCGCTAGGCGGACACAGGAGTGGGGTAGAAGCGGCTTTGCGGCAAAGCGGACGACGCGGCGTCGTTCTCAGATCCCTTCGACATCGATTCCGTGCTCGGCCAGCCAGGCCTTGCGGTGCGCGTAGTCCGGCATGGCGCGTTCCACGCGCAACCAGAACGAAGGGGTGTGGTGCGGCTCGTGCAAGTGGGCGATCTCGTGCACCAGCACGTACTCGGCGATGCGCGCCGGCAGCAGGATCGTCTTCCAATGGAAGTACAGCCAGTCGCCCTTGCCACACGATCCCCAGCGGTAGCCCAGGTCCTGCACCTTCACGCCGGCCGGGGACACCTCCATGCGTGACTGGTACTCGGCAGCGCGGCTGGACAGCCAGGCCTTGGCACGCTCGCAGTACCAACGGATGAAGTGCTCGCGCGCGACGGACAAAGCGTCCCGGCGCAAGCAGAAGCGGCCCGCCGTCAGTTTGAGCGGAACGTCCTGCTGGCCCACCAGTTTGAGCCGATGGCTGCGCCCGAGGTACAGGAAGCCCTCGCCGTCCACGAACTGCTTGCGCGGCAGCCGACGCCGCAGGCGGTCCTTCTCGGCCAGCTTGGTATAGATCCAGAAGCGCTTTTCCAACACGAAGGCGCGCAGCGCGGACTCGTCCACTTCGGGCGGTGCCGACAGCACCAGCGCGCCGTCGCGCTCCACGGTGATCTGCATCGTCTTGCGGCGCGTGCTGCGTCGGAGCACGAAGCACAGGTCATCCACCTGAAGGCTGGGCGATTTCACAGGTGCCAGCATCGGTTCATACCTGCACCAGTTTGTCGTGGTTGGCGCGGGCCTGCTCCATCAGCTTGTCGGCCAGCACGCCCGCCTTGTCGATGTCCACCAGTGGCGGTCGCAGCCGCATCAGGTGATCGAACAAGTATCCATTCAGCTCGTCCTGTGCAGCGCGCTTGTGGGGGCTCCAGATGCCCCGGTTGCTCTGCAGCTCCTGCACGAGGAGGTCCACCAGTTCCACGGTCACGTCCTTCAGCCGCAGCAGTTCGGCCGACGTGGGCGCTCGCCCGGCACAGACCACGTCCAGCACCGTGCGCAGGAACGGCGCGCAATGCTCCGGCAGGTCGCCGGGCACATCGACAGCCCCCGCCGTGCCCGTGCGCAGGTCGTCAATGATCTTCTGCAGCTGCGCGATGACCTCGTTCCACTGCTCACCCAGGGACTTGAGAATCTCGTTCAGCCGCTCGGAGAGCTTGCGGTACAGCACCGGGTCCTCGTCCGCATGTTTGCGGATGTGCGAGCGGATCGCATGCTCCATTTCCGAGGCTTTGGCGCGGTCATTGGCCGCGCGGGCCAGGTGCGTGTCAAATTCAGCGTCCGTCAGCTGGATCGGCGGAATCTTGGGGTCGATGCCCAGCGAGATCACGTGGTCGTCGATCAGCTTCCGCACCTTGGCGCCGACGTCCTTGCCGAGAACCGGCGTGTCCTTGTAGCGGTTGCGTGCCCGCGCGTAGATGTAGGCCAGCCGCTTCGCGTCGCCCGAGTACGGCAGCCCCTCCGGGCGCGGCAGCACCATGTCCAGCGATGCCAGGAAGGCCTTGAGCTTGACCGCAAACTCGGCCCGCAGCCTCTCACTGCCCAGCACCTCGACGCAGGCCTCGGTATCATCCAGCGACTCGATGCCCCGCTGGCGGAACAGGTCCACCACGCGCAGGTGCCGGTCGCGCAGCACCGGGATTTCATCCTTGAGGCTGGCCAGCGCGCCTTCCACGTCCTCGTCGGCGTAGGCAGCGAGGGCTTCCTTCAGGTGCTGCGCCACGCCGTAGTAGTCCACCACGATGCCGCAGCGCTTGCCGAAGCCGGTGCGGTTGACGCGTGCGATGGCCTGCAGCAGCTCGGCCTCTCGAATCGGCCTGTCCAGGTACATCACCCCCTCGATCGGTGCGTCGAAGCCGGTGAGCAGCATCGACTTCACCACCAGGAAAGCCAGCGGGTCGGTCTTCGCCGGGTCGGCGTGGAACAGTGGCTTCTTGAAGCGCTTGATCAGTTGCTCATGCCGGGCGGAATCGGTCCACACCTTCCACGCCGGATCGTCGTTGTTGCTGCCCGAGATGATGGGCGCGAACTCGAGGCGCGCCAGCGTGTCGCGGTAGCGCCAGGCCTGCACCAACGCCTGAACCTTGGGCGGGCGCTGGCACAGGGCCTCGTCGTCCAGCGCCTTGTCCTGCGGACTCAGGCGCTCGGCCTCGGCCAGCAGCTCGTCGCGCGCGGTCTTCAGCGCCTCGAAGTATCGGATCGCCGCCAGCCGGCTGTAGGCGACGACCTGGGCCTTGTAGCCATTGGGCAGGATGTTGGTCACGTAGTGGCGCAGCATGTCGCGCGCCTTGTCGGCGATCAGCGCCGGAGCTTCGAAGATATGGCCCTTGGTGGCGTACTTCCGCTTGATCGCCTCCAGCTCCTCGGGCGTGTGCTGGCGGAACAGGTCCTCAAACAGCTCGTCCAGGCTGGCGTCGTCCTTGACCGCACCCTTGGCGGTGCGACCCTCATACAGCACCGGCACCGTGGCGCCGTCGGCCTCGGCTTCCTTGATGGTGTAGCGGTCGATGAACTCGCCAAAGATCTCATGGGTGCGCTTCTTCTCGCCCATGATGATCGGCGTGCCGGTGAAGCCGATGCGCGCGCAGTTGGGCAGCCCGGCCAGCAGGTTGGCGTGCAGGTCGCCGGACTGGGTGCGGTGGGCTTCGTCCACCAGCACGAGGATGCTGTCGTCCTCGTTCAGCACTTCGAACTCTTCACCGGACTTGTAGCTGACCTTAGGCTCGGCCACCTTGGGCAGGTCGTCGGCCGTCAGGGGGGCATCGTCCGTCGTGTCGGTGTCGCGGTACTTCTGGATGGTGGCGAAGATCAGGCCCGGTCCCTTGCGCCGCGCCAGCGCCTTCACGCCGGCCGTGCTTTCGGCTACCTCCACCACCTCGCCGGTCAGGGTGGCGGTTTCCGAAAGCTGGCGCTGCAGGTCCTTGCGGTCGGTGACGACGATGACCTTGAAGCGCCGCAGTTGCGCATCTGCGCGCATCTTGCGCACCAGGAATACCATCGTCAGGCTCTTGCCCGAGCCCTGGGTGTGCCAGATGATGCCGCCGCGCTGGTCGTGTTCGCCGTGCTGCAGACGCGTCTTGCCGGTCCTGAGCCGGGCAAGGGCGCGGTTGACGGCCCGGTACTGCTGGTAACGGCAGACCGACTTGATGGTTTGGCCACCCACCTGCATGAACAGCAGAAAGTTCTTGATCACGTCCAGCAGGTGTGCGGGCGGCAGCAGGCCGGCGACCAGGCGCTCCTGCTCCGACAGGCTGGACTTGCCCAGCTTCTGCGCCACCTCGATCTCGCTGCCGTTGCCGTCAGGCCCGACCACGGTCTTCCACTGCGCATAGTGCTCGAAGGCCGCGCCGATGCAGCCCACGCGCGCTTCGTCGAAGCTCGTCGCGATCAGCAACTGGTTGGTGGCGAACAACGCCTCGTTGCCCTCGTTGTCTTCGATCTCGTAAGCGGCCTTGCGCTGGTTGCTGTAGCGGCGCAGCTGGTCCACCGCATCGGCCAACGGCTCGGGGATGGACGGGCTCTTGCACTCCACCACCACCAGCGGGATGCCGTTCACCAGCAGCACCAGGTCGGGCACGATGAAAGCCTTGCCGCTGTTGTAGCCGGGTGGGCAATCGACGCGGTACTGGTTGACGACCGTGAAGCGGTTGTTGGCCGGCGTCTCCCAGTCGATGTAGCGGATCGTCTGGCCGCGCCCACCGTCCCAGCCCGGCAGGCCCTCGACCGTCAACCCCTTGATCAGCAGCTCGGTGGCCTTCTGGTTGGCCTCCATCAGCTTGTGCGTACCGAGCCGGGTGATGGCGGACACGGCTTCCGACAGGCGTGTGTCGTCCAGCCAGGGCTGGCCGTCCGGGCCGGGGTTCAAAGCCCGCAGACGCTCGCGCAGCACGCCCTCCTGGATCACTTCCGAGAAGCTGCCGCGCCCCGTCACCTTCGGGTCGTCCAGGCTGCCCTCGACATGGACCCAGCCCAGCCCCTGAAGCTGCGCTACGAACGGCTTTTCAACGTCTTCGAGCTCCCAGCCCATTGTTCCCCCTCACCGGAACCGGATGGGATGCGTCCTTCCCCATCACATCCGGCTCCGTCCACATTCATCCGATTACACCCCATTCCCCAAGCCGCCTAGAAGGGTGCCGTGCCTGCCCATAGCGGCCCATAACGGCCCATAACGGCCCATAACGGCCCATAACGGCCCATAACGGCCCATAACGGCCCATAACGGCCCATAACGGCCCATAACGGCCCATAACGGCCCCATAAGCGCGCCGGCTGGCGGCCAAAGTCGGCCCCAGACCGGCCGGCCAGTGTCCATAACCATCCATAACCGTCCATATCCATCCAAAACTTTGGGCTTGCCATTGCCCCGGAGACCTACCCCATTTCCTTCGGGCCCAACGTGTAGTAAGCACCACGGCGTCTGCCGTGCTGCACAAGCCTTTCTTCGTCCCTTAACCGAGCCAGCAGTTTCTTGGCCTGGTCTGCGCTGAGCCGACACAGTTCCCTAACCTCCGCGCGCTGGATCTGTCCATGCTGACGCACGTAGCTGAGCACCATCTGCTCGTGCTGGATGGGGGTAAAGCCAGCCTGACGGGTATACGCGGCCTTCTCACCCCGGCGCTGGTAGACAGCGGCCGACAGGGTATAGCTGCGCCCCCGCGCTGCGCCGTGCGCCTCCACCAAACCCGCTTCGATCAATGCCTCCAGCGTGCGCTTCGCGCTCGCCGCGTCCCGCTGGATGCGGCCTGCCAGCTCGTCTGCCGTCACCCGCTTCAGCTCCCGCAGGGCGGCCAGCGCGATCAGGCTGTCGATGGGCAACTCGGCACCACGCCGGCGCTCTTCCTCCACCACCAGCCGGCGGAAATCCAGGTCGGCCGGCTCGGTCGGCAGCCGCACCACCACGTTGTGGGCATCGGTACGGGAGTAATCTGGCGCCGGCCGGCCGAACTTGAGCATGCCGCGATAGATGGTATCCACGCCGCGCCCGGAACGTTCGACCACCCCGATGCGCTTCATGGCATCGGCCAGTGCGCGGTTGCGGGGGCGCGGCTCGGTCACCAGCAGGTTGGCCAGCGTCACCCCTTCCACCAGTCCGCCCGGATTGCTGACCACCAAGGCGTCGTCTTCCAGCCGCACATGCACCGCACCCAGGCGATGGTAGTCGCGGTGGATCAGGGCGTTGGCCACGGCCTCACGGAAGGCCGCCATGTCCACCGTTGGCACCGGCACGCGGAACAGCCCCACCTGGAGCTCTTCTTCCGGGTTGTAGGGCCGGAAATTGGTCTCCAGCCAGTCCAGCGCCTTCAGTAGCGGAAAACGGCGGAACTCGTTGAAGCGCACCGCCTGCTGCGCCAGCACCTGGAAAGCGAACTCGTGGGTGGGCACCCGTTCACGCAGGGCACTCTCCCGCCCCAACAGCAGCAGGCCGGTCAGGGTGGGCACCCGGCTGCCGTCGGGCTCGCGAACGGTCAGCCCCAGCGCGCCGTCCAGCGCCTCATCGTCCAGCTCCTGCAGCACGCGGTCGCCGCCATACTGTTGCACGGCCTGGCGCAGGCGCTCACGCTCCAGCGGGTCCAGATCGGCCAGCGTGGCACCCGCCACCGGCAGCGCGGACACATCGACCAGCCCCAGGGTACTGGCGCGGCTCTCGCGCTCATGGGGCAGCATGGGCACGCATTCCGGCTGGCCATCGTGCCGTATCCGGCGTCGCAGATACACGCCGCCCGAGGTCGCGACCACAGACCGCGCCTTGGGGACGGCGATACGGGCGACGGATACGCCATCCACTTCCAAGGCCTGCACCGTCACGTTGACCGAAGGGGAGGTCCGTGCTGCCACCAGGCCGGGCAGGCCATCGAGCATTTGGTGCTCCGCATGCAATCCCGTGGGCGTGCCGTCATCTTCAACACCCAGCCACAGCTCGCCGCCCTCTGCATTGGCAAGGCAGACGATGGCCTCGACCAGCTCGTTGTCCGACAGGCGCTTGCGGTCGCTTTTGAATTCGACCGTCAGGGATTCGGCAGGTGGCAGCCTGGGCGTCATGCGTGTTGTGCCTCCTGCAGCAGAGGGGTGACGCGGACACGGCCGGTGAGGAGGTCGTCCATGAGGCCGGCCTTTTGGTGTCGAAGTTTGGCCAGCATGCTCCCCTCAGACTCCAAGCGATCACCGCACGTCCTTAACCTGCGAACGATCTCGGCTTGTTCGTCAGGTGCCGGCAGGGGAATCTCAAAGGCGAGGACATCCGCCTTGGTGATATTGGGATCTTTGCGGGTGCTGGCTGCCACTCGGTGCCAGCGGGGCCGACCATGCTGCAGTGCGCGCAGAATGAACTCTGGCACGACGCTACTGGACCTAAAGAGAAGTGCGCTGATTGCCTGGTTTGTCGCCGCAGGTACGGCCAACAGTGCCGTTCGTCCAATCTGTTCCCATCCGCCGTACATCGCCACCAGGACAGTGCCCTCCGGCAAGAGACTGCATGACGTCTCGCGAAGAGCTGTCGTGGTGATGCATTCGTGGGTATCAATAATGAAGTCTTCGTTTAAGTCCAGCGTCTTGACCCATGGAATGCCGCGAGCAGCGAAGTAGCGATTTGCCTGCTCGCGGGACGGGGTCGCCCCTGATCTGATGTCAGCGACCTCTGAGACTGTCTTCACCTCCCACGCTTTTGGAACCAAGCCCAGCGGCGACGGCTTGTAGAGATGCGGCGCCTCGGACTGAGGCGGGCGCAGTTCGCCGTTGTCGTCGATGCCGCGCGTCAGCAGGTCGTGCAGCAGGCCCTGCTTGACGGCCTTGAGCTTGGCGATGATCGCCTCGGTTTCGTGGATGGCGGTGTCGAGGGTGTTGAGTATTTCAGCAATATGAACTTGCTCATGTATCGGCAGGTTTCGAATCTGAACGCCAGACAGCTCGGACACCGTAAGCATAGGAACTGCCTGCTGTGCCGATATAGATTTGAAATCTAATCGGCTAAGGACGTAATAAAGGTACTCCGGCGTAATTCGATTCCTGTTTGGCGTTACTGTTATGGTGGTTTGGGTTGCGCCAAAAGCATCGCACTTCGGGAAGCGTGGAAATCCAATTGAACCGCGGGCACCAACAACGATGGTCCCGAATGAATTCAGGCGCCTGATCTTGGAGGACCAATTCCACGGAGCATCGCCAGTGTCGGCAGAATAAATTGGATAACCCAATCCATCACAATCTGCTGCAGTGATGGTCTCGCCCATTGCAAGCTCTGCCAGTTCCTTCAGTGGAGAAAAATCAGACATACCCCAACCCCTTCAAAAATCCCTCCAGCGCCTTCGCCGCCGCATCCCGCTTGCCCTCGATCTCGGTCAGCGTCACGCGGTACTTGTCCCACCAATTCTCGAACGCGGCGACGATAGCCTTGCGCTGGGTGGCGATGTAGCGCTCGACGATGGCGCGCATATCGTCGTGTAGAATGGTCAGCAGCAGCTCGGCGGCCTGCTCGGGTGACAGGCCATCGACGGCGGTGTTGAGATGCGCAGCGAAGCTGTCCTTCTTCGCCTTGAGCTGCTTCTTGACCGTAGCAAGTTCCTTTTTCCAGGCCTTCAACTGGGCTTCGTCGACGGCGTTCTCCTCGTCCGTGTCTTCGCCATCCTCGCCGCCGGCATCCTTGGCGGACTTGGGGTCAGCCGCCTTGATCTGGCTGTCCAGTTCGGCCTTCCTGGCCTCCAGCTCGTTGATGGCCTCCACGAAGTCGCCCATCAGGAACCTGACCAGCTTGTGCTCCAGCGGGTTGGACTTCTTCTTTGTTTCCTCGTCTTTCAGCTCACTAAGGATGGTGTCGCGCCAGCCGCGAATCAGGCCCAGGGGGCCGCGCGCCATGATGGCCTTGAAATCGTTGAGGTTGTCGTACCAGAAACCGGCGCTGATGCCGCGCACCTGGAAGGCGTCCAGCAGCCTGGTGGGCGTGAGCGCTTCGGCGAAGCTGGCGAGCAGCTCTTCGCGCGTGGTCACCAGGCTCGTTTGCCCGTGCAAGGCCGTGATGCGGCCGCTGTGCGCCTGCCACCATTGCTCAAAGGCTTCACGGATGGCAGCTTCCTTGGCATTGATGCCGGCGTTGCCTTCGATGGCGGGCTTGAGGTCCTGGCGCCTGGTCAGCTCGGGCTTGAAGTCGAAGTACTTCGCATCGCGCTCGACGAACAGATCCAGCGGGTCCAGCCCGTGGGCCTGGAACAGCGCGGCCTTGTCGGCCACTTCGGCCTTGGGCACACCACCGACCAGATGCGCGCGCACGTCGTGGGGCTCGGGCGGCGGGGCGTTGTCGGCGTAGCGGCGGATATTGAGGTTGTAGTCGTTGGCCCTGAGCGTGGCGATGTCGACGATGGCCGAAAAGCCGGGCACTTCCTTGAATTCGTCGAAGGTGGTGACGATCTTCTCGATGTGCTCGGGCAGCAGGAAGTTCTGCGCCCGGCCTTCGAAGTACTCGCGGTCGGCATTGATGAACAGCACTTTGCCCTGGCGCTCTTTCGGCTTGCCGCTGACGCGCTGCGCGCCGTTGGGCACCTGCTGGCGCAGCACCAGGATGCAGGCGGGAATACCGGTGCCGTAGAACAGGTTGGGGGCAAGGCCGATCACCGCTTCGAGCAGGTCTTCCTCGATGATGCCCGCGCGGATGGTCTTTTCTTCACCCCCACGGAACAGTACGCCGTGCGGCATGACGGTGGCGATCATGCCGCCGTCGCGGGTGACGGCGATCATGTGCTGCAGGAACATCAGGTCGGCCTTCTTGGCGCCCAGCGGAACCTGGCCGAAGCGGAAGCGCTCGGGGAACTTCGGCGCCCAGGCGGGCGTGCCGTCGGCGTTCTTCTCGGTGTTGCCCCAGTTGATCGAGAAGGGGGGATTGGTGAGCACGCGGTCGAAGCGCCTCAGCTCTCCATTCTCGATATGTCTGGGATCGGCGAGGGTGTCCTCGTTTTGCAGGTCGGCGGTGCTGATGCCGTGCAGCAGCATGTTCATCTTGGCGATGGACCACACCGTGCCGTTGAACTCCTGGCCGAACAGGTTGGCCTTGCGGCCATCACCTCCTTGCTCATCGATGTAATCCTTGGACAGGATCAACATACCACCGGACCCAACACATGGATCGTAGATATCGTGATGCTGCTGCGGCTTGACGAGCTGAACCATCATCCGCACCACCGAGCGCGGCGTGTAGAACTCGCCGCCCTTCTTGCCGGCCGAGTCGGCAAACTCGCCGATCAGGTATTCGTAGGCGGCGCCCAGCAGGTCGGGGAACTCGAAGTCCTCGTTACGCAGCCGGTGGATGTTGAAGTGCGTGATCAGCTGGCGCAGCTTGATGTCGGGGATCTTGCTCTGGCCGACCTTACGGGTGAAATCGATGTGTTCCAGCACCCCGTCCAGGCTGGCGTTGAAACTCTCGAGACCCGCCAGCGCCTTGTTGAGATAGTCGCCGACGTTCTGGTGAGCCTCGTTGAGCAGGTAGTTGTAACGCGAATGCGGAGGCACCCAGAATGAATCCTTCTTGTACCAGTTCCGGTTTTCTGCGGACACCCGGGCTTCGGCTTCGGTCTTTCCGTTGGCCAGCTCGAGCTGGATGACTTCCTCGCGGCGTTGTTCGAAAACGTCCGAGCAGCGCTTGAGGAAAAGCATTCCGAAGATGTACTCCTTGAACTCGGAGGCATCCATCTTGCCGCGCAGGATGTCGGCGGCCTTGAGCAGGTGGCGTTCCAGCTGGGGCAGGGTCAATGGCATGGTTTATCTTCTAGATTTGTCATGGCTTGCCTTCCAGATTCAGTCGTTCCGGATAGGCGGCTTATTCGTGGACGTGGTTCGCTTCATGCCCGTCACTTCCCGGTTCAGCAATACGATCTGCTGGTCCGCCGGGGTCCGGGTGAACGGGTCAGTGTCCAGCCCGAGACGCTTGAGCGTGTAATAGAGCAGCGCCTTGCGGACGGTGACGTTGCACTTGCCGTTGCGCATGCCGTAGTCCAGCGCCACCACTTTCTTCTGTGCTTCAGACAGTCCCGGGTGCGGGCCGATTTCCAGTGTCACCATGGTGTGCCAGTCGGCATCCTGGCCGCGATCCACATCACTGGGGCGGCTGTCCCGGATGCCGAGGATGCGCGCCAGCAGGAAGTCCTTGAAGCATTGGTCGGTGAAGCACCAGGCCCGCGCGTGCCAGC
>Ga0207866_1003118_pt1 | contig 10731 bp, 10 predicted proteins | sample HigsolmetaAR203D_FD_184835 | JGI IMG/M metagenome (GOLD analysis project Ga0207866, IMG submission 184835) | Ionic liquid and high solid enriched microbial communities from the Joint BioEnergy Institute, USA - AR20-3-D (SPAdes) (version 2) ...
TAGAATTTCCCCTTATCTCAATGGATGTACTATTTGAAATATCTTGTTTCCATGAAACTATTAATCTACTTCCATATTTAACTTTTAAGAAAATAATATGCAACAATGACATCAATCCTCGCACATATTTATTCGTAATTACCAATTTTTCTCCCCTCTTCCATTTTTATGTTATAACTAGCTATTATTATTAATAATATTAAACAAATACTATTCTGCGCACCAAGATAAAATCCATTAAACATCGCAAGTGAAACGATAAATATTAAAACTATTTCTGGCATAAATTTTACAGGAGTTATCTCTCGTGTTTTAGATAAGTTATAATATAGATTCAAAATTATTACCATATATCCAACTAATCCAATTATTCCTGTAGCTAGTAAGAGCTGAATAAAATCATTATGAGCCCAAATATCAAGTCCATATTGCGTTTTATTAATATAATGTACAAAATCGTGCCCTGCACCAAATATTTTATTGAAAAGATTTAAGTTAAAATATGCCTCTATATCTAGCCTCCACCAGGTTAAGCGTCCACTAGTAACAGCTTCTAGTCTATCAGTCGAAATATACTGATTATTAGCTGCAAGTATGAACTTTTCATATGTTGAAGAATTCATAAAAAACTTATAAACTCCGTAAAATACTATAGGAATCAATAAATACTTTAATTTAATACTTTTCAACTTTAGTTGATAGTATATAAATATTATTAATACAATTGTAATAATGCTAACTCTAGCAGTAGACTCTAGTACCCCAATTAGAGGAATCGAAAACCATAATATATGAATTAATTTAAATTTTTTATTGTATAAATAAATAACTATAAGCAATGCTAAAAAGCTCATGTTTATTCCTACAGAATGGAAATTAGCAGCAAACCCCCTATAAACATAGCCGGAATAGCTACTTGGTATAAAAAAACTAATCAAGCTAACAAAACTTAGTATTATTATAGTTCTTAAGATCAACTTCTCATTTTGTTTAAAAGAGCAAACTAACTTTGTTCTAAAACTTTTTTCGTTTAATTTATTCATCAGTAATATGGTAAAAGAAAAGTACATACCATGTTGCAAATTATTCGATGAAATACCACTATTTGCCATAGTTAAAAATATTGTTAGAATAATAAGGAGAATTATTCCTATGTCCTTGCGTTTTAAAGTTTTTGTATAAATATACCCAATAATCAATAGAAAAAAAAATCCAACTATATAACTCGCATAAAATCTACTAAAAAAGCTATATAAAAATGAAACCACTCCGTATAAACAAATTATTTTTACCATTAAATCATATGGTGAAATATTCATCCTGGATTTTACCATAATTTACAACTCCAAATAATTTTTCATACATTATATATATCGAAATAATACTTTGAAATTAATCGATAATATTCATTCTCATCAAATTTTTCCTCAGCTAATTTTCTTGAATTTTTACCAAATGTACTCCTTATTTCTTGGTTTGTTATTATTTTACTCAAACAATTTACTAAATTAGTAATATCTCCTGCTTCAATTAAATGTCCATTATAATTCTCAATTACAGCCTCATTAATACTGCCAACCCTGGTACTAATTACAGGTAAACCATAACTAATAGCCTCTAAAATTGCAATAGGTAATCCTTCATTGTAAGACGGAAGTACAAAGATTTGACTATTTTGTAAAAGTTTAATTTTACTATCCCCTGTTACCCATCCTAAAAATTCAACGTATTCTGTAAGTTTATTTTCGTTGACAAAGTTCTTTAATCTTTCTTCTTCAGGGCCAGTACCTCCAATTTTAAATTTAACATTATAATTGTCTAAAATACCTATTTTTTTCAATTGTAATATTGCATTTAATAAATCTTTAACACCTTTTCTTTCAACTAAGACGCCTAAGAATAATATATTAATCTTTTTTGACTCCATGTTGCATAAAACATCTGGCAAAGCAACTGCATTATATAACACTATTGTTTTTGTACAGGGTTGAATTTTTTTAATATTTTCATTCCACTTTTCCCCTAATACAAAAACAGCATTACAGTTTTTTAATAGATTCCTAATTCTTTTTTTCCTGCTTTCATTTCCTCTATCATAGAAAACCTTAAATTCTGAACCGTGTAAATGAATAATGTCTTTCTTTCCGAATAATTTACATGTTTTATGAATTATATATTTTCTATAAAAACTACCATTATGAGACATATGAATATGGAGTAAGTCTGGGTTATATGTGACCATCAACCATAAAAATTTAAAATATGCCTTACAAAAATACATGATTTTTTTGATAGAATTTCCGGATTTATATGTTGGTAAAAAACGCATTTCAATATTTTTCTTACTCCAGTCATATTTCAATAATTGTACAATTACGCTTGTAATGCCGCCCTTTACTGTATTATCCGATCCAATCATGAGTACCTTAATCTTTTTCATTATTGTCCACCTTTTCACGAGCTAGTCAATGGTTTCAAGAACAAGGGTTTTCGGAATTTCACGCCCAACTCTTGGTTGATTTAGGGGTTCAGCAACTTTCCATCGTTCTGATTGATAGCACGGCTTGGTGCGATAACGGAAGGAATCATTTTATCCCCTGTTTTAACCACGGCGAACCGGCATGACGCCGCGGTGGCTCCGGATATCCCTTCTTCTTTGGGACATCGAGTTGGCATTGGGAGATGCAACTTATGACAGTGAGAACGTTCGAAAAACAGCCGAAGACATAGATATCTTTTTCGTGTCCCCTGTGAATCCTCGAAATCACAAGGGCAAGAGAAAAGACGCTTATGGTCGCGTGATTCCGGGTTTCCTGAAAACAGAATTCGGAAAGTGGTTATTGGGTCTGCGTACAACCATCGAACAAGTGTTTGATCAGCTCAAAATCAACGGTTTAGAGTAGCCGCGTTGGTATGTGTTTCGTCGCTATCAATTGCATGTTCAGTTATGCATCCTTATGCACAACTTTGGTTTTTTACTCTAGTTTTGCAACACCATCTTATTTTTTACGACGCAATCCTATATCTGATTATTTTCAATAAAATCAATCACAAGCTTATTCATCTTGTTATTATTAGAAACAAACTTACTAGGAACAAATGAATCTAACTCTTTGATACATTTAACCAATTCTTTCTTGTTTCTTGCACACAACACATAATTGTTCCGAGTAAATAATTCAGCTATCTCTAACTGATGATCATCATAATGTTCATTAAACTGAGCCATTCTTGGGAAAATAATAACTTTCTTTCCTTTTTTCAAACATGATATAACTGTTCCGGTTCCTGCATGAGTGATTATCAAATCTGATTCATTAATAAGTCGTTTAAACTCTTCATCTGCAATCATATCGAAAGCTTTAAAATTTTTTGGCTTATAGTCATCGTATCCAACTTGAGCAATTACCCGGTTACCATCTAGAACATTTTCTTCGCAAAGTTCTTCTATAATATTGAATAATCTTGTAAACTTTTTTTCGACCATAGTGCCGATTGTAACCAATACTTTCAATATATCCATCCTCCATAAACAGCTTTAGGATAATATTTTTTCAATTTCTCCCATTGTACGATGAATAAATCGGCAAGTTTATATTTATAGATGAACATTCCTGTCTTATTTGGTGTATAAATACGTGCAAAGCTTTCTATATATATTACTTTTTTTCTAAAAATTTTACCTATTACACACATCGGAATGGCTACTGCAGCTCCAGTTGTTATAATGACATCTGGTTTTTCCTTCAAAAAAATTATCAGTTGTTCAATCATCATTTTCATCATTCTAATTAATAGAGCAAATTTATTAGTGCGTACCAAATCACTAACTATATATTTTTTCTGTTTCATAGTTTCAGTAGCTTTTGTACGAGGGACTACAAAAAAACACTCATAACGATTAATTACTTCCGTAAGCTGTTTAATCTGCTCTAAATGGCCACCAGAAGAAGATATCAAACACACTTTTTTTCTTAATTTTTTCATTCTTATTACCTTCCTACTTTTCAAATCATGTGATTTTTATCAACATCTTGCTAATATAACAAAAATTTTATTGAAATGTTTAAAAATCAAGCACAATTTTCGATGGAGAGCCAAATAATTAAATATCATAAGGATACTACCAATGCTAAATACTAAGTTACTATTTTTGGAATAATGCATAATACCTGAATCCGTGATAAGACGTAATTGAATCAGATATTTATTGATAAAAAAGAAATCTTAAACCAATAAACATCAATTTGAATAAAACTTCCATAGTTTGCTGAAATTTAGGCATGCTGAATAGACCTGTTCGTTTACTGTTTTTTTACAGGTCATCTTAAGATATTCTATTTCATTTATTTAGGTTGAAAAAGAACTGTATAAACGCTTAAATGTTGTAAACCAAGGACTATGTTGACCAAATTTCAAAAATACCCGCCTTGCGTGCTTCACTAATTTGGATGCCAACGTGATAAGATTCTGGATGACCGTTTTGATTCTTCGACGAAACACTTTCTTCTTTAGAGGTGCATCATCCGTTTTAAGTGTTTCTTGGCCAATGAAACGGAGAAGATTGTATGTAAAGCATCCTAAATGCAGGATCAAATCATTGGTCGCAAATTTTCCAGAAGGAAAACGCTCTAAATCTAAATCTGTTTTTAGTTCACTATGAAACTGTTCGCTTGTTCCATGATCATGGTAAAGTTCGATGATTTCTTCCGGGCTGTTGGGAAGCGAGACCCAATAGCTCTCAAATTCGATTTCAGGAAGGAGCAAAATTTGCCCATCCTTCCGGATGGTTCGTTCCACTACTTTATAGACTTGGCGAACCTTCACATCTAATCCTTTCGGCTTGACCATGACCGATCCATAAAAGATTCGTTTTCCTGCTCGTTCATGAATGCAGGTTCCCTGCTGTTCAGCAATGGCTAGCCAAGCTTCTGGTTTCTCGCGACGAGGATTCCGTTTAATGATAAATTCGGCACCCTCCTTTAAACAGGTCTCTATGTTTTCTACGGAATCATTTCCGCCGTCCATACGAACCAAGAGAGGAAGAGACGTAATTTGTTTGGCATAATGAATGCTTTCTTGAAGAAACGCGACAGTTCCATTTTGGACATGGGTGCTGCCTTCTCGCAAATCCGTATTCACGACATATCCTTCTTGCCCAAGATAGGCAAAAATAGGCGCAAACCCATCGCAACCCTTGTAGGTACGACTGACGCCTTCCTTCTTGGTATTCGAATTATCAAAAGGTGAGACATCAATATCTAGTGGAACAATTGGGATGTCATCCTGTTCATCATTACTTAAAATGAGAGGGGTCACTGGAGAATCAAAATACTGAAGCAGCCTCACAGACTCTTCAAGAATGATGGATTTCCAGGCGCCTGTTTTCCCGATTTGATTAAGTCGCTGCCTTAACGTTGCACTCGAAGGAACCTCCTGGATTCCAAGCGCAAGAGGAAAAAAAGGGTCATTTCGAAATGCTTCAATATCATCAAAATCATTTTTACCTTGAGCTAATAACCCAACATACGAATTGATTACATCTCCATTCTGGATCTCAGGATAAGACCGAATTTCAGGTATTTTTAATGAAGTAAATCGTTTATGAAGTTTTGTTTTATCTAATAATAATCCTATTAAACCGAGACCGGAATGAGTCGTTAAAGTTTCATCTGAATTTTCCAGAATAAATTTAACCATTTATAACACCTACTGGGTGAAGGGAATATTTCAATCAATATAGATTGATAACCTTATTATATCAAGGTTTCAGGTGCCATACAGGATGATTTTTTATTGTATCGTCACGGATTCAGGTAATACATATCAATGCTGTATATCACAAATAAAATGATAATACCATATTCATTTACGTAGCTTTATAATATATTAGCAAGACCTAATCTCTTCAATGTACTTTTTTATAGAAACATCTTTAGTTAAGTTCTTAACTAAATAGGCTCTTCCGCGCTCACTCATTTCAGTAAGTATAGAGGTTTCTTTCTCGTTCAGAAATCTTTCAATTAAGGCTTCGACCTCTTCATAATTCCCTGGTTCAGTTACATAGCCGCATTTCGATTCTTCAATGATCAAACGTGCTTCTGAACCTTGTTCTAGTAAACCGAGTATCGGTTTTCCGGCAGCCATAATTCCATAGAGTTTACTTGGAACGGATACACCCTTGATGCCTTTGGCATTTATGCACCAGTGAACATCACCTGCATTCAAGCTATAAATCAAATCCGCTTTATCCTGATAAGGGATGAAAGTTACATTTTCAAGATTGAATTTCTCTTTATACAATACCAGTTTATCCCGGATAGAACCCTCTCCTACAAATGCAAAAACCACATCGTCTCTATTTTTAAACTTCTTGATGACATGCATTAAGTTTTCAAGATCATAATAGAGACCGAGGTTGCCTGAATACATAATGACGAACTTATTTTCCAATCCGTATTTCTTTTTAAAAGCTATCACTTTTTCATGATCCGCTGGAAGAGGATAAATTTCTTCCTCGTCAATCCAGTTATTAATGAATGCATGATTCGGGACTTCCTTACCTTTGAATCTGCCTTTCAGTGTTTCAACCATATCGCGACCGACAACAATTACTTTGTCAGCTCGTTTACAGCTAAATTTATCCAACCACATCATGGCTTTCAGAATTAGCTTATTCTTGCTATAGCCAACAGCTATCGTTTGTTCCGGATTGAAGTCTTGAATATTATAAATATACTTAGCATGCTTTATCCACTTCCCCCAAACGCCAAGCAGCCCTCCGAGAATAGGCGGCTGTGAAATGGAATACACATAATCCATCTTTCCGACCTTAAATGTAGCAATCATGGCTCCGATGAAGTACGCTAATATATTTTTAATTCTGCTCATTTTATTGCGCTTGGAGAATTCTGGCACGCGAATTCGGATGATTTTCACACTATTGATGTCTTCTTCATAAAACATCTTTGTTTTATACTCTGCAGCAATATTTCCTGTATAGGAAGGAACAGTGCAAATTACTGTTATATCAAATTCATGAAGCAAACCTTCTGCTAACTCTTTCAAAATCTGCCCTGTAGAAGCGACATCTGGAACATAGTAATGCGCATATACTAACAGCTTTTTCTTTTCATTTTTTATCTTAACCATGGGCATCTCTTCCCTATCCGATTTGGATACAATCTTCTGTATCTGTTAAAATAAAAAAGAATACCTCTCCAAATTCTTGTATATTGTAAGATACAAAACAAGAATATAAAGAGGTTGTCTCATATTTCTTATTACGTATATAGTTTATATAATTATTGCATAATTCCATATGACGAATAAATGATATAAAAATACATTACTTTATATATTTAATCAAACATCTTCTTCAACTTATCTTCTTTGTAAACCTTCTTCATATCCGCTTCCACCATAATACGAACTAACTCTTCAAACGGAGTTTTTGTTGGATTCCATCCCAACAATGTCTTTGCTTTTGTTGGATCTCCTAATAATTGATCAACTTCGGCTGGGCGGAAATATTTCGGATCTACTTCAATTAATACACGACCAGTGGCTTTATCAATTCCTTTTTCGTTTAGTCCTTCACCTTGCCACTCAATTTCAATTCCAGCATATTTAAATGCCAAAGTTGCAAATTCCCGTACAGAGTGCATCTCTCCTGTCGCTATGACGAAGTCCTCAGGAGTGTCATGCTGCAACATTAACCACATACATTCTACATAATCTTTTGCATATCCCCAGTCTCGAAGTGCATCTAGGTTACCCAAATATAGTTTATCTTGTTTCCCTTGAGCAATTCGGGCTGCTGCTAATGTAATCTTACGTGTGACGAATGTTTCGCCGCGTCGCTCTGATTCATGATTAAATAAAATACCATTGACCGCAAACATTCCATACGATTCACGGTAGTTTTTTGTGATCCAATATCCATACAGTTTAGCCACACCATAAGGTGAACGAGGATAGAATGGTGTTGTTTCTTTTTGAGGAACTTCCTGAACTTTTCCAAACAATTCAGATGTAGATGCTTGATAAATACGTGTTTTCTTTTCCAGTCCTAAAATACGTACAGCTTCTAAAATACGCAATGTACCCAACGCATCCACATCTGCTGTATATTCAGACATTTCATAAGATACACGAACATGCGATTGTGCTGCTAAATTATAAATTTCATCTGGACGAATTTCACTGATTAAACGGAATACATTGGATGTATCCGTAATATCCCCGTAGTGTAAATAGAAATTTTTATTATTTTTTAACGCATCTGCTTCTTCTTGCGACAGAATATATTCTAAGCGTTCTTGGTTATATGAGGAGCTACGACGAATAATCCCATGTACCTCATATCCTTTTTCTAATAAAAACTCAGCTAAGAAAGATCCATCTTGTCCTGTTATCCCTGTAATTAGTGCGCGTTTCATTATTTCCTCCAACTTAATTATTAATTTGTTTTAATGCAACATTATCTAAAAACCATTGATACACTTTTTGTAATCCTTCCTCTAACGAAATACTTGCTTTCCAGCCTAATGCGTTGATTTTAGATACATCAACCAGTTTGCGTGGTGTACCATCTGGTTTGCTCGTATCAAATTTAATTTCGCCTTGATAACCGACAACATCTTTAATTTTTTCTGCTAATTCTTTAATTGGAATGTCTTTCCCAACACCAACGTTAACAATTTCATTATCTTCGTAGTGGTTCATTAAAAAGACGCAAGCATCGCCTAAATCATCTGAGTATAAAAATTCACGCCTTGGCGTTCCAGTTCCCCATACTTCGACATATGGAGCATTGTTTTCCTTTGCTTCATGAAACTTGCGTATTAACGCTGGTAATACGTGAGAAGTATGTAAATCAAAATTATCATTTGGACCATATAAATTCGTCGGCATGACTGAAATATACTTTGTACCATATTGACGGTTATAAGACTCACACATCTTAATGCCGGCAATTTTTGCAATGGCATATGGTTCATTAGTCGGTTCCAATTCACCAGTTAACAAATATTCTTCTTTAAGAGGTTGCGGAGCAAATTTCGGGTAAATGCATGTACTTCCTAAGAACAATAGCTTTTTAACACCGTTGCGATAAGCTGCATCAATCACATTCGTTTGAATCATTAAATTGTCGCGAATAAAATCAGCCGGAAATTCATTGTTGGCCACAATGCCTCCCACTTTCGCTGCCGCAAGAAAGACGTATTCTGGTTTTTCTTCTGCAAAAAATTCGTCTACTTGATTTTTATCTCTCAAATCCAACTCTTGGCTTGTTTTATACACAAGGTTTGTATAACCGTCTGCCTGCAATTTACGTAAAATGGCAGAACCAACTAGACCACGATGACCCGCGACATAAATTTTTGCATTCTTGTCCAACTGCTTTTCCCCTCATTTCTATTAATAAATATCTCTTGAACCAATCTAAAAATAATTTTTAGATTGAAAAATAGATCGTTGATAAATTTCCCCACACTTAACGTTACTCATCCACTTTTCAGCCAGTCCTTACATCTTGACATCATAGATAAGCGGTTTAAAAGCAACTGTTATACTCACTTTGAATCTAATTCTCACTTTAATAAGCACTATTAGGTTTAATCATTATTTTAATGGTTTTCAAGATAATTCTTATATCGTACAATAATGATCGCTCACGAATATATTTCAAATCTAACTCGACCATTTCATTAAATCCCAATTCGTTTCTCCCGCTCACCTGCCATAGTCCTGTGCATCCCGGAATAACCAGCAAACGCTGCATATCATACTCAGAGTATTGTTTAACCTCTCTTGGTAGGGGCGGTCTTGGTCCTACTAAACTCATTTCGCCTTTTAATACATTCCATAGTTGTGGCAGCTCATCAATGCTCGTTTTTCTGATAAACTTTCCGATTTTCGTCACTCTTGGGTCTTCTTTCATTTTAAACATAGCACCGGATATTTCGTTAAAATGAAGTAATGAATCTAATAATTCCTCTGCATCTGTTACCATAGATCGAAATTTATACATATAAAATTCTTTTCCGTCTTTGCCGATGCGTATTTGTTTGAAAATGACAGGTCCTTTAGGGTCTTCTAATTTGATCAAAACCGCTACAATTAGAAATAGCCAAGAAAGACAGACTAAACCTATGATCGCTCCGCATATATCTATGATTCTTTTCGAGATTAAATATCCTTTTCTGTTATTGATCATCACCCTTTGGCGGCTCTGCTCAAAATCAAAACTGGCCGCGCTATCTGATTTCGCCAAAAATTCCCACCCCTTTATTTCTTGTCTACTATTCGTTCATTAAATACCCGCTCCTCAGCTGAGAATGAAGTTCCAAAATGTCAAAACGGATTCTCACATTCAATCGATTTTTCCATTATGTAAAATTTGTTTATCAAGATAGCGGCATTCTTGCAGCTTCGTTTTTGTAGAAGACGTGCCGCTGAACCTTCTTTTGTTATAAACAATCCTAAATAGTTCATGAAAAATCACCTTCCTGCAAATGACTTTTCATGAACTATTTGAGTGATCAGTTATGTTTTGAACAATCATAATCGGGCATCTAACCCGCCCTCACACCATGCTCTCGACGACGGGCGTCTAAGGCTAGGGACCGTTATCGTCCCTTCCCACAGCATGGCCGAGTGCCTCCGGTGATAAAGGTGCAGGAGACATTACCCATAAGCTCATGGTTGTCCCAGTCATTTCAGGAG
>Ga0207866_1003126_pt1 | contig 10668 bp, 16 predicted proteins | sample HigsolmetaAR203D_FD_184835 | JGI IMG/M metagenome (GOLD analysis project Ga0207866, IMG submission 184835) | Ionic liquid and high solid enriched microbial communities from the Joint BioEnergy Institute, USA - AR20-3-D (SPAdes) (version 2) ...
AAACTCTCGGAAATAGTTCAGCCCCTCCCCAGAGCCCAAAGATACGGATAGTCGTGCGCCTCCACCTTTATGAGAAAATCCTTGGCGGGACCAAAACCAACTTGGTCGCGAAGTGCCTCGGACAACATACGCAGGTTAGGGTACGTCTTAACGAGCCGACAGATTTTGGTCGCCGCCTTCAGGTCTTCATCGTTAAGTTGGTAGGCGATTACCCAGACGATGAGGCGCTTGGTGTCGGTATCGATATGGACTTCGTACTCTGGAGTATCTTTATGAAAGAGAGAAAGAAGGTTCGAAAAACCGCCATACGGGTTATCCCCGGTTTCGTCGCAAACAACGCCGCTATAAAATCACTACCACAGAATTGCAAAATTTTTTACATGTGGTCGGACCATGGGTGGTGAGTAACCAAGCACCCGTTGCTGGCTGTGACGTGCATGTCGCCAGAAGCGCCCCAGTCAAGCAGCGGGCGTCGAGTACGACCTGTAAGAAAACATCACCGCAATAGTCAACCTTTCGATTTCATTGCTTCAGAACCGGGAGGCGCATCGCATGTCGTCCCAGACGTAAAAATGATGTCGGGTGGGAAAGAAGAATTCGATGAGAATATTTCTTTGATATGTTGCCGACACTGACCAAAGGCGGCGCACGATGCCAGCGTGTCTTTTTAAATAGTATCATGACTACCATTCGCAAAGCAAAACGAAACATCGGTCCGGTTCTCAGCGAGGCGGGAGCAGGACCGTCGCGTCTTGTCGCTCACATCAGATCGGGGCGTCCCTTCTTCATGATCTCGGCCATGCGTGCGAACCTTTCCCATCACGAAAACCTGGTTCGCGCCAAGAAACTGGAGAGAATGCTGGCGAACCTCCCCTACTCTTTCATTCGAACGGAGGGTGAGTACCTTGAGATCGGCCAGACCGAGCCAAGCCCGGAGTTGTCTCTGTTCGTCATGCCCGTGGACTCCGAAGCGCCCGGTGCGATCGACAGAATGATTTTTCTGGCTGTACGACTTATGCGAGTATTCGACCAGGACTCCGTCCTTATCGGCGACGGCAACCGTGTCTATCTCCGCGAACGGGATGGAAGTGAATTCTCGCTTGGAAGCGCGGCATCGTTTTCTCTTGCGGTAATCAAGCGTGCTCCGGCCTTCAGCAAGATTAAAGGCCGCAAGTTCACTTTCGCCGACCCTGACGATGCTCCAGGTGCCGCCGTCTATGGCCAAGACAAAAGTGTTGCGAACCAATAGCGTGTCGCTATAGTTGCCACGCTATGCGTAAGAGCGAGCTGTTCACAGAACTGACCAAGCGGAATGCGCTTCGGCGGGAGGCGCAGCTGCCGTTGCTCGACCTGCGCAGGGAGCTCCAGAAGCAGGAGATCATCGAGGCCTGGAAGGAGTATTACACGATCCAGGAGGCCTACGAAGAGAAGCGGAAGAGCATCTTGGATCGGATATCGCGGGAGTATGCCGTCAAGTACGGTGTGGCCCCGGACAGCGCCGGGGGCCATTGGATCGTCCTGGCTAAGGCCGAGCGGGAGTTCGAGGCCTACCTGGAGACGATCGGCTACAAGAAGCCCCCGCCAATCCCCGGCCAGGCGATCTTCTACGGCGGCGACACCGAGTAATCCGCCACTCTCAAATCACTTCGTACCGCTTGAGCTGCTCAAGTGTGTCATCGGCGTTCTTGTGGCGAATGCCGATGCCACCAGCGGCTTCCCACCGCCTGATGTTCTTCGGCATGTCATCGACCAAGATTTCGCCCGGTCGGCGGATGTGTAGAGCCTTGTCGCGAGAAAGGCATGTGACAACGAGCTCATGGTCAAAGTGCCGCTTCCACCACTCCTTCTTGGCGGCCGCAGCGACCTCAAAGCCACTCTTCGGGCAGCCGGTGAGCACCATGGGCTGAAGGTGTACAACCTTCTCCCAGAGATGCATGGCGTCGCTCTTGAGCGGCATCTCGTACCAAAAGTCGTTTCTTTTATTGATGAGAGCCCACATGTGGGCTTCGTTCATCTCCCGTGGCCACTTCCCGAAGAGCTGGTAAACGCGGAGATCGAAGTCGGCAAAAACTCCGTCACTGTCTAGAACGATGCTCATAAAATAACTCCTGCCGAAATAAGAATACGTTACGACATCTCGGCAGGAGGTACCATATAATTCAGGCTCGCGTGGCGCCCCGGCTTCCTCGTTACATGAGGCGTCACGCATTCCTATGTCTTTACTCCCTTTTCAAGAATTCTAATCGAAATTGTTAAGATGAATGCAAAAGTTGCGATGATTGCATACCAGAAGAACAACAGGATCGCCTGATAGAGATGCCAATCCCAAACCTCCACCGCGCCATATACGCCAAAACAACTTCCAACCAGTGGGATATATGTCAGGAAAAAAGCGATAAAAAAACTAAGGACTTTTCCTATACCAAGGGCATAAGAAACGCCGTCCATAATGGCGAACATTTGTACGAAGCCTATAATCAGATAAAGTACATACACCGCGATACCAAAGGCTCCTGACAAGATGGATGGCATCCCCTAACCCTCCAAACACTCGGTGATTCACCCTGCGAGATAGAGTGTTCATCAGCATGGAGGGAATGACAAGCGAAACGGCGCGCAGTCGGTTTAGCTGCGCGCCTCGGAGTGACGTACTTCAATTCAAAATGTTCTCAGCGCCATCTGGTCCAGCAATGCACTTCAAGCAGGGCGTAACCACAATTGTTCCAGGGGGTCCGAAATTTTTCGCCATTGCACTCGCAACGGAGGCCTGCCAAAGACATCGCGGCAGACGTATTGAGCAGCGCTTTGTTCTGGTGTATTACAGGCGAAAATGTTTCGGATAGGAAAATTAGGATGCTTACTAAAACAACTTGCACTAAACTCACTATGCAAGCGTTGCGGATTTGCCGCCCAGTAGGAAAAGAGAAATGGTGCCAGGTAGACGTAACGTTTCATGGCGCACCTCCTAACTGAAGTTGAGGGCGCGGAACGGTCGGAATCCTGGAGAAACCCTCCCGCCCGTCGTGATATCGACGAATGGCGTCAAGTCCAAATAGCCGCGCGGAAACGTATCTGACTTGGCGTGATATTCCTCTGCTCGTTCGCAGCGTTCATCTACCCATGACCAGATCGGGCGGCTTTCGGCTAAAGACGAGGAGGCAGGGAATGGTTTCAGGGCGACGGCGCCACGAAGCACATTCCTCAATGGTCGCTCGTCATGCGACTGACTTCTGCTTCTGAAAACGAGCCAACCTCTTGGCCTCCTTCAGCTCGGCGAGCATCGCCGTGGCAATCCGGGAGAGCGAGATGCGCTTCAATACATCTACGTGCGAAAGGCGATAAGCCCGATCGTCATTCTTGATCTTGATCTTTAGTTCCCTGATTGCCTCGGAAAGCTCCCGGTAGGAATCCCGCCAGTTCTGACGATATGCCAGATACGTTTCGCGAGATGTGATGGTGTCGATGAGAAAAGTCGTCATGATTGAAAATCCTTTCGTTATTTCCGCAATGAGAAACATTTTGTAATTATGCGCACGTTTTTTCGTGCGGGCCGATGCCAAGCACAGTGACGATAGAAAGACCGATGATCAGAGAACACGGGGGACCGACCCACCGTGCGTCTTCATGGGCGCACAGAGACTGTGCTTCTGGTACGGGTCAGCATCTACCTGTCTCTCTTGGAGGGCTGCATGACGAGCTTGTCAGCCGCGCCTGCGAGCACCCATCCGGTATTCGAAATTACTTGTTGTGCTGTGGGGGTGCTGGCAGGTCTTTGCGAGATACACAGATGTGTGTCCGCTCGTAACCATTGTCTCCGGTAGTCAGTCCCCAGACGTGAAGTTCATCATCAAGCATCCAGTAATGCGCGCGGCGAACAACGGAGACGGTTCGTTCGACTTCGTCGTGCTGCACAAGAGCGCCCCACGACATGTCCCTGCCCTTGCGATGCATATAGACGATCTCGTTAAAGACCCCGAGCAACGCTCGTTCCATGTCGGCCGCTCGAATGTTACCGAGAATGCGTTGGTCTTTATCATTGTGAGCAGCCTGACGGACTACGTTGTACATCGCCAGGAGAACACTGAATATGCAGGCGTTATCCGTGCTCTCCTCCAACAAATTCCAGTCGAAGGGATGTGATGCACCCGCCACAATCTGGCGAATGCCGGTCAACGTCTCCGGTACAGGATCATCCCCGGCCGTGACGGCGGCGTTGTAGACGGAAACGAGTTCCGTAGCCTCATAGAGGCCATACCAGACCCAGGCCGACACGACGCCGTCGTATTCCTTGGGGTCGCGCTCGTCGATGCGGGAGCGTGTACCGTCCTTGTGCAGCCGGTAGTAGACCTTTGCGTCCGGGTCGATGCCTCGCCTGCGGGTCATCCAGCGGGCGACCATCTCGATTCCTAACTTCTGACGATCTCGCATCGGCCGCCTCCTGGGATCGACTTCGGAGGCGTAACTGTTTTCCAAATATGCTGTGTCAACCATTCAACTAATGTTCTTCCAAACGGGCCAATTGTACACCAGAGATGCGATCAAGAATAATAAAAACGGTCGAAGACCCTTGTAAGACAATTTCGATTTTGATTTCGAGCGCTCCAATTATGTATAAATATTGTTACATCGGAAATTGGTCCGATGATACGGGCAGTAAAAACCTCGCAAGTCGGCGAGGTAGTAAAGACCCGGTAAGGAGAAATATGGTAGAACACGTTGATCAATCGCTTCCGGCGGGCGGTCGATCCACTGTCGTTGAACTTGTCATCGACGAGACCGGATCGATGTCAGCATTCAAGACCGCGACAATTTCAGCGATCAATTCCTTTCTCAAGGATCAGGCAGAAGTCGAAGGTGAATGCCTTCTTTCGCTGAGCAAGTTCCACTCCGGTTCGATCCGGACTCCTATCCAGGACATCGACATCAGGTTCGTTCCTCCTATGACGGAGAGAACCTTCCTTCCTGGTGGCGGAACGAATTTGTATGACGCAATCATCGAGCGCATCAATGCCCTTAGTTCACGAACTGCGAACTGGACGGGCGACTTTCAGGTCCTGTTCGTTGTCCTGACCGATGGTGAGGACAACATGTCGAGGAACGGGCCGAGACAGGTCAGAGCGTTGATCAAGAAATACGAAGCCGCGAATTGGCGGTTCATGTATTTGGGGGCGACCGACAACGCTTTGACGATTGCAAAGAGTCTCGGCTTTCATCGTAGCCGATCCAAGAAATTCAAGATGAAGGACATTGAGAGGACCATGGCCGTGCTTTCTGCGAGCACGACGGTCTATCGCGCCACTGGGGTGGCGGAGATTGCTTGAGGAGTTCATTCATGCGGTACAATAACGTTTCCCTTGAAGTTCATGTTCGCGGTCGCCAGATCACCGAGTACCCGCACAACGGCCAGGTTTTCGTCGAGGGACGACCAGGCTCTCGCTACGAGATCGTCGTTCGCAATCACAATCTCTTTCCGATCGAGGCCATCGTCTCCGTCGATGGTCTGTCGGTGATCGACGGAAAGGACGCTGGTCCGAACTCGTCGGGCTATCTCGTTGATCCTGGCGCCAGCATCACGATCCCCGGCTGGAAGGTGGACAGCGCGACGGCCGCTTCGTTTGAGTTTGCTGGTAAAGGCAAGAGCTATGCGCAATTCGCCAGCGGTTCGACGCGCAACGTCGGTGTGATCGGTCTCCTCGCATACAAGCTCCAGCACCCGATCTACACCACCGTTCCCCACCCCTTGAGGAGCATCCAGACCCAGCCCTTGCCTGGGTGGATTTACGCGAATGGCTATCAAGACGGGGTCGCTACGTACTCGGCATCAGGTTGCGTCAGCTATGGGGCTTCCATCACCGCATGCTGCGTTCACGACGCAGGCGAGGTGAGCATGCAGAACCTCGGCACCGCGTTTGGTCAAGCGACTGATTTCGCCACCATCTCCATGGAAGCGAAGCGCGAGGACCTGGTCGGTATGATCGTCATCCATTATGACGACGCTCGCGGTCTGAAGGCCCGAGGTATCTCCCTGGACAAGCGACCTCGCGTCCGCAACCAGCCCAACCCGTTTCCCGGAATGAGCGGCTGCAAGCCGCCACCCTGCTGGAACGGTTGAGATTGGAAGGCCCCGTTACGGGGCCTTTCCTTTTCCGATGGGCGTGGACGCCTCGTAGAACAGGTAGGTATCCGGCTCGATGAATTCGTAGTCGTTCAAGCGGGTTTTCCCCTCTTCGACCAGCTCGCTGTGGAGCCTTACGTTCGTGATCGCCCGGTTCTTGCCGACCTTCGCCCGGATCACGCACTCATACATGCCTTCGCCGCCGAAACCAGGAAACCGGAACTCCGTGAAGGACTTCTGCGTCTTCGTTCGGACACCGGACACGTCGGTGCACACAGGGTAACTGTCCCCCTCGTCGGACGGGGCCATGTCCTCGGACTTTTGATGATAGAGGTCGCAGAGAGTGCAAAGCGTCTTGAGGTTGATCGGTCGCGCGGGGAGCCCGACGACATCGATCTTGTACCGCCTGGCCTTTCCGATTGTGTCGATCAGGTAGACCTCATCCGGTCCCTTCTTGAGCATTTCGATAGCGAGCGACCTCGGAAAGATTTCTCCGCGATATCCGGCCCCAAGCGCCAGAACCCTGGCGACCGCTGCCAAACCGGCCCCATACGACGCCTTCACGGTCTCTGCCGAGAACTGACCTTCCTGCAAATCGAGGTAGGGCGCGTGAAAACCGAGTTGCGCTCGATAGTGGATCGAACGCCTCGGCATCAGAAAGTTCTCCTCCTGGCTGTTCCCGGCCATGAACAGGTTCGCGCACGCCGAAAAGCACTGTTCCCCATCATCCACGAACGTACCGATGGTCTTCTCAATGAGGAACTCGGCGATGGCGAGGCCTTCGGCGTAGTTGCCGCCGTCGCTCGCCAGACACAGCGTGTCACCGTAGTCGATGCCGCTGGAACTCAGCTTCTGCAAGTCGCCCTTTTCGATCCGGCCTGACAGAACATAGCCGCAGTTCGGACGATCCACCTTCTTGATCTCGGCCGCCGTGGCTACCCCGACAAACGCGGCAAACCACGCGAAAATCCATAAGAACCAACGCATTCCCCCTCCCTCTTAACGGGACCTTAGTCGGTCGATGCCACGATGACCGCTCGGCCGCCTCAAATCCAGGTGGCCGTAACGAGAATGGTGGCTGCTGTCAGCACCACTGCCAAGAGCAAGGTCGCATCCAGGCTGTAGCGGCGAGACAGATCGCAGGCGGCAGGTACCTCGACCAGACGCTCACGACGCGGCGCGATGAGCGGAACCGTTCGCATCACGCCTCTCCCGGCAGTTGTCCTGACCACCACCCATCAGGGGGCGACGACCCGCCTCTGCGGTCTCCGAAATTTTTAGGGCCTAAATGGACCGCTCCGCTCGCAGGTTCTTTGAAACCCTTATCTATCCTAGAATTGCGAGCGTTAGCGATAAATTTTGGCCCTTGTGACTTTCTCCGCAGCATGAAGGCCAGCATCGCTGCCGCGACACCGGAGAAACGCCAGAAGATGGGAGCCCTGCGGCAACCCTCGGTTGTGGCGCTCCAGCGCCATTTGCCGGTCCCGGACACGCGGGCGATGAAGCCGATCTTTTCAAGCTTGGCGATCGCCAGGCGGATTTGCTTCTCGGTCAGCCCCAGTTCCTCGACCTGCGCGAGCGCCGCCCGGCAGATGACAAAATGCCGACCCCAGGTCTTGGGACCGGCATGAAAGCGGGCCAGGAAGCGAGCGAGAACGTGAGCCGGGGTTTCCTTGTGACCTAGGCGGTCGTTGAGCCAATCACGGAGGCGACCGGGCATCCAATATGGGCCGGACCAGCGGGATGGTCCGTACTTGGAGGTCTTAAAGCGCATGCCAATACGCTCCTACCGCGCCAGATGCCGAGATCGGGCGCGCTGAGATGTTTCAGAGGAGCGGCAATAGGCCAGCGTCTCGGGAAAACACCCGAGCCGTCTTGACCATAAAGGGCTGATTCGCTAGTGTCGCTACTGCGAGGAAAGCGTCACTAGCGGCCCTTGCCGCTGTGAGTTTCAGAAAACGCCCGTCAGTTGCCGCTGACGGGTGTTTTCATTTGTGCCGTTGCCGTCACATCGATGAAGTCCTTGATGATCTGCGGGCGCGGGCGGCAGTTATCCACGCGCCATCCACAGGTTATGGTTAACAAAAGCATGAGTGCTGAGTCTTTCGGCAGGGTCAACCCCGACCGTGCCTGAAGGGCTCGAAAATCTAATATTCGCTTGGCCTTCGCGGCTTTCTCGGTCACTCCGCCATCTTCCTCCGATGATCTGCCGAGACAGGTTTCAACACCTGTACAGACAATAGTTCATCGTGTCGGGAACACGCCCGATCGCTCTTGACCAGTTGTCGGGGGATGGCTACCTTGAGTGTGTTGTGAGCTACTCCGGTAGCAAACACCCATTTACCGAGCGCCCGTCAGCACCACCTGGCGGGCGCTTCGTTTCGAGGGTCCATCACATGCTGATCCTCCATCCTGGGGCGTATGAATCGGCGCCCACATTAATGATCTGTCAAAGATTCAAAGTCACTTGAGTCGGTCAAGCCCCAACACGCAATTCCGCCGCAATTCTGGCTGCGAGAGCCGCTTAGACTATAAGGTATTTGTCGCGAAAGTCGGGTTCGGCGAATTACGCGACAAATACCTCATGCCTGGGGAGGGCGGAGCAGAGGCGCGGGGGAATTTCGCGACAAAAACCTCATAGTTGACCCCCCGAACTATAAGGTATTTGTCGCGAAAGTCGGTGACCGCTCCGGAATCCTCCGGAATCCGAGAAGCCGGATGGCTCCGCGCAGCGGGCGCTGTGAGGTATTTGTCGCGAAACTCGGCCAGAAGGATCGGACTGCCCGACGGCGATCCGGTAACCCATTGAGAAACAATGGGAAATAATTTCGCGACAAATACCTTATAGGGGGGTCGGAAGGCTCTGAAGCTCCCCGGACAGGCCCAAACGGGGGACTTTCGCGACAAAAACCTCATAGTTTGGGGACCAGGCGGAGGGGGAATTTCGCGACAAATACCTCATAGTCGGTCGCCCCTCGCAGGCTGCGAAATTTGACATCCGGGCGACCGGTCGCGAGACTCATTCTGTTGAATCTCAAGGACAAAGCAATGTCGGTGCAGAAGCGCGGGTCGGTCCCCTCCAAGCCGAGGGTCATCAACGAGCCTCTCCAGTTCGACTTCTTCTCCTCCGACGACAAGGGCTACTCCAAGGCGCTCGGGCTTTGGGACATGGCGCCCTACACGGTCCTTTACACATCGGCCGAGGACCGCGAGTCCGGGCGCTACCTGAAGTCCATCGACCGGACGTTCGAGGCTGGCGGCAGGGTCTACAAGTTGACACTTCGCCCTGCCCGCATCCGCCATGAAGATGGGCGCGAGACCGATGAGTACCCTGGCGAGCGCGAGCACCTGGTCGAGCTGGCGATCCGCCGTATCGCCACCATCCATCGAGACATGACGCTCGACTCCGACGAGGTCGTGTCGGTGACGGTCGGTCTCTATCAAATATGGAACGAGCTGCGCGCCAATGGGCACACCTACAGCTACGAAGAGATCGACGCGGCTCTCGACGTCCTCAACAAGGCGCAGGTCGAGATCAGCCGGATTGACAATGAGGATGGCGAGGAGATCGAGAACATCCTGTCGGAGCCCATATTCCCTTCCCTGCGCTACAGGAAGAACACCAACAAGGAGCGGGTCTCCAGCAACATTGCGCGCATCAGACTCAATTCATTGATGGCAGACGCCATCAAGCGGCTCGATCTGCACGATGTCGATTACGGGCTGCTGATGTCGCTGAAGGCGATCCCGCGCTGGGTGTACAAGCGCCTGCACTACCTGGTGCTTTTCTCCAACACGGAGCAGGAGGTGTTCCAGGTCCGGGCTTCCGAAATCCAGCAGATTTCGGGTATGGGGACGTACAGCCGTGCCCGCGATGCCTGGGACAAGATCACCACGTACCTGAACGACCTGATCACGGCAGGCATCGCCGACGAGATCGTCCCCGAGCCGATCTATGACCGCAGCGGACGCGGACGACCGAAGCGGATCGACATCGTCTACAATATCAAACTGTCCAGCTGGTTCCTGGACACCTGCGCGAACGCGCGGCGTCGCATGATCAAGGACCGGGAGGACTTCATCGCGGTGGCTGGGCGGCACCCTCAGGAAGGGTGGCATCGCGCAGAGAGAGCCACGCGAACGAAACTCATCGAGCGCAAGAAGGCACGGGAGAGAGACGAAGCCGCCTCTCTCCCCTGAGAAATGCTCACCACAGAGTGGCCGGAAGACGACGCTTCCAGCGTTCGCCCGGCTTGAGGAAGCCCGCGTGCTCCTTCTCCGCGAACTTCGCGACCTTGGCTAGTTCGCGCGAGGCCCAGCGGTTGTAGAGAAGGCGCTTCGGCGGACGCACACCCGAGAATTCCCCGGCTGGCTCGGTCTGAGCCGGTGTGCTCGCAACTGGAGCGGGCGTGGGAGCGGGTGCAGGTGCGGGAGTCTGAACAGGCTGCTGGACAGCGACCTTCGGGGCTGTCTGCTTCCGGGGCTGACGCGGCTTGCGGGTCTTCGGTGCAGCCGCCTTCGGTGCGGCAGCCTCGTCCTTAGGAGCTGCTTCT
>Ga0207866_1003130_pt1 | contig 10652 bp, 11 predicted proteins | sample HigsolmetaAR203D_FD_184835 | JGI IMG/M metagenome (GOLD analysis project Ga0207866, IMG submission 184835) | Ionic liquid and high solid enriched microbial communities from the Joint BioEnergy Institute, USA - AR20-3-D (SPAdes) (version 2) ...
CCCGCCAATATCGCCATCCCGCCGTCCCGGAAAGACCCGACGGGCCACGTGCTGATCGACACTTACCTCGATCCCGACCGAAATGGGCGCGCCGCCGCGGGCGGGCTGATGGCAGAGCGCCTGCTTGCGCTGCATGCGCCGGCGCCCCTCGCCAGTCCGGGATTTTTCACCGCGACGCTGGCGTGGGACGGCGAGGGCGACCTCGACCTGCACGTCATGGAGCCCGGGGGCGTCCACGTCTATTACGCCGCCCGCATCGGGGAGAGCGGCTCGCTCGACCTAGACAACACGGCGGGATTCGGGCCTGAGCACTATCACGCCAGCTGCGACCCGAACCGCCTGCAGGCCGGCATCTACAGCGTGGGCATCAATAACTACGCGGCGCCTGCCGGCCGCCGGGCCACAGTGCAGCTCGCCACGGCAAGCAGCGGCGTCGTGCGCACCGTCCTGCTCGATGCCGGCCCGCCGCGCGGCGAGGATGGCGACGCAACGCCGCTTGCGGTGTTGCAGGTAGCCGTCGAAAAAACGGCGGACGGCTGGACGGCCGCTGTGCACTGACGCCCTTGGCGGTCACTCGGCACGGATGCGCCGATCCCCGGACAGCCGCCATCGCCGCGAAGCAATGCGGGCATTGCCTGCGCACAATGCTCTCGGGCGGATCGTCCGTGCCTGCACGCTTTGTTACCCCCCTCACAGTGGCCGTGTTGAATGGCGCGTCCCCGTCGGTTAAGGTGCGGCCATGCCCTCCCCCATTTCCGCCACCGCCCCCACCCGGCTCGCCGGCACAGAGCCGTTTTTCGTCGTGCTGAATGCCGGCTCTGGGCGCGACAGCGCGGACGACAAGCGCGCCGCCATCGATGAGGTTTGGGGCAAGGCGGGACGCCGCTACGAGATCCGCACGGTCAGCGACCCAGGCGAACTCCCCGGCGCAGCTGAATGGGCGGTGGGCAAGGCTCGCGAACACGGCGGGATCGTGGCTGCGGCGGGTGGCGACGGCACGCTCAACGCGGTCACCCAAGCCGTGCTCGGCGCCGGCTTGCCTTTCGCCATTCTCCCGCAGGGCACGTTCAACTACTTCGGCCGGACCTACGGCATTCCAGCAGATACCGCGCGGGCCGCCACGGCGCTGCTCGATGCGCGGATCGAGCCCGTGCAGGTGGGCCTGCTCAATGGCCGCGCCTTCTTGGTCAATGCAAGCCTGGGCCTTTACCCGCAGCTGTTGGAAGACCGGGAGGCCTACAAGCAGCGTTATGGCCGCAGCCGCGCCGTGGCGCTGTTTTCGGGCTTGATCACCCTGCTCCAACAGCCTCGCCAGCTGCACCTGGAACTGGTACGGGATGGTGCGACGCACCGCCTTCGCACCCCGACGCTGGTGGTCGGGAATAACGCCTTGCAATTGGAACAATTGGGCTTCGACGAGGTGGATACGCTGAAACGGGGCGAATTGGTCGCAATGAGCCCCAAGCCCGTCGGCACCCTGGCCTTATATTGGATGATCCTACTCGGCGCCCTGAGCCGCCTGGGCGAAGCCGAAAACGTCATCAGCTTCGGGTTCCACCGCCTGATCGTCCAGCCTCGCCGGAGCCGAGGCGGGCGCTACAAAGTCGCCATGGACGGCGAAGTCTCTCTCCTGGACGCACCATTGGTCTTTGAGATCAGCAAGCACCCGCTGCCTCTGCTGGTGCCACGCCACGTCGATCCCGCAGACCGCAAATGACCGTCATCCTGCATGTCAGCGATACCCATTTCGGCACCGAACAGCAAAGCGTCGCTGAGGCGCTGCTGGCCCTCGCCCGGACGGCCCGGCCCGAAGTGGTTCTGCTTGGCGGCGACATCACGCAGCGGGCGCGCGGGTCACAGTTCGACCGCGCGCGCCGCTTCGCGGACGCCCTGGGCGCACCGGTACTTGCGGTACCCGGCAACCACGACATTCCCCTGTTCAACCTCGCGGTACGGGTGCTCGATCCCTACGGCCCGTATCGGCGGGCGTTCGGCAGCAATCGCGAACCCGTTCACGCATCCGATACCGTCCTCGCGATAGGGGTCGACTCCACCCGCGCCTACCGGCACAAGCACGGAACGGTGTCGGAACGGCAGGTCAGGCGTGTGTCGGAATGGCTGTCGGGTGCACGGCCTGAACAAATCAGGATCATATTGATGCATCATCCGGTCGTCGCCAAGGAGGAGCGAGACAACGCCAACTTGGCCCGCGGACACGAATACGCCGTCCGGGCGTGGACCCAGGCCGGCGCGGATCTCATCCTGGGCGGACACATCCATTTGCCCTATGTCGCCGCCCTGCCCACCGACCGGGACGCGCCCACCGCCTGGGCAGTGCAGGCGGGCACCGCCATATCGGTCCGCAGGCGGGGCGGCCTGCCGAACTCGGTGAATCTGCTGCACTGGCAGCCTGGCGCGGCCCGGCCCGCAAGCTGCCTGGTCGAGCGCTGGGATTTCATCGCCCGGCGGGCCCGTTTCGAACCTACGGCGGAAGCACGATTGGCACTCGCGCGGGATTGATGGTTTGATCACCCAATGACGACTCTGGAATGGATCGCCGGAAAGTACGCGGGCATTGCCTTTCTCGCATGGCTGGCCGGCGCCTGCGCGCTCGGCTGGTCCGTCGGCCGCCTGCTCGACGAGCGCACTGCCGATCCGGCCCGCCGCGGACGGCGCCTGGCGGGGCTTGCAGCGACCGGCATCGTGCTATTCGGCATCATCGCGACCCTCGTCGTCACCGAATCGCGACTCGTCGCCCTGGACAATACACTGGCCGAGACGCTCTCCAACCACGCATCTGCCTCCTGGCTGCGCGCGCTCGCCACCTTGACGGTGGCGGGGGATCGCGATTTTCTCCTGGTCCTGGGCGCCTTCGTGTTGACCGGCCTGTTGTGGCGACGGCGCTGGGTCGACGCCTCCTTATGGCTATCCGGCACCTTGGGAGCGGCCGGCCTGAACGTCTTGCTCAAAGGGATTTTCCAGCGGGTCCGCCCGGAACACCTGCACGGGTTCGCGCAAGAGCTGGGATGGAGCTTTCCAAGCGGCCATGCCACGGGAGCCATGGCCGTCTATGGCCTATCTGCCTATTTGGTGGCTGATGCGTTGCCGGGCCCGTGGCGGCGATCGGTTGCCGTGGCCGCTACGGCGTTGATCGCCAGCATTGGCTATAGCCGCGTGATGCTCCAGGTGCATTTCCTGAGCGACGTCCTGGCGGCCTTCGCCGTCACCGGGGCATGGATCACGCTATGCATCGCGCTCCGGGAACGCGTCCTCGCGATGCCGCCGAGCAGGTCGGCAACGCATTCCCGCTAGCGGCGGGCCAAGCCGCGATAGGCATCTTCGACGGCTTCCCGCCCGTATTTGCGCTCCAGCCGTCGTACGGTGAAATGCCCGCGCCCCATGTCCTGGAAATGATCGATGAACAGCGCATTGATCGCGCCGCCGCCCAAGGCCCCGATCACCGGAACGGCCTGGGCCAACGCCTTCTCTGAAACGGCAATGGAGAAACGGGAAGCGATCTCGGAAATGAGTTTCACCAGCACGGGCGCGCTGCCCTTGGCGGCGCCATGCTGGGCCAGATACTGGCTTGCCGAGGCAATCGCCTGGGCCAGGGCCGCGCGCGAAGCGAAATAGCCGGCGTCGGTCGCGTCATCGTCTTGCGACGATCCGCCGAGCGCCAGCACGTGCAGGCATTCCAACCGCGCTTCCGGACGCGTCAGGTCTTCTCCCTGGCTGCGTGCGATGTCGGCAATGGACCGCAGCATGATGGTGGTCGAGATCGGCAACTCCACTGCCAATCCCGCCATGCCAAGAGCGCCGCCCGCGGCGCCGGACGCGCCGACGGCAAACTTGTGCCACCAATCGGACGCCGGGCCTGGTTTGCCTGCATCCATCGTCAGCAACGCCATGTCTAGCGCCTTGCCGATCGCGCGCCGGCTGATCTCGTCGATCACGGACGAGACCTTGCCGGGCAATGCGGCGATCGTTCGCTCGATGGGCTTGCCTGCGAGCGCCGCAATGCGGGCCGCGAGCCCCGGGTGTTCGAGCAAACGTTTGGCACGGGCCAAGTCTTGCAAGTCAGAATCAGATAGCTGCATGGCGATTCCCGAATCGTGGGCCGACGAAAAGCGAACGTCCGCGAGCCCATGTTAAACAAAAACCACCTAGCCGGCCCGGAAGGCTAAAGCGGTTCCCCAATGCGTCAGGGGGCGCTACAATCATTGACCGGTCAATGATTCCCCCTCCTCATGTCGACGCTCCCACAGCATTCCGAAGGCCAGGTCCTGCCGTTCCGGCAATCGCTGATGGCGGTCCTTGGCATGTGCTTCGTCATGACGATGGTCGCCATTGACCAAACCGTAGTGGGAACGGCGCTACCCACCATCGTGGCCGAACTGGATGGCTTCGATCTCTATGCCTGGGTCGCCACGGCCTATCTACTGCCCTCTGTCATCACGATCCCCATCTTCGGCAGGCTGGGGGACTATTACGGCCGCAAGCCGTTCGTCATCGCGGCCATCTTCGTTTTCACCGTGGCATCGCTGCTCTGCGGTGCGGCTTCGAGCATGCTGTGGCTGGTGCTGGCCCGCGGATTGCAAGGCATAGGCGGCGGCATGCTGATCGGATGCGCATTCGCCTGCATCCCCGATCTCTTCCCCGAGCCCCGAGTACGGCTTCGCTGGCAGGTCATCGTCAGTTCGGCATTCGGGATCGCCAACGCCGTCGGCCCGTCGCTGGGCGGGATCATGACCGAGCAGTACGGATGGCGCTCAGTGTTCTTCGTCAACCTGCCGGTAGGGGTGCTGGGCATTTTCTTCGTGGCTCGCTTTCTGCCACGCATCCGCCACTACTCTGCAGAGAAGATCCAACTCGATTGGCAGGGTGCGCTGTTGATCGCGCTTGCGCTCGGGTGCCTGCAGATGGTCGTGGAATTGCTGCCCAAAGGGGGCTCGCCCGTCACCGTCCTGCTGCTCGGTGCCGGCAGCATCGCCGCATTCGCCGGCCTCTACGTGTGGGAAGGGCGTTGCCCTCAGCCATTGCTGCCCATCGACATGATCCGCAATCCGGCGCTGGCCGTGCTCTTCGTGCTGGCGATGCTGGTCGGCTTCATCATCTTCGCGCTGATGTTCTACGCGCCGTTGCTGCTGCAAGGCGGCTTCGGCCTGTCCCCCCAGGCAGCAGGCCTGCTCATTACGCCCATGGCGGCCTGCATTACGGTGGGCAGCATTCTGAACGGCCGCATCATCAGCCATATCGACAAGCCCAACCGCATGCTGTACGCGGGCTTCGGAACCCTCACGGCAGCGTGCCTGGGCATCGTGACGACCCACCACGACACCCCGCACGTCCTGTTCGGCTTTTACATGTTCCTCGCAGGCGTAGGCATAGGCTTTACCATGCCCAACCTCACGATATTCGCGCAGCATTCCGCCGACCGCACGCTGCTGGGCATTGCCACCGCCACCCTGCAATCGACGCGCATGGTGGGAGGGATGCTGGGAACGGCCATTGTGGGCACCATCGTATCGCACAGCTATCTGTGGCGCGTAACGGACGTGCTGCGATCGGAAAACGCCCTGCAATGGCTGCCGCAACTGCGCAATCCGCAAGTGCTAGTAGACCCCGAAGCGCAGCAAACGCTCGCCGCCCAGCTCTCCCAACACGGCAGCCAGGCAAGCGAGCTGCTCGAGCACGTCCGCGAAGCCTTGGTTGCCGGCATCCACAACGGACAGGTCCTCGCCGTGCTCGTTGCGCTGACCGGACTCTGGCTGGTGCGCCGCGTCCCGGTCATCCAGCTCGTCCGGCCCGACCGGCGCAAGGCTCCCCCCAAAGAGGACGCACCGTGAGCCGCGAAGGGCGAGGCCTGCAGGTCATCCAGCGCCTGGGCCAGGCGTACCGTGCGATGCAGGCCGGTTTCAGCGCGCGCGTAGGCCACGCGCTACCCCGCTGGCGCATCCTGCTGGCGCTGTCCGAGATCGGGCTTTGCTCGCAGAAGCAGCTGGCTGAGCGCTGCCAGCTCGACCCGGCCTCGTTGACGAGGCTGCTACATGCCATGGAAGAACTCGGGTGGATCGCAAGAGAGGCCGATGCGCGGGACAATCGCCTGACCAATGTCAGCCTCACCCCGGCGGGGCGTAACGTCGTGCACGAAGCCATGCCTCGGCGAGAGGCTTTCTTTGACGAGGCACTGCAAGGCCTGTCCGCCCAGGAGCTCGATGCGCTGCTGCGGTCGCTGGACGTGCTCGAGGCCAACTTCAGGCGTGCGGCCAAGACGGCGGGCGGCGCAGCGGGAACGCCCGCCGTGCCGTCCGAAAAGTGAGGACGATCAGCTCAGGCTGACGCCGCTGCGCTTGACCACTTCACCCCAGTACTTGTATTCGCTCTGGACGTAGGCATGGGCCTCTGCCGGGCTTGCGCTGAACCGCGGCAACGCCCCGATCGCCCGCAACCGCTGCTTGAAATCCGGCGTGTCGGCCACTTTCTTCAGTACGGCAAAGCTGTCATCGACCATACTCTGGGGAACACCGGCCGGGTACATCAGCATCAGCCAAGTCGACGCCGTGAAATCCTTCACCCCCTGTTCCCTGAGCGTCGGTCCCTGTCGGCGAGCCTCGACGCCCAGCCGAGGCTGAGGCGGAACCGCCTGTTCATTTCGACAATAAGCATTGATTACAGGCAAAAGCCCTTCTCGCCCGAGGAAGCGTGAGCAAGGCCGATTACCACAAATGCTAGAATTTTCGGGCTCAACCGCGCACCGCCAGTCGAGCGGTGCCCTCCTGGCAGGACTGTCACACTCCTCATGCTCCCCGACCGCAAGCCCCTCTATATCGTTCTAGCTGAGAAGATCGCGCGGGCGATCGAAGACGGTGTTTACCAAGTTGGCGAATTTCTGCCGACAGAGGTACAGCTTTGCGACGAATACAAAGTCAGTCGCACGACGGTTCGCGAGGCCGTCCGGGTACTGCAAGAGCTTGGCGTGGTCTCGCGCAAGCAGGGCAGCGGAACAGTCGTGGAAGCGAGGAAAGCGCGCAGCAAATATGTCTTCGAAATCGATGCCATCCCCGACCTATGGCAATACGTAGAGTCCACCGAGCTGAAGGTCGGCACCACGCGCCTTATCGCGCACTCCGAAGCGCTCGTGCCCCTGCCGAGTGGACAGTGGTATTTGATCGAAGCGATCCGATATCTCGACGGCGAGCCGTTGGCCTGGAAGCACGTCTACATCGACGCCCGCTACGATATGGCAGTACAGGAGGTGGGAACGCGACGCGTCCCGATCTACTCGCTACTCGAGCAACGCTACGGAATCAAGACCGAGAGAATTCACCAATCCATCGGGGCGGTAACCATGCCAGCGCCCGCTGCCATTGCGCTGGGCATGGTTGAAGGTTCGATCGGATTGGAGATACTGCGAACCTATTACGACGACAATCAAAAGCTGTTCGAGGCGACCCTGACCATCTATCCCCCCAATCGCTTCAAGTACGACAACGAGCTAAAACTTCAATATGGGTCCGCGGCTCTTTGAGCTTTGACCCGCGTCGAGTAAAGGCCGCTCATTGAGTCTTGATCAGGCTCGCCATTTTGGCGTACTTTTCCATGTCCTTTTCGATTAGCGTTGCCATCACGCTGCTCGGCCCACCCATGGGCGTGCTGCCCTCCATCGCGAGCTGCTTCTTCACCGTGTCATCGGCAAGTGCGGCATTGAAAGCCTGGTTCAAGCGGTCGATCACCTCGGGCGGCGTCTTGGCAGGCGCCAGAATGCCATACCACCCGGTCAACTCGTAACCCGGCACACCGCTCTCCGCGACAGTGGGGATATCCGGCATAGAACCCACGCGCTTGCTCGTGCTGACGGCGAGCGCTCGCACTCCGCCACTCTGGAGGTGAGGCGCCGCAGAAGGCACGCTCGAGAAGTACATCGTGACGTCACCCCGGACAACATCGATAAGCGCCGGCGCTCCGCCCTTATAAGGAACGTGCTCGAGTTCCGTTCCCGACATGTTTCCAAGCAAGGCGCCCGCCAGATGGGGCGCGCTGCCTGTTCCGGACGAAGCGTACGTATACCGTCCGGGGGCGCTCCTGGCGAGCCCGATCAGCTCTTTCACGGATTTCGCGGGCACGCTCCTGCCGACGACGAGCACGTAAGGAGACTCGGTCAATTGAATTACCGGCGTGAAATCCTTTACCCCGTCGTAACCGAGATTCGGATAGACAAGCGGATTGATGGCATGGGCGGCCGACACCAGTAATATCGTGTATCCATCCGGCCGGGCCCTCGCCACCTGTTCAGTCCCTATCGTGCCGCCTGCTCCGCCCTTGTTCTCTACAACGATCGGCACCCCTAGACGCGACTCCGCGCTGCGGGCGACGACCCGCGCAACCGTGTCGTTTGCTCCACCGGGTGCGAACGGTACGACCAGGGTAATTGGTTGGGAAGGGAACTGCTGCCCATGCGTCGGCAGCGCGAAAAAGACGGTCGTGGCGCCTAACATGGCACCAAGAAGTGGCTTCATTTCTGTCTCCTCCTGTTGTTATAGCTAGGGCATGTCAGCGGGGTGCGGGGATGGGGTACTCCCGTTTCAACATGGAGCGCCGGCTATTCTGGAAAACGCCTCGCATCCTTTCCGTCCACGGCGTTTTTCGGGCAGCAAGCGCCGCCGGCGATTCCCATACATCGGGGTCGTCGATGTCGTACGCGGTCAGGTAACGAGGGGAAGATTCCATCGCCGTATAGCGCCGCGCCCGACGCACCCCCGGCACCTTGACGAGGCGCGGAAGATGCTCTTCGTCGTACCACTGGTTGTACTCAGCCGCTAACTCTGCGGGGATGTCCGCTTGGACGATGTAACGAAAGGAAGGCGGCGGAGCGTCCACCTCTCCTACATCCGCCTTCAACTCCAGCGCAAAACGTTCGCGGGCATGACCGTTGAGAAGCTTGAGCCAAATGGGAAGCGGAGGCAGCTCGTTATCCGCCCCGCCTACCCCATGGCGCAACAGAGCCCGATCGACCTCATACCAACTGACCTGAACATGATCGCCGGCAACCACTGAGAACCTACTCGCGTCAGCCGATACGCCGAGCGCGGGTAAGTACTCCTGATCTTGCCAGGCGGTGAAGTCCGCCAGCCCATCGGGAGGCAATCTCCACCAATCCGTAATGACTGCAAGCATGGCGTTTCCCCTGTTCTCTTCGCCGCGCCTCACAACGACCGTATTCGCGCCGGCATCAATACGGCGCACTGCCCCGGACAGTCGTGCGATACATCAGCCGCCGCAGCGGCAACGCATAATCGAACGTTGCCTTGTGCTGGACGGCAGTGTTGTCCCACATCAGCAGATCGCCCCGCCGCCACCGGTGGACGTGCCGAAACTCCGGCTTGATGATGTGCGCATACAGTTCTGCCAACAGACGGTCGCTTTCCTCTTTGTCCATGCCCACGATGTGCGAGGTATGCGCTTCGTTGACGAATAAGGTCTTCTTCTTGGTAACGGGATGAGTGCGGACGATGGGAAACGCCATGTCAGGCACGCTGCGAAGTTGCTCCTCGGTCAACTCCGGCTCCTCAATGACCCGGCCGCCGCGCGCAGCCTCTTCAATCTGGGCTTGACGATTCTTGCGACGGTAATACGCGTAGCTATGGACAGCTGACAACCCCTCTAGTCGCTGCTTCATCGCGTCAGGCAGATGGTCGTATGCGGCGACGGCGCTGGCGTAGTGGGTATCTCCGAAAACGATGCCGTCCCGCTCCGGGATTTCGATCGAGTACAGCGCAGACAACATGCTAGGGTGCTCTTTGTAAGACAGATCGCTATGCCAGAAGCGGCCAGCGTCCAGCGCACCGATCGGCTTACCCGATTCATCCAAGATGTTCGACAGCACGAAGATTTCCGGATAGCCCTCGAGCCGGCTCTCCTTGCGAACGTGGTGCTCCAAGATGCCAAACCGCTTCGTGAAATCGATCTGTTGCTGCGGCGTGAGTTGTTGGTCTGGGAAAACGACCACTTGGTGCTCAAAGAATGCGGCGTGAATCTCTTCGAACTGGGAGTCCGAAAGCGGCTTGGAAAGATCTACCCCACGGATCTCCGCTCCGAGGTGCTTGCCCGTCTTGACGACTTCCATCTTGTCTCCTGTTACGTCTGCGCTCAGATTCATCATGATGACATGATGTTGTAATGTAACGTCTTTTTTCGGCGCACGTCAAGGCGCGTAGGTCAAGACCGGAGCCTCAAGTCGCGGGCGGGGTTCCGTGCTGAATGCGGAAGTATCGCTGCAGGCCTGCGGCAGCATCGACATGGCATAGCGGTTGGCATCACGCGTTGCAGCTAGGGGCACAAAGCTGTATGGCACCGGCGTCCGGCGTGGCGGCCGGTCAGCGTACGGAGGTCTACGAAGACCCGACAGGAGAGGAAGAAGTGGGATGCGGTACGCTCTCATGCCCGACGGCGCTCGACGGCTCGACAGGCATGTGTGTAGCCATGGTGGTGACAGTGTGGTGCTGCGCCCTTTGTTACCACATTCAACTTACAGCGAACGCAGTCAAAGGCAATCGGGATGCTTCCACAGCACCTAAATGGTAGACTTCAGACGATTTAAGACGACTTTTCATCGCATAATCCGAGCGCCAACGACATGAGTACAGAACCGTGGG
>Ga0207866_1003136_pt1 | contig 10633 bp, 12 predicted proteins | sample HigsolmetaAR203D_FD_184835 | JGI IMG/M metagenome (GOLD analysis project Ga0207866, IMG submission 184835) | Ionic liquid and high solid enriched microbial communities from the Joint BioEnergy Institute, USA - AR20-3-D (SPAdes) (version 2) ...
CCGGGCAGGAAGCACGGCTCCAGTTCGATGTAGATACGGCTGATCTGCTCTGGCCGCACCCCCCGCGCCTCCAGCTTCGCCCACAGCATCTGCTCGGGGTGGGGGAGGCCCACCTGCGCCTGCTCGGTTTCGATGTGCTTGCGTCCGTCCGGCTCAACCACTTCGAACGCCGCCGAGAACGGGAAGCTCAGCGCGTGCCGGATCTGCTCTAGCACCCGAGGCCACCATGCCTCATCATCTTCGTGCGCCGCCGCGTCGATCTCCAGCAGCCGCCCGCGCATCTCCCGGAACACCTCGGCGGGGTTGCGCCGTCCCGGCGAGGCCAGCACCGGCAGGTACTCATCCAGTGTCAGCAGGCTCGCCGCGAACGCCTCCACGCCGCTGCTGACATGCATTGAGGGAGCGTCTGCCTGAACGAACACCGCCTGCACCCGCCCGGTGGCGTCCACGCAGATCTCCGCCCCCTCATCGGTGCCCAGTCGCAGCCGGCCGGCGGCCTGCTCGCCGGGTTCGGTTTCGGCCACATCGAAGCCGATCGAGGAGGCGTACGCTCCCAAGGCGATGGGGTGGGTCGGCCTCGGCGGCGGTGAAGTACGGCCCGACCCGCATGGGCATGCCGAGCTCGATGACTTGCGCCACGGCGGCGTCCGGGACATGCACCCCGGCCATCTCCCCGGCCGTGAACCTGCGTATCCCCTGCTCACCGAAATGAGCCTGTATCCGTTGAGCGAGCGCTGTCGTCATGGTCGCCTCACCGTCGGTGTTTCTCGCCGCCACCGTGCATTCAGCCCCGAATCGGGCCGCCGGTACTGCTGACTCTATTACGCCGCACATCTGATCTGGGGCATCAGCCCGCGTTGAGTCACTGAACCTTTTCAACGCGTGGCTCAGGGCGGCTGTGGACGGGATCGCCGATGGTGTCCGGTACCGCGATGTCCCTGTCTCGACCTGCTAAGACGGCGTGTTGAAGGTTCATCGGTATGGCGGATCAGGGCCAGGCGCCGGTGGAGACCTCTCCCAGACGGCTGTCCCAGATGTTCTCCGGACTCTCAAAGGCGATGGGGTCGGCCTTCACGAGTTTCTTGCGCATGAAGTCCGCCACATCGACCAAGAGATGGCCCAGGTAGTCGGTTGGCGCGTTCTTCGGGTAATTATTGACGTCGTATATGGGTTCGAAGTGGGAGAATACGTAGAGGAAATGAGCCAGGTTTGCGATTTTGGAGTTCAGTACCACCGGAGTGGTCTCGTCTATTTCGGAGACCAGGTAGACCGTGCCGGACGCTCCGTCTATGCCGACTGCGCCCACCACTGCCGCTTCCAGTTCGCCCAGCAGTAGGTAGTCCCGGCAGTCGGGCGGGCACTTGACATCGTCGAAGAATTCAGATTCCGGGAAGGGGCGCATCCCGGTGGTGAGGCGCTCATCCACCCACAGAATCCCCTGGGATTCTTCGTCGGGGAATCCCACTTCGGTGAGGAAGGGCGGGTCGGTTCGTGAGTGGGTGATGCGGAAAGACGGTCGGGCCGAACGGTCAACAGGCTTTCGGCGCCGAATATCTCGACCAATTGCTTACGTTTGATGATGTCGGGCATGGAGTCGTCTTTGAAAGGGCCGGCCGGTCAGAGCATGTCCATGTCCGCCAGGACGCCCTCCCAGATGCCGTCCCCCCTTCCAGGGCGGCGGGGTCCGCTTGCCGGAGCACGTGGCGGATGCGTTCGCTGAGCAGCTCTTCGCGGTCGGCTCGGACGGCGCCGGGGGGAAGGAAGCGAGCAGGGTCGAAGTCCGGCTGGTGAGCGCGGTCCAGGATGTAGAGGAAGTAGGCCAGACAGGTGATGTCAGAATTCAGCAGTGCGGCCTCGTCTTCGTATTCCATCTCGGAGACGACGTAGACGGCGCCGGTTCGCGGGTTCAACCCGACCACTCCGAGTACCGCAGAGTTCCAGTCGCCCAGCAGCAGGAAATCGGCGCACATGGCAGGAAGCTCCCACCCTCCGTGCTCCCCGCTGCCGAAGTACTCGTGCTCGGACATGGGAGGTAGCCCGGCCGCGAACGCCTCGTCCACGTCGACCAGGCCACCTGCCGTGGAGTCGGGAAGGCCCACCGAGGTGAGGAAATCGCGGGTCGGTTGGTGGATGAGCAGGTCCGGCAGCCGGTCGGCGGGGATGGTCAGCAGATTCTCTTCCCCGTACGCCTCGGCGAGCTGCTCACGGGTCAGCCGTACGGTCATCCTACCTCCTTTCCGGGATCATATCCCTTCTTCCGATAGCAGGGCTTTGGCTTTGGCCTTGATTCTTTCGTTGGCCTTCTTCTTGTTCTCTGCGGTGTCGTACAGCTCATCATAGGTGATCTTGAAGTTGGGTTCGTGCTTCTGGAAGTACTCATAAAGTCAGGCGCCGCATTGCTGGGAGGTGATGTTGCAGGGCGATCGTTCGGTGTACACCTCGATGATCTTGAGAATGTTTTTTGCTTTCAATTGGTCCAGTAGGAAAGCTCCGCCCTGCTGCTCGGAGTGATAGGCGTACTGTCTGTATTTCCCGGGATTTTTTCGTCCTCTTTTCCGCCGCGGGCGACGAGGATTCTCTCATTCCCGTCCTTGTCGATGTACCGGTAGGCGGCGTAGTTTCCGCCGGTGTCCTTGTTGTGGCGCCGGGCGAGGTTGACGGCGTCCCGCAGGTCCTGCTGCGCGTCACCGGCCGGCTCATATTTGGCGACGGGTCGTTTTTCGCCTTTCCTCAGGCGAGGAAGTCTGTAGCCGCGGGCGTGAACATGATTGCTTTTGATGGGCCGCAGGAAGTGTATGCGCTTGCCTGCCTTGTTCGGCAGCTCGAACAGCTCTTCCGCCGCTTTGCCGAAGATTCCCGCGCCTTTCGCCGCGATCTCCTCGCCGGCGCCCTTTTTGCTGCCGTTACCCAAGGAGCACCCCGATGGCCTGGTCGATGAGGAAGTCGATGATCATGCCGGTGATCATCTTGAAGACGGGGATCTCCAGCAGGGACGCGCCGAAGGTGGCTGGGGCGGTGGCGATGGCCTGGGCGATCTGGATGGCCAGGATGGTCAGCTGGATGATGATGTTGATCTTCAAAGCCAGCACGACGGCCGCGCAGAACATGAAGCAGCCGCCGACGGCCAGCGCGCCGGTGCCCGCCTTGCGCAGCACCGGGAGCGGGGCGTCCTCGGCCGACCAGGCGGACTGGAACGCCTTGACGTCGGCGCTGGTGTTGACGGACGGAACCTTCTGGGCGGGCCCCTCGGCGGTGGCGGCGATCTCGTTCAGGGCGCCGCTGAACCCCATCCACTGGGAGCCGAGCCGGAACAGCTTGCTCTCGTCGGCCTCCGGCCAGGTATAACCCAGCATGCCCAGCAGGGAGACCAGTTCACCGGGGAGTTGCAGTCCCACTGTGCGTCATCCGTTCCGATAGACCGTGGAAACGGCTTTGATGTTCTTCTCTTCGGCCTTCTGGTGGTTGTCGGCTGCCCGGCGCAGGCCCTCGGCCATGGCGCCCAGCTCCTCGGCGACGCCGGTCAGGCTCTCGTCGGCCTGCGCTTCGATGGCCTTGTAGCTCATCCCGATGAGCATTCCGATGTCGTCGGAGCCCCAGGGCTCGCCCATCCCCTGGACGGCGGCCAGCATCGCCTTCCACTGTTCCGCCAGCCGCTCCCCGGCGCGTTCCAGTTCGCCGGCCGCGGTGCGCATGCTCTGCGCCTGGATCCGGTAGTCGCTCATCGCATGCCGTCCAGCTTGGTCAGCAGCTCGTTGAACGCCTGGCCGATCTGCGCCATCTGCCGCACGCTCTGGTCCTGCAGCTCCTGCATGCTCGCGGCCAGGGCGTTCAGGTCCACGGACGCGGCGCCCACCGCCTGATTCGCCTTGGTGCGGAAGTCCTGCAAAGCCGCGTTCACCGCCGTCACGATGTGCTCGCCGATCTCCTCGGCGGGCAGGCGCAGCAGCCGTGGGTTCAGCTCGACGCTCTCCAGCAGGCCGCTGCTGTTCACGGTCACCGTCACGCGACCGTCCGCAGCCTCCCCGACGCCTTTGACCTCCTCCTCATCGGACGGCGCCGACCTTCCGGAACGCATCGCATCGAGCATCGACCTGGCCTCAGCCAGCATGCGGTCGAACTCGGCGCTTGCGAACTCTGCCAATGCCATCATCTTTCCGCCGGGCCGGCGCTGAACGGCCGCTCCCTGCGACCGGTGCGCCGGACCATAAGGAACAAGTGTGACAATACTATTGCTTAGTGCGCTTTATGACTCTTTGTGCATTTTGAAGGCATATGGGGCTTTTTGTTCGATGTGGCACTAGGCTGCCACCCTGATGTTCATGTAGGTTAGAGGTGTATTTCTGGTTTTCCGGGCGAACACGTGCACTTTGTTCGCCGTGCGAGTCCTCCGGAATTTCCGCTGCCCCGCTGCTTTCTCGACAGAACGTCGTCTGCGGATGCGCCTTGCTCGCCGGAGCGGCAGCCCCTGGGCACCGGGCGGCCCGCCGTGTCGACGGCGAAGGGCGAAGCGACGCAGGCCAGTGGGCTGGAGCATGGCAGCGGCGCGCCGGATGGGCGCACAGCCGGGACCGTGATGCTGTCGGGACTGATCAATCTGCCGGCGGTCCTGATCGTCGTCGTGCTGAAGGCGTCGCTGTCCCACTGATCGCCCGGTTCCCGGGGCTTTGGGAGGCGGGGTCCTGGCCATCTCTGCGGACAGGGGCGTCCATGAGCGGGGATGACCATGGCGCAGGAGGCGCCGGACCTTTTCAACACGCCGTTTCCGCAGGCCGAGACGGGGACATCGCAGTCAGGGGCAATGCCGTGACCTGGAAAGCCGCAGTACCGGACACCTTCGAGCCCTCGTCCACGGCGCCTTGGGCCACATGCTGAAAAAGGTTCAGTAGCGGGCGGCCCGTCACATGGCCGAAGACGGCTCCTTGCACGTCACAGAGGCTGAGAGCCCCCGGCCGGGTTCGAACCGGCGACCTGCCGCTTACAAGGCGGCTGCTCTGGCCAGCTGAGCTACAGGGGCGGGCGCATGTGCCGGTGGCCACAATACCGCTGCCGGCCGGCGGTTGGCCGCCCGGATTCCGAGGATGATCGCTCACGTGGCCTGAGTCACGTGGTGATACGGACGGGGCTTACTGGACGGTAGGGCATGCTGGGGCGGGTGAAGGTCAAGTCTTTGCTCGCCTTGTCAGGGGCGGCCGTGGGCACGGTCGCCGCCACCGTGGGGATCGTCGCCGTGCTCCTGGACGGCGGCGAGGGGACCGGCGACCGCGGCACCGTGCGTCCGGAGGCCAGCGCCACCGGGCCGGTCGGGGAGATCGCCGCGGTGCTGCGAAAGCACGGCGCGACCGAGTGCAAGGACGAGCGGGACCGGGTCGAATGCCGCTACCGGGACCGGTACGTGGCGGCCCAGATCCTCGACCCGAAGCTGGGGCTGACCTTGCGCTCGGTGCTGGCCGTCTGGAAGACCGGCGCGGCCCAGGCGGCCACCGGCGACCGGGCGCCGTTTGCGATCCTGGTCGGAGACGGGTGGCTGGTCACCGGTCCGGACGCCTTCGTCGAGGCCGTGCGGCCCGAGCTTTCCGGACGGATCATCTACTGCGACCGCCCTTACAGTACGTGTAAGTAGCGTTACAAGCGCCTTCGGGGTGTCGGAGCGGGCCCCTGCGGTCGTAAGGTGCCCAAGAACACATTGGTGGCTCGATGTCCCACGGTCGTCTCTGATGTGCCTGAGCGCCCGAGTCGATCAAGGGCCGCATGGCACAATGTTGGCCGCCCCAGGAGATGCCACGGGGGTGCGCTGGTCTCGGCCGGCCCGGGGCTCGATGTCCACCGTCGCGGTCCGTGCGACGCAGAAGTGAGCCGTCCGCACGTCGATCACGGCAGTGCGGGCCGGGAGGAGGGTGGTGCCGTGTCAGCCGACGGCCGACACCGACCCGTGCCGGACGAGCCTCCCCATCGGGAGGACCTCGGCGGGCCGGGCGGGCGGTTCACGGTCGTGCTGACCAGGGTCACCGCCACGCTGGCCTTCGTGACGCTGATCGCGGCCGCGGTCGTCCCCGTGGTGATGCTGCGGGAATCCGACGCCTCCCCCGCGGCCCGGCCCGGGCGCAGCGGGCCGCCCGCCGTGGGCGCGATGCAGGCCGCCGCCGCCACCGACCAGGTCCGCGGGCGGCAGTGGTACCTGAACGCGCTGCGCGTCCCCAAGGCCTGGCGCTGGGGCAAGGGCGAGGGCGTCACCGTCGCGGTGCTCGACACCGGAGTGGACGGCCGGCACCGGGACCTGATCGGCCAGGTCACCAACGGCCCCGACTACACCGGCCGCACCCGCCGTCCCGGAGGCAGGTACTGGGGCGGGCACGGCACCGCGATGGCCGGCATCATCGCCGGGCACGGCAACGGCCCGGCCGCATCGGCCGGGATCATGGGCATCGCCCCCCAGGCCAAGATCCTGTCCATCCGGGTGACCTGGGAGAACGACGATCCGCTGCGGCGCAGCGGCGCACTGGACGGCCGCAACCGCGACGCCGTCGCCCGGGGCATCAGGTACGCGGTGGACCAGGGCGCCGACATCATCAACATGTCGCTGGGCGGCGGCCGGTCCTACTACAACGGCAGCTCCAGCGAGGAGGCGGCGATCAAATACGCCCTCTCCAAGGGCGTCGTGCTGATCGCCTCGGCCGGCAACGACGGGACCGGCGCCAACCGCAAGAACTTCCCCGCCGCCTACCCCGGCGTGATCGCGGTCGGGGCGGTGGACCGGCGGCTGCAGACCTGGCCGGAGACCAACCGCAACTCCTATGTGTCGGTGTGCGCGCCCGGCGTGGACATCATCAGCACCGCCCCCGGCAACCGGTACGTGCTGGGCACCGGCACCAGCCCGTCGTCGGCCATCGTCGCGGGCGTGGCCGCGCTGATCCGCTCCCGCTACCCGCAGCTGACCCCCGAACAGGTCCGCCAGGCGCTGATCCGCGGCTCCATCCCGCGCGCCGGCACGGGCGTGTGCGCCAGGTCGCTGGACGCGGTGCGCGCCGTCTACGCCGCCCACCAGATCAACAAGACGGCGCACGGCGCCACCCCGGCCCCCACGGGCGACGCCACCTCCACCCCGGCTCCCGCCGCCGAGCCGGCATCGGCCGAGGAGCCCGGGGCCGTGCTGTGGAGCATCCTCGGCGGCGGCGCGCTGCTGGTCGTGGTCGGGGTGGTGCTCGGCTGGCGGCAGCGGCGCCGCCCGGAGGAGAGCGGCGCCGAGCCGTCCCGGGAACCGGCGATGGCCGTCGCGGGCGCGGCCCCGCCGGACGCCCCGGCGCGGCCGGCCGAGCCCTTGGCCGCCGGGTCCCCTCGCCCCGGTCGTTTCGCCCTGGAGCCGGAGCGGCCGGGCCGGGACGGCGGGCACGGCACCTTTGGCGCGCCCGCCGAGCCGCCGTGGGCGACCCCCGCGCCGGCGTCGTCCCCGGCGGAGGAGACGGGCGCCGCTGCGGGCTCCCTCACCCGCTCGTCCGCGCAGGACCCCCACCCGGCGACCGGGCCGTCCGGCAACGGCGGCCGGCACTCCCCGGACCTGGACGACCTTCATCCGTTCTCTCCGAGCGGCGAGCGGACGCAGCCGGCCGCCTCCGGCGACTCCCCGCCCTTCGGCACGGGCCTGCCGCCCGAGCCGCCCGGTCGGGGCGCGTCCTTCGCCGCCCTGGACGAGGACCCGTTGAGCACCGGTTTCAGCGGCCGGTTCGGCACCAGGTCCGGCAACGGCGATCCGTCCGCCTCGTTCGCCTGGGAGGACTGGCGCAACCGGCCCGAAGAGCCCGCCGCTTCGGACGCCGACGCCGGACCCGCCTCGCACACTCCCCGCGCGGAGACCACCGGCTCCTTCCGGGAGAACTCCGCCGCGTCGGCGCCGTGGGAGGAGAAGCCCTCCGCTCGTTCCGTCCGGCCGGATAGCCCGGACCCTGAAGAGCGGCCGGCCGCCCCGGCGGACCTCCCCCAAGGAGATCCGGGCTCGCGCACCGCCCCGATCCCCAAGGTGGACCCGCAGCACCTGTCCTGGCTGCCGCCGGACGATGACGACTCCACCGGCAGGCCGGTCCCGCCGGAGGAGGAGCCCACCGGCGCGCTGCCGACCGTCTCCCCCTCGGCCGCCGATCTGCTGTCCGCCGGCCGGCCGGTCCCGCTGGAGGACGAGCCGACCAGCGCGCTGCCGGCCGTCTCCCTGACGGAGGCCGACGCGCCGGTCCCCTTGGAGGAGGCGGCCACCAGTGCGCTGCCGGTGGTCTCCGCGTCGGCCTCCGACGCGCCGGTCCCGTTGGAGGAGGCGGCGACCAGCACGTTGCCGAAGGTGCCCCCACGGGCCGCCGACCCCGGCGAGGGCGACGACCCTTGGCGCTCGTCAGAGGACGGGGAGCGGCGGCCGTCGTGGTGGTGACCGCCGGCGGTCAGGGCGCCGGGGCGATGCGCACCCGCGCTCCCGGCGGCAGCCCCAGGCGCTGCGCGGCGTTCCCGGTGTTGACCGCCAGCGCTATGCACCCCGCCGAGTCCGCGTAGGCGACCAGCTCCCCGGGCGTCACCGAGCCGAACGTCCGCCGGTAGGGCACCGTCAGGCGGCGCCTGCTCAGCGACAGCAGCATCGGCTCACCCGCCCGGACGCCCACCTGTTCCAGGTCGGCGGCGGTCACCGACAGCTGGACGTTCCCGAAGCGGTCCACGGTGAGCACCTCGCCCTCGGCCGCGCCGTCCCGGATGCGCCGCACCGGTGGCGGCAGCAGCATCAGGTCTTCCGGCGGCAGGGGCCGGCCCACCTCCTCCAGCGCGGTCCCGCCCGCCAGGTGCGCCGCCACCGGCATGAAGATGTCCCGCCCGTGGAAGGTGGCCGAGACCGGGTGCAGCCACAGCTCCTCGTTGGTCAGCTCGTGGGCGCGCACCGGCCCGTCGCCGGCCGCCTCCCGCACCGCCCAGGACAGCAGTCCGTTGTCGGGGCCCACGAACACGTGCTCCCCGGCGGCCACGGCCACGCCCCGCCGCGCGGTGCCCACCCCCGGGTCCACCACCGCCACGTGCACCCCGGGCGGCAGGTAGGGGATGGTCTGGGCGAGCACGATCGCCCCGCGCCGCACGTCGCCCGGCGGCACCAGGTGCGTGATGTCGATGATGCGGACGCCGGGCCGGATGCGGGCCGCCACGCCGTGGCACGCCGCGACGAACCCGTCCTCCAGGCCGTAGTCGGTGAGGAATGTCAGATACCGGTAACCCGCCACACGCCCACAGCGTACGTCGCCCGGTTCGCCGGGAACAGCCGGTGCGCGTCGGCTCGGGCCGCTAGCATGAGGCCCCGCCCGAACCCGGACGACCGGGGATCAGCGACCACAGAGGGGAACGATCCGCGCGGCCGCGCGCCCGCGGGCTTCTCGCTCAGGAGGGCTCCCATGGACGACGGTTCAGCCCCAAGACCCGGCAACGACGACCTGGTGGACGACGTGGCGTTCCCGGCCGGCCTGCTGTCGGAACGCGACCGCAAAATCTTGGCCTTCGAACGGCAGTGGTGGCGGTACGCCGGCGCCAAGGAGCAGGCCATCCGCGAAGAGCTCGGCATCTCGGCCACCCGCTACTACCAGCTGCTCAACATCCTGATCGACCGTCCCGAGGCGCTGGAGCACGACCCCATGCTGGTCAAGCGCCTGCGCCGGATGCGCGCCCAGCGGCAGCGGCAGCGCGCCGCACGCCGGCTGGGCATCCGAACCTGACCTGTCCGACACTGGAGGAGTGAGCGCACCTTCACTCAACGCCCTGACGGACGCCGGCAACGACGGCCTGGCCGCATTGCGCAAAGCGCCCGGCGATGCCGTCCTGGGCCTGGATTTCGACGGAACGCTGGCGCCCATCGTCGAGGACCCCGCGCAGGCCCGCGCCCATCCCGGCGCGGCCGCCGCGCTGGGCCGCCTGGCCCCCCTGGTGGGCGCGATCGTGATCATCACCGGCCGGCCCGCCGCCGTCGCGGTCGACTACGGCGGGCTGGCCGACCTGCACGGCGTGGTGGTGCTGGGCCAGTACGGGCTGGAGCGCTGGGAGGACGGAAAGCTGACCACGCCCGAGCCGCCGCCGGGGGTGGCGCAGGTGCGCGCCGAGCTTCCCCGGCTGCTGGCCGAGGCGGGCGCGCCCGAGGGTACCCACGTGGAGGACAAGGGCCATGCGCTGGCCGTGCACACCCGCCGCTGTGCCGAGCCGCAGGCCGCCCTCGACCGGTTGCGCGACCCGCTGCACGCGCTGGCCGAGCGTACCGGGCTGCGGGTGGAGCCGGGCCGGTTCGTGCTCGAGCTGCGCCCGCCCGGCGTGGACAAGGGCGTGGCGTTGCGCAACTTCCTGGACGAACGCGCCCGGCCGGGCTTTCCCTCCGCCGTCCTGTACGCCGGGGACGACCTGGGGGACCTGGCGGCCTACGCGGCGGTGGAGGAGCTGCGCGCCCGCGGCGTGCCCGGCGTCAAGATCTGCAGCGGCTCCACCGAGGTCACCGCGCTGGCCGAGCGCGCCGACCTGGTCGTGGACGGGCCCGCCGGCGTGGTGGACCTGCTCGGCAGGCTGGCCGCCGCGCTGGCGTGAGCGGGGGAACCGACCGAAAGAAACGCGAGAACATCTCATCTTGTGTGCCCGGCTG
>Ga0207866_1003154_pt1 | contig 10564 bp, 9 predicted proteins | sample HigsolmetaAR203D_FD_184835 | JGI IMG/M metagenome (GOLD analysis project Ga0207866, IMG submission 184835) | Ionic liquid and high solid enriched microbial communities from the Joint BioEnergy Institute, USA - AR20-3-D (SPAdes) (version 2) ...
TCATCACAAAAAGTACGCAAAATACAATATTGGAAAAGAATTAGTTGAACGGCTTGTTTCAGTATGTAAATTTTGTCACGACAAACAACATACTTGACAGAATAAAATGCGAACATACAACATCTGCTTGGGAAAATGTGGGTCAAGTGCTAAATTAGGTTGCTACCTTCCAATCCGAAAAAGCTGTTTTACTTTTTTTATTAAATTTACCTAAAGGTTCACAGATTGGGCCTCCTAGCGGTCTGAAATGCAAAGCCTTCAGCGAAGCTACTTGAACTTCGATTCTGTCGAATCGCTACGTTAGGTTTTGCTCCATTCAAGCCTGCACTATCGCCAAACTGCGGAACGTTAGTGGCAATGTTAAAAAGACAGACGACACAGCAAGACAATGACCATAATAGGACTCTACATACAGACGATATCGAACAGGCGGGCAGATTTTAAAACTGATTATGTTTTGCTATTGAAACGTGTGACAGAAAGGCAGGAAAAAGCCCGCCCTTCGATTTTTTTAAAATTTCTTTTTACCTGCTGCACAAGCGGTACATTTGGTTTTGCCCGAAATCTAAGGCAACGATTCTCAAAATCAAAAAAATCATTTCTTACTAACGCACTATTAAATCGATATGCAAAATGAGACAGTTTCAGGCTGGATATATTGTAGATAGCTTGCAAGATGTTTTTGAAAAAAAATCAGCTGAATATTTTGCTTTTAAGGAGCTGACGAGTTGGTGTTCCTACTTTACATTTGACAGCAGAAGCAAATTTGAAGAAACAGAAATTGAATATCCGTCAAGTATTGCAATCCTTATAAATCTTCTGCAAAGAGGGGTGCCAACTAGGTTAAATAAATATGCACTTGATTTTATAATTAATAGAAGTGGCTTTATAAGTTACGATTCTGAAAATGATAGTTCTATTGTTGTTCAGTACAACAAAATAACGCCCGATGCGAAAGATTTAATTTTTAGAAGTTTACATCTAATTGAACCAAGATTAGATATTCGAACTCTAAAACAGAATTACGAAAAATCAAGGGAAAAATTAGGGAGCGACTATGAAGAGGACTTTATTTTTGATGCCCTGCCTAATACTCTGGGTAAGGATAGAGTCGCTTTTATTCAACTACTAACAACTCAGAGAACTATTTCAAGCATTGTTAAAGGCACAAAAGATTTAGAAAAACTTCATTCAATAGGGAGAAATAACTTTGAACAACAAAGAACGGACTTTTCAATTCAATTCCCATATAATACAAAAGGTGCTAATGGAATTGTAATTGAAATAGATGGATATCACCACAGTTCACCTGAACAAATATTTCTTGATAATGAAAGGGACAGAATTCTAACAGAAGTTGGTTGGTATAATACTCTGCGTATAGAAACATCAGAGTTCGGTAGCCAACAATTTATAGATAAGATTAGGAACATTCTTCTTCCTGCGATAAATAACGATTATGTAAATAATTGCATAAAGAATTTTACTAACCCGATTTGGGAAACGGAAAACGGAAAAAATATTATTCAAATCTGCCTAATACCATTTGCGGTAGCAAGACTTCAAAGAGCTATACTTGAAGCAATCGCCCATGACATATTAGACTTGGATGAGCAGAAATGGTCAATAGCAATATTGGAGAGGGATGTGCCTTGTGCTCAATTAGCTATTGATGATTTAATAAAAACCATAGATGTATTAAATACCCTAACAGATAGCAGATTCGTATTACCTAAAATAGAGTTGAGTGTATTTTCAACTCAAGAGTTTATTGATAGCAATTACCAAGTTTCTAATCCACAACTTATTAGTGATTTTAATTCCACAAAACGTTATGATCTGGTTATTGATATTTCGGTATTAGAAAGATTTAATAGTAGTGGAAGTCTTGCCTCAAACGCATCAGAAATCATAACGATACGTTCAATACATTATATAGACACAAAAAGGAAGATTGCAACAAACGGTCTTATTAAATACAGGCCATTCTGTGTTAACCAAAATGATATCTGGTTTATTGAAGATTTAAGAATTAAAGAAAGTTTGGAATATATCTTACAATCTATATTTCGGAAAAAAAGTTTTCGAGAAGGGCAATTGCCAATTATTCACAATGCACTACAATGTAATAGTGTTATTGGTCTTTTGCCAACAGGAGGTGGTAAATCTTTAACATATCAACTGCCTGCTCTTTTACAGCCTGGTATTTGTTTAGTAATTGACCCTATAAGGTCGTTAATGAAAGACCAGGTAGATGGTCTAAATAGAAATCAGATTGATTCGTGTATTTACATTAACTCGACTTTGCAAGGCGAAAAAAAGAGAAAAGCACTTCAAAAGCTAGTTACAGGAGAAGTTCAATTTGTTTTCATTTCTCCAGAACGATTGCAAATGGAAGAGTTTAGGAACTTGCTGAAAGATATGTACGATGAAGGTCTTTATTTTAGTTATTGCGTAATTGATGAAGCTCACTGTGTTTCAGAATGGGGACATGATTTTAGAACAGCTTATTTGAGATTAGGTGAGAATGCGATGAGATATTGTAAGACTAAAAACTTGAATCATATTCCATTATTCGGATTAACAGCTACAGCCTCTTATGATGTACTTGCTGACATACAAAGAGAGTTGTCGGGCAATGATGAAAATAGAAGACTAACTGAAGAGTCGATAATCAGGTCTGAATACTCAAAAAGAAATGAACTGCAATACGTTATTGAAGAGGTTACCTACCCAACAGGAGCACTAAATAACATTTGGGACTTAAAAAGGGAATTAAGTGGTAAGAAACAAGCAAGAGTAAAAAGACTTTTGACAGATTTGCCTGAGACAATTAATAGGTTTTTAAGCGATCCATATTCTGTTTTCAGTGAAACTGATTGGGAACTGAATGCCAATGGAGAGCAAGAAGCATTTAGAAAGATGCAAATTGAAAATTTCTTGCCCGCTGAGTTTTATTCAAATAAAAGGAATGCTATTCTGATATTTTGTCCGCATACAAAGGGACCTTTTGGGGTTACCGACAAATTCAAGATTACCAATGTTGTTCGTGAAGGATACTATGATATGCTTAGTTCGCAACCAGAAATAAATGCAGGTTATTTTATGGGTTCGAGTAATGATGCTGATATCATAAGTAAAGCTATCCAGGAAGAATCATTTGAAAATCAGGATAAATTCATTAACAATGAATTGAATTTGATGGTGGCAACCAGGGCGTTTGGTATGGGTATAGATAAAGAGAACATAAGGTGCACTATTCATATTAACTACCCGGGTTCAATTGAAAGTTACGTTCAAGAGGCCGGTCGTGCTGGGAGAGATAGAAAAATCGCACTCTCATACATATTGTTTAATGACCAAGAGGTTGCTTTACCAGGAGAAGATGAACCCATTGATTACGATTTGGATTTAAACATGTACTTCCATAAAAACTCCTTTAAGGGTGTTGCTAAGGAATTAGCAGTGTTGGATGAATTGCTTACAGAAATCTATTTTCCAGATAGAACTTTTGAATTGGAAAATTTAATAAATAATGAATTTGATACTAATGTTAAATGTAACTACTGGGAGCACGGCAAAAGACTCTATGTAGACTTTAATTTCTCGGAACCACTAGGTTACCTTGACCTCAATACTTTAAACGGGTTTCCAGGCGGGTCTGTCAATCCTATGCTTTCGGCTCAAATTTTCCCACTTCTTAAGGAATATATTCAAAGCTTAAATTTAAATGAACCTGTACATTTATGGTTGCAAAGAAGTGACAAACAAATTGGCATAGAAAAAATAGTTGAATCAAAAAGAGAGGGTGAGGCCTTCAATATTACAGTTGGCTTTTACAACAACACGAAAGAGCGAGTAAAAACAATAACGGAATGGCTAAAGAAAGTTGTGCACCCTTCATTTACAGAACAAATAGTTCAAAGAATGCGAGATAATTGTACTGAAGCAGAATCATTCATTGAGGAAGTTTGTGACAATTACGAACGATTTACTCACGGTCAGGAATTAGACTTTGAAACTTTTTGCAATAGAAGAGATCTCTCAAAAGGCAATCCGACAGGTACTGCCTACAAAATGTTTATGGCACTTTACAATGGTTACCGTGATAAAATGGATACTGAGAAAGCCATCTATAGATTGTCAACACTTGGCATAATTGATGATTATACAGTAAATTTTTCATCCAATACTTTTACACTTAAAGGCAGAAAAAAAACAGCTAAAGAGTATCGTGAAAACCTTCATAGATATTTATTAAAATACTATTCAGAAAAAACGACAAAAGCTAAACTGCGCAAACTTGACAAAATTGATGAACCGACTCCAATCCGTAAAGCACTTTATTTTCTAGTAGACTTTGTTTACAGCGAAATCCAAAAAAAGAGAAAATTAGCTATACATGACATGAAAACCGCTTGTCGGATCGGCTTGGAGAAAGGCAGCATAGAATTGAAAAAATACATAGACCTTTATTTTAATTCAAAATACGCAAGAGCAGGATACTCATATTTCAATAAAAAGGGAGTAGAAGTCAATGCTTCACTACCGGATCTTACCGATAACGGAAAAAATGATGATTTAAAATGGGTTTGGATGTTTATGGAAATAGTAGAAGAAGATCCAAAGGCTGGCCAAATAGATAATATAAAACATCTTAGAGGTGCATGCACAAGAATGCTTAATAACCAACCTGATAGTTACACATTACTCTTGCTTAACGCTTTTACCCTCTACATGCTCGAATATAAAAACCCACGGTATTTGCAGGAAGCCGAGAATTTGTTAATAAATGCTTTCACAAGCATACAAGAAAAAGAATCAAATTGGAGCGATAAAAAATTGGAAAGTATATATAAAATATTCACCAATAAATTGATTGAAAAGAATGTGGAGCTTTCCCACTTCATGGAGTTACATGGCTTTAGTTTTGACTTTGACTCAATAATGATCAAACGTCTACTAGAGCCTTTACAAAGAGCAAATAGAACTTTAAGAAACCTTAATGAAATTTTAAACTAGTATGGCAAATCCAATAGTACAAAAGGTAAATGCGGAATTAGAAGCGCTTCAGAAAGAACTGGAACAGTTTAAGTCCACAGTAGAATACCTTAACATGGCTGAAGATCATGTTAAAAAGGCTGTTCAGACTGTTAATCATTCGGAAGTTCTTTTTAATAAGAAAGTGGAAGAATTAAAAGCTACTTACGAGGCTTTTATGAAACTTACAGATTCAGTTACTAAGTTAGTTGCAAAGATTGACACCATAAATTTTCCTGATAGACTTGATAGTATTGAGAATACAGTTACGGAAACTATCGCTTGCCTAAATCAAACGAAAGAGACTACACTTGAAGAACTCCGCAATGCGTCAGAAACAATTGTAAATGCGGATTTTGATGGGCGATTTGAAAGGTTGCAAAGAGCAATTAATAATTCTGTAGAATCAAATGAAGCACTTGCGAATAGGATTGAGAATCAAAAGATTCCGGATAAATTAGAGGGCTTCCAAGAGGGTGTAACCAGAAAAATTGAATCGTCAATTGCAGATCTAGAGGAGAATATTAAAAAGATTGCTACTGAAACTGCGAAGCCAATTCACGACCTGAATCTACCGGTAAGGATGGATAAACTAGATGCTAGTAGTGCGGGTATTCTTTCTGCTATTCAAAATGTTCATGGGCGGATTGAAAGTGTAGAGCGAAACATTAGTAATAAGCTGAAGGAGGCTACTGAAAAGCAATCCCTTTCATTTGCTAACTTTCAAGAAAAAATTAACCAAAGTATTTCAAGCATTCACCAGGAAATTTTTTCGAATGCCAGTAAACAGAAAAAGCATACGTATATCACTTGGGCCATAATCGCAATCCTGGTTATAGTAATTTCAATTTTAATAAAGTTATAAATGCCATGCTTACACTCCACATAGGCATGCACATTGCTAAAGTCACACAAGCCAATACTGCAACTGATACTTTGTCAAAGACTTTGCAAAGCTTACGCAAGGCAGTAGAAGTCTTTTTAAAAAACCGCCGCACGACATGACGACAATGAAAGTACAATAACAAATAGACCAACAAAATACGATAGGCTAGGAAGTACTGCTGGTAAGAGCGTGTATGTGGCAATAGCGGGTGAAGCGATAGTTTGAAGGTGTGTGATTCTTTGAAACTTTGTACTAAATGGATAGGTGATCGCTTCTAATTCGCTACTTCGCATACACGAAAAACGTTAGTGGCTATTTTCAGAAATGTCAATTATTAACAAACTATATCATATAAATGAATAGACAAGAAATTCTAAAGTTTATTGCTGACAATAATGATAATGAGCATTTAATAGACTTTTACAATAAAACATATGATAAGCTCAAAGAAACTAACAAACATATAGACAAAGTAACTGCTTACTTGATTATTATCGTATTTGTTTTTTTTATTGCTTCTAAATCTAGCATACAGTCTTTTCAAGTTGGACCGATTTCGATTAATGACATGACTATTATTGTTAAACTGCTTCCAATACTTTTCTCATATCTATTGACCGATTTAGTAGTTTTTTCAAGTCATAAGGGTGAACTATTTATCACTGTGAAACTAATTTCTATGTTTCTTTACAAACAGGAGATAGATCATAGACATTTGGACAATCATAAGCACAATTTAATAACTCGACTCGTGCTACCATTTTCATATTCGATGGAATTATAAAAGCTTAATTCAGACAAAATTTCCGGAATTCAGGCATTATTTGGTCTTGTTATAATGTTGCCAGTTTTATTTCTAATATTTCTTCCTCTTTATTTTGAGTTTTATATGCTCAGAGATATATATCAAAACTATATGACGGACACTTTAGGTCAGGTTTCGTTTTATCTTTCGACTTGGATAATGCTCTTAATGTTATTTTACTTAATCAGTACCATGGTTAGAAATTATAAAGATTTGAAAAATGAAATGCTATAAAACAGATGCTAAACCGATAGGCAAAATTGCCTTTGTGTAAGCCAGTCACACGATATTCGCTTTATTTTGTAAAGCTTCTCGTATCTAATTTTGTCTATTGAGCAATGCTTCGCCTGAAAATCCGCATAGTGAGCACATTAATAAGATAACTTTCATTATGCAAAGTCAACTTTCCTATCATAGTGCTTGCAAACTGTGCGGCTTATGTGCGATTGCTCCCCTCTCTTTTTAAAAATTCGTTTAAAAAAGCACTTCGTAAATACATTGCTCGTTAGCGGACGTGATAAATGAAAATTACAAATGAAAAGAAGCTATTACCAGAACTCAATTGAAAACTACATAAAAGAGGATTCAAATTCTATTTTCGGGCAATTATCGAAAAATCATCAGCATACTTTAGATGATTTACAAAAAAATGCTTGGACTAAGCAGATTAAAATTCTGAAAACTTCTATTCAAAACTTATTCGGAAAAATTTATTTTGAATTTTCAATCCCTAGATTGGGAAAAAGAGTTGATAATATTTTAATTCATAAAAATATTATTTTCGTTATCGAATTTAAAATTGGTGACACTCAATACTCAAGCCATGCACAGAATCAAACTATTAATTACTGTTTGGATCTATTAAACTTTCATGAAGGAAGTCATGATAAAATCATAATTCCAGTTTTAGTTGCAACCAAAGCTCCAGCATTTCAGAATGATTATAATAAGGCAAAATCCTTAGAACAATGCGTTCTTTGCAATGAAACTAATTTAAAAAATGTTTTAAATCAAATTTCTAATACATTCAGTGCACACGATTCTATTAATCCAATTGAATGGGAAAACAGTAGATACAAACCTACTCCAACGATTATTGAAGCGGCTCGAGCCTTGTATAAAGGGCACAATTTCCGCGAAATTTCGAGAAATGTTTCTGGTGCGATTAATCTATCAAAAACAGCAAATGTTATCAATAGAATAATAGAACATTCTAAAGCAAATCATAAAAAATCTATTTGCTTTTTAACTGGTGTTCCTGGTGCAGGGAAAACATTAGCTGGTCTAAATATTGCAAATGAAAGATTAAAAGCAAATGAGTATGAACACTCAGTTTTTCTATCTGGAAATGGTCCATTAGTTGATGTTCTACGCGAAGCTTTGACACGAGATTCTGTTGAGTCGGCAAAACAAAGTGGCAAAAAAAATAGCAAATTAGGGGCTGAAAGAAAAGCAAAATCATTTATTCAAAATATTCATCACTTTAGGGATGATAATTTAAAATCGGGTAAAGCTCCAATTGAAAATGTTGTTGTTTTGATGAAGCACAAAGGGCTTGGCACAAGGAGCGAGTCTCTAAATTCATGAAAACTAAAAAAGGAATTGAAGATTTTAATCAATTCGAACCAGAATATTTGATTAGTGTAATGGATAGACACGAGGATTGGTGTACAATTGTATGTTTAATTGGTGGTGGCCAAGAAATCAATACTGGAGAAGCTGGTGTTTCTGAGTGGATAGAATCTTTGAAAAATAAATTCCTCGATTGGGACATTTATTTTTCCGATAAAATATTATGCGAACAAACGACTTATTTAAACGACAATGAGCTTCTAAATTGGTTAGAAAGTAATGGTAACAAAGAAACTGATCTTCATCTTTCCGTATCTATTCGTTCATTCAGAAGTGAAAAGATTGCTTTGTTTGTTCAAAAGCTTTTAGATGACAATCCAATTGAAGCTAATTCGATATATAATTCAATTAAAAATAACTACCTAATTTGCTTAACGCGTGATCTAAAAAAGGCTAAAAATTGGTTGAAAAAGTCTGCAAAAGGATCTGAAAGAATTGGAATAATTGCTAGTTCAGGTGCAAGGAGATTAAAAGCAGAAGGTATAAATGTAAAAAATGAAATTTCACCAGCAGATTGGTTTTTAAATCCGAAAGATGATGTTCGTTCTTCATATTTTCTAGAGGATATTGCAACTGAGTTTGATATACAGGGATTAGAAATTGATTTTGCATGTTTAGCTTGGGATATCAATTTATATTATGACAACGGCTGGAAGTACCAAAATTTTAAAGGAAATAAATGGTATAATGTAAATAAAGAAGCTAGTAAAAAATATTTATTAAATGCTTATAGAGTTCTTCTAACAAGGGCTAGACAAGGAATGGTTATCTATGTTCCAGAAGTTGACGACTCTGATTGGACTAGACCTAAATATCAGTATGATTCCACTTATGGGTATCTTGAAAGTTGCGGTTTAGATATATTATAACTAGCATGATGTGCTAACATCAGCTTGGAAAATGCGGGTTAAGGTAAATATAGAAATTTCGTGCATTTTTAGTTGCAGCAGCTTTTTATATTTCCTTTTTTATTAATTTAGTAAATAATAAAAAGCTGTTGCTCAAGATAGTGCAAAATTGAAAGTTTAGGCTTTCTAATCCGCCACTATCGCCAAGCCGCGGCTCGTTGTGTGCAATGGCCGTAGGACAAATATGACTAAGATACGTGAGACGATGGGCGACACAGTAACGAACGACTGACAACTTTTTATACATATTTGACAACTTAACCACCCGACACCATGCATGACGTTAAATTTTCAATTCCTGAAAGAGAACTTGGCAAAGCTGATATTGAATTTAAAATTAAAAAAGATGGGAAACTTTTTGGGAAACTGACGGTTTCAAAAGGTTCCATTGTCTGGTTTCCCAAAGACAAAACTTACGGACATAAAATTGGTTGGAAAAAGTTTGACGACCTCATGAGAGAACAAAAGCGAGAAGAAAAAAGAAAGTAACCGACAACGGCCATAGCGTACAACAAAAGCCATAACGCATGCCTACACGTTTGACAAAAATTTGAAATTTCGGTGTGTCGGCACGCGTTATAGCCGGACGTTGCAAGCAAGCCTAATTGGAAACATGCTAATTTGCAAAAGCTATGACCACCTTCAAAATTGACATATCACACAATGAACGGCAGGGCTTTAAGGCATTAGGAACGATTGCCTATCTGTTTATTGTGTTTTTCGCCGGAACAGGAGTGTTTATTTTATATAAGACCTATCAGAAAAATGGCGAATGGGCAAATTACCTTACGGCTATATGGCCCTTAATAATGGCACTTATCATTTACTTGCAACTGACGGGAAAAGGTCCTTACAAGAAGTATTTCCAGGTGGACACAGAAAAGGTACAATACCGTGTTATCCCTTTTTCTACAATCGTTATTCCTTGGGCAGAGGTCCACAGTGTTGAATGCGAACATTCCAAGATTAGATTTTTTTAAGCGATCGGACAAACAAGACCTTTCATTTGAATAACGGGACAATTCCTCAAGTTCGGGAACTGAAAGAGGTGCTTAGAGAAATTTGTGTGGAGCGACAAATAGGCTTTTCAACAAAATGAATATGTCAAATGCTATTGCCTTAAGTGAACGGGAGGCGTAAAAGTACTAAAGGCCTGCAGCCAACAGCGGTAACTGTTGCACAACTCCCTTAAAAATGCAATAAAGAAAAAATTTGACTTCATTACAGTCGTTTTAAGCGACCGTATTTTTGTTGTGAGAGAAAAAAATTAAAAAATTGGAGGGCGTATTGCAG
>Ga0207866_1003165_pt1 | contig 10535 bp, 8 predicted proteins | sample HigsolmetaAR203D_FD_184835 | JGI IMG/M metagenome (GOLD analysis project Ga0207866, IMG submission 184835) | Ionic liquid and high solid enriched microbial communities from the Joint BioEnergy Institute, USA - AR20-3-D (SPAdes) (version 2) ...
ATCAACACTCACTTACTACCATCGAAATTATAGAAAAAGCCCGGAAACAAACAGGCATTGTCTTCCCGGCGGACAAATAAAAGCCATAACAGCCTCTGCCGAAAAGGCAAGAGGCTGTTATTTTTCTTATGGGCATGAGCATCTCTTGATTAGGTCCAGTCATTTGATTCATCTCTAATTATAAATAGCGACCAACTATAAAATTGAAGCTCCTACTTTCATTCACAAAAAAATCCCCTTTTTCTTTTATATGCTATTAAATTTCGGAAAAGTTCAAGAATAACAGTTGGTGAATAAGACTCCTCTAAAGAAAAGCTACTAGGCTTATATCTGATGAAGGAAATTTTTATAAAGGACTTTAATCTGAATTTTTAAATGTCGTTTGTTGTTTAAATTTTACAATTTTCTACTAATTATCTATAATGTATTTGTGTAGTATTCTAATGAAATAGTTTTTTCTAAGATAGGATCAACTATTTTCATTAGATAATTTTTTGAATATTTGAAACCATTTATCAAGGGAACTGTACCACAAAAAATTATGGAGTTTTGAAATTTTACATTTTTGTTTTTCAAAAAAGTGAGAATATCGTCAAGTGAAATTATTGATTGTACTGAACTTTTTTGGTATAGTTCCCAATCTTTCTCCTCTTTAATATAAGTTTCTAATTCTAAATCGTCCCAGTGATTCATCACGTCTTGCAATGGCCAAACTGTTTTTGCAAATGGTTTATCACATACCAATTTGGATTTATTAATATCTACTGTCTCCAATGCTCTATCCGTATGGTCACTTCCTACTGTTACATAAACTTCGCCTTCTAAATCTCCAAAAATCAATACTATTTCTACTTCTCCTGTTGTCTTGTTTCCCAAAACGTCTATTATAGTTTCTTGAGTGATACCACTTTTTCTCATTGGATAAAGTGCAGGAATTTCATTTGGCTTAGGTACACCTAAAGCCGTTAACTCCTCAATATGATTTATAATTTGTTCTTTGTTTCTCCCTGAATATCCAATACAATAACATGTATTAATAGTCAGCTTTTTTTCTTTCGAACCAATCTTTACTATAAATTCATTGCGGCTCATATCATCGCTCCTTGTCTAAAAATTCAAATTAATGATTATCTGTTTTTGTTATTAATCTCTCACATAAACGTTGTATTGAATACATTAAAGAAATTTATTCGTCTTCCATTTGATATTTAAGATTTACATGTTTTAAAGCAAATAGTGCTATGACTGCCGCTATAATAATATAGACACTAATAGCATAGCCGCTGTGAAATTTATTAAGAAGATATGTTGAAATTAATGGAGCAAATCCTCCTCCAATTACACTTCTTAACATAAACGATACAGCTGATCCACTGTATCTAAGATGTGCAGGAAAACTGGCAGCAATAACTGGAGCCAAAGGCGCCCACATTAAAGAGTGGATGACAAATGCTATTATTACTGCTAATATAATTAGTCCTGTACTTTTCGTATTAAGTAAATAGAAATATGGTAAAGCCCACAAAATAAGCAGTATATTACCATACCCTAATATTTTTTTGGGATTTATTTTATTGCTAAAATATCCAGTTATAAAGATTGTAAACACAGCAACGATTGCACCTATAAGAGTTGCATTCACAAAAATGGATTTATCCAACTTTAAATATGTTATTCCATAAGTTGTCGTATAAAATGCAAATACTCCAAATGCAATGTCGCTACTAATATTCGAAAAAACCGCTGCCAACATTTGTTTAGGATAATCTTTAAAAATCGAAACAATAGGAAGCTTCGGCAGATCTCCTTCATCAAGAACTTTTTGAAATGAAGGAGTTTCCAATAAATTTAATCTAATTATTAATCCTATAAGAACTAAAACGACGCTTAAAACAAAAGGTACTCTCCAACCCCATGTTTCAAAATGATCACCTGAAATTTTAATAAAAAAAGATGTTACAGCTGTTCCTAATATCAACCCTAATGGCACTCCAATTTGAGGCAAAGTAGCCATAAAACCTCTATTTTTGTTTGTTCCCCATTCCATGGAAATAAGAACGGACCCTGGCCACTCTCCTCCGATAGCAATTCCTTGTATGAATCTCAATATCGTTATTAAAACGGCGGAAAGCAAACCTATTTTTTCATATCCTGGTAATAAACCTATAATCATCGTCACTGCACCCATGGCTATTAAAGTTGTTATTAAAGAAACCTTTCTACCAATTTTATCTCCAAAATGTCCGAACAAAACCGCTCCTATCGGTCTTGCGATATAACCAATTGCATATGTTGAAAAGGTTAAAAGAGTTGCAACATATGGATCTTGTTGAGGAAAAAACAAATTTGGAAATATGAGTGCAGCCATTGTTCCATAAAGAAAAAAATCATACCATTCAATCGTTGACCCAAGTACACTTGAAAAACCAGCAATTTTTTGTTGCTTTATTCTATCAACATAAACTGTATCATCAGCTAATTTATACATTATAACCATCCCCCAATCATATTTTTGAAAAACTAACCCTTTTATTGAAATATCAACTCTTTAATCCTATTTCACCTATTGTTTCCCTTGTGTCTAAGCTTTCAGAGCAAATTTGCAAAAACTTCTTTTATTGTTGGATAAGCTTTAATAATCATATATTAAGTCATGTTATAACACTCGATGTTTCAGTTGTGGGAATGTCTCGCGAATATAATCAATTTGCTCAAGATTAATTTCAGTTTTAACTATTGTTTCAAATTCTCCTGCGGAAGCAACTACTGTCCCCCAAGGATCAACGATTTGGCTATGCCCACCCATCAGAACATTTCTAGTGGTTCCTGCACAATTACTAGAAATCAAGAAGCACTGATTTTCAAGTGCTCGAGTGACATTAAATAATTTCCAATGTTCTAATCTTTGATGTGGCCAAGCAGATGTGACAAGAAAAATTATGGCACCTTGATCAACAAGTGAACGATACAACTCAGGAAAGCGTAAATCATAGCATGTTGAAAGTCCGACTTTTCCAAATTCTGTTTGAATCACAATTGGTTTTTCCCCTCGTGTTAATATTTCCCCTTCTGCTGAACCGTATTGAAATAAATGAATTTTTCTACTTTTCCCAATAAGTTTTCCTTCTCTGTTAAATAAAATGCTTGTGTTATAATATTTATTGTCTTCCTTCTCGACAAAACTTCCCGCATGAATGTATACACCCAGTTTTCTTGCTTTTTCGGAAAAATATTGTACATACGGACCATTGATAGATTCAGCTTCTTTAATATAGTTGTCAAAAGAAAAATAACCCGTTGCCCAAATTTCAGGAAGAATAATAAGGTCAAAAGTTTCAAGATCATCTAACTGCTGCCCAACTCGTTTGATCCTCTCTTCTTTTGTTTCATTATCTCTAATTTCAACTTGAATAGAAGCCACTTTCATGACGATCACCCCTTTTACTTTTTAATTAGATCTGTTATACAAAAATTTCGACATTTTTCAGAGTTAGTATTGTTAAGAATTCTGTTAACGCAAATTAGAGAGGTACCAGAAAGTGATTACAAATAGATCCCTTTGTAATAGTTAGAATTTTCAGTCTATTAAATCAAAAAAAGAGCCTCAATTCCAATTGATCTAGTACTCTCTGCTCGCTATCCTGTTAGAATTTCTCTTGATTTATCTGGTTCATTCAAAAAATACGCTACCTGTTTTTTGACCCAGAAAATGAGTTTCTACATAATCTTTCATTTTGAATTTAACATCGTCACATTTAGAATAAATATTATATTTTTGTTGTTAAACTTATCCGATGCTTAAAAATTGTAATCATAACATCATTCTTCATTTCACTCTGTTTTTTTATGAATCACCCCTATTGTCAATTATCCCTAATAACTTAATGCTTCCTTCGTTTTTCTAATATGTTCCAAAACAAACTTAGACGCTAACGTTGAATCTTTCATCTCTATTGCTTTAATAATTTGTTGATGTTCCATTAATACATCCTTCATCCTACCTTTTCGACTGACAGCCTTTAACCCCATTAGTTGAGTAAGATTATGCAGATTATTCAAAACTTGTTCCATTAATTTATAGTTGGCCAATCTTGTTAAAGAAAGATGAAATTCTTGGTCTAAATGAATGAATTTAATATTATCATCCTTTTTCATTGCTTCTTCTTGCTCTTGAATAATGTCTTTAAGGAATATTAGTTGTTCCGTAGAGATATTATTTTTTATGATTTTTTTAACAGCCTTATCTTCTATCCAACTTCTAAGCAAAAAGATTTCTTCTTGTTCTTCCGGTGTTATCTTTCTTACAGTTAATCCTTTTCTTGGAATAGAAACAAGTAGACCTTCCTTCACTAAATCTTGTATAGCTCCCCTTACAGGTGTTCTTGATGTATTTAAACTTTCTGCCAATTGAACTTCCGTAAAAATTTCTTCATTACTGATACCACCACTTAAAATCGCTTCCATAACTAGTTTATAAACCATATCTTGTGTTGTCTTCTCTTTAATCGGTTTTAATTTCATTCCTTCCATAAACTCATCATCCTATCTAAAAAATAATGTAATAATATAAATTTTCTGTATTATGTATACATTATACATAACACAGAAGCTAATGGTCAATATTTTTATAATTTTCCGAATATTATTCGTGCCAGGATCTGAATAATCAAAGCATACTGTTATTTCGGGAGAGAAGATTTAGTTTATCCAAAAGATCTACATCATGTTTACTAACATGCACCCTAATCCCTCCAATCGAAACATTTGAATTCTTCTACAATTGAAATTCTTGTTTTTACAAAATGAAAGAAATCATCAAGAACGATATAATTACATAAAATTCAAAAAATTTTCTTTGTACTGTTTCGGTGTCAAACGTACGAACTTTTTAAAAGCTTTTATAAAATGTGATTGGTCATAGTATCCATTTTTATAAATGATGTCTAATAGATTCAAGTTTTCTGTGCGTATAAACATATCTAGGGAATTTTGAAATTGAACAATTTGGCAAAATTGCTTTGGTGAAAATCCAATATATGCTTCAAACTGTTTTCTTATATATTGTTCTGAATAACCGATATATCTTGCCAGTTGTTTCATATTTAAAATGCCTTTAGAATCATAAATTTTTTGAATCGCATACGCAACAATTTTTTGATCATTGTTCATATCTAAGGAAATGACCTTCAAAAATTTTTCAAATAATGCAATCCTTTCTAAAAATGATTTCCCTTCTGAAATAGCGTCCGCAATGGATGCATCTGCGGCAAGCACATCCAATAATGGAATCTGCTTGTCTAACAACTCTCTCATAGAATATTCCAATAAAATAATGGTTTGTTCAGGAAAGAATCTTACTCCAAAATACTCACAATCTATTTCAAATTTCGGCTGTTTCCGTCGAAAATACGGACTTGTCCAAAGAAATACCTTTGGCTTTTTTGGGCTGCAACAAAACAGTATATCAAAGCAACCATCGGGAATTAGCGAAAGAAAAGTCGGAGTTTCCTTTTTTGTTTTAAATTGATAATACAACGCAATATCATCACAAAATTGCCCGCCAATCGGTTTTAGTTCTTGGTAACCAATAGTACTTTGCTGAATTTCCGGCTGAAAAGGAAAGTACATTTTTGCTGATACATTAGAAAAATGGATCAAAATTCATCACCCTTTCAAGCGAATTCACTTATATTTGTAACAAATAATAACATAATCAGAAACAAATTGTGACATAATCATTAAAAAATTTCGTTTTTTACAATAAATTCGATGTATTAAAAAATTATAATCAAATTGTATAAGAAAGGAGTTGAAAGAACGTAAATAAATCTTACATTTACCGGTTTGTCTGGAACGTATCGCTTGTAAATATCTTGTAAGCTTGCACTCAAGTGCAGGTTCGTAAGTTCATACTCGCAAAGTATCTATTATTTTTCATAATCTGTGCAGAAGGAGGAAAAAATAAGCATGGAACAGACAAAAGTACAAAAGGTTAATCACCCACTCGAACCCTTAACACCGGAAGAAATTGCTAAAGCAGTATCGATTTTACGAAAAGAAAAAAATTTAAACACTTCCGTCCGTTTTGTACAAGTGGTATTACAAGAACCCCCAAAAGATGTTGTATTGAATTACAATGACGGGGATGCAATCAATCGTGATGCCTTCATCATTATTTTAGATAATGCAACAGAAAAAACGTTTGAAGCAGTTGTTTCCATTTCAAATGAAAAAGTGATGTCCTGGGAATACATTCCTGATGTTCAGCCATGCTTTATGCTAGATGAATTTGAGGAATGTGAAAAAGTAGTCAAGAGAAATCCTGAATATCAAGCTGCATTGTTAAAACGTGGTGTGACAGATCCCAGTTTAGTAATGATTGATCCCTGGTCCGCCGGCTATTTTGGTGTAGAAGAAGATGAAGGAAAAAGAATTGCAAGAGCTTTAGCATGGGTCAAAAAAAATCCAAACGATAATGGCTATGCTTACCCACTTAGCGGACTGGTAGCTGTAGTCGATCTGAACAAGATGGAAGTCATAAGAATAGAGGATTATGGTGTCAAACCCCTCCCCCCGTTAGATGGCAATTATACACCTGAAACCTCGGATTCTATTAAATTACGAGAAGACTTAAAACCACTCGAAATCTCACAGCCAAAAGGGCCTAGTTTCAAAATTGACGGACACCATATTCGATGGCAAAAATGGGATTTCCGCTTCAGTTTTACTCCAAGAGAAGGACTTGTCCTTCACACTGTAGGATATGAAGATAAAGGAAAAATTCGCCCAATCCTTTATCGTGCTGCTTTATCGGAAATGGTAGTCCCATATGGAGAAGCAAGTGACATGCATAACCGTCAAAATGCTTTTGACGCTGGAGAATATGGAATTGGACAATTAGCAAACTCTCTAATGTTAGGTTGCGACTGTCTAGGAGAAATCCGTTATTTTGACGCTGTCCTCACCGATAGCAAAGGAAATATCAAAATTATTCCGAATGCCATTTGCCTTCATGAAGAAGATTACGGAGTCGCTTGGAAACATACAGATTGGAGAAATAACGATGTAGAAGTTCGTCGTTCAAGACGACTTGTTATTTCATTTTTTGCCACAGTTGCAAACTATGATTACGGTTTCTTTTGGTCATTCTATCAAGATGGAACACTTGAAATGGAAGTGAAGTTAACCGGTATGTTAAATACAGGGGCATTAGATAAGGACGAGATTCCGAAATACGGAACGATCGTTGCACCTCAGTTGAACGCTCCTTACCATCAACATTTCTTTAACTTTAGACTCGACACACAAATTGATGGCATTAATAACTCAGTTGTAGAAGTCAATACAGTACCTGAAAAAAGAAGCCCAGAAAATAAATATCACAATGCTTTCTATACCGAAACGAAAACATTTCAAACTGAACAAGAAGCCAAGCGAAATATTGATCTCACATCTGCACGAACATGGAAAATAATCAACCCCAATTCCTTAAATGCCATCGGACAACCGGTAGGATATAAACTGATGACCGGGGAAAACTGTCTTCCTTTCGCTTACGACGACTCTAGCTTAATTCAAAGAGCCGGTTTTATTAAACATCATTTACACGTGACGAAATTCAATCCAGATGAAATGTATGCCAGCGGTAAATATCCTAACCAAAACAAGGGTAGAGATGGACTTACGAAATATATCGAAGCAAATCGGAATATTGAAAACGAAGATATCGTAGTGTGGTATACAATGGGCCATCACCATATCCCTCGTACAGAGGATTGGCCTATCATGCCAACTGCTTATATAAGTTTTCAATTAAAGCCAGTAGGATTCTTTGACCGTAATCCAGCTCTTGACTTGCCACGTCCGATACCAAAACATGACTCTACTTGTCATTTTCATACAGATTCTTCTTGTAGTCACCATTAAGATCGTAAAAAGAGTTGGAATTCCTTTTTCTAACAGTAATTGGAGGTGGAATATGTTAATTGCCAGTAGTTTACTTATAATTATGTTCTATACCATTTATTATCGCATAAAAGTTTATCCCCATAGTAAATTGATAAGCGCAATGGTTGGAAAAAGTATCTCTATGGCTTTAGAGATGGCCAGCAGTTTTTCTATTGGCTTATTCTTAGGCATTTTATTACAAGGACAGCTGGCTTTTTCTACCATTGGATCCATTCTATTAAGCTTTCTTATTTGCATCACCATTAGTTATCCATTTGGTTTACTAGCTTGTTTTGAAGGACTTTTTTCTTCCAGCCTCATGGGTAGTACAATGGGAGCGATGCTAGGAGAAATGATTCCGGTTAATCATACAACTTTAATGATTGTCACAATGGATATCATATATTTGCTAATGATTTCTTTTATCGTGATGATGATTCATAGAGAAATCAGAAAAAAAGAAATTTTTCAAACAATCGAATTTCAACTCAATCCCTTTTTCACAACTATATTGATACCTTGCCTAATCATAGGGATCGCAACCATTTTCGATATTCACCACAAAGAAAATAAAAGTACGATGAATTTGCAAGAACATCATACCCATATGAAAATGGACCATTAATCGAATTCAGCCTGATGGAATTGCACCCTTTATTTATTAAATACCACTGATTTTTCGAAGGGGGATTATATGTTTTCCTTACTAAAAAAAAGAAGTTCATTAACCATCTTGATACTAGGATGCTTCATGACTTTTCCATTGAATGTGTTTGCTGCCGAAAAAGTCCCGAAAATAGACACTGGAGATACAACATGGATTATTCTTGCAACAGCTCTCGTGTTTTTTATGCACGTACCTGGTCTCGCTCTTTTTTATGGAGGGTTAGTTAGTGAAAGAAATGTTGTATCAACCATGATGCACAGCTTTGTCAGTCTATTAATCGTCACAGTTGTATGGGTTCTATGGGGCTATAGTTTAAGTTACGGTACAGACATCAACGGACTAATCGGAGGACTGAATCACCTTGGCTTTAGTGGTGTTGATGGCTCCGCTGCATTAGGTTCCTTGACCATACCGCATTATATATTTGCGCTTTTACAAATAGCATATGCAGCCATCACGGTCGCCATCATTTCAGGAGCAATTGCTGGACGAATTTCTTTTTCGGCATGGGTAATCTTTTGTGTCTTATGGCCGACATTCGTTTATGCTCCAATGGCCCACTGGGTATGGGGCGGCGGTTGGTTATTTCAAATGGGAGAACTTGATTTTGCTGGAGGAACAGTTGTCCACATTTTATCCGGTGTGAGTGCTTTAGTGGCCGCCTTAATCATTGGACCTAGACAAGGATATCTCCATGAAAATCGCCCTCACAATATTGTATTTTTCCTCATTGGAGCTGCTTGCCTATGGATCGGTTGGTTTGGATTTAACGCGGGTAGTGCTCTTGCTTCTGGAGCAACGACCTCGCTTGCTTTTGCAACAACCCATGTAAGCGGAGCTGCTGCTGGGGTATGCTGGCTCATCATCGAATGGATTCTGCGTAAACGCCCAACCCTGATTGGAACCGCTACTGGAGGTATTGCTGGATTAGTGGCTATTACACCAGCTGCTGGGTATGTAACCATTCCTTCCGCTTTAATCATTGGGATTATTGCCGCACCTGTTTGCTATTTCAGCATAAATTTTCTAAAAGCCCAATTAAAATACGATGATACGCTGGACGCTTTCGGAGTACATGGTATGGCTGGCATTTGGGGGGCAATCGCGACTGGTATATTTTCAACGAAAGAAGTAAACCCGGCTGGAAATAATGGGTTACTGTACGGAAATCCTACGCAACTTCTCCATCAAGCGACAGGTGTAACAACTGCTGTCATTATGGCTACAGTTGGAACTTTTATCATTCTGAAAGTCATTAGCCTATTTACAGAATTACGTGTTGGTGAAAAAGAAGAATTAATGGGTCTAGATTTAAGTTTTCATCAAGAACCAGCTTATAATATGACACCCCTGCAAATATCTGTAACAGCAAAAAATGAAACAGAAGGGTCCGATCAAACCGCTTCTCAAACACCTCTAATTTAATAAACCGTTTCGTTGATCATTATTTATTGATTTTAAGATTCCTTCTGATATTGACTTAGGAAAGCGATAAAAATTCAATGATCCTTTTTATCAGAACTGTTCAAACTCTGATTGTCTGGAAAGCAGCGACAATCAGAGTTTTGTTTGTAGGTCGAGACCGCCTTTGCATTCAGTACCTTTTTCTACGTAAAATGATTTCTTCCTAAGCGAATAATAATCTTTTTAAGACATGCTCTAAGTCGGTAGCAGCTATCAAAGTCACGTATGTCCCCTTCTTTCTCGCCTGTTGCAGTCCGTCCAAAATATTGATCTTCCTAACGATTTCAAAATGTGCCAAGCTCTCCTTATATACTTACACTGTTTTCCTGTAGTGTTTGTTTCTGTACATGTTTTGATCCGCTTTTTCAATTAAATCGTGCAATCGTTTTCCATCTTCTCCGTAAACGGCATATCCAACAGAAACGGAAATCTTTTTTTCAAAACTTTTGGCCAGTTC
>Ga0207866_1003166_pt1 | contig 10535 bp, 7 predicted proteins | sample HigsolmetaAR203D_FD_184835 | JGI IMG/M metagenome (GOLD analysis project Ga0207866, IMG submission 184835) | Ionic liquid and high solid enriched microbial communities from the Joint BioEnergy Institute, USA - AR20-3-D (SPAdes) (version 2) ...
AAATGGCTGTTAACCTTGCATATCTTATTTTCAGCTATCATGTTCGGCGTTACAATCACCTTCTTGATTTTAAGCATTGCTGCAGCGACCATGACGGATGAGGGTGTATTGAAGGCTTCATATACGAGTATACATCTGTTAGCTAAAACATCCGTTAGAGCCTCCACGATCGGCACCGTCGTGACCGGTATTTTGCTTTCGTTGCTTACTCATTGGGGTTTTTTCCGATATTATTGGATCATTGCCAAAGAAGTGTTAACGATTTTTTCAATCGGTCTTGGGATGGTGGGAATTTACTTATGGTCGTTAAAGGCTTTCACGATTACAACAGCTCAAGGAATGCAGTCGGTGCAAAATCCGGATTTTTTGGTGGATCGAACATCTCTTTTCATCGGAATTATACTGCAGATTGTTTCGCTTATTGCGATGTTTATCCTTTCAGTATTTAAGCCTTGGGGAAAAAGAGAAAGAAAAATGAAGCAATAAGGATATGAATCACAGAAAGAGCGGGTGGATTTTGCAAGCGAAAAAAGTTGTCGTACAGCTCTAAAAAAGTTTTATAGAATAATTTTGGATGATACGTAGATAGCATAACTCTAGTAGAATACCCGTTCTTCTTGCTCATTAAACGTTATTACTTTGCCAGATGAAAGAGATAAGATGGGAAGAAGCATGAAATTCGAACATTTGGATCGGCATGGCGCCTTCATGATTGTTTTAAAGGCTTGAGGTTCTGTTAAAGCTCAATATTTTTTAGCTAACGAACAGCAGGGTAGAAATACTCTGCTGTTTTTTTAATTTGTCTAATATAGGAAATGGCTAATGTGGCAGCACAAAGTATGAGAGTGATTGGAAATGCTTTATTTTTATAAATGACATCAATAAAAAAGAACCTTGACAGAGAATGGAGCTCCCAAGGTTCTACATTGGAAATAATATTTTTGTTAAAGAGCCGCATCTTTAGTTTTCCGAATTTTTTCTTAAACGCTCTATCGGTTTTTGGAAAATCCATATTTTTTGAGCTTGCGATAAAGGGTGGATCGAGCAATGTTTAGTCGTTTGGCAACGGCGGACAGATTCCAGTCCGTTTCGTCCAGAAGTTTGAGAAGCATTTTTTTCTCTTCCTGTTCAAATAATGAAAGTCCTTCATTTTGATCTCGCCTCACGTGCTTTTCCAATAAATAAGATGGCAAATTTTCTAGATGTATGATGGAAGAATCACTAAAAATGACGGCATGTTCTAGTGCGTTTTGGAGTTCTCTTATATTTCCCGGCCACTGATAGTTTTGCAGAAAATCCAATGTATCTTGTGCAAGAGATAACGGAGGCTTTTCGTATTTTTCCGCAAAGCATTTTAAAAAATAATCGGCAAGCAGTGAAATATCTTCATTTCTTTCTCGGAGCGGAGGCAAATTCACTGTTACGACGTTTAATCGAAAGAAAAGATCGTCGCGAAATTGACCGTTTTGAATGAGTGCATGAAGATCTTTATTCGTCGCTGCGATGATACGAACATCGACCGGAATAGACTTTGACGATCCAAGTCTAGTGACTTCTTTTTCTTGAAGCACTCTTAATAAATGAACTTGTAATTCCAAAGGCATTTCGCCAATTTCATCTAAAAACAAAGTTCCGCCATTCGCTTCCTCGAATTTTCCTTTTTTGCCTTCTTTTCGAGCACCTGTAAAGGCTCCTTTTTCGTAGCCGAACAGCTCACTTCCGATTAATTCCTTTTGAATGGCACCGCAGTTAATGGCGATAAAAGGCCGATCCTTTCGTTGGCTTGCTTCATGTATGGAACGAGCAATAATTTCTTTGCCTGTTCCGCTTTCTCCCATCAATAGGATCGGAACATTGGTTGGTGCTGCTTTCCGGCATTTACGAAGCGACTGGATAAACATATGTGACTTTCCGATGATGTTGCTCCAAGGAGATGGTTCATTCGAAGCAGACGGTGTAGATAGTGCCTTTTTATGTTTTTTCAAAACGATGATATAGCCAGCTATCACTTTTTTAAAGAAAATCGGTTCAAGATGAACGGCTTCGAAATCTTGAATAAAGATTAGATGGTCATGATCTGTTTGGTTCAAAGGATTCTCTAGTTTCGTAAGTTCACGAACTAAATGGCGGAATGGAGGTTCTTCTTTTACACTCATCAGCGGTGAAAGTTTAAGTGAATCAGCAAATGTTCCATCACTTTTGAAGACCTTCCAATCATGAGTCAGAACAAGAACGTGGTGATCTTTCCACTTTTTTGTAGTTTGAAAAAAATGCTCCGATAGCAAGTTGTTCACTTGCATATAAACATATTCAAGCTGCTTTTCGATGATTTGGGCAATCGATACGGCAAAGCCGAGTGTGTGCGGCTGGGCATTATACCATGGGCCTGTGATATCGATCGCACCGATTACTTTCTTTGTAAGGGGGTGAAAAATGGGCGCTGATGAGCATGTCCATGGATGACATCCTTGACAAAAATGTTCTGCTGACAAAATTTGAATGGGACTCTTCGTTATAATACTGGTTCCAATGGCGTTTGTTCCGGCGGCGTGTTCACTCCAATCCATTCCGGGGAAAAAATTCATTTTTTCGGCAAGCCTTTTAATATGAGATTCGCCCTTTAAATAAATCATTCGACCTTTTTCATCGTTCAATGTGATGAGATAACCGGTTCCATCCATTTTTTGAAATAAATCGTCAATAATGGGTTTTGCGACATGGTAGAGTTCGGATTCTTCTAACAAGTTGTTGAGTTGATAATTTGATAATGCGGGCTTTGTTTGCAATTGTCTTGGATTTACCCCTTTGTTTTGACAGCGCTTCCATGAATCAAGAACATCTTTCCGGACTTTATTCACGACCACCTCATCTTTCGAGTTCGTTACAAACCATTCCCATAACGTTTCCAATTCTTTTGTTTTGTCGGGCAAGTTTTGTATAGAGAAGACCGCTATCATGACCTCACCCCTTAAATTTTCACTTTTCATAATATTCTAACATTTTATTTTTAAAAATGAAATCATTATGTTCTTATGTTGTTGTTTCTGTAAAAAATTGTCCCGCTTTTAAGAGTGTAGCACGACAGGTGTAGCGAATCGCTACAATTTGTATGAAGAAAAGCATGAAAAAGGAACGAAAAAATCCATGTTTTGAATGTCATGGTCAATTGGCACGGCAATTGCAATATAAGTAAGCGAATGCAAAATTGCTTCGAAGATCGGAAGGGGGAAGAAAATCGAAACAGATTCAGAAAATAGCATGACAACTGCCGAAGACGTCGATGACAACAAAATACCGTTTCGAAGAGGAGAAGAAAGGGGAGGAAGGAATGAAAACAGTGATCACTAAAAATGCGCAAATTCTCGCAATCGATGCGGGAGGAACCATGACAGACACGTTCATTATTGATGATACCGGCGATTTTGTTGTTGGAAAGGCGCAATCCACTCCGGAAGACGAGTCTGTCGGGCTTCTTAACTCGGCAAAAGATGCTCTTGCTTATTGGAATACAACCGTTGATGAGGAATTTCCAAAATTGCTTGCCGGAGTCTATTCGGGAACAGCCATGTTAAACAGACTTGTGTCAAGAAAAGGACGGAAAGTCGGCTTAATCGTCAACAAAGGAATGGAAGACTTCCATAGAATGGGAAGAGCGATTCAAGCTTATCTCGGGTATTCATATTCTGATCGACTTCATTTAAATACGCATCGCTATGATCCGCCTTTAGTTCCGCGTGAATTAACGAGGGGGGTAACGGAACGGATTGATTTATTCGGCAATGTTGTCATACCTTTGTACGAACATGAAGTGGCGCCAGCTGTAGAGGAACTGTTAGAACGAGATGTGGAAGCGATTGTCATCAGCTTGTTGCATTCTTATAAATATCCTGCTCATGAGAGGAAAGTGCGGGACATTGCAAAAGAGACGATGAAAAAGCTCGGAAAAGAAGTCCCGGTCTTCGCCTCGGTTGATTATTATCCTGTCAGAAAAGAGTCTCACCGCACTAACACGACTATAATTGAAGCTTATGCTGCCGATCCTTCACGTGAAACGCTGGAAAAGATTGATACTCGGTTAAAAGAGCACGGTGCCAATTTTGATTTACGCGTGATGGCAAGCCATGGCGGCACAATAAGCACACGTGCAAATGAGCTGGCTAGAACACTAGTGTCTGGTCCGATTGGCGGGGTTATCGGAGCAAAATACCTCGGCGAGCATCTAGGGATTAAAAATATCGCTTGTTCGGATATCGGCGGAACGAGTTTTGATATGGCTCTGATTACCCAGGGAGATCTTAGCATTAACACTAGCCCTGATATGGCTCGTCTCGTTCTTTCGCTTCCGCTTGTGGCGATGGATACGGTTGGAGCGGGTGCCGGAAGTTTTGTAAGAATTGATCCAAACTTTAAGTCCCTCACACTGGGACCGGATAGTGCGGGTTCTAGAGTGGGAGTGTGTTATCCGGAAGGCGGCATCGACACGGTAACGGTATCGGATTGCCACGTCGTCCTAGGGTTGATTAATCCGGATAATTTCCTTGGCGGAGAAGTGAAATTGTATCCGGAACGCGCTTATGAAGCAGTGAAAAAGCAAATTGCTGAACCTCTTGGATTGTCTGTAGAAGATGCCGCATACGGAGTCATTGATCTCTTAGAATCGCAGCTGCGCAATTATCTGGAATCCATGATTCTTGGAAAAGGGTATTCCCCTTCGCAATATGTATGCTTCTCATACGGAGGCGGAGGACCGTTGCATACGGCTGGGTATACAAAAGGACTTGGTTTTGAAGATGTTCTTGTTCCGGCTTGGGCGGCAGGATTCTCGGCTTTTGGCTGCGGGGCGGCAGATTTTGAGTACCGTTATGATAAAACGCTTGATATTAATGTGGATGATGGTGCATCGGATGAAGTGAAGTTCAAAGCGGGCAAAGAGCTGCAAAGGGCTTGGGATGAGCTTATGGAAAAAGTAGCAGCTGAATTTGAGAAAAACAAATTTGAGAGAAAAGATGTGGATTTCCGGTTATATTTCCGTATGCAATATCAAGGGCAGCTAAACGATTTGGAAATTGAAGCGCCCATTGCATCCTTTAAAGAGGTGGAGGATTGGGAAGCGCTAGTTACTGCCTTTGAAGATACTTATACGCGTGTATATGCAAAAGCAGCACGTTCCCCGGAACTTGGCTACAGCATCACCGGTGCCATCGTTCGTGGAATTGTAGAAGTGGCAAAACCGAGAATTCCTGAAGAACCGCTAGACAGCGAGACACCGCCGAAAGATGCATTTCTCGGTACACGCAATGTTTATTGGAAGGGCGAATGGATGGTCGCTGATATTTGGGAAATGGAAAAACTTAAGCCAGGAAACAAAATTCAATCATTTTCGATTATTGAGTCTCCAGCGACAACATTTGTCATTCCGCCTGGATTTGAGACGTACCTGGATGCACACCGCATTTTTCATTTGAAAGAACTCTAATCTAAAAGGAGGCATTGTCATATGGATCCGATTTCTGTAAAAGCGAAAAAACAGCGAAAAACCATTGGATGGGACGGTAAAACGCTTAAAGAAATGCGGCAAGAAATAGATGAGATTAGTCGGACAACAGGTCATTATGCAGGTCTGAAAACATTGCCGCTTAAGGAATCTGACCCCATTCGCTATGAGAAAATTTTTGCCAAACTGCGCGGGGGCGTTGTACATGCAAGGGAAACAGCGAAAAGAGTAGCCGCTTCTCCTATTGTGGAGCAAGAAGGGGAATTATGCTTTACCTTATATACTCCGGAAGCCGATTCGGTCGTGACATCCACCGGAATTATCATTCACGTAGGGACGATGGGGGCAGCGATCAAATATATGATCAAAAATGATTATGAGGAGAACCCCGGCATTGAAGATGGAGATATTTTCTGTAATAACGATTGTCAAATTGGAAATGTTCACCCATGTGACGTCCATACGATTGTTCCGATTTTCCATGAAGGAGAGCTTATTGGTTGGGTTGGCGGTGTAACACATGTTATTGATGTTGGAGCCACTGCACCAGGAAGTATGACGGTGGGACCTGTGACGCGCTATGACGATGGCTATCAGGTTGCATGTCGCAAAATTGGAAAAAACGACACTTTGTTGAAAGACTGGTTAATTGAGAGCCAGCGTTCTGTTCGTACGACGAAGTACTGGCTGCTGGACGAACGTACGCGCATTGCTGGCTGTCATATGATTCGAGACCTTGTTCTAGATATTGTAAAAGAGGAAGGAGTTGAAACATATAAACAATTTATTCGTGAAGTCATCGAAGACGGACGACGTGGATTTGTGAACCAAGTCAAAACATTGTTAATACCTGGAAAATATCGTCAAGTATCGTTTGTCGATGTTCCATATGAAAATCTTGATGTTCCGCCATATGCTCGAGTAAATACGATCATGCATGCACCGACTGAACTGACCGTCCATAAAAACGGCAAATTTGAGATTAACTTTGAAGGGGTAAACCGATGGGGATGGCACAGTTATAATGCCACACCTGTTTCGATTACAAGCGGTATCTGGGTCATGATGTCGCAAACTTTGATTCCTAAAGACAGGGTTAACGACGGTGCCTATTATGCTAGTCAGTTTGATTTGCCATATGGATCATGGCTGAATCCAGACGATATCCGAACAGCACATAGCTATGCATGGCACTTCCTTGTTTCAGCATGGAGCCCACTATGGCGTGCACTCAGCCGAAACTACTTTGCCCGCGGTTATTTGGAAGAAGTGAATGCCGGGAATGCCAACACTTCGAACTGGCTGCAAGGTGGTGGATATAACCAGTTTAATGAAAACCATGCTGTCAACAGCTTTGAATCTGCTGCCGAAGGTGTCGGGGCCGGTGCGGTAAAAGACGGCATTAGCCACGCAGCAGCCATCTGGAATCCAGAAGGCGATATGGGAGACATGGAAATTTGGGAACTGGCGGAACCGCTTCTTTACTTAGGACGAAGCATTAAACCAAACACGGGCGGTTACGGAAAATATCGCGGCGGGAACGGATATGAAACATTAAGGTTGGTGTACGGTGCGAAAGACTGGACCATGTTCTTCATGGGGAACGGCTATATGTCGAGCGATTGCGGATTGATGGGAGGCTATCCGGCAGCATCCGGCTATCGCTTTGAAGCTCATGGTACAAATATAAAGGAATTGATTGATAAAAAGCTTCCTATTCCGACAGGTGGAGATCCGGATCCGGACAATCCGGAATACGATAAGCTGATCGAAGCGAAGGAAATTATTCGAGATAAACAATCGATTACAACGGAAACGATCTTTGACAATTATGATCTCTATTTAAACTACCTTCGTGGAGGCCCTGGATTTGGTGATCCGCTTGAACGCAAACCAAAAATGATTGAAGATGATTTGAACGACGGGTACGTTTTACCGCGTTATGCGGAAAAAGTGTACGGTGCTGTATTCACCAAAGATAAACAAGGTCGATATATTGTCGACGAAAAAAAGACGGAAAAACGCCGCAAGGAAATACGCAAAGAACGACTCAAACGGGGGTTAAAGACGAAAGAGTGGATGAAGAAAGAAAGAGAGAAAATCTTGAAAAAAGATGCTGCTGTTCAAGTTCGTCATATGTATGCCGGCAGCTTCGCACTGAGTCAATCGTTCAGGGGGGAATTTAAAGAATTTTGGAACTTGCCGAAAGATTGGAATCTGACTGAAGAGGAGCTAGGGGTTCCGGTTTTCGGTGCAAAAATTAAACACTAAAAAACTGATTCGAGAGAGGTGAAAACATGACAACGTACGATCGTAAAACCATTGAAGAGTTAATAGACGGAACGATTGATTTTCACAAATTAAAGCAAATGCTTTCGAATTTTAAGGATGCGGATCGTTTCGAAAAATATATAAGCATACTGCAAGAGCGTGTTCCGTGGGATGATCCCATTTTACTTCCTGCCGGGCTGCATTTATATATTGTGCAAAAGAAAAACGGTGATCGAATCGTAAAATGTGATTGCGGATATGAATTTTGTGAGGCGAGCGATAACTGGAAGCTGCATGCTCTGATCCATGTCCGCGATACAGAGGAAAAGTTGACGGAGCTTTATCCGAAAATGCTTGCGCCAGATCCGGAGTGGCAGGTTATTCGTGAGTATTACTGCCCTCAATGCGCGACCCAGTTAGAGGTAGAAGCCGTGACTCCATGGTATCCCATCTTAAAAGACTTTGAACCTGATATTGACGCGTTTTACAATGAATGGTTAAAACGCCCGCTTCCGCAGGTGAAATAAGGAGAGAGTGGACGGTGGTTGAGGCCACTGTCCACTTTGTTCTAGTCGATGAAAGACATAAACGGATGAAGAGTGACAACGTCCACGTCATCCAATTGCTGCTAGCTGACCAAAAAAGTTTGTGCTTAAAAAGAGAGGGGTTTGTCGTTCAAATGAGATGTTGTCATTTTTTCATTAAATGAACCGTAAGATAGAAACAACTGCCAGACCATTTTTTAGTATTCGCGTATTGGCGGGAGTCAAGATGACGCCATCGTTTCTATAAGAGAAGAATCGCAGAAGGAGGAGTCCGGAAAGAACATGAAAACGATATTTAATAGTTTTGAAGAGGCGATTCAAGATATTCAAGACGGCATGACTATCATGGTGGGCGGTTTCGGTCTCGTAGGGATTCCTGAAAATTTGATTAAAGCGCTCGCCGAATCGGGTGTAAAAGATTTAACAGTGATTTCTAATAACTGTGGTGTAGATGATTGGGGATTGGGGCTGCTTTTAAGAAATAAACAGATCAAAAAAATCATCGGTTCTTATGTTGGGGAAAATAAAGAATTTGAAAGACAAGTTTTATCGGGAGAAGTGGAAGTGGAACTGATTCCGCAGGGAACTTTGGCGGAAAGAATTAGGGCAGGAGGAGCCGGAATTCCTGCATTCTATACTCCTGCTGGTGTAGGCACCCCCATTGCGGAAGGACGTGAAGTCAGAACCTTCCAAAACAAGAAATATTTATTGGAATACGGGATGACGGCCGATTTTAGCTTGATTAGAGCAGCAAAAGGAGACAAAATGGGAAATCTTATTTACAACAAGACGGCTAGAAACTTCAATCCTATGATGGCAGCAGCCGGAAAAGTGACGATTGCGGAAGTAGAAGAATTATACGAAATCGGTGAACTCGATCCGGATCAAATTCATACGCCGGGAATTTATGTTCAACATCTTGTAGTCGGCCAACAAGAAAAACGAATAGAACGATTAACCGTCAGCCGTTAAGAAGTGATGGATTTACCTAAAGAGGAGGGATGCAAAACATGGTGGTGAAAGAAGATAAAACGAAAATACGTGAAAGAATTGCTCGCAGGGCGGAAAAGGAAATCCGGGACGGGTATTACGTTAATTTGGGGATAGGGATGCCGACGTTGGTCGCGAACTATGTTTCCGAACATAAACAGATCGTATTGCAGTCGGAGAACGGTTTATTAGGAATAGGCCCCTATCCTAAGAAAGAGGAAGTAGATCCCGATCTCATTAATGCGGGAAAAGAAACCGTGACGGCAATAAAGGGCGCATCTTATTTTAGCAGTGCAGAATCTTTTGCCATGATTCGAGGCGGGCATCTTGATTTAGCGATTCTCGGGGGCATGGAAGTTTCTGAAACAGGAGATTTGGCTAACTGGATGATACCCGGAAAAATGATTAAAGGGATGGGGGGAGCCATGGATTTGGTCCATGGTGCTAAGCGGATTGTCGTAATTATGGAACATACGAATAAATATGGTGAACCGAAAATTCTTAAAAAATGCTCCTTGCCATTAACAGGACAAGGCGTGGTCAACCGGATTATTACGGACCGAGCCGTAATCGATGTCACAAAAGAAGGATTAAAGCTAGTGGAAGTCGCAAAAGGATATACTGTGGAGGAAATCATTGAATCTACTGAACCAAATTTAATCGTTCCTGACGATATTTTGCTAAACGCTTTTTAATTGATTGAGGGAATAAAAGGATTCAAAATCGTAAAAAATCGAAGAAATGCACAACCGGAACCATTTTCATAAGCCTGCCCTCCTTTTTACAGGAAAATGGCAGACGAGGACGATTTAATGTCTTCTTCCCTTTTTGGTGTGCAAGTTGACTCTAAACACTGGAAATCCTTTTCCATTCTTTTTTCAAGAGACTTCTACGATTGCGGAAGTCTTTTTTTATGCGCTTGATATGGGTACAGTAACAGTCTATGGAATTGGAAGGAAAATTTATGATCTCGAGAACCGAAAGTTTTATAAACGGCTAGGTAAATTGAATGGGACTGCATAATAAGGTGTTACTGCCGGAGACGTATTTTGGTTTTATAATGATAGAAGTATACGTTTGATTGGAGGGGATGAATGGATGATGATCCAAAATGAGAAAGAGATCATTCAACTGATAAAAGAAGATGAGTGGATGATGGATATATTAAGGGCAGTAAAATCATTGCATTTACCTGATTGGTGGGTCTGTGCCGGATTTGTTCGTTCGAAAATATG
>Ga0207866_1003167_pt1 | contig 10529 bp, 9 predicted proteins | sample HigsolmetaAR203D_FD_184835 | JGI IMG/M metagenome (GOLD analysis project Ga0207866, IMG submission 184835) | Ionic liquid and high solid enriched microbial communities from the Joint BioEnergy Institute, USA - AR20-3-D (SPAdes) (version 2) ...
GACGATTTCGACGTTGAAGAGGAATCTGGATACTCGATAGTTGAGCCGATACAAAAAGCAAAATCGATGCATATTGTTTTTGAAGTTTGACACGATCTGTAGTAAAATGAAAGTGCTCTTGCATGGGATTCTCCTTTCGAATGGTAGGTCGCACTTTCATTCTACAGGAGATTCGCCAGGCAAGAGCTATTTTTTATGCTTGTTTGATTTTATCTAGCACCACGGGTTATATAAATAATAGTGGAGCCTCAGTTCAATCCTCCTTCTCTTTAACCCCTGAATATATATAATGGTTCTTATCGAAAATAAATACTTCTTTTTCCTTAGTGAAACCTATCTTCTCCGCCACACGAATGGATGGAACATTTCCTGGATCAATAATACTGATCAGCTTACTTAAACCCAATTTGTAAAACGCATATTCCTTGCACGCTTTGGCCGCTTCTGTTGCGAATCCCTTTGACCAATACGTTTTATTGATGTGATACCCAATCTCCACTTCAATACTGTCATTTATTTTTTGTTTCACAAGACCACAATCACCGATCAATTCATTCGTTTCCTTCAAACAAACCGCCCATAATCCATAGCCATCATTCCGATATCGATCTTGATTTCGTTTAATCCAGTCTTGAGTTTGCTCAATACTAAAAGGAGCTGGATAAAACCTCATGGTCTCTGGATCAGAAAAAATATGATGTAGAGGAGTAATATCTTCATCCTCATACTGCCTTAATATCAACCTTTGTGTTTCAAGCACAATCATTTCCCCATCCCCTTTTGTTTAACCGTTTTAGCTAAAAATGAATTACTTGCTCCTTCAACCTTTCTGCTCGTTTATCCACCCATGTCGCATTTCAAGTCATCACAGATTGAGGCAAACATTCTGTTCTTCTACCGTCAACGAGTGATGGTCGTTCGCCTGGTCATGGAAGGTGATTTAGGAAAAGAGGCGGCCTCCATGGTCAACGTGTGTCGACAAACTGTTTCCCATTCTGTCTCGTTGTTCAACGAAGGTGGGCTGGACCTCTCATCGGGATTTCGTCCCCGGACGCGAGCTGTTTCTCACTAAAGAACAGCCGGAGAGAGCCAGCGGCTCGTGCCCACCACAACTCCCGCCGAACGGGAGTGGGGTGTGGCTTCGGCGTGGAACACCAAACTCCTGCAGTCCTATGGCGAAAAGCACTTCGGCGTTTCCATTTCCCTTGAAGCGCTGCGAAAACTCCGGCACCGTCGAGGTCTGTCATGGACTCGCCCGACGTACACGCTGGGGACATTTTCGAATTAAATAGCATATTTATTCTTCAAAATAAGTGCGAACTACCGTATGTGTTTCATAAGAATAATGGATCTATCAATTAATTTTTTAAAGCGGCCTCTTTTGTCATTTAGTAGAGTTAGACCGCTTTTTTCAGCTATTTCCTCCACTATGTTATCAACAGTTTTGTAGTCAGTTATTATTTTTTCCTCGGTAATCTCGTGATTAAATGCATAAATGCATCGATCAATTTGTGATTTTGCCCATGAATTGCCCCATTCCAATCGTTTGTTAAGGCGTTTTTCTATAGTTTCCTTCTCCGCATAAAGAATGTAATGTTTTATCCCAATACCATCTTCGAGAAGTCGTCCAATGATTTCATCATAATATTGACGATTAATTAATGTCATGGGTGATATAATAATACCATCATATGTATCAGATAGATATTTTAACATTTGATAATTGAATAACCTCCACTGTTCATGATTTTGAAAATCTGACTCATGCAGTTCTTTCGGTATATTTTTTCTTATAAAATAACCAATATTTTCTGGGTCGTACACAAAAGATTTGGGCAACCTTTTATTTAATTCATAAGCACATGTTGTCTTTCCCGAACCAAAAGCCCCATTTATCCAAATAATCATTTATTACACCTCTTTTTTCCAAATCAAAGAATATCTCCAGAACAAATGTCTTCGGATAATGGCATTTGGCAAAATAGAATTCACTATTTTGCGAATATCTTTTAAAGGCATATAAACGTCGTGTTTTATATGATCTTTCATTGCTCGATTTTCCTTTTGTCTCAGAGCTTTGTTTTTAATAAAATTCATAATTCGCTTTTTCTACGCGATCACGACATGTGGAGAATACATAATTAACTAACGTCTATTATCATCTAACACCATGAGCCCGTATAATTTAATTGAATATTTAAAAGTCATTATTAATCTATACCCACAATTTGACTACGACGTTCAAGCATAACAACATCACGCCATACTCCATGTAACTTTCCTATACGTTGTCTTATACCAACTACACGAAATCCAACACTTTGATGTAAACGTAAACTCGGTATGTTTTCAGGGAAGATCCCTGCTGTTAATGTCCAAAATCCTTTTTCCTCTGATTCTTTGATTATGACTTCTAGAAGCCGTTTTCCCACTCCTTTTCCCCGACTCCCCTCTCGAACATACACACTCACCTCTCCTACACCTTGATACACGCAGCGATCCGATACTTTACTGATCTTACACCATCCTTGAATGCCTTCTTCGTCTTCAGCGACGAAACATAAATTTGCCGCAATGGTCGATACCCATTTTTCGAACGATGGTGCTGCCGTCTCAAATGTTGCTTGTCCTGTCGCAATTCCTTGCTCGTAAATTTCCTTTACTTGCAGCCAATCTTCTTCGCGAAAGCGGCGAATGTTCATATGGACCCTCCTTTATTTTCATAATAGAAGACGCTAGGAATCGCCCTAATGCCCTTTACATTAGCAACCCTACTTACGTTGAAATGTAGATGGGCGGCATTCACATTCTATCGTGGCTTTGTCTGCAACATCTTCGCTTTCATTTGAATATCACAACAACCTTGCTTTCTTTAGGAATGGGCCAATATCATTTTCAAGATGTTTATTTGAAGTTCCTTCTTAAAATGATTTAGAATAAAAGTTTGGTAACGGACAAACACAAAGGATGTAATTTTTGCCGCGTTTGGATTTAGCTTGTGGCACTGTACCACTTTCAAATCATCACCAAGATATTTTTTGCCCCTCCTTCTGCCATTTGGCTGCGGCAAGAGTTGTCTGTGCATAAGAAGTAACTGATCTTTTTGGCTTTCATGTTTCATTCCATCTCCGTCGGTAGTATGATACTGGCTTTTTCGTTGAAACCATAGTACCACGTTGACCAATGAAATCATGACAGGCACTTTCATCAGCGGTCCAATGACAGCGGCAAACGCTGTACTAGAGAATGGGTCTCAAAACCATCAATAGCTACGACAAACGCTAATTCAAAATTATTACTGTCAGTTATGTAAAGACAAGTGTCATGGTTGCAGGGGCGTTTGTCCCAAATTGGGCATCTGGTTCTGTATGAGCGATAACACTAATCCTTTTAGTTGTTTAGAGTTCTTTCGTTTAATTTTGTTGATTATTTAGCACATAGTTCTATTATTCCATAATTTTGACTTTTCACCAAAATCAGTTTGTCTGTTTCCTTCATCTCTCCCTCGATTTAAAATTCAACATTTGGATATGTTTAAATTTGTACTATTGACGTTTTCTATCACGTTTTCACCACTGGAATATTCACTGTCAATCCTGTTTTCATATATTGTTGACAAAAGCCATTACGGGACGAGAGTAGACGAAAATGCTGACAAAAAAAGAAGGAGCTTTTTAATCAGCTCCTCTAGACCCACGTTCCCCTCTATATCTATCTGCTTTGTACCTCCTCCAAAATACCATCCATTTACTTTAATCAACTTATCTCAAAATTCATCGTGTTCCACTTCTTATTATCATTGGAAATATATACAGTCCTCTATATACTTCTTGCTGTTTTTTCTGCTTCATACTATTTCCTTCTCCTGCGTTTGTTCAATATAATGGATGGCAACTTCGACATCCGCTGTAATACTAATTTCCATGAGTTTTCTTATGGCTGATAGTTAATTCCTAAGCCAAACCAAATCATTCCCATACAAGAAACGATTAGAATGAAGTGAAGAATGCCGCCTAAATAGGAGTAGAATCGATTTTCTTTTAGGAGACCAAGCAAGCATATAAGCAATCTGAACAATGAAATCCAAATATAACGGATATCAAAAACAGGAATCTCCGCTATAATTTGTACATTTAACAAAATAAGCAAAAAATATAGCCACCAGCGTATTCAGTATATTGATTCTTGCTATTTTCATTTTCGACAATCCTCCTTTTGTGCTATGGCAAATTAATTAATCTGACCTAATCGAATCACATTCACTTCCTTCATCTTTTCTAGAGCCAAAACATCTTTGGCAGTTCCCGTTATAGCGATTCCATAAATCTTCAATTCTTTATGCTCTTTCACCCATTTTAGCCGCTCAGCCATCTTTAAGTCTTTGTATTCCGTTAGTTGTATTGCCCATTTTTCATTTTTGCTCAATAGCTCAAGTCCTTTGACTACTTCTTTGTAATCAGTAAACGAGCGATGGAATACAGAATCTACATGCACTTTTTTGTATGTTAACTTATCAAAACAAAATGCCTCTCGCTCCTTGATACAAAAGGGAACGGAGGCATTTGGGCATACTTCAGGCGTGTATCTAGGCGTGAAGATGAATGGAATGCGCTGGATATGCTTTTCAATTCTTGCTTCTCGCGTTTTCGATTGTTTCGCTCCAGAAAAATAAAGGATGTACGCTCTTTGCCGTCCAGGTGTCAATGATTCAAACGCTGTTTTTAAGTCCAGCATTTCGTCAAATTTTTTTTGAAGCTCCTCAGGAATTGGCTCTGGACTCTTTTTGAACTCCACTTTTAAGCCCGCTTTTTCAATTTCCATGGCTTCGTGTAACTGCTAAACTAAAATGGACAGAATCCGACAAATAAAATTGAACACTCATTTACCAATTTTACTCCGAACAGCTATGATAGATGTTGAATGCTATCTAGCTGTTGGAGGGATGGAAAGGTGGATAAGTGGGAAGTGTACATGGAAATTTATCAGCTCTTAAAGCAAGGATTTAGTAAAGCCACTATCGCTAAAAAATTAAACATATCCAGAACGACATTATATAACTATTTAAAACGTTCACCAGAGGAAATGACGATATGGCTGGCTTCTACGAAGCAGCGAAGAAAAAAGTTAGACCCTTACCGAGAGATTATTTTACATTGGATTCAGAAGCATCCAGATCTATCAGCGTCTCAAGTACAAGATTGGCTGGAGGAACAATATCCCGATCTCCGTGTGGGAGAAAGTACGGTCCGCAGCTATGTGAGGAATTTACGAGAGGAGTGGAACATCCCAAAAGAAACTTCTGTCCGCCAATATCAAGCAGTGCCAGATCCACCAATGGGTCACCAAGCGCAAGTCGATTTTGGAAAAGTCAAAGTAAAAAATCAACAAGGAAAGGATATCGTGTTATATTTTATCGCCTTTGTTCTTTCGCACTCCCGTTATAAATACATGGAGTGGCTGAATCGTCCTTTTACGACGAGAGATGTCATCCAAGCGCACGAGAATGCGTTCCAATGGTTTGGGGGAATCCCAAACGAACTGGTTTACGATCAGGACAACCTGATTGTGGTCAGCGAAAATGCCGGGGATCTCATTCTCACGGCCGAATTTGAAGCCTATCGGAGACAACGAAACTTGACTCTTCATGTATGTCGAAAGGCAGATCCGGAAAGTAAGGGGAAAATCGAAAACGTCGTAGGATTTATCAAACATAACTTTGCCAAACATCGGATCTTTACTACTATCGATGCATGGAATGAACAAGGATGGAATTGGCTGCGCCGAACAGGAAACGGCAGAGTTCATAATACGACAAAAAAGAGACCGGCCGATGTGTTCGAACTCGAAAAAGCACACTTACGACCGATCTCTCCATCATTGGACGTGACTGGTGTCCCCAAAACAAACCTTACCAACAGTATAACAAGGACGGTGAGAAAGGACAATACCATTCTGTACAAATCCAATCGATACACGGTTCCGTGCGGAACCTATACATCGTTTGGGAAAACGGTGCAAATCGTCATTCAAGAGGCAGAACAAGAACTCCTGATCTATGATTTGGAAACCGGGGAATACTTAGGGAAACACCCGATCACTCACGGCAAAGGGAAACTCATTCAAAACCGGAATCATCTGCGTGATCGAGCGAAAGGGATCGATGTGTATCTCGAGAGGATTGCCCATGAATTTGAAAATCCGGATGCGGCCAAGGAGTATCTCGAACGTATACGAAAAAACTATCCACGATATATACGGGATCAATTACAGCTCATTCAAAAGCAGCTGGCTCAATCTCCACTCTCTCTGTGCAGCCAAGCGCTGCAAAAATGTATGGAATTACAGTTGTATAGCGCCTCTGCATTTACAGATATGGTCGGTTACTTACAACGACAACATAGATGGAACACTTCCGACAAAGTCGTTTCAGTGAACCGAATTCAACCATTACGTGAGGGGAACCTTTCGGTTTTGGAAGCTCAACCAGCTGTCAGAAGCATCGAAGAATATATTGAGATTTTGGAGGGAAGAACGAAATGAGCCAGCTGGCGAAAGTACAAGAGTTATTGCGAACGTTGCGTTTGACAGAAACGGCTTTTCACCTGCCTGTACTAGTGAAACAAGCAGAAACAAACGAGATGACCTATCTTCGTTTTTTGTCCATAGTATTACAGTATGAACAAGATTGTCGGGAGAAAAAAGCACGGGAAAGGCGTCTAAAATGGGCAGCTTTCCCGTATTACAAGACATTGGACGAGTTTCAGCTGGATGAACAGCCATCACTGACAAAACGGCAATTTCATCAATTGCGGGAACTCGCATGGTTAGACCAACTTTTTAACTTAATTTTATTAGGACCGCCAGGTGTAGGGAAAACCCATTTAGCGATTGGACTTGGGATGGAGGCGATTGATCAAGGGTATAAAGTGACGTTTATTACCATGGGAGAGTTGATTCAAGCGTTAAAAACAGAAGAAATCACTCGCAAATCTCGAATTCGTCTTCAGCGTCTAAGAGAATCCAACCTCGTGATTATCGATGATCTCATGTTTATGGCGATGGATCAACGAGAAGCCAATTTGTTTTTCCATTTGATCAATGACTTGTACAATCAATCATCCATTATTTTAACGTCCAACAAGGGACCAAGTGAATGGGGAGAACTACTGGGGGATCCAGCGATCACTACAGCCGTATTAGATAGAATTATTCATCGGGCAGAGGTGATTCATTTAAACGGAGACAGCTATCGCATGAAGCATAGAATTTCCATTTTCAGCGATGAAACTGTTCAAAATTAATGAGCAAAAAGTGTTCAATTTTACTTGACGGTTACATGCAATTGAGAACAGTATAAAATGAGTGAAAATCCAGAGGAATTCCAAAGGGAAATTACGGTGATAATTGCAATAACCATTATTATTGAAAAACCACCGATTAACAGAACAGTTGCTCTTGAAATTCAAATTAGAGGTATTTAGCCAGCTACTCCCGGAACCGAACCCCCCTCCAAAATTTTTATTTGTTACTTTATGATTATCTCCGCAATGGTCGTGGTAGCGAATAACGATGTCATTGGAGAAGATAATGACATCCTTTGGGAAATACCTAGGAATTGGGCTCACTGAATATGCTGAATATGTATTACTATAAAATGCTCTGTTATCTTGGGAAGGGAAAACTATGGATCTATAGAAGATAGACCATTATATAACACAAAATATAAAAGCTAGGAGGCAAGCGTATGGAAAGATATATTTTAGTGAGTACTATTTTAGGTCTTATATTATTATTATTTTTCTTTAGCGAATATAGAACTAACCAATCTCTTAATCAAGAAGCTACTTTGGAAGGTTTTATAATTATGAAAGAAGGGGAAGTATATTTAGTTGAAGATCCAGATTTTGTTCAGGAAGACGCAAACAAATTAACAATACAGGAATTAAGAAGAAAATATAATATGAGTAAGTTATTAATTAAGGGGTTTGGTACTTTGAGGGGAATAGAAAATGGACAAAAAGTAAAAGTGTGGTATTCAGAGATTTTAGAATCGTATCCGGGCAAAGTCGAAGTTATAAAGATTGAACCTATGTAATTATAATTTTCAAAATAATTGAAATATATGAACTATTTGGTTATAATAACTTTGAAAAATTCATAAAGGGGGGCTACTTTATGAAAAAAATTGGATTTATCATTTTAGTAATGGTTGGGTTTATCATTTCGCCCATAATTAATGCTCCAGAAACCGTCAACGCTCAAAAAAATAGTAATAATGCTTATGACATGATTAATTCAAAAGGTGAAGTCATTAAGTATGAAGACTACATAAAAAAGTTAAAGAATTCCAAATCTTTAGTCACAGAAGGCTCGGAAGGTACCGGTGAAGTTCTTCCAAAAACAGAGATAAATACGGATTTCAAAAAAAATAAACCTTACAAATATAATTTAACCCCTGAAACAACATATATAGGTGGTAAATCTCCAAATGAATATTTCCCTCAGGTCGTTATTGGTGCTGATGGTCGTACAAAGGTTTCCAATACTTCAGTCACTCCTCACAGACAAATCGCGTACATTGAATTAGAATTTAGAGATGGTTGGTATACTTGCACAGGAACTGTTATTGGGAAAGATAAAGTCCTTACAAATGCACATTGTGTTATGGATGTTACAAATCAGTCTGGTGCGATAAACGGTTATGTATATCCCGCTGTCAATAATAATACGTATTCATATGGGGTATATCAAATAGTAGATTATTATATTACAAGCAACTATGTTCAAACAGGCGATCCAACTCAAGACTTTGCAGTACTTAAGCTTAGCACATACTTAGGAAAAAATATTGGTGATGTAGTTGGATACCTTCCATTAAGACAAGTATCTAGCATTCAAGGTACATCAGCAAAACTTTATGGATACCCAGGGGATAAAATCGAACAGTATAACGAAGTTTCTCAATGGGGAATGACTGGCTCTATTTCAAAAGAAACCAATGAACTTGCATTTTATCAAATTGATACTTACAATGGGCAATCCGGTTCTTCTTTATTAAATTCATCAAATGAAATCATTGCTGTTCATAGAGGCAGTTTTAGTGTCAATGGTACCACTTACAATGGAGGACCAAAAATGATTAAACCCGTATATGATTTTATTAGAGCAGCAATGCTAAATTAAAAATTTCTCCTAGCTATTTATTAATTGACCAGCAAGGAAGATCTTAGTGATTGTAAACCTTACTAAGAGGTTTTTTAACAAGGTAGGTAAATTTTGAAGGTTTCGTAGTTTAATTGACTCTTCTCGGAAAGGGAACAAAAAAATGCCCTGAAATTCTACCCTCCAGGGCATTTTTTCTATATAGTCTCTAAATGTACTTGGACAGCTCCGATGCCAAAACTGTCATCCATCTTGATGTTAGAATTTCGGCAACGCCTCCACGGCATCCGCCAAATCACTGTAGCTATCTTTTAAGTATCGTGATGTCGTGGCGATATTGCTGTGGCCGGCAAGCCGCCGCACTTTCTCGATGTCATTGTTCGTAGCCTTTAGCATCCACTTACAAAACGTATGTCGGAACATATGAGGCGTAAGTTTTTTATTCGGCAGGCTGTAGCTTTCGATCATTCGCTGGATGCCCCGTACCGAAAATTTCGGAGAACGTTGGCTGTAAAAGACGTATGGCGATGCGGCCACATGCGGCTTCTTTTTTGCCATTTCCGCGCGAAACTCGAGCCAATCCTCCAGTTCCGCCAGTAAGATGTTCGAGATCGGCACCGTTCTTACCTTCATCCCTTTTCCCACGATCCGAATTCGTTTCATCTCTAAATCTAAGTCCGTTAATTTTAAATTTGATAACTCTTCCACTCGCAATCCTGCATAGGTAAGTAGGTACACCACCGCACGGTCCCGCCGATACTTTTCCTCTGGATCAACTCCTCTGCTACGAACCGGTTTTTTCCGCATTCGATGCAATAAGTCCTCGAATTCTTCTTCCGTCAACCACATAATTTTTTCATAGTCTTCATCGGCTGATTTTAAATCCTGTATGTCTTTCATTGGGTTCTGCTCGATCTTATGATGTTCCACTGCCCACGCATAAAAACTTCGCAGCGAATTGAGCCGGCGATTGATCGTGGAGATGGCCAACGGTTTCCCTTCCGCCGGATTCAGCATTTGCTGGATCCATTTGCGGATGTCAGCCGGCGTGACGTAATCGCCCGGACGGATATGTAAATCGTGGAAAAAAATATTCAAGTCATTCGTGTAGGAGATGATTGTATTTGGGGAAGCACCTTTTTCCTGAAGGTATTTAACATACTCATTTAGCATCTTTTCCACCCTTTCACTTATACGGCGAGTTTAGAAGGATTCAAAAAGAAGATAATTGGTTTGAAAAGATGATGTATAAAATTTTGTGTAAAGCATTTTGCTAGAACAAAAGAAAAAAGGTAGGGTATTCTCTGATTTGGACCACAACACATTCCAGAGAAAGGAGTACCCTACCTATGTCTAAAAGAAGTATA
>Ga0207866_1003171_pt1 | contig 10507 bp, 6 predicted proteins | sample HigsolmetaAR203D_FD_184835 | JGI IMG/M metagenome (GOLD analysis project Ga0207866, IMG submission 184835) | Ionic liquid and high solid enriched microbial communities from the Joint BioEnergy Institute, USA - AR20-3-D (SPAdes) (version 2) ...
CTAGTACATTAATTCCCTGTTCCCCTATAATGCCAGCAGGGAATAAACCTTCCTTATAGAATTTCTGGATAAATTTTGCTCCCTCAATGGCACCTGCATTATTTAAACCAATATCTTTTGGATTATAGTTTCCATTCTCATCCTTACCGAAGATATAACTTCCATAACCACTCATAACACTTTGTGCATAGTAAATTTGGTCAAACAGCGCCAGAAAACCAAACTTTTTGCCATCCGTTACTTTTTTAGAGTACTCATACCAACCTTCAAGCGTTTTGGGCAATTCTTCCTCCGAAATTAAATCTTTATTATAGTAAAGTATGGTTGTCTCTACTGCTTTCGGCAAGCCATAAACCTTGTTATTAATTATTTGCGACTGCATAGCTGCTTCAGTGTAAAGAGATTGGACATCTTCACCGACATTTAGTTCTTTAATTAATCCCTCAGTTACGGCTGTTCCTATTTGGTCACTTGGCATGGTCAGTACATCCGGACCTGTTCCAGCCGGCCCATCCAATCGCAAATCCTCAATTTGTTGAGCATAAGGCTTTTCAATCACTTTAACTTTTACGTTATTTTCTTTTTCAAACTGGGCAATAGCATCTTTAATTCCTTCGCTTTTTTCAATATCTTCCCAAACTATTAATTCTACTTTCTCATTATTGTTCGATCCTGTCGTTCCTGAATTGTTGTCGGCACTCTCCTTGGGTCCGCACGCCGCTAAAGATAAACTTAGAGCAATGCCGCTTATAAGACCAAAATACTTCTTAAACTTCTTCATGAACGACCCCCCCGTTCAAATGAATGATTTGGAAGCGCTTCACTAATTAAAATATAACACCACAAAGGAAACATGTAAACAAATTTTTTACTAAAATTAATAAAAAATTTACGAATTTGTTTCCTTTCTCAGTTCGTGCTTTTTCGAATAATCAATTCAGATCCTAGAAGTAAAGTTTTTACTAGCTTTCGCTTTCCTTGAACCCGCTCTAATAATAACTCAAGCGCATTCTTGCATATTTCGTGAATATCAATATGAAACGTAGTTAATGGCGGGGAAACATATTTAGTAACACTGATATTATTAACACTAATAATGCTCACTCGATTAGGAATTTCAATACGCTGTTCATTTAATGCCTGAAGACAGCCAACGGCAATCGGATCCGCCGCAACAAAGAAAGCTGTCGGCAGTTGCTCTCCTAATTTTTGTATCGCGGTATTCATTAGCTGATAGCCATTCTCCACAGAAAATCCCCGATGGCAAAAAATATACTTATCATTAAGCAGTCCCTTTTCCAGCATATAGCTCCGAAATACTCGTTCCCGTAAGTCCATTTCATCTTTTCCTGTATTCGGGTTAGGATATGTCCCTCCAATGAAACCAATCTCTTTATGGCCTTTTTCAATGAAAAAATCGATTGCCTTTTTTGTAATCTGCGTCAAATCCGGACGCACCGAATCAAAATAATTAGGGTCGGGTGACAAATCAATGAAAACTCCGTTCGTTGTTATGCCCCTCAAACGGGCTAATTCTTTGTCTGAAAATATCCCTACAGCGATGAACCCCTCAATTGTTTCAGGAATTTTGTCAATGCCGTCTGAAATTTTATAAGTAAGCAACTCTATATTGAATGATTTCGCCAACTTCTCTATCTCAATTCTCATCGTTTTATAGTAGACATCTTCCAGCTCTTCTTTATCTGTCAACCAATATAAAAAGGCAATATTCCGTACTAATTTTCTCACAGTTTTCTTGCGATAATTCAGTTTCTCCGCAACTTCGTAAATTTTCTCGCGCGTTTCGTCCGATACAGAAAGGCTTTGATCATTGTTTAGGACGCGAGAAACAGTGGAAATCGAATAACCGGATTGTTTTGCTATGTCTCTAATTGTCGCCAATGCTCACTACCCCATTTCAATGTTTTTTCTTAATCATATTATAGCAAATTTTATTATATTTTACTAAAAAATTTTACTGGACTTCATTTTCTAATATTCCCCAATATACTCACCTTCCATTACTAACAAAGCAAGATTCATCATCAAATTTTTTGAGTCGTGGAGTGGTTGAAAATTGTCATCTGAAACAATGTACAAACGCTCCGAAACAATCTGCAAAATTCGAAACACCTCACAAAGGTTTAGCACATTATTGAATTATATAACTATTTAGGAACATTCGGTCAACGTGCCAGCAACGAAAGACTGACAGCGAATGGAAGCGCACGTTCGTCGAACAGCCCAAACGGCATGGAGTGAATAGACGGTTCTATTTACAAACAAAAGAGCTCGCTCCGTACGGATGGAGTGAGCTCTTCCTGCAATCGTTTATTGAGACTTGAGCGCTTCTTTCAACAACTCAATCGCATGTTCATCATTTGGATCGTTTGTGCCAAGCTCGCCGCGGAAGGCTTTGTTGAGAATAGATTGCTTTAATAAGTCAAGTTTTTGTTCAACTTCTAAAACCATTTCTTCTTGTTCATCTAATTTACCTAATAATTTATCTAACCTCTCAACAATGCGTTTTTGTTCGTCCATAGGAGGCAGTGGAAAAGCAAGACTTTCTATAAGTGTTCCACTTATATTAGGTTGAGCTCCACCATATGCTAACTTCAATATTTTTTTAGAAGAATTGATTACAAAATAATTCCTATACTTTGGACATAAAACATTATCATTTATTGTTTTAATATTTCCAACTCGTTGATTTTGCATCGCGATTTCATCGGAATTATATATGCCTATTTTTCCAGTAGTAGCCCCTGACATTGCAATTAATAAATCACCTTTCTGAACTAAAAATTTTTCATTGTAGAGTTCTTTAGGAACCCTAACTGCAGTTTCAGGGGTCGTGTGTATACCATTTAAGTCAGATATCCGAATTATCGGTATTCCCTCATTTGAATAATCAGTGCTTTTAAATGCATACCCATTCAATAATTTTGCAACATATCCAAACCTCACCCACACCCAATTCTCCGGCACTTTGTGCGGCTGCTCTTCTTCCGGTACTAATGCTTCTTCTAATAGTTCCTCGATAGACTTTTGTTTCTTTTTGCTCATTTCTCCAGCACCTCAAATGTTTCTGCCGCTTTCGCCGTTTCGTTCGAAGCTGTTTGCCCGCAGTTCGGTTGTTCGGTCTCTTTTAATTCGGCGATCATTTCATTTAGCAGCGAAATCGCCAGCTCTAGTTTGACCACTGCCTCTTCCACGGAATCGATTGGATCTGGCAAGTTTTCGTAAATAGACAACGATCCATCAGCAATTAAGCCAATATCTAAGCTATCGCCGTTTTTCGCAATTTCTTCACGAGTAAAAACATTCCAGCGCTCATCTTTGACTTTACGGCGATCTTCTGCCGTGTAAGCTTTAATAAATCCTTCAAAATGTTCTTTCGTCAACGGATTCCGCTTACCAAAGGAAGGCATGTTCGTCCGTAAATCGTACACCCATACTTCTTTCGTATTGCCAACATCTGTTTTCCCACGGGTGAAGAATAAAACGTTCGTTTTCACCCCTTGGGCATAGAAAATCCCTGTCGGCAAACGTAAAATCGTGTGCAAATTACATTTGTCCATTAAGTCTCGACGAATGTCGGCGCCGACTCCGCCTTCAAACAATACGTTGTCAGGTACAATAACAGCGGCACGTGCTTTTCCATTCGGTTTTAAAGCTCTGTAAATATGTTGCAAGAAATTCAGCTGTTTGTTTGATGTTGTAAAGGTAAAGTCTGTTCGTGTTGCCCGCTCGCCACCTTTTTTTGTTCCAAAAGGCGGATTCGTTAGAATCACATCATAATTTTTCAAACTTTCACCAAGTGATGAGAGGGTATCCCCTAACAAGATTTCTCCATGAATATCATGAAGCAACGCATTCATGACCGCTAAGCGATGCGTATCTCTGACAAGCTCCACTCCTGAGAAAGCTTTATATTTTTGGAACTCAATTTCTTCTTGTGACAAATCAAAATAATCATCCGTTTGCTCCCGAACATGACGGTCCGCCGCAATCATAAAACCAAAGGTTCCAGCAGCCGGGTCGTGACAACGTTCTCCCGGCTGTGGATTCACAAGTTCTACAATGACATCAATGAGGACGCGAGGCGTAAAATATTGCCCCGCTCCTGATTTGACTTCACTCGCGTTTTTTTCTAACAGTCCTTCGTACAAATCGCCTAAACCTTCTTGCTTCGCGTTATACCAATCTAAGTTATTGATGGATTGAATAATTTTTTCTAGGTTCTTTGGTTCTCTAATATTCGATGTCGCGTCTGTATAAATTTGTTTTAATAATTCATTTTCCTCTTTTCCTAAATCAAGTAACAACTGTTGATAATGCTCTTTTAGTTCAATCCCGTCTTTTTCTACTAGCGAATCCCAGCGATATTTTTCTGGAATAATATATTCTTGACCGGTTTCTTTCATCATTTTTAGGAACAGCAAATACGTTAGCTCTGTCACGTATTGGTGATAGGTAATGCCGTCATCACGAAGCACGTTACATAAATTCCATAGCTTTTGGACGATTTCTCTGTTGTTCATCTACGCTTGCTCCTTCTTAGAATGATAGTTGTATAAGTTGTAATTAATTTCCCGAACAATGTGAGGTAATTGTCCGTCGAAAATTTTATTTAATTGTTTAAAGCCTCCGTGGCTTTTAAATGGCTCATATTCAAACGCTTTTTCCGGATCGGGATGAAGAACATATTCTTGCAGTAATTGCTTTTCAATGCGTTCGAGCCATTTCTTTTGCACCGGTGGCCATGCTTTCATTTGGTAAATTTTTTTCATGGCGTTTTTAATTCGGTCTTCATGGCTAATGAGCGGGTCGCCTAGCGCCTGCTGGCGAATGAAGGCGATGATGTCCGCCGCGATGTCTTCGTTTTTCGCCTCCCGCCATGCCGCTTGCAGTTTTTTCTCGGAAAAGCCTTTTTGGTCCAATTCGAGTAGCAGCTTTTTCAGTTCTTCTCTCGTTAACTCGGTTGGACGTTGACAAACAATCATTAAAGCTGGAATTTTGTTCATATTGTTGCGAATAAATTCGCCGAACGATTGCAAATAGTCGTCTGGTTTTTCCGCATTTCCGTATCCGCGTTTAACGGCAATCAGCCGATCCTCATGTTGGGAAATATATTGCTTATTTTCCCGGTAGCGGTTTTCATCCATATAGCGGAACATCGATTTGTACTCTTTTAATTGTACAGGTAATTCATCCGGCTGCAAGGCTTTTACCCAATCGATAAACTCATCGACCGTTTTACCGCCGGACAGCACTTTAAAGTCTTGATGCTGCCGATCAGACCATTTCCGCTTTTTCCGCTGGATTTTGGCAATAATTTGTTCTTTTTGATATTGAAGATGTTCCGTTTTTTCTAGCCCCTCTAATTCTTCGACTAATTGCGTCAGTGAAATATTCGGGCGCGTCACGACCGGCTTCATGCTTGTATATGGTTTTAAAGATTCATAAATCCCAACCGCATCAAAAATTTTAAAATGGTCTTTTTGGATTTCTTCGCATCTTCTCGTCGCGCGTCCTAACATTTGTTCATACAGAATGCGCGAGCGAACACGCCGTAAGAAAACAAGATTCGTAATCGCCGGCACGTCCACACCCGTCGTCAGCAAATCAACCGTAACGACAATTGTTGGATATTTTTCGTTTTTAAAACGGCGGATCGCACCGGAAGGATCTTTAATCGAACCGGTAATTTTCATCACCGCGTTGTCTTCGACTTCACCGTATAGTTTTTCGAACTCTTCTTTTAAAAGGCGAACGACTAAGTCGGCATGATCATCAGTGGCAGCAAAAATTAACGTTTTTCCTTCATCATCCGGAGAAATATAGTTCGTCAATTCACGAATGATGACACGATTAAAGCTTTCCGTAATGACTTTTGTGTTAAACTGAGACACATCAATATTGACTTCGTCTTCTAAATACTCTTGAGAAATCGTTCCTGTCACCGTGTCATACACATCGACCGTTTCCCCTTTCGCCCACGTAATCCCTTCTTTTTTCAACACCGTTTCAAATTGATACGGGGGTTCATGGTCGACTAAATAGCCATCCACTACCGCTTCCCGATAAGAATACGTGAAGACCGGCGGACCAAAGATCTCCGTCGTATGAAGTGCCGGCGTCGCCGTCAATCCGATGCGGACGGCATCAAAATAATCGAGCACTTTGCGGTATTTGCTGATATAGTCTTGATGATCTCTAAATTGCAGTTCCACCTCATCCATTTCTTTATCTAACGTATAACCGCGATGGGCTTCGTCCACAATAATGCAGTCATACTGATCCACAGGCGGGATGTCTTCCGAGCGGTCGTTATAAAAAATTCGTTTTAACATTCCTTGTACGGTAGCGATATGCACTTTCGTTTCGTCATCTGGTTTTTGATCGTATAACGATTGTAAGCTATAAATTTCGGTGAACGTATGGAAACTTTCCATCTTGCTTTCTTTAAAAGCACTTTCTGCTTGTTCCGCTAGCGCTTTTCGGTCGACAAGGAATAAAATTCGATGAAAACGCTTTGCTTTGAGCAATCGGTAAATGAGACCAATTGCCATTCTCGTTTTCCCTGTTCCGGTTGCCATTGCGATTAAAATGCTGCGTTTTTTCTCTTCTAGTGCTTTTTCAACAGCTTGAATGGCTTTCACTTGGTAAGCTCTTAATTTCAGATAATCAAATTTTTCATCACGCAAAAATTGTTCTGAACGCTCGACATCCTGCTCTAACAATTTTTTTAACCCGCGAGGAGTGTACCATCCTTGGAGCGGGCGCGGATGGTTCGTCGATTTTCGGGCATCTAAAAACCAAATGCCTGATTTTTGTTCGAGCTGTTTTAAATACGGACGGCCATTGGTTGCAAATAAAAACGGAACAAAGTAATCTCCCCACGGTTCATGGATCACTTCGTTGCCATGTCGAACGACTAATTTTGCATATTCTTTTGCTTGTTCAATGTCCGATGGAATATCTTTGCTGGCGCGTTTCGCCTCAATGATTCCCACCAGTTCAAGGCCAATAAATAACGCGTAATCGGCGTAACCGCGTTTTAAAGGCCATTCCGCGATGGCCATGTTTCGACCTTTTTCCGGACGAACTCCTTTTGAGAACCGTAACTTTTCAGAGTCAGCCTCCCATCCAGCTTCTCGTAATTGTTGGTCAATAAGAATACGGGTTTCTGCCTCCGTCAATTCAAAGTTAGCGATGGCACGTTGAGAAAATTCACGTCGTTTTTGCTTCTCTTCACTGCTAATATATAGCTGTTCTTTCCGTATCTTTTCAAGCTCTGTTTCCAATTGAGCAAGCTTTTCTTCGTATGACTTAACAACATGATCCAATTCATCTGCCGATATAGATGGTTGTGGTGTCGGTTCGATATACTCTGGAGTTTGGAATGACCAATCGCCATACACTTCCATAAACCAAACGGCTATGCGGAACGCCATATGCAATAAAGCCTTTGCTTCATTTACTTCTCCATAACTCGGATTATGTACCGCTTCATTCCCTTTCAACCGAATGACCGTAAATAAGTCATATATTTCTTTTGGGATAATTTGCTCATAAAAAAGAATTCTTAGACGTTCTTGCTGATCCGTTCCCCGTTCTTCCCGAATTTCTTCTAAAGCTAAAATATATTTTGTAATCGTTTCCGCAAATTTTCTCAGCTCACTAATCGTCACGTTTGGATTTTGATATACATTTCGTTCCGCCGTTTCCCCAACACGGGCGAGAACTTCCCATTTTTCTTCTAAAAAACGAAAATTGTGTGACATATACACACCTCACCCATATCTATTTCTTGACTCAACTACTCTAAGAACTTAAACAAATACTTAGGAATACATTACCACCCAAAAAGATATTATGGTATTATTTTATCATAAATTTTACAATATATCTCATTCCCCTTAAATGCCATTTTATAAGAAGTAGAGTTCAACGGTTGCTTCGCCACTTCGAAAATCACACCACGTCACCAAAAATAAAAAATCCCTTGAATCCTTTTGGCTCAAGGGATTTCGCCTGATGATTCCGACTGAGCTCGAACCAGCGATCTCCACCCTGTCAAAATAGAAATGGGAAAAACAAGTGAGTTAAATACGCAAAATGAGTTAAATCGCATTAAAATGTGTCTTGAAAATACGCGATATCTCAAGGTTTTTCTGTTTAAGGGAATTAATAAAAATTAAAAAAGTTCATCCAAAAGAATGTAATACCGAATCTTGTCCCAATCGGGTTCTAATCCTAACTTCTCAAACAGCATATCTGCATAAAATCTCTGATATTGCTTTCCAGTATACTTCCCATTAAGATTATGTAGCAAGCTGCGATAACACAAAGCGATATCCTGCCATTTATCTGCGATCCCTGCCCTTCCTAAATCAATGTATCCGGAAACTTTTCCATTTGCTAAAAATATATTGGGAAGACAAAAGTCTCCATGGGATAGGACAAGATCTTCCTCTGGCTTATAATTATTAAGCCATTCAAGAAGATGATTTGGATTTTTGAATCCATTTTCACCAAATGTACCTGGCTCCGCATCATCTACATCCACAAGGTTATTTTCCACTCTATATTTCGCCATCTGCAATTTTTTCTCCAGATTCCAAATGCATGGACAGTGATTGATATCGACATTCCATAACATTTGCAATCCTTCTGCCAGCATAGTCGTTAATTGCTCCGGATCTTTCAAATATTTATCTGCGCAAGCCATTTCCCCAGGTACTTTTGTCATTAAGAGATAGGCCTTCTTTTCATCTCTTTCATATCCCAAAACCTTAGGGACTGGTAGTTTGCCCTGCAACCATTCCATAACATGATATTCATTTTCTGCTTCTTCACTTATTGTTTGGATTTTAAGCACTTTATCCTTAAACAGAACGACTGTAGAATCGGACATTCCTACATCGTCAATAGAATACTCCTCTTCATGAATTAGACTCTTGATTTTATCAGGTAAATCAAGCATTTGTAACCATCCTCTTCAACATCACTATTTACAATCTGGTTTAATTGTAAAACCACAGTATTAAGAAGCAAAATAAAAAGGCGCACTTCATCGTGCGCCTTTCCTACCCCATATCGTTTCTATACCCATTCACTTATTCAATCTTTTACATTCCATCATCGTTTATATCATACAACAACACCTCGAACCCAAGCGAGTTCGAGGTGCTTGATGATTCCGACTGGGCTCGAACCAGCGACCTCCACCCTGTCAAGGTGGCGCTCTCCCAGCTGAGCTACGGAATCATATTTTGTTGTTCGCTATCGAACACATTTTTAATTATATAGACGAGCATACAGGTTGTCAACAACTTTTTTTAAAAAATCGATGTTCATGATGAAAAAAGGTAATGAAAAGGGGAAGGCGCCTTCCCCTAAACAAATAATCCGTGTTGGAACGGTTCGAGCAAGAGCGGAGTGTATTGGCGGCGGGCGGCTTCGTATTGCTCAATGATGCGGCTGCGCTGTTCTTCGGCGAGGGCCACTGTTTTGACCAATTCCGTGTCAAGCTGCGGGCTAGCGGTGGAAATGACATACTGTTCGAAGCCGAGCGAGGCGGCGAAATCGAAGACTTTAAACCGGTAGCCGAGCATGACGGCCGGAACGCGAGCAGCAAGGGACAACAAGTTGGCATGGAGCTTAAAGTTGACGGTGGCTGTCAATGGGCGGAGCCGCTCGATGAGCTGTTGTTCGTTGTATAACGTGCGGTCGAAGGTGACGCGCTCCGGGCAATTGATTTTCTTGTACAGCCGCTCGCAGGCGGAGCGATCGCTCGGCCAGACGATGTACAAGTAAATCCGGTAACCAGCGTCAATCCACGTTTTGGCGGCGCGGACGAGTGCGTCTTCGACGAGCGCTTCGTTTTGCCCGAACAAGCGGTTATACGTCGTCCCCCAGTTAATGCCGATTGTTTTTTCTGTCTTTGGCTGCTCAGCGGGCATAGCGGGTGATAGAAGCAGTCCGGGATCGCCGATGACACGGACGTTTGGAGGACAAGCGTCTAACGTGTCCAAGGCCGCTTTGCTGAGTGGGCCACGGATGCCCGCGAAGGCGGCCGAGGCAAGGACCGTGCGAAAGAGTTCGGCGTCTTTGGCGGAAAAATGATGGTTGAGTGCTGGCTTGGCACCCGCGCGCAAGGCGTCCGTTTCCATCGGGCCGATCCAGTCGATGCCGGTTCCCCATATCCAGATTGGTTTTCCTGCTTCGTGCGCTTGACGCAAAACGGCCATATAGCCCGGAAGCAAGAGCGAACCGCCGCCGAGGACGATGGCGTCATAAGGGCTCGTGTCTTTCCAATTGACCTTAGGCGTTGACGGAACGATCTGAACGCCTGGGGCGTACTGGCGAGCCGAGGCGGTGAAGACGTTCCATAACAGTTCATCACCGATGTTTTGAAATCCAAGCCAACCGATATACAGCACTTTTTTCATTGTTTCGCTTCCCCTTTCAGCAATGATTCATAGACGTTAAGCACTTG
>Ga0207866_1003173_pt1 | contig 10501 bp, 8 predicted proteins | sample HigsolmetaAR203D_FD_184835 | JGI IMG/M metagenome (GOLD analysis project Ga0207866, IMG submission 184835) | Ionic liquid and high solid enriched microbial communities from the Joint BioEnergy Institute, USA - AR20-3-D (SPAdes) (version 2) ...
GGGGCGGCAAATTTGTGGAAAGAGGCCGGTTTTCAATTTGGTTTGTTAGGAATTGCTCTTGATTTTCTCAAGGGTTATGTACCGATCTATTTTATTTTACAAACGGGCAACGAAACAGGGTTTGAGCTGATTCCGATTGCATTGGCACCAATCCTAGGGCATGCATTTTCCCCGTTTTTAAAATTTAGCGGCGGGAAAAGTTTAGCCGTTACCTTTGGCGTATGGAGCGCCTTAACTCAATTTCGTGCCTCCTTCATTTATGCACTTATCTTAGCCTTCTTTTTTATCCTAACAAAAATAATAAAAAAAGGCGGGAAAACATCAAGTAATGAGGACGGGATTCAGACAACCGTTGGATTCTTTATTCTGTTATTCTATTTATTTTATAAACATTATCCGAAATTTATGCTTTGGACTTGGTTGGGCAACTTCTCTATTCTTTTATGGAAAAACCGAAATGCTTTTATACAACCGATTAAAAATCGCAGAGCAAAATCACTTATTTGAATAAAGTTATCTTGCACGTCCTTCCGTATAACAGGAAATCAACCTCAGATAGCTAAGTCGTTGACGTGAAATTTGTGCTAAAGTGGATCATCGGAATTTCATTTCTAATTTCAAGGATTTATAAGTAGATAGGAGAGAATTATTGAACGTAACCGTAAGACTTCATTGAAACATCATGGTCCTACGGTTATTTGTTATGCGTAACCGATTGAAGTGCGTTTATTTTAATGGGAATACCTCAAACAAGTTGTTTGGAAAATTCCAAAAAAACGTGACCTGATGATATGGTATCCTATATTTGAGTCTAAACTAACTTTCACCGAGAGCAATAATTTCCCTATTATTTAAATGTCCGGTTGTATTAAAAGTTCAGATACATCAATAATCAAAAGGAGAAAAAGAGTGAAAAAGAAATTAAGACGTTCTTCAACCTTAATTTCTGATTGTGTTTTCATTATCATTCCGGTATCCAATATCAAGTACGGCTTGACAACGGGGTGAAGAAAAAATAGCCTTGGTTGGTTGAAGCCAGCCCATAAGTCAGGTAGATTCTTAACTTAGGAAACATACCCACAGAAGCCCGATGTCAAACAATTCATTATGCTTCCGGACTTCATTCAGCCATTAAATTAACGCCACTGTAATTACTGTTTAGCTCATTTTTTCAATTCCCTCGGCTGTGCTTTGCATTTACACACGCCTTTGCTTCCGTACTTAGTGATTATTTATCTCAACCATTAGTTTTTCTATTTCCGTTTCTGTTAACTCTGTCATTTCCATGATGTCGGATACTTCAAATCCTTTTCTTAGCATTTTTTTCGCTAGTTCTCGACTTGCCTCTCTTTTCCCCTCTTTTAGCCCTTTCTCTAGTCCTTCTTTTATCCCTTCCGCTATCCCTTCCCGCCTCGCTTCTCCGCGAATTGAGTTGAGATCTTTCAATGCTTTTGCACGGGCTTCATACAATTCCCTTGCTTCCGGGTCCAGGCTTGCTACTCTTAATGATTCCACCATCTTTTCCATTACCGGGTCTTGTTTTGCCATCTCAAACCACCTCGTATCATCTTCATTTGTCAAAAAGCGTATCTATTTTGCCTTTCGATCATTCATTGGGATTTTCCCCGCTTGATCTTGTCGAATAAACTTCGGCATTTCAGTAAAATGTAACTGCAAAAGATCAGGGAATAGCTCATGCCGTCTTTCTTCCATTAACCGAAAACAACTATGATAAGGAGTAGAAGAAAAAAATGGAAAGTCCAATAAATTAATTGCCACAACCCGTTCTACCTTAGTATACTCATCACTTACAAATAATTGATTTCCAATTAATTTGGACGCATAATACAGAGAGCGTTTATGCATATTATTATGGTTCGTTAATGGCATTTCAATATTAATATATCCATAGCCGGGAACTTTCGCCTTAATATCCAAAATAGAGCCTTTATCATAGATACTTTGTTTATTGATGATTGGGTTTAATATTTCTACAGAAGTAAAACTTTGCAACGCAGGCACATATAGAAAATCATTTAAAAACGCTAATAACAGTTCTTTTGATTGATCATTCTCACTGCCAAGTATCAATTTTAAGACAAAATCATTTTTTGGCTTTAACCAATTAAATGGCGTTTGTCGTACCATATTTTAATGCAACCATTCCTTTCAACTAATATAATTATACATGAATTTTAAAATCTAATAAAGCTATTAACTGAATTTTTAAAACTTAATTTAGAAGAAAAATTCTATTGTTGGATTTGGTACAAAATAGGATGAAAGTAAAACAAATTCAGGAGAAAAGAGCAAGGAATTTCGGATGGAGAGCGGAATTAATGATTTATTCGACCAATTTCGCCAAAAATCCTTCTGCTTTTAAAAAAATTTCTATTAAAAATTGGAGGCCACTGAAAAACGATTCGAACAAGTTCGCTTACTCAATAGTAGGATAGACCACAAAAATACATCTAAATATGGTTTTAAGCAATTCAGGACTTTTTCAGCGGCCTCTAGAAATAGCACGGTTATGTCCACTTAATATATAGAGAGCCCTTCAATACGAGTACTTTTTCCTAAGCACATTGATTTTGATAAAGCCTCCATATTGATTTCTTAACGTAAAAAATCCCAAGAATGGCTCTACTTCATCCTTGGGTTTACAGATTTTATTTTGAAACTTCCACCAGAAGCTTATCCGTTTATATTATACTGTTTTAAAATCTGCTCCAATTTCATCGCTTTGGCTAATTCGCCTTTGATTTTTAATTTACCTGTCATGAAGGCGACTGTTCCGCTTAACTTCCCGGTTAAAAATTTTCGAAAGCTGTCCGCTGACATAACTAATGTACAATCCGCTGTCGTTTCGCTTGTCGGAACAACTTTAGCCTGTCCTCCGTTTAGCTGAAGTTGGAAGGAATCCTCTTCATCTCCGGTAAGGTCAAACTGATAAACGACATTTACATCAGCAATCGGCGCCGGATTTTCATTTAATTCTTTTTCAATATACTGTTTAATTTCTGCCAGTGAAGCGTTTGTCACCTGTTCACTCATTATTAAACATCCCCTTATGAAATATATTTTTCAGCCTCGATATATCGGGCTGCAATTTCCCGCTTCTTTTCAAAAGTTAATTGCATTGGATATTGAGCGAGTTCTTTTCTTATCAATTCAGCTGTTTTTTCGGCATCAATCCCGATTCCACCCATGAGTTGCCGTGCCAATGATTCTACTTTCAAAAGCACTTCATCGACAAAACAAACAGCGAGACTTTCTTTTAGTTGTTCTTTTGGCAAACCATTTTTCTTTACCGCTTTCAAAGTCCTGAGTACCGCTGATTCGGCTGCATACAAATTGATGGCGATATCGGCCAATTTCATAATCGACTCTTGTTCGTGCTCCAACTCCAGCCCATATTTCAAATAAACGCCCCCGGCCAGTAGCAAAAATACCCGCCGAATCGATTGAATCATTTCTCTTTCACGGGCAAGTGGTCCGTCGAGCTTTTTCTTCGTTCCTGTTGCTTCTTTAATCACCCGGTTAATCAGTGCTTCAAGGTTGAACTGGCCTTGAGCTGATCTTTTAAATAAAAATCCCGGAATTAACAATCGGTTGATTTCATTGGTTCCTTCAAAAATCCGGTTTATTCTGGAGTCACGGTACACTTGTTCAATGTGGTAGTCTTTTATAAAACCGTAGCCGCCATGTAATTGGAATGTTTCATCCGCCACTTGATCCAATGTTTCTGAGCCGAATACCTTGCAAACGGCACACTCGACAGCATATTCTGACAACCGCTTTCCAATCACTTTATGGTCTGTTTCATCATAAAGGTCACCTAATGCATCTTCTAACAAACCCGCTGTCCGATATTGTACGGATTCCGCTGCATAAATACGGGCTGCCATCGTAGCCAGTTTTTCCTGTGTGGCCGAAAATGAAGAAAGCGTCCGACCAAACTGAATTCGTTCATTTGTATATTTAAGAGCCAGCTCCAATGTCGATTTGGCGCCACCCATACATGCCGCTCCAAGATTGAAACGGCCAAGATTCAACACATTTAAAGCGATTACATGACCACGCCCAATTTCACCAAGTACATTTTCAACCGGGACAAGACAATTGTCGAATATTACCGAGCAAGTTGAGGAGCCTTTTATCCCCATTTTGTTTTCCTCAGGACCAATGATTAAACCGGGAAAATCCTTTTCAACAATAAATGCTGTAAATTTTTCATCATTCACCTTTGCGTAGACAATAAACGTATCGGAAAAAGCAGCGTTCGTAATAAATTGCTTACTGCCGTTTAAAATATAATGCGTCCCTGCCTCATTTCGTACGGCTGTTGTTTTTGCACTTAAAGCGTCGGACCCGGCGGAAGGTTCCGTTAAACAATACGCACCAATATATTCACCGGACGCCAACTTTGGTAAATATTTTGCCTTTTGTTCTTCCGTACCAAAATAGGTAATCGGTAAAGTCGCGATGCACGTATGGTTGGAATGTGCTACCCCATAAGCACCGGTCCGTCCGACATATTCTCCGACAATTCCTTTTGATATTTTATCAAGACCAAGTCCGCCATATTTTTCCGGTACACTGTGAGCCAGCAACCCCAATTCCCCGGCTTGGCGCATTAACTTTACGACACAATCAAAATCTTGACTCTCAATATCTGCATTTTTGGGAATCACTTTTTCTTCAACAAACTGTTTTGCCGTGGCTGCAATCATCTTCTGTTCGTCTGTTAAGTCTTCTGGTGTAAAGATAGATTCGCCCTCTATTTGTGCCACTAAAAATTCCGCACCTTTTATAGATAACCCCTTTTGAACCAACCTAATCAGCCCCTATATCGCGTTTTCATCCATTTGGTATGAGTGAACATTCACTCATTACGGCATTAAAAACCCACCGCTGACACTAATACATTCTCCGTTAACAAAACTGGAATCATCCGATGCTAAAAACGAAACGACCGATGCCACTTCAGATGGATTTCCCATTCTTCCGGCAGGCGTCAACATAATACCCATCATCTTAATATTTTCCGGAATATTTCTTGTCATATCGGTATCAATTTGACCCGGCGCAATTGCATTTACTGTAATATTTTTTGCCCCATTTTCTTTCGCTAGCGTTCTTGTCAAACCGATGACACCGGCTTTTGCTGCACTGTAATTTGCCTGTCCCATATTCCCCCAGCTTGAGGTTGATGAAATATTTACGATCTTTCCATATTCTTGTTTCCTCATTTTTGGAATGACGGCTTGGCATGTATAGAACATACTATTTAAGTTGACATTGATGACCGCATGCCATTGCTCCGGTGTCATTTTATGAAAAAACGCATCCCTGACAATGCCGGCATTATTTACTAGAATATCAACTTTGCCGAGTTTTTCATAAATTTGATCAAAAACTTGATTAACTTCTTCCTGATTGGACACATCGCATTTTAGCGATATGGCACGTTCACCCGTTTTATCTATTTTTAAAATAGATTCTTTCAACTTATCCAAGTTTACATCAAGACACACGACAGTAGCACCATCTGCAAAAAGCCGCTCAACAATGCTTGCGCCAATTCCTTGTGCTGCTCCTGTAACAACAGCTACTTTATTTATTAATTTTTCCAAGAACAAGTACCCCCTTATCCCCTTCGTTGTAATTAAAAATATTTCAAACCAATCATATGGTTATCACCCAAAAAGGTTTTAAGGAAAGATTTGCGCCAAATATAGTACTAACAATTTTTATCAAGACACAATATATTGTCATTTGAGCGTAAATGTTTTTGAAAAATGAGCTTTTTGGGTGCTAAACATCATATCATATTATCCTAGTTTTCGAAATTGATAAATATTAACCTTAGCATACTTTTAAGATGACAACATTAAATTATGCAATTTGTGTTGGAGATATGATTATTAAGGTTTATTTTGTCTTCGAGAGAGAAATTCCGGGGGCTGTTCGTACCCTTTTTCAGATGGTTTTGCCCATGAGAACAGTTCTCGGAAACAGATTGTACCAAATTAGCTACGATTATAAAAATAACGAAAATCATTTATCCTTGGAAGATTGATTAGGAATATTTGCCGGGTTCGAATCAATGTCAGAGTCGTCAATTGTTTTGAGACGTTTCAACCATTTTAATATAATACCTTCTTTAAAAAAATTAAGTAGTAATCCTTCACCAAATCGCTCAAACCGAATGATACACATAATCATTGCTAAGATACATTGCGCATCTAGTAATTCTACCTTTGCATCTCGCAAACCCGCTGTATTCGGTTGAACCCCGTAATCCTCTAAAATTAAATGGTATTTCATCAGTTTATATTCCGGATGACTTTGTGAAAATTGATAGAATTCATCAACAAACATTTTTACCAGCTCATCATATTTTACAAACGGCATTTGTTTCGGGTGTTCAGAACTCCCATCATTTTCATCATCAAAAACCCAATCACCAAAATACGCACGATCAGATAGTTTCCCGATATATTTCGTGAGCATTTTAAACTTGCTATGTGGGTGCCCAGCTTCGGTAAATTCACACCATTCATCATAAATCGCACGCAATTCATCATCTAAATAAGTTAACGCTTTCTTTCTAAGAATTTCCGGGACTCCGTAATAAGCTTCTGCTATAGCACCGGTAATAGCCGCCAGCGTGTCACTATCACCGCCGACTGAAATCGCAGTACGAATGGCATCTTCAAAGGAACCGGATTCTAAAAAAGCTGCGATAGCTTGAGGGACTGTTTCTTGGCATGTCTCATTAAACTGGTAGCTGTCCCTGATTCCATCAATAGTAAAATTTAAAGGATAATAGGAACTGTTAATTTTATTTCGTATTTCACTTTTAGTACATCCATTCCATGCCATAAAGATTGCCACTGCTGTAGCCTCAGCACCTTTCAATCCTTCCTCATGGTTATGAGTTACACCTGTGACAATTTCAGATAACTTGCACGCTTCACTTTCTGTCCTTGCAATGAATCCCACCGGACTTATCCGCATGGCAGCCCCATTTCCAAAACTGTTATAAGGTTCAGGATTCGCACAAAAAACCCATTGATTAAATCTATATCCATAACCACAATCAGGATACTTCCGTCCGATTTCCTGCATATACCGTACCGACATTTCCTCAAGGAGAGAGTAGTAGCCATTTTTTTCATAATCTTTATTAATGGCCCTCTCTGTCTCCATAATCGCCTTAGCAATAGCAAGCGTCATAATACTATCATCGGTTACATGGCAATCTTCTGCAAAAAGTTTGAAATTCTTGTTTCGATGATTATTGAACTCAAAACGAGATCCAACAATATCGCCAATAATCGCACCAATCAAAACAATTCCTCCCTCAAACATTTCATATTAATCTTTATGCAAAAAATATCTCTCTACTTTCATTAATTAATTGTAACCCATCTTGAAACGTTTGTTTATTATTATTCATGATAAAGAATGATTTTTCTAAATCATTTCCAACCTGATAGAACAATAGCCTGAAACGCTAATATGTGAAACGTTCATGTAATTTTATCCATAAGCCTCTAACCTCCGATAACCATTTCGCAACATTTTGTGTCAAGCTGTCATTTTTATTGACAATTATTATAATGCTAGTAAAATTTTAAATTATATTAAGATATTTTTAGGTGCAGAGGTAAATAATTACTCTGTGTATATTTGAAGTTGGTGCATTTTAGTGAAAAGCTAACGTCAAATCAAATTTATACAAATGAATAGTAAGCTAGCGATGAATGCTTTGGGTCACACTAAAGCAGGAGCAGCTTCTGGAGAGATCGCTAATTCAGCGACGCCGAAGGGTTCACAATCTCAGGCAAAAGGACAGAAGGGTAACGAGTTATAACTATTTGTTATTCTTTTCTATTTGCCAAGAGGTTGGAGAAATCCAATCTCTTTTTGTTTTTGTAGCAACCCCTTCATTGTATTTTTTTAACAGATTTTGGTGTGAGTTATTTCACAAAAGTAATTTTCAGGAGGTATGAAATGTGGCAGAGCAAAAACAAGAATTAAAGAGAGATTTGAAAAACAGACATGTCCAACTTATTGCAATTGGCGGGACGATTGGCACAGGGTTATTTTTAGGATCTGGGAAAGCAATTCAATTGGCGGGACCGTCCATCATTTTTGCTTATTTAATTGTTGGAATTGCGATATTCTTTGTTATGAGAGCTTTGGGTGAACTTCTATTATCAAATGCCGGATATCAATCGTTTACGGATTTCGCCAATGATTATATTGGACCATGGGCAGGTTATGTCACCGGTTGGACCTATTGGTTTTGTTGGATTATGACAGCGATGGCGGATATTATTGCGGTTGGTGTCTACATCCGGTATTGGTTTGATATTCCCCAATGGGTTCCTGCACTAATTTGTTTAATTATTTTACTAGGATTAAATTTATTGACGGTCAAGCTTTTTGGAGAGTTGGAGTTTTGGTTCGCATTAATTAAAGTCATTACAATTTTAGCATTAATTATTATTGGTTTTGTTATGCTCGTCATTGGTTTTGAATCAGATAGCGGTGCTGTTACCGTGAATAATCTTTGGAAACATGGCGGCCTTTTTCCTAATGGAATCAGCGGATTTCTATTTTCCTTCCAAATGGTTGTATTCGCTTTTGTTGGAGTAGAATTGGTCGGAGTTTCAGCAGCGGAAACAAGCAATCCGAAGAAAAATATTCCGTCGGCTATTAATAAGATCCCGTTACGCATTTTATTCTTCTATGTCGGTGCCCTTTTTATCATCTTGACTATTAACCCTTGGGAACAGTTAAATGCATCGAACAGCCCTTTTGTACAAGTATTCAGTTTGGTAGGAATTCCGGTTGCAGCAGGCATTATTAATTTTGTTGTATTAACATCAGCAGCTTCTGCATGTAATAGTGGGTTGTTTTCTACCAGCAGGATTTTGTACAACTTAAGTAGACATGAACAAGGACCGGCTACGTTTGCAAAATTAAGTAAAAATCATGTGCCTAGTAATGCTTTATGGATCTCTGCAGTCGTTCTTTCCGTCGGTGCACTTCTGAGTAAGCTCATCCCTCAACAAGCATTTAGCATTGTAACAACGATTAGCGCCATTTGTTTTATTTGGGTTTGGAGCATCATTTTAATTTCACATATTCGCTATATGAAATCACGGCCGGATTTGCACAATAAGTCTATCTTTAAAGCGCCATTAACACCATTCATAAATTACGTTGTCTTAGCTTTTTTTGCTATCATCTTAGTTATCATGTATTTTTCCGAAGTAACTCGAATGGCTTTACTACTGACCCCGGTCTGGTTCATTCTTTTATTCATTTTATATGGAGTTCATCGAAAAAATAATGTACATGCGCTTAATTATGAGCAAAGAGCCAAATAACTTATTTATTCAAGGAAAAAAATCCATCCTTTTGCAAGAATGGTGTGGACTAAATGTACGTCCTGAATCCTTAGCGACTAACATTCTTTCTTATCACTAATTTTGGGCAAGAAATTCTCTTTTTATCTCGTCGTCTTTTTTACTCGGAAAACTTCTTTTTTTGGCGACGAAACCCGTTCTCGTCGTCTTTTTGAGCCGGGAAACACTCATTTTTGGCGACGAAACCCGTTCTCGTCGTCTTTTTTTGGCTGGAAACTCATTTTTCTGGCGACGAGATCCTCTCTCGTCGTCTTTTTGAGCCGGGAAACACTCATTTTTGGCGACGAAACCCGTTCTCGTCGTCTTTTTTTGGCTGGAAACTCACTTTTTTGGCGACGAAACCCGTTCTCGTCGTCTTTTTTTGGCTGGAAACTCACTTTTTTGGCGACGAGATCCTCTCTCGTCGGCATTTTTTGGCTGGAAACTCATTTTTTTGGCGACGAAACCCGTTCTCGTCGTCTTTTTTTGGCTGGAAACTCACTTTTTTGGCGACGAGACCCGTTCTCGTCGTCTTTTTTTGGCCGGAAACTCATTTTTCTGGCGACGAGATCCTCTTTCGTCGGCATTTTTTGGCTGGAAACTCATTTTTTTGGCGACGAAACCCGTTCTCGTCGTCTTTTTTTGGCTGGAAACTCACTTTTTTGGCGACGAGACCCGTTCTCGTCGTCTTTTTGAGCCGGGAAACACTCATTTTTGGCGACGAAACCCGTTTCGTCGTCTTTTTTTGGCTGGAAACTCATTTTTCTGGCGACGAGATCCTCTCTCGTCGTCTTTTTGAGCCGGGAAACACTCATTTTTTTGGCGACGAAACCCGTTCTCATCATCATTATGGCCGGGAATTACCATTTTTTGGCAACAAAAATAAAAAAAACACAGGCAACTAAACATTCTTCATCTACTTGCCTTAAAATTCCCCAATATGAAAAATCTTTTTATAAGATTGTTACTTTCATTTTAATAGATTTTCTTTTTCCAAGTAACTCCTTGCTACCTCATACGGATTTTTCCCTTTAACATTCACTTGGTAATTCATTTCTCTCATTTCCTCATCGGTA
>Ga0207866_1003185_pt1 | contig 10469 bp, 10 predicted proteins | sample HigsolmetaAR203D_FD_184835 | JGI IMG/M metagenome (GOLD analysis project Ga0207866, IMG submission 184835) | Ionic liquid and high solid enriched microbial communities from the Joint BioEnergy Institute, USA - AR20-3-D (SPAdes) (version 2) ...
CATGCAGCGTTCCGACGATGGCGGCAAGACATGGGAAACCATAGGCAACGAATTTGTCTATGAAGGCGTTCCCGGCACGCACCAATGGTATGACGGCTCCCAGCATCCGTGGGAATTCAAGCGCGTCTGGCATCTGGAGCCTTCGCCGGATGACGCGGACTCGGTCTATGCGGGTGTGGAGGACGCGGCGCTATTTCATTCTTCAGACGGCGGTAAGACGTGGCGCGAGCTGCCCGGGCTGCGCGAGGTCAAAGGCCACCTGTGGCAGCCCGGCGCGGGCGGCATGTGCCTGCATACAATCATCATCAGCCCGGATAATCCCAACCGGATTTTCGTCGCCATCTCCGCCGCGGGCGCTTTCCGAACCGACGACGGCGGCGTCACCTGGCGACCGATCAACGAAGGGCTGAAATCCGAATTCGAGCTGCCGGATGCGACCGCCGAGGTCGGTCACTGCGTCCACAGCATCGCCATGCACCCGTCTCGTCCCGATACCCTGTTCATGCAGAAGCACTGGGACGTGATGCGCTCGGACAACGCGGGCGAATTGTGGTGCGAGGTCAGCGGCAACCTGCCGAGTGATTTTGGGTTTCCAATCGCCGTTCACGCGCACGAACCGGAAACCATTTATGTCGTGCCGATCGCGAGCGATTCCCATCATTTTCCGCCCGACGGTAAACTGCGCGTCTATCGCAGCCGGTCGGGCGGCAACGAGTGGGAGGCGCTGACCAACGGCCTGCCGCAAAGCCACTGTTATGTCAATGTGTTGCGAAACGCCTTCGCGGTCGACACGCTGGAGTCGTGTGGCCTTTATCTCGGTACAACCGGCGGTCAGGTTTACGTTTCCGCCGATTCGGGCGATCACTGGATGCCGGTTGTGCGCGATTTGCCGCCTGTATTGTCGGTCGAAGTGCAGGTCTTGCCATGATTCAGGTGACGCTGCCCTTGCACCTGCGCACGCTGGCGCAGGTCACGGGGCCGGTTGAGCTTGAGGTTTCGCAGCCGGTGACGCAGCGCGCCATTCTGGATGCGCTGGAAGCCGCCTATCCGATGTTGCGCGGCACTATTCGCGATCCGGTGACCAAACAACGCCGTGCTTTCATCCGCTTCTTTGCTTGTGGCGAGGATCTGTCTCACGAACCGCCGGATGCCGCTGTTCCGGCTGAGGTGGCGACAGGAAAGCAGCCTTTCCGCATCATCGGCGCGATGGCGGGCGGATAGAGCAGACGCCCAATCGTCCATGGGGGCGGCATGGCGCTGGCGGGATGTGCCGGTTGCCGCCCCAATTCGTGTTACGATAAGGGCGAAGCGAGATGAGGTGGCGCTATGGGTATCACCCCCAAAACCAGGTTAACCGTTGAGGAATATCTGGAACTTGAGCGGACAAGTGAGACTCGCCACGAATACCTCGACGGTGAAGTGTTCGAGATGGTCGGCGCAAGGGAAAATCACACCCTGATCATTGGCAATCTTGTTGCCGTCTTGCATCCACAGCTTCGCCGGCCATTATGCCGTTTGTATCAGATTGACATGCGAGTCAAGGTCAGTGCGACCGGATTGTACACATACCCGGATGTCGTCGTCCGGTGCGGCACGCCGGAATTTGAGGGATCAGGTCGAGCGACGCTGCTGAATCCCACACTTATCATCGAGGTGTTGACTCCATCAACTGAAGCCTACGACCGGGGCGACAAATTCCGGCATTATCGGGCAATTCCGACCCTTCAGGAATATGTCCTCATTTCGCAGAACAACCCGCGGATTGAGCGTTATCTGCGGCAGAACGACAACACATGGCTATTTACCGACGCGACAGGGCTGGACGCGGAACTTGAGTTGCCGTCGATTGGCTGCACACTGCCGCTTGCCCGCGTTTATAAGCAGGTCGATTTCGAGGCTCAGGACTGACTCAGCGCTTCATACAATTCCAGCAGCACGCCGCCGGTACTGCGCGGATGCACGAAGCAGTAGCGCCTGCCATCGGGGCGCGTGCGCGGCGTCTCGTTAATCAGTTCCGCGCCGTTTTCCGCAAGCCGGGCCATCGCCACTTCGATATTTTCCACTTCCAGACACAGATGATGCATTCCGCCGCCGGTCTTGGCGAGGTACTTTGCCACGCCGCTGTCCTCGGTGATCGGCTTAATCAGTTCGATCTCGCCCTCACCAACCGGCAAGAACGCAATATCGACCGCTTCGGCTTCGTTGCGCTCGGTGTGTTGTAAGGGCAGGCCGAGCGCCTGCTGCCAGAAATTCAGCGCTTTGTCCATATCCGCCACGACGATGGCGATGTGATTGATCTTGATGTTTTGTGTAGTCACGGTTGCCTGCTAATTCAGTAGAAGCGAGCTGAGTAGATGATACGGTTTGGAGGGGACGCCGGGCTGCTTTACGCTTGCTCGCGTTCGGGTTCCGGAATTGGTATTCCCAGTTCCAGAGCGGTTGTCAGCGATGTAATGACTGCCTGTCGCCTGCCTAAGCTCAAATCCGTAATCTTCCAATACCGGTCGCAATTCGTCGAGTGAAACATTTTTGGGATTTCGGCGAATGCGTTCCAGACGTTTGCTCATATTTTACCTCATGCGGATGTATTTTCCCGATCCCTTTCGGCCAGCAACTATTTAACCTGAACACCGCTGGCTGTGAAAGGCAACGGGCGCAGTTACGTTACCTGCGTTCCGGCGTGCGCTATAATCAGACAGAGAAGTGTACAGAGGGAGGTCATGGATCGAGGTCTTTTGGCCCCACATGCGCCGACCCTGCGCGCCATTATCGAGAGCGCCGGCGTCGAGCAGTTGCCGGAAATCTGCGTTCGCCCCGGCGTGCGGGCGGTCTACCGCCTGACGGTGTATCACCACGACGGTCGAGCGCGCGATTCGGTGTCGACGCTCATTTATCGCACCGGGCGGGAGGTCCAGCTTGAGACAGTTTTCCTCGAGCGATTCGGGGGCAAACCGCTCGTCTATTCCATCCCTCTCGACCGCTATGAGCGTTTGGTGGCCCGGCTGAATGCCATTCATTTCGACCAGCTTGCCGACCAGCCCGATTTGCCGCTGTATGGCGCGGATTTGTGGCTGGTGGAACGCGCCGCCGGGAGCTTTACCAAGAGCCTGATTGTTGCGCCAGACCGCGCGGAAGGCGTCTACTCAACACTCGTCAACGCCGTACGAGCCGACCTTCCGGAAGCCCTGCGAGAGGTCGGTTAGCCCTCGATGGAAGCAGAAAACGATTTGATCAACCTGAAACGCCTGAAAACACTGGCCGAGCACAGCGACGTTTACCGCGACTCGCAGCGTCTCGCCATCATCGACATGGGCAGCAACAGCTTCCGGCTGATTGTTGTCGAATATGTGCCGCAACTCAGCTTCAAAGTGACCGATGAAGTGCGCGAGGCCGTGCGTCTTAGCGAGGGCATGGCCGCCAACGATGTCATGAGCGCGGCGGCGATGGATCGCGCGGCGCGCGTGATGCGGATTTACGCCGCGTTCTGCGCGGCCAGCGGCATCAACGACATCGTTGCCGTTGGAACCAGCGCCATTCGCGAGGCGCGCAACCGGGCTTATTTTCTCAAACGCATCGTGTCCGAATCCAATATTCCGGTGCGCGTGCTGGAGGGCGAGGAAGAAGCCTACTACGCCTATCTCGCCGCGGTGAACAGCACGACGCTCACCGATGGCTTTGTGCTCGATCTTGGCGGCGGCTCCATGGAAATCATCCGGGTGAAGAACCGCCGCAACGCCAACGCAATCAGCTTGCCACTTGGCGCTGTCCGCGTGACCGAAAGGTTTTTGCATTCCGATCCGGTAACCTCCAAAGAGGTGAAGAAGCTGCAAAGCCACCTGCGCGATGTCTACCAGAACATCGACTGGTTTCAGGCCGAACCGGGCATGATGCTGGTGGGCGAGGGCGGCACGCTGCGCCTGATTGCCCGGCTGATCCAGAAGCAGAAGCACTATCCGCTCGACCATCTGCATGGCTACGTGATGACGCTGGATGAAGTCGATGCCGTGGTCGATAAGCTGGCTTCGTTGAGTGTTGCCGAGCGGAACAAGCTGGCCGGCATGAAGCACGACCGCGCCGATATCTCGCTGGCGGGGGCGATTGTCGTTGCCGAAGCCATGCGCGCCAGCGGGGCAAAGTCCATGACCATCTGCAGCCAGAGTATGCGCGAAGGGCTGTTTTACGAGCGCTTTCTGGCGGGCAGCGGCGCGCCGGTTTTCCATAACGTGCGCCATGCCGCCGTGCTCAATCTCGCGCATCTCTATCGCTTTCAGGAACAGCACGCCGAGCATATCGCCCGCCTGACGCTGTCGATGTTCGACCAACTGCCGCCGGAGACGCACGATTGCGGGCCGGTCGAGCGCGAGCTGCTGTGGGCGGCTTCGATGCTGCACGACATCGGCGTGTCGGTCGATTATCACGACCATCACAAACATAGCGCTTACCTCATCCTGAATGGCGGCCTGCCGGGATATACGCACCGCGAGATTGCGCTCATCGCGCTGATGGCGCGTTATCACCGCAAGGGCAAACCAACGGTTGACGAATTTGCATCGTTGCTGAAGCCGGGCGACGACCGGCGGTTGCTCCAGTTATGCGCGCTGCTGCGGCTGGCGGAACAGCTTGACCGCTCGCGCGATGGCGTCGTTCGCGACTTGAGCCTGCGGGTGGTGGGCGGCCATGCGCTGATGGAAATCAACTTCCGCGGCGACGAGCAGGTGGCCCTGTGGGCGCTTGAGCGCCATACCGACATTTTTGAGCAGGCTTTCGGGCTGAAACTGCAGGTCATCCCCATTCCTGTGGAGACGACGGCGGATGATGCTTTGGCGTAGCCAGAGACTACCGGATGGCGGGACAGAACGAAGTTGAGTTGAAGCTCTATGTGCGCGATCTCGACGCGGTGCGCCAGCGGCTGGAAAGCGCCGGCGCGGTGTTGGTGTCGCCCCGCACTTACGAGCGTAACGTGCGTTACGATGACAAGTCGCGTTCCTTAAGCCGCAGGGGCGATGTGCTGCGCCTGCGCGAGGACAGCCGCTGGCGCCTGACGTACAAGGCGGGCAAGGGCGCGGTTCGTGGCAGCGATGCCGTGTCGCGCTATGAAGCCGAGGTCGAGGTCAGCGACTTCGACACCATGCACGACATTCTGGGGCGGCTGGGGCTGTCGCCCTACATGGTCTACGAGAAATATCGCACCACTTACCAGCTCGATGGTGTTGAAGTTGTTCTGGACGAGATGCCCTACGGCAACTTTGTCGAGATCGAGGGCGAGGCCGAGGCGATCCAGCAGGTGCGGCTCAGGCTGGGGCTGGGCGAGGCCACGGCCTATCGCGGCGGCTATACCGACCTGTTCGAGCGCGTGCGCCGTAAGCTGAAGCTCAAATTCACCGATCTCACCTTTGCCAACTTTGAACAGATTGATGTGCCTCAAAGCGCGTTTGATTAGCTAAATCGACAGGAGCGCCATGGTTTCCACCAAACTGCACGACGCAAAGAAGCGCTGGCAGGAGAATGTGCTGCGCCGCGCACAGGAAAAAGCGCCGGAGCGCAAATCCGTGTTTCACACGTCCTCCGGCATCGAACTGGAGCCGGTCTATACGCCGGACGATGTCCCTGTAGACTACGAGGCCGAGCTTGGTTTCCCCGGCGAGTATCCGTTCACACGCGGCATTCATCCGCTTGGCTATCGCAGCCGCCTGTGGACGATGCGCCAGTATGCGGGCTATGCGACCGCCGAAGAGTCGAACGCCCGCTATCGCTATCTGCTGGAACACGGCCAGACCGGCTTATCGGTCGCGTTCGACCTGCCGACGCAGATCGGCTACGACGCCGACGACCCGATGGCGCTCGGCGAGGTGGGCAAAGTCGGCGTCAGCATCAGTTCGCTGGCCGATATGGAGCGGCTGTTTCAGGGCATTCCGCTGGACCGCGTTTCCACGAGCATGACCATCAACGCGCCCGCCGCCATTTTGCTGGCGATGTATATTGCGGCGGCGAAACGGCAGGGCGTGGAGCCGAGCAAGCTGCGCGGCACGATCCAGAATGACATCCTCAAGGAGTATATCGCCCGCGGAACCTATATCTTCCCGCCCAAGCCGTCGATGCGGCTGATTACCGACGTGTTCGCCTACTGCAAAACGGAAGTCCCGCGCTGGAACACGATCAGCATCAGCGGCTATCACATTCGTGAAGCGGGCTGCACGGCGGTGCAGGAAGTCGCCTTCACGCTGGCGAACGGCATTGCCTATGTGCAGGCCGCGCTGGACGCGGGGTTGCAGGTCGATGAATTTGCGCCGCAGCTTTCGTTCTTCTTCAACGCGCACAACCAGTTCCTTGAGGAAGTTGCCAAGTTCCGCGCCGCGCGTCGTCTGTGGGCCATGATTATGCGCGAGCGCTTTGGCGCGCAAAACCCGGAAAGCTGGCGGTTGCGCTTCCACACGCAGACCGGCGGTAGCACACTCACGGCGCAGCAGCCGATGAACAACATCGCCCGTGTGACCATTCAGGCGCTGGCGGCGGTGCTCGGCGGCACGCAAAGCCTGCATACCAACAGCATGGATGAGGCGCTGGCGCTGCCCACGGAAGCGGCGGTGCAGGTCGCGCTGCGAACCCAGCAGATCATCGCCTACGAATCGGGCGTGGCCGATACCGTTGACCCGCTGGGCGGTAGCTACCTGATCGAAAAGCTGACGGCTGAAATCGTTGAACGGGCGCAGGCGTATATCCGGCGTATCGACGACTTCGGCGGCGCGCTGGCCGCGATTGAGGCCGGTTTCATCAACCGTGAAATCAACGATGCTGCCTACGAGTACCAGCAGGCAATCGAGAGCGGCGAGCAAATCATCGTTGGACTGAACCGCTTCACGAATGACGAGGAGACGCCGATTGACCTGCTGCGTGTCGATCCGGCGATTGAGGCGGCACAGCGGGAGCGGCTGGCGCGACTGCGTGAAACACGCGATAACGCCAAAGTCGCGGAGCTGCGCGCTCGGCTTGAGACGGCGGCGAAGGGGAGTGAAAACCTGATGCCGCTGTTCATCACCTGTGTCGAAAACGATGTGACGCTCGGCGAAATCTGCCATACGCTGCGCGGTGTCTTCGGCGAATATCGCCCCGACGCGACGATCTAGCGCGGTGTTGCCGCGCTGGTGGTAATGGCCCCATTGCTTCGATGATGCAGAAGGCCCGGTATTGCCGGGCCTTTTTGCTGTCCACTTGTGACCATTTTTTGACAGATGTGATCTCGCGCATTATGCTGTTTGTTAAACAGCATTTTTGTCTTACTCTGGCGATATGTGGCCAGAAAAGCGGCGTTTTAAATATTTGGTAGTAGAGCGAAACAGATTTTCTGTTTCCTTTCCGTCAGGAATGGTTGCTGATGGCTTCTGAAGATTTTGGCCCCTCGCGTGAGGTTGGCGGCTCGATCTTCGCCGATCTGGATGCCGCCGACGAACGCTCTTTCCAGCTTGTCAAAGCGCTGGCCTCGCAACCACGCCTCACCATTTTCAGATTTCTTCGCCTGCAACCCGCCAGCATTGTCGAAATCGCTACTGCGCTGCAGATGCCCGCATCGACGGTTGCCGCTCATGTTCGCGAGCTTGAAGAAGCGGGGCTGGTGTTTACGTCCATCAAGCCCGCCAGTCGCGGCGTGCAGAAGGTCTGTCAGGCAACCACACACCAGCAACTTGTGATTACGCTGCCTCAGGCGACACGTGTGCGCCGGGCTGCGAGCGATATTTCCATGCCCATCGGCGCGTATGTCGATTGCGACGTTAGCCCAACGTGCGGGTTGGCAACGGAAACGAGCGTGATCGGCGAGCTGGACAATCCGGCCTTCTTTTACCATCCCGACCGTATCCATGCCCAGCTCATCTGGTTCAGGCGGGGCTACCTCGAATATCGCTTTCCAAACCATATTCCCGCCGGAGCCGTGGTGGAGAGCCTGCAATTCAGCATGGAGATCGCTTCGGAAGCGCCGCGCCATGACAACACTTATCCGTCAGATATCACGCTGTGGGTGAACGGCGTCGAGGTTGGCACGTGGACCAGCCCCGGAGACTTCGGCAACGATCGCGGAGCGCTGACGCCCGACTGGTGGCCCGATTACAACTCGCAGTATGGCCTGCTCAAAACGTGGAAGATCAGCCCTGAAGGCAGCTATATCGACGGCATTCGCATTTCCGATGTCTGTCTCGATGATCTCGCCCTCCATACCAATCGCTTTATCAGCATGCGGATCGGCAACAAGGAGGATGCCATTTATGCAGGCGGCGTCAACCTGTTTGGCTGCCGGTTCGGCAATTACCCGCAGGACATCATCATGCATCTCAGTTACCGGCTGATGAGTGAGAGGAGTGAGGCCGGCAGTCAGACATAAGCAGCGCGCAACCGTTCTCTGGAAATCAGTTTGCTTTTTTAAGGAGTGGAAGTCATGAAAGCTCAGCTAAGCCGCCGCGGTTTCCTTAAAGCGACAGGTATTCTTGGGGCGGGCGTCGCCATTGGCGCGCCGGGCCTCCATGCCTTCAGGGCGCTCGCTCAGGACGCCATCACGATACAGTGGTGGGATCATTTCCTGCCACTGCAACCACTGCTCGAAAGCGTTTTCGCCGCCTATTCCGAACAGAACCCGAACGTCACCGTTCAGCATACCGTCTATTCACCGCCGGATCTCGGACAGTCGCTGCAACTGGCTTATCCCAACAATCAGGCTCCCGACGTCTTTGCCTATGCGGGCCTCAGCCTGCCGGTTCCGGCGCTGCAAGCGGAAGGCTGGTTCACGCCGCTCGATCCGTACGTCAGTGAGGAATGGAAATCACGCCTACCTGAGGATGTGTTCATTCAGGGCAATACCGTTTTCGATGGCGTCCTCTACAGCTTCCCCATCTTCAGCTTCCGTTTCCACGAAATTCTGAACTGGTTCAACAAGCAGATGATGGAAGAAGCCGGTTACGATCCCGAAAACGGCCCGGCGACGTGGGATGAATTCCGCGACGCGGCGCGCAAGATCACCGATAACGGCGGCGGCTTCACCTTCGGCTGGATTCAGGGCATCGGCCATATCGAGCGCATGGGCGACTCGCTGAACAGTCTGGCGCAGATCGCGGGCGCTTCCGGCCCCATCGACTTTGCGACCGGTGAATACGCCTATGGCACTGATCCCTACGTCAATGCGCTCGAATTCCTGGTTTCGATGGCGCAGGATGGCACGCTGTTCCCGACCTCAACTACCATCGACACGCGCAACGCCCGCGCCCGCTGGGCCACGGAAGCCGGCGGCATGTTCTTCGATGGGCCGTGGAACATCGGCGTATTGCAGTCGGACTTTGCCGATTTCATGGACCTCATCAGCGTGACAGCGCCGCCGACGCCCGAAGCCGGCATGACGCCCTATGTCAATCGCGGCCCCAAGATCGGTGACTTCTGGATTTCGAGCCAGTCGGAACATCCGGAAATTGCCGCCGCAATTCTGCAGGAGTTCATCTCCGATGAATTCCAGATCGGTCTGGCCGAGCGCATGGATCAGCCCCCGCTGGATACCACGGCAGTCAGCCGCGCGAACGTGCATCCGACGTATGTGAAAGCCATCGAGATTTTCAACCAGCAGGTGCGCCTCGCGCCGTCGCCGTCGGTGCGCAACCCGGCAGTTTCCGAAGTGCTGGCGCGCATGAGCGATGTGCGCCCCAATCTGGGCGAGATCGTTCAGGGGGCGATCAGCGGCGACGTGACCGACATCCGCGCGACCCTTCAGGAATACGCCGACAAGATGACGGCGGCGCGTGAAACGGCGATTGCCGCCGCGCAGGCAGAAGGGTTCGAGGTCAGCCAGGATGACTGGGTCTTCGACAACTGGGAGCGCGGGCAGGACTACACCAGTGAGTTCTACCAGTAGCAGAAAAGGCCGGACATTCTGATGAGCACCGTCCGGATGCAGGATTCGTACTCAGGCATGACGCCGGCGCTGCCGCCGGCGTCCCGCTCCGTTTTAAGACAGCTCTGGCACGACCGCTGGATTTACCTGTTCCTCGCGCCGTCGCTGTTGTTGTTCGTGCTGTTCGTGCTTTATCCGGTCGTCAGCAGTCTCTACTTCTCGCTGCTCGACTGGAACGGCTTTACCAGCAATGCGCGGTTCATCGGCCTCGACAACTACATCGAGGTGGCGAACGATCCGCTGTTCTGGAACGCCTTCAACAACACGATCCTGTTTATGGTCATCACGGTGCCGATCCGCGTCTCGCTGGCGCTCATCGTCGCGATCATCCTGAACGATCCACGCCTGCCATTTGCCAACCTGTTTCGCACGGCGCTGTTCCTGCCCGTCATTACGACGACGGCCATCATCGGCGTCGTCATGACGTTTGTGTTCGATCCGGTCGGCGGGCCGGTCAATCGCTTCCTGCTCGAAACGGGGCTGGTCGACCGCCCGATCAACTTTCTCGGACAGGCCAACAGCGCGCTCTATACCGCTATGGGCATTC
>Ga0207866_1003188_pt1 | contig 10463 bp, 10 predicted proteins | sample HigsolmetaAR203D_FD_184835 | JGI IMG/M metagenome (GOLD analysis project Ga0207866, IMG submission 184835) | Ionic liquid and high solid enriched microbial communities from the Joint BioEnergy Institute, USA - AR20-3-D (SPAdes) (version 2) ...
TGCACTAATTAAATAATCGTATATAATAATAATGCAAAATATTGTTGCATTTTTCAATATTTATTACAGTATCGTAAAAAATTTTTTTGAGGTGTTATCGATGTCTTTCAATGATGAACAGCTGCTAAAACTATATGAATTCGCGGTTGAACATGTTTCAGTCGGCATTCATGCGGTAGACGCGGAAGGACGTACAATTTTGTACAATCAAAAAATGAAAGAAATTGAAGGATTTGATATTGAAGATATTTCCGATCGTTCCATTTTGGAACTTTTTGCATTCCGCTCCAATGACAGTGCCCTGCTCCGTGTTTTAAAAACCGGCATCAAGGAAATGAATGTAAAACAAACCTATTGGAACAGATATGGGCATGAAATTACTACTATTAATGATACGTACCCGATTTTCGACGGTGAAAAACTCATAGGAGCCATTGAATTCGCCCGGGACATTACCTCCCTGGAAAAATTGATTTACCAGCCACTGCGCAGATATGGAGAACCATTGACCTTTGACGTCATCACAGCAATATCGGAACCGATGCAAATCGTGAAAGAAAACGCCAAAAAAGCTGCCCGTGCCCGAATCCCTGTATTGCTGATCGGGGAATCCGGGACAGGAAAGGATTTGATCGCGGAAGGAATCCATCACGAACTTCAGCCGAAAAACGATGAGTTTGTCACCCTTTTCAGCAGAAGGCCGAATCAAATCGAAAGATTAAAAACATATTTAAAACAGGACAAATCTTACACCTTTTTCTTTGAGCGCCTCGAATTTTATACCCTTGAAGATCAAAAGGAATTGCTGAAACTGTTAAAGGGGATGCCCCCGGAAAAACATATGCTAATCGGCAGTGTGGGAGGAGACCCGATTGATTTGATCAGCAACAAACAATTGCTCAAAGACTTATATTATTATTTTGCTTCCATGAGTATTTCTATACCCGCATTACGCGAACGAAAAGAAGACATTAAACCTTTCGTCGATGATTACTTTTCAAGGCACCGGGAACGTTTCAATTCAAACATCCAGGGACTTGCGGATGATGTAATGGAAATGTTTCTGGAATACGACTGGCCAGGAAATCTGAAAGAATTGGAACTTTTGTTGGATGAAATCGCATCAATGATTACAAACGAAAAGTACGTTACCTATGAAATGCTGCCTCTTCATTTCCGATTTAAATTGCAGCAGCAAAATGAAAAAATCAAAAAACCGGATTTTTTCCTCCTTCAGCCGAACAAAGAATTGCTGCCATTAAACGAATATTTGAAAGAGGCCGAAAAATATTATTTGCATCATGCATTAAAAATGAACGAAGGCAATATTACAAAAACTGCCCAAGCCTTGGGCATGACAAGGCAAAACTTGCAATACCGGTTAAGAAAAATGAAAGAATAAAAAATCCCAAAAGCGCCATCGCTTTTGGGATTTTTTTATTGTCCTCTTTCGATCCAATCTTGAAGTTTTTCTTTCAATGTTTGGAATCCATTTGCATCTTGTTCATTTAAACGTTCCTGTAAAGATTTCTTTGGATTCTTTTCCACTTTCTTTTGTGGTGGGTCTTGCAGTGCACGGGTAGATAAGCTGATTTTTTCGTTACGTTCATCTATATCAAGAATTTTCACTTGAATTTCGTCGCCAATTTTAAAAAAATCTTCTATGTTCCGAACGTAACCGTAAGTAATTTCAGAAATGTGTACAAGACCTTGCGTTTCTTCATCCAATGCCACAAAAGCTCCGTACGGTTGAATCCCTGTCACCTTTCCCGTTACAACGTCACCTACTTTATATTTTTTTTTCATGTTTGTTCCTACTTTCTTTCACTTACATATATATATCATGTTAAATTATAACATAATGAATGTATACGGAACAAAGAATCACCCTATTTTGAAAAAAACTTCCAACTTTATATGTTTCAACCAAATTTCCCCAATACCTGACGAGCTCCTGAATCTGTAAAATAGTTGAAAAATTACAAAAAATTAAAAGTGTCTCTTACAACAAAAGACACTTTTTTATATAATACTTTTAGCTTCAAATTTAATCGCTATCAATTGGTATGCCATTTCAACGCAATCTTCGAAAGGAATCCAGATTTCAAAGGATTGCTCGTACACTTTTTGGATCACCCGTGCGAGCTCTGTCGGATCATCGATTTCTTGCAAAGCAAGAATGACATCGCTCGATTCAAGCTCATATGCATCTTCTCCAATTTGAAAAGGATCCCATTTCATTAAAGCGAGCTTGGCCTTTTTGTTCATTAATACGTTCTCCACAATTTCACCTTGCATTATTCTATATTTTCCTTCTTATGATATCATATAATCATTATATTTAAAGATAAAAATTAAATAGGAAAGAGTGGTAATCGTGACTTTTAGCTTTGATGAAATATATGAAAGAAGAAATACCAGCAGTTTGAAATGGGACAAATTTAAAGATCGCTATCGCGCAAAGTACGCTGTGGAAGATATAGACAATGTTTTGCCAATGTGGGTGGCGGATATGGACTTTGCCGTTCCGCAAGTGGCGATTGACGCCATCAAAAAACGATTGGATCATCCAATTTTTGGATACTCCTACATAAGCGATGCGTGCAAAGAAGCCATTCAACAATGGTTCAAACGCCGCCACAATTGGCATATCAATAAAGATGCGTTGATTTTCCACAGCGGGGTCGTTCCAGCAATTGCAACTATTCTTGAAACTTTCACGGAACCGGGAGATAAAGTATGCATATCCACTCCGGTATATCCTCCGTTCTTCAACATTCCAAAAGGACTGAAACTGGAAGTCGTGGAATGCGATTTAACGGAAAGCGAAGACCAAATTTACGAATATGACTTTGATAAATTAGAAGAGGCCTTTAAATCAGGGGTAAAAGCGTATGTGTTATGCAGCCCTCATAATCCAGGAGGAGTCGTTTGGTCAAAAGAGACGCTGGAAAAACTCGTTTATCTATGCATCAAATACGATGTGCTGCTCATTTCCGATGAAATCCATGCAGACATTGTGTTTGACGGACACCAACACATCCCGACAATGACGGTGGAAGGTGCCGATCAGGCAAAAATTGTTGCCTGCATTGCCCCAACCAAAACTTTCAACCTGGCCGGGCTTCATGCGGCAATGATTGTGGCGGAAAATCCAAAATTGAGAAATGCGATACTCAGAAACAAAGCGGCCCATGGGTTGGATGATTGGAATGCCCTTGCCGCTGCGGGAGTTCAAGCGGTGTATGAAAAAGGCGAAGAATGGCTGGATGAAATGATTCAATACGTTTCCAGAAACATCCAATACTTAGAACAAGAATTAAATCAATTGGATGGCGTTAGGGTCATCCGCCCGCAAGCCTCTTACCTCGTTTGGATCGACTATCGTGGAACAGGGCTTTCCGAAGAAGAAATGATGGATCGTCTCTTAAATAAAGGGAAACTGGCATTGGAGCCAGGAACAAAATATAGCGAAGCAGGCCGCGGTTACCTCCGCATCAACCTGGCATGTCCGTTTGAAACAGTCAAAGAAGGCGTGGAACGTTTCAAAAAAGCTTTATCTTAATATAACGTTTAATAGAAAAAACATCATTTTCTCTGTGCAGAAAATGATGTTTTCATTTTATTCCCATTATTATGTTACTATTGTTCTACCTTCCATTTATATTATAATGATAAAAAAACGAATTTCTAATTATTCAAAAATTACTTGAAAATGGGGTTATTACAATCAAAGACGTGATGAGAAAGAAATTGCCTCTTCGTACAACAATGTTCTTATTTTCTTTTGTAATTGTGCTGTTTTCCATTATGACAAGCGGGGCCATCATGATTCACAATATTGCCGGCGCCTTTGAGAAAGAGTTTGGATCACGGGCAATCGCCATCGCCCGAACCGTCGCCCAATTGGAAGAAGTTCAGACAACGGTCGGGACGGAAAAAGGATTTGAAGTCATCCAGCCGATTGCGGAACGGGTCCGTTTAGCAACCGATGTGGACTACATCGTGATTTTCGATATGAAAGGTGTCCGTTATTCCCACCCATCGGAAAGCAGAATCGGAACCATTAACGAAGAAATAATGAAAAATGCGGCATATTCCCAACACGAGTACATATCAAAAGCTTTTGGGGTACAAGGTTTTTCCATCCGCGCATTCGTACCGATCATGAATCCCGAGGCTACAAGACAAGTCGGGGTGATCACCGTCGGAATCATAACTCCGAAGTGGCAACATTTAGTCGAAGAGTATCAATCGGATATATACATCTCTTTATTTTGGGGATTATTGATCGGTCTTGTTGGATCCATATTGATCGCCAATCATATCAAACGGCAAACATTAAATCTGGAACCTTCCGAAATTGCCCGTATTGTGGAGGAACGTTCCGCCATTATGCAGGCGATGGACGTCGGGCTTCTTGCCACGGATGGCAAAGGCAATATTACGTATATGAACCATTTGGCAAGAAAATATACCCATTTTTTTGGAAAAAGAGGAACTTTGAAAGAAGTGTTTCAGAATACTTGGTTAGGAGAAGAACATATAGAAAAGCAGGATGGTTACCGGCCGCTGTCAATGTTTAAACAGATGTATCTGGTCCGCATCTTCCCATTAAAAATTCATGATAAAAACGCCGGTTCCCTCATTGTCATCACTGACCGGAAAGAAGCGCATACATTAGCGGAAGAATTGACTGGGGTAAAAACGCTTGTTGACACCCTCCGAGCCCAACACCATGAATTTCTCAACCGCCTGCACAGTATTGCGGGGTTGATTCAACTCAACCGGAATGAAGAAGCCATCAGTTTAATATTGGATGAAATTACCGATGAAGAAAGTGTCTTCCAAAAAATTAAAGACAAAATTCAAGACTATTCCATTCAAGGATTGCTCATAGGCAAATTTTCAAGAGCGAAGGAGCTGGGGGTGGAACTCACCTTAAGCGACGATTCTTACTTATTTGATTATGTTACCGGTTTTTCCAGCGGCGACTTGATCACCATCATCGGAAATCTGCTGGATAATGCCATGGAAGCTTGTCTATCAAAAGAAGAAAAGTTTGTGGATATCCTCATCCAAGGGGACAAACATTACTTATATATCGAAGTTCAGGACAATGGAGCAGGAATTCAAAAACCGGTGGAGCGGATTTTTGACTATGGTTTTACAACGAAAAATAAAGCTGGCCATGGAATCGGATTGGCGTTGGTAAAACAAATTGTCGAATCAAATCATGGAACAATTCAAGTGTTTTCGGAAGTGGGTGTCGGAACAACGATGATTGTACAAGTTGGGAGGAATGAACAATGAAAGATATTCGGGTCTTGATTGTGGAAGATGATCCAATGGTACTCGAAGTAAACAAAAGTTTTCTAATGAAAACAAAGGGGTTTTCCCTCGCCGGAGAAGCTCAATCAGGTGAACAAGCCTATCAGGAAATCAAGGAAAAAATGCCCGATTTAATCCTTTTGGATATGTATTTGCCGGATATTTCCGGACTGGAGCTATTTTACAAAATTCGAAATGAACGCCTCCCGGTTGACATCATTATGATTACGGCAGCACGAGATGCAAAAACCGTTCAAGAATTGACGCGTTTGGGAGCTTTCGATTATTTGGTGAAACCGTTCCGCCTGGAGAGATTCCAACAAGCATTGGAAAATTACGCCCGCTCCCGAAAGAAATTGACCACGAAAGACGAATTGAAACAGGATGACATTGACGAATATTATGGCACTACTTCTTTTGAGACACAGAAGGAACTTCCAAAAGGACTTAATGAAATCACGATGAAACAAATCACCGACAAGTTGAAGGAAATCAACGAACCGGTGACCGCTGAACAGTTGGCTCAAATTACGGGCATGGCGAGGGTCACTGTAAGAAAATATTTGGACTATCTCGCAAGTATCAGCGAAGTGAAAATCGATTTAAAATACGGTACAGTCGGCCGTCCAACCAAATATTATTCTCTTTGATAAGAGCTCAAAATGCTCTTATTTTTTTACCCGCACATGTATTATAACAGTCGTTATTCCAGAATAACTGTTGTATACCAAAAAGAACAAAATGTTCATTAACACCATAATATTGAGAATTTTCATTTTTCAATTAACATGAAATTAACGTTAGAAAAGAGGATTTGAATGAGAAACTTATTAAAAGTGTTCATGTATTGTATTTTGTTAGCGATTCCATTTCTAACGCTTGCATGCACTCAGTATGATGATTATCCCGAAGATTTGGAGCAACTGAGTGAAGATGAGCGGCTTGTCATCCGTTTCTCCCATGTTGTCGGAGAGGATACACCGAAAGGAATGGCCGCCCGTAAATTTGCCGAACTCATTAAAGAACGGTCCAATGGCCGGATCGAAGTTCAAGTTTTCTCAAATGGAACCCTTTACAAAGATGTGGAAGAATTGAATGCGCTCCTTAACGGGAATATCCAAATGATTGCCCCTGCCATTTCAAAGCTGACCGACTTGGTCCCTGAACTTTCGGTTTATGATCTTCCCTACGCCTTTGATTCAATGGAGGAAGTTCATGAGTTCACCGAAAGCAAGGCGGGAAATCAATTGAAGAACCTGTTGAAACAACATAATCTGATCGTTCTCGGCTTATGGGACAGCGGTTTTAAACAAATCAGCAACGACACCCGGCCGATCGAACATTACAAAGATTTGAAAGGCATCCGAATGCGCATCATGCAAAGCGATATTTTGGCTGAACAATATCGCACTGTTGATGCATTGCCAAGAAAAATCGATTTCAACACCGTCTTTCAATCGCTGCAAAAAGGCGATGTGGAAGGACAAGAAAATACATTGACAAACATCACAAGCAAAAATTTCTATTCATTGCAAAAATACTTGACGATATCCGATCACGGTTACTTAGGATATTTCCTGCTCTTCAATTATGATTTTTGGAAGAAATTATCAACGGAAGATCAAGAACTCATCAAAGAGACTCTTGAAGAAGTTCAAGAATGGCAATGGCAAATTGCAAAAGAATTGAACGATCAAAAACTGCAGGAAATTGAAGATTGCCGATGCATTCAAATCCATTATTTGTCGGAAGAAGAGAAAAAAGACTGGGAGAAACGTTTCTCTCCTGTATATGACTACTATAAACAGCATTTTGGAAACTACTATATTCAAAATCTTCCGAAATATAAAGATGTCAAATAGGTTAAAGAGAGCTTTTTGCTCTATTAACAATAAATTACTATCAAACTTTTTAAGGGGGATTCACATCATGAAGAAATGGCTATTAGCCACGATTTTAGGGGTGTTGGCACTTGCGCTTGCTGCCTGTGGCGGCGACAGTTCCAGCAGTGATGACAAGAAATCTAGTGATGAGTACACTGCAGACAAACCGCTTGTCATCAAGTTCTCTCACGTAACAGCTCAAGATAGTGTAAAAGGTAAAGCTGCTGATTATTTTGCACAATTAGTGGATGAAAAAACAGAAGGTAAAGTAAAAGTTGAAGTGTATCCAGCTTCCCAATTATACGGGGATGCAGACGAACTTGATGCGTTAGTATCAGGGAACGTACATATGATCGCTCCTTCTGTAACAAAAATGGTAAAACTTGATCCACGTTGGCAATATGTTGATATGCCATATTTATTCGAAAGTGAAGAACATGTTCAAAAATTCTTTGATTCTGAATTGGCTCAAAAATTATTCAACTCAGATCAATTGGCAGCAAACGATATTAAAGGGATGGCATTCTGGCCAAACGGATTCAAACATTTCTCCAACAACAAACATCCATTGGTAAAACCTGAAGATTTCAAAGGTTTGAAATTCCGTACACAAGCTGGACAAGTATTGGAAGCTCAATTTGAAGCATTAGGCGCAGGTTCTGCGACAATCGCCTTTGGTGAAACTTACGCTGCTCTTCAACAAGGAACAGTTGATGGCGCGGAAAACCCATTCAACAACTTTGATACAATGAAATTCTATGAAGTTCAAAAATATTTATCTACAACACAACATGGTCGTCTTGACTATGCGATTTTCGTAAACAAATCTTTCTGGGAATCAATGCCTGAAGATTTACGTGCAAAAGTGGAAGAAGCGCTTGCTGAAGCTACGAAATATGCTCAAGATTTGGCGGCTGAAGAAAACCAAAAATCTTTCGAAAAAATCAAAAGTTTAGGCACAGTGGAAGTATATGAAATGACTGATGAAGAGCGTGCAGCTCTTAAAGAAGCGTTACAACCTGTTTATGATAAATTCGAAGATGTTATTACAAAAGAATTAATTGATGGCATCAAGGCTTTAGCTGAATAAAAAATTCCCTGAAACACAATCTTTTCCCTAACGATTCGAGTGTCGATGCATTTCGGCACTCCCTCTTTTTTCACTTTAAAATAAAGGAGTTGAGACAATTGAAAGTGTTAATGAAAATTTGGGCTTGGTTTGAGGAAATTTTTTCCGGTCTATTTTTTGGCGCCGGTGTCCTCTTTATCTTCTACGGAGTATTTATGCGATATGTTTTAAACCATCCCCAGGCATGGGTTGAAGAGGTGGCAAGATATTCAATCATTTGGGGCACTTTCCTGGGCTTCGGTATGGCATTAAAACACAATCAGCACATTCAAGTGGATATTTTATACGACCGTTTAAACCCTGCCGGAAAATATATTCTCAATCTTGTAGCAACCGCGTTGAGCATTATATTCTGTCTGATTTATACATATTACGGATGGAATCTGGTCTCTGCTCGACTCAATTCTGGAATGGTATCTCTTGAAGTGGGCATCCCTATGTGGATTGTTTACCTGATACTACCAATTTCAGGAGTGCTTTTCTTGCTTCGATTTATCGAACGGTTGGTAAACATTCTGCGTAGAAAGGATGAAGAATATGCTAACCCTCTTAATTAGTTTCTTTATATTAGTATTCTTGCGGGTTCCTATAGCAATCAGTTTGGCCTTATCTACCATTTTAATGTTATTTATGTCCGATTTTAATATGAACATGATGCCTCAACGGATGTTTACCGCACTCGATTCCTTTCCAATGATGGCCATCCCCGGATTCGTACTTGCAGGTGCCATTATGGCCCGCGGCGGAATTTCAAAATATTTGATTGAAGCATTGCGTTCATGGGTCGGGCATCTGCCAGGAGGATTATCCGTTGTAACGATCCTGGCCTGCGGGATTTTCGCCGCCATTTCCGGTTCATCTCCGGCAACGGCCGCTGCCATTGGTTCGATCATGATTCCCGCCCTCATCTCAGCAGGATATAATAAAAGATATGCTTACGGATTGGTTGCCGCCGGCGGAACGCTCGGTATTTTGATTCCTCCAAGCGTCCCTCTCATTATCTACGGTATCACCGCCGAGGAATCAATCGGAAAATTATTCATGGCTGGCGTTATCCCTGGTTTGGGCTTGCTTGCCGTTCTGATTGTCGCTGCCATCGTTTATGCGAAAAAGCAAGGATATCAAGGTGACCAAAAAGCCACTTGGGAAGAACGCGGAAGAAAATCGTTGAAAGCCATTTGGGGTGCATTATTACCGGTATTAATTTTAGGCACTATCTACAAAGGAGTTATCACTCCAACAGAATCTGCCGTGATTGCGGTCGTTTACGGACTCATCGTTTCTATTTTCATTTACCGTGAGTTGAGCTGGAAAGATTTCCGCCATGTGATGGTTGAATCCATTAACGTAACAGCGATGATTTTCCTTATTATCGGAGCTGCCTCATTATTCGGTTTATATATGACAAACGAACAAGTCCCTCATAAAGTCGGTCAATGGATTGCGGAAAGTGACATGAACAAATGGGTATTCTTGTTAATCGTTAACTTCCTGTTTTTCATTTTGGGAATGTTCTTGGAAGCGGTATCGATTATTTTGATCACTTTGCCAATTTTATTACCGATATTAAAACATTTCGGTATCGATTTATATCACTTCGCCATTATCATGGTAATCAACTTGGAACTTGGTATGATCACACCTCCAGTTGGTTTAAACTTGTTCGTCGTTGCGGGTGTTGCGAAAGAAAAATTGGGGGAAGTCGTTCGGGGCATAATTCCATTCATTGTATTGATGATTGCATACTTGATCGTCGTCATCCTCTTCCCTCAATTATCGCTATGGCTGCCATTCGGAACCGGAAAATAACATTGGAAACTTGGCACACATTTTCGACCGTGTCCGTTGAAGTATAAAAAGAGGGTGTTCACAAATGGAAACAAAGGGGTATCAATTGAATGAGGCCGGCTACTGGCGCATCGTTGCAAGCCTCGGGTTGGCATCAACCTTCATTTTTGCAAGCTTTTATTCCTTTCAACCGCTCATTCCTGTATTCGAAAAAGAGTTTTCCATTTCAGTGACGTACTCCAGCTTGACCATGTCACTGGCAACGTTGTCCCTGATTTTCGGGCTGATTGTTTTAGGGTTTTTTTCCGACAGAAATGGACGAGTCGTATTCA
>Ga0207866_1003193_pt1 | contig 10449 bp, 15 predicted proteins | sample HigsolmetaAR203D_FD_184835 | JGI IMG/M metagenome (GOLD analysis project Ga0207866, IMG submission 184835) | Ionic liquid and high solid enriched microbial communities from the Joint BioEnergy Institute, USA - AR20-3-D (SPAdes) (version 2) ...
GGGCCATGACAACCACTCCCGAACATTCGTTTGTATTCAGTATACCAAACAAATGTTCGGTCGGGAAGACGTTGCTGAGGCAACTTGATATTCAAAAAAAAAAAAAAACCTTGGGAGCCGCGTCCCAAGGATGATTCAATGGTTCAGGGGTTGAACGATACCCCGACCGCCCGGGCCAGCTCCGCCTTCTCCGCCGCGTTCAGCAGGTTCTCGGCCATCGGGAACAGCACGTTCTCCTCCTTCATGAAGTGCTCCGTCAGCACCGAGTGCACCCGGATCGCAAGCGCCGCGATTTCCATCGCACGTTCGGCGTCCACCGTGCCTTCCAGCCCCTCCACGGCTTCACGGAACTTCTGCAGATTCGACTTCGCCAGATCATGCTCGTACTCCATCACGGCGATCGGCCCGGTCTCCCGGCCGATGTACTTCGCCATGAGCGGGAACAGCACGCCTTCCTCGCGCTCCGAATGGGGATCCAACTCGCCGACGAAGGCGTCGATCTTCCGCTTCAGCTCCGCAAGCCGGCCGCTCCAGTCCGCGACCCCGCCGTCGCGCCCGATCCCGGCCGCCTCCCGGGCGAACGCGTTCATTTGCTCCCGGAGCGGACCGTGCTCGTGCCGCAGCCGCGCCAACGGCTCGCACAGCTTCGCCGGCCCGCGTCCTCCGGACATCATGCCGCCGCATGAATTCGTCGCCATCGCGATCACTCCTCCCGGTTCAGTGGGTTTGAAGCCGATTTCTGTACCTCGGGAACAGCACGTTGTTCTCCAGATGGATATGCTCGAACAGATCCGACTCCAGTTCCTCCAGCTTGCGGTAGGTCAGCGTGTACGTGCGGCACGCGTCATCCGGCAGCAGGTAGTCCCGCGTGATCGTCCGCATTTCCTTCAGCAGGGCGCCCACCGCGTCGTGTTCGGCTTCCGCATCCCCGATCGCCTTCGCCGCCGCCTCGGCGTCATCCGGCGCTCCCGTCTGTTCGGCCCGCCGGATCAACGGGAAAACCGCCTCCTCTTCCGCGGCGAGATGCCGCTCCAACTCCTCCTTCATCCGGCGGAACCGGTCGTGGAGCGCCTCCAGCTCCGGATGCCCGTCGCCGTGCACCCGGTACACCTTCGTGACGAATCCGTCGAGCAGCGGCAGTTCCTCCCGCAGATACGCATGATGGGTTTGCACGATATGGTCGATCAGTTCGGCGGATGTTTTTTCGCGCCAGTCCGTCGACCCGTTCATCTTCTCCCGCGCTTGCCGGTACAGCCCGTTCAGCCGGTCGAGGAAGATCCGCTTGTCGATCCCCTTCTCCTCGAGCGCCTCGGCCAGTGTGCGGTCGCCGCCGCAGCAGAAATCGATCCGGTACGCCTTCATCAAGTTGCCGGCGCCGGGAAATCCGGTCACGATGTCGCCGACCCGTTCGGAACCGTTGAACGCTTCTTCCATGCTCCAACCTCCTTTTCTCGCGGTATCGCGGTTTTCGCCTTCAGTGTACCGCCTGAGGGCCGCCGCATTTGTGACACGTGTCACCAACTTCAGACCTTTCAATAAAATGACATGCCGCCGCGACACCTTCCGGCGTCACGACGGCATGCCGTCGCCCAACTCCCGTCAAGCGCCGCACAGTTCCCTGTACTTCGGGAACAGCAGATCGCTTTCGAGATGGATATGTCGGGATATGTCCTGTTCGATCTCCCGCAGCTTCCGAGAGGTCGCGCGGAACGTCTCGCAAGCCTGATCCGGCAAATGATAGTCCACCGTGATGTCCCGGATCACCCGGAGCGTCGCTGTGATCGCGTCATGTTCGGCCTCGATCTCGCCGATCTTGAACATCGTGTTCGGTCGAGCGTCCCCAATCCCTCGCCGCTCGGCTTGACGGATCAACGGAAAGAGCGATACCTCCTCCGCCAGCATGTGATGTTCCATTTCCGCTTTCATCCGGTGGAAGCGAATGTGCAGTTCCGCCAGTTCCGGATGCGTCTCGCCATGTCCCCGGTACAGTCCGGTGACGAAGCGGCTTATCGTCGCCAGCTCCCGCCGCAAATACATGTGGTGGGTGTTCACGATGTGATCGATCAACTCGGCCGTCGTGGTGGAGCCCAGGTCAGCCAATTCCTCTCGCAATCATGGGTGCCACTATACAAGACCGGATGCGGGAACACAATAGGCAATATGATCCATTTTTCAACACGAACCCTTCGGGCCGGAACAGTCAGCCGAGACCGGCGACGCATGCGTTGAAATAGGCTAACGCGCGCGCATATTTCGGCTCGCTCTGCGGGCGGCCGGCGTAGTAAAGCAGATGGTCCAGGCCGATCCACGCGTGGAAGGCGTTCTCGAGCGATTCAAATGCGTCTCTCGCGCCGCCGTCCGCGTAATGCCGCAGGAAGACGTCCCGGTATGCGGCGTACGATTCGGCATCGTAAGAGTACCTCATCCAGTAGGTAAGCCGCGCGATGTCCGCGATCCAATTGAGCGCCAGCGCGTCGTCGTAATCGACCAGCGTAACCTCGCCTCGCTCATCGATCAGCACATTCTTCACGGACAGATCGCCGTGGTTCAGGACGGCCGGAAGATCCGCACACGGCCGCAAGGCCCGCAGCACCCGCTCCTTGATCTTCGCCAGAACCGGCGCTTCGAACCGCTTCATGCTGACCAGAGGCTCCGCGATCTCGTCGAGCTTGTCGTCCATGAACGCGAGGAACGTGCCGTGGCTCGCGACGCCCGCGCCGATGTAGCCGTGGTTTTCGATGCGGATCCGGTGCAGTTGCGACACGAGCCGGGCAAGTTTTGCATAGAACGTCCGGGTCGCATCCGCGTCCCCGAGCGCCCGGTCCGCGGTGACGCCGGGCAGGCGTTCCTCGATCAGATAGCCGCTCGGAAAATCGGGATCGCGCCGGTCGAAGGCGATGATCTTCGCGCACGGAATGCCGTGTTCAATCAGCTTCCGGTTGATGAACAGGAGCTTGCCGTCCTCGGGCCAGTCCCTGAGCGTGTAGATCTTGAAGATGTAGGGCTTGCCGCCCGCCGTGATGGCGAAGACCGTATTGTCGGATACGCCGGGAATTTGTTCGATCGTCTCCACGTCGGCGTTCAGCCGTTCCGCAGCCTTCTTCCCGATGCGGGCCAAGAGCTCGTTCGTCATTCTTCCCGCGTCACCCCGCATAGATGGATGATTCCTCATTCCGTCTTTCCCACGGCGTATTGACCGATATTCTGCTCCTTCAGACGATGGCCTGGAACCGGTTGCCTGTCGCGCGGTTCAAACTGTGCAACGTTTCCGGGGTGCAATAGAGCAGCGTGATGTTTTGTCCGTGCACGGACCTGACGAAGCGTTTCCCCGGTCGCTTCATGATGGCCGCAATCCGGTCGAAAACGCTTACGTCAAACCAGTCGTCATCGAACTTGACGTCCAGCTCGTGCCGCTTCCCCTCATGGGTGAAGGACAGCCAGGCCTTCCCCTCATCGAAATCCACGCGGCTCTCCAGCTCGTCGATCCGGACTTCCCCTCTCGTCAATTGCACGAACCGGCGGACGACCGTCGCGTAGATGTCCGGTTCCTCCACGCACTCGAGATCGAAGCTCAAGACATCGTCGGACATCCGCAGCACGCTTCCGTCCTCGTCCACCAGGTCCGTACCGGCGACGTCGAGCAGGAGGGTGTACGGTTCCTCTTCATAACGCCGCGGTTCGCATTGGGCCGTCAGCTTCCCGATCAGCACTTCGTCGGGAAGATTGAAGGTGATGCCCATGGCCCTGAGATCCTGAATCTGCGTTTCCAGCGACGGGGCCGCTTGAGCGACGCGAGCATCTGCCGGCATGTCTTCCGGCTTTGCGGCCGCGGGTTCCGAATCCCCCGCCTGAGAGCCGGTGATCCTCATGTAGAGTTGCAGTCCGAACACCAGGAACAGGACATTGGTCACGTCCACCCACAGATCGAGCAGCGTGTCACCCAGCCAATACAACCCGGGCTGGAAAAGCTCAATCAACAGGTACACCGGGAAGCCCAGCAGCCAGGACGAAAGTTCCGCCAACACGAAGATCACGCCGGCTCCTGCAAGAATGGGGAACAGATTTCCCCGCATCCGGGGAATCAACCGTTCGAACGCTTCCCGGTCCTTCAGGGCCAGACCGAGGGTTGTCCATCCGCCTGTTTTCCGCCGGATGAACATGGCCCGAGCCCTCAATTCGATCCGCTCGATATCTTCGGGCCGCAGCACTTCGGACTCGTACTCCAGCTTGTCGTCTGCCACGATCAGCGTGGCAGTTTTCCGGATTTCCCTGTAATTCAGGATAATCAGCACCGCCATGACGGCGCCGAAAACGGCCGGCAACACCAACCGGTTGCCCGTCTTGATGAAGATCGCCGCCAATGTGGCCAGCAGCATGCAAAGCGCCAACAAGACCCCATACCGGGAACTTTTGCGGGAATAGAGGTTGACGATCGTGAACTCGCACTTGTTCGTCGCGTTCCCCATCCTTCCGCCCCCATCAGACATTACAGGAAATATCTGATCTGCTCGCTGAAAGCGTATCGCTCAAGGATCGGCCAGTTCTTGCGCGAGATGTTCACTCCGTATTCGGGCTTGCTGATCTGACCCGGTTTGTCGTAGTCCCGGTCCACGAACACTTCATTGGGATCGAGCCACACCTCCGACGGAATCAGGAAGATGTCGGGCAGGCGGTTCTGCTCAAACACGAGGAGCGTCAGATACAGGTTGCGGTTCTCGATGTTGAACTTGCTTTTCTGCATGAACGCGTAGCCCATGCCCCGGATCGACTTCACCTGGATCTCGCAGAACCGTCCGTGCAAGTCCCGTACGACAAAATCAATCCCCCGGTCATCGACTTCCGACGTGTACACTTCCAGTCCGTACGACGCAAACTCCATCTTCGCAAAATATTCCGCGTATCTTCCCAATTGCAGCGCATTCAGCCGCGTCCAGTCCGTGTTGGGCATTGTCCCAATCCCTCTCTTGCCATCTGTATGTAGAATTCCTTGCTCTCGGGATCGCAGTCGACCAGATACGGTTCGTCGTTCACACCGTTGTCCCTTCGCGAGCATGCCCCCGGGTGAACGCAAGGGATGTTTCATAGATCCGCAATCTTGATATCGGTAATCCTATGGACAATTCGATCCGCCGCCGACAAATCCTGCCGGCCCGAATTCGGGTTCGCGTAGCCGATGCACCGCATGCCCGCCCGCTTCGCCGCGAGCACGCCGTTCCGGGAATCCTCGAGCACCATGCAATGTTCCGGGGATACGCCCAACTGCCCGGCCGCTTCAAGGTAGATGTCCGGGGCCGGCTTGCCGTTGGGCACCTCCTCGCCGCTGACGATGCACGAAAAGCCATCGCGAATCTTGAATTTCTCAAGAACGACCTCGATGAACGATCGCGGTGAAGATGAGGCGAGTCCGATCGCGATGTTGTGCCGGCGCAGTTCCTCCAGAAGCTCGACGATCCCGGGGATCGGTCCGATGTCCGCTTCGTCCAGGTATTGCCTTTTTTTCACGGACTGGAAGGCGATGATCTCGTCCACCGTATGGGGAATGCCGTGTTCCTGTCGGATGATCGCCCACAATTCGGGATTCGTCATCCCGACGAACCGCTCCAGGTCTTCCTGCGTCATGTCGACGCCGAAATGCTTCGCCGTCAGCCGGTCGACCTCGAAATGAATGGGCTCGCTGTCGATGATGACGCCGTCCATATCGAAGATGAACGCTTTGATCATGTTGGATGCTCCACCGCCTTCGAGTAAATCAGAAGATCATCCCGCCGCTGCCAGCCGATATGCTCCCAGAATTCCCGCCCGGCGAGGTTGCTGCCGAACACCATGAGATGGCACTTCCGGATGCCGGCATCCCGCAGGCTGTCCAGCGCCTGCGACACAAGCATCCGCGCGAGTCCCTGCCCTCGATGTTCATCCGACACGGCTACATGATAGATGTAGCCCCGTCTCCCGTCGTGCCCGCACAGCACCGTGCCCACGATCCGCCCGTCCTGTTCGCACACGAAGCTGTGTCCCGGATTTCTGGCCAAATATTTCTCGATCTCCTCTTCCGAATCGGAATCGCTCAGCCCCATGCCTTCCGTGCCGGACCAGAGCTTGAAGACTTCTTGATAATCGCCAATCGTCATCTCGCGGCAGTTGTACATTTCTGCTCCCCACTCCATCCGTTGGCGCCGAAATCGCATATGCCGCGACCCGGATCAAATTTCCTCAACCACAGAGCGCCCCTTCGAATGGTCCTTGCAGGTCCATTGCCATTCCTCGTGCAGGCGGATTTTGCCGTTTTCCATGATCTCCGGCCGGGAGACGCACTTCCCGGTCATCAGCTCGAGTTGTTCGTTGACATGCTGGTACCGCATATCCAGGACACCCTGCCCGTCGACGACCGCGATGATTCTGCCGGCGAGAATCCCGCCGCCCGAATAGGTGGCCGTCACGATGTTGCCCTGCTGGGAATAATGAAAAATCGTCTCCGCGCCCACTTCGCCGTTGTCCGTATTCGATACCGAGCGGAACGTGCGGCCATGGTAGTTGATTTTGCTCATCGGATCATCCTTTCGGCGCTTTGTCGGCGTTATCGTCATTGACGAAATGCTTCACTTCGTCGGGAAAATCCATCAGCATCGCCTTCAAGGCGAGGGGATAAATCCTGTGCCGATCCAGTTCCTCAACGGGAATCCAGCGGAACGTCAGCTCCACGGTCGCATCGCCGCCTTTGAACGGCGCGTCGCTGACGGGAACATCGCCTTCCGCCGTCATCTCATGGTAGATGCTGATTTCGTGAAGGCCGTCGTATCGGTAAGCGTTGAAGTTCTCGATCACACCTAGGACCCGTGAAGCGCGAACCCGCAGGCCCAGTTCCTCCCGGAACTCCCGTTCGATCGTTGCGGCAGAGGTTTCTCCGGTTTCCACCCGCCCGCCGGGGAGCACCCAACCATCGCCCTGCTTGATGCGATGGAACAGGATCCGGTTCTCCCTGCGCAGCATTCCCGCGGCACGGATTCGGATGTTGGGGTATGGATTCATCTTTTTCACCTGTCAAATGAAATTGATGTCTTCCAGGATCATCCGCGCGTATGCGTCCCAATCCTTGCCGTCCGTATTGATCTCGTGCGTGGGAACCATGGATCTTCCGGCATGCAACCGCAGCGCGTCCTGGGCCTCAAGCAATTCCTTGCAGGCTTCTTCGACTTCCCGACTGGATTTCCCTTCCCAGCTTTCCGGATTTCGGCTCCGGATCCGCTCCTCGACGACCGCGGGAGAGATCGTGAGAAGGATGCACTTGGCGCCAAGTTCCTTCAGCCGCTGTTCGATTTTGGCGATCGCCGTGTCGTCATGGTCCGGGAACGCGGCCCGGTGATTGAGATGGAACCGCTCGAAGACAAAAAACAGCCCGCGGGACTTCCTGCTCCAGGGACCCAGATGATTCGCCCAATCGTTCAACTTCTTCAGCATGTCCACCCGGTCATTCAGCAGTTCCAAATGTTGTTCCCTCGACAGCCGGACCAGCCGTCCGTGCACGTTCTGCAGCACCTGCGAATAATGCTCGCCGAGGATGACGACGCTGGATTCCGCGCTTTCATCGCGAGCCTGGAGCTTCTTCAGGGCCCGGAGCAGCGAAGTCTTGCCGGCGTTGGAGTGGCCTTCGAGAATGACGCCGCGGATGTTCATGTCGGTTGGCATCTGTGAAACTCCCCGTCCATCAAGATCAAAACTCGGGAATAAACGCATCCCGGATTCCCATGAGTCCGTCGCCGTGAACGACCTCGATCCTGTGCTCCTCCCCTTGGCCGTTGTTCACGGCGCAGAAGAACCGGTTCAGATAGCGGACCGTCGGCCGATCGCCCTTCAGGAACCGCTTGTATTGGCTGATGGTCTCCTCCGCCACCCAGACGGGAACTTCCAGGTCATCCGGGTTCAGAAACGCGGCCAACCCTTCGGCATCCTCGGATTCGATCAGCTCCATATACCGGGATACCATCTCGTCAGCGTACGGGAAGTAGCGGACATAGGGATTGTAGACGATCCTGGTTCCATCCTCCTGATACCAGAAAACCAATCGCTCATCATCGGACCAAGGCCCGGTGCGGGTTCCTGTCCGGCTGTCCGACAATTGGAACTCGAAGGACTTGTATTCCAGATTCCATGACTGAAGCTCCACGGCAAGGGTATCGAGATCGAAGTTGGTTTCGAATCCCTTGATGACGATTTCCGCCAACTCGCGGTCCATCCGTATGCTCGCGTCATGCGTAAATGTGTCGTTTAGCAGCGGGATGAGCTGATCGGCATCCCTGGACTTCATGGCCGCAATCAAGGCTTCTGCGACGCCCAGTTCGGCCAACGCTTCCGGCGGCAACTCCGGTGCGGTGTCCGCTCCATTGTCTTCGGGGATGGGATCGTCGGGCGCAAGGTCACCGGGAATTGCATTCTCGGGGGCGGCATGATCGGGGATGGCATGATCGGCAACATCCGATCCGACTTCCCCGACGCTGCCGGCGGAATCCCCAACGACAGGCTCAGCGTTCCCGCTCTCCGATTCCGTAGATTTCGCGCATCCGGATAACGCCAGCAAGATGAGAAAAACGGACAGTACGAACCGCACCATACCGACCTCCGGGGCAATCGGCAAATTCAAACCACCCATATAGACTGCATAAAGCGCAAAAAAGTTGTTCCATCGCTCTGATTCGATGAATGCGAGCCATCCGGTTCTCCTAGGCCAATGCGAAGAGTACCGAAACCAGCAACAAATGAACAGCCGGTATAATGGAGATCCACAGCTTGTGCTTGCCTTTTTTCCTGAACACCAGCAACAAGCACACAAAGTAGCAAATCGGATAGAAGGAGGTCAAGATCAAGAACAGTGCCATGATCAAGCGTGAAAGATACGTTCCATCCCAATAGGGATAGGCGGCCAACTGCATGACATTCGCCATCAATACCAGCGGAAAGATGATCAGCGGAAGCCTCTCGAGAACAATGAGCACTTTGGCAAGCGCATCCCGATCCGAAGCAAGACCCGCCATGTTCACAACAACCCCAACAGCTCCGTCAACCGTCCGATCTCATGATCCGGCCTCATGTCCAACTCCGGAATCCACGGCTGGTTGACCTTGATCCAGACGGTCCGCATGCCCGCCTTGCCGGCTCCCTCGATGTCGTTCCTCGGATGGTCGCCGACATAGACGCATGCTTCCGGCCGCAGCCGCAATCTGTCGAGCGCCATTTCGAAGATTCGGGGATCGGGCTTCTTCACGCCGGCTTCTTCCGAGACCAGGATGAACTCGAACAGATGCCGGATGCCCAGACGGTCGATTTTCCCGTATTGAATTTCCCTTCTCCCGTTGGTGATCAGCCCGAGCCGATATCGCGAATTCAATGCCTGAAGCACTTCTTCCGCCTGATCCACCAGCGCCGCATTCCGAACATAGTGCATCCGGTAATACGCCATGAGTTCGTCCAGCCCGGGCTTGTCCTCCCACGGCAGCTCATCGAGCAGTTCCCCGAACAGCGCTGTTTTCTCCTTGTACCCGTCCTGATCCAGCTCGATGATCCGTTCGATCAGCGTGTCCTTCTCCTCCGCGTGGCCGATCCAGTCCCGCACGAATCCCGCCGCGAAGTTCCGGAATGTTCTGCTCCGATTCAGAATCGTGTTGTCCAGATCAAAAATGACCGCCTCGATGTTTTTCACCCGAACGACTCCCATCCCTTCCATTGGCTGTTTCTCCACCGCATGGATTTTCCATCTATCTTCCATATCGGCAAATGATCGCCAAAAAGTAAAAACCCGAAGCTCGCGCCCCGGGAACCGCACATCCAACCCGTCATGCGTTGAGATCGATCCCGAGCGCGCGCGCCAGCGCCGCAACCGCAAACGCGGTCAGAATCGGCGAGGTGACCAGCGCGGACACCATCAGACCGGCTCTCAGCATGATGCGTTCTTTGTATTTGCGGATCAGCCAGATATGCACGACCACGATCAGCGCGAAGATCACAAGCCCCGCGGCCAGCAGAATCCCGTCCCGCCCCATGATCCAGATCAGGATGGCATATTCATAGAGCACCGCCGGCAGCAACAAGATCAGGAAGAAGAAAAAAATGATCTTTTCGATTGCGATTCATCCTTTCCATTCGGCTTGGTCTTCATCGACAAATCGATTCACAATCGGTTCGGCGTGTTCGAAGCTGTTCAGCCGGATCCGTTCTGCCGGGTTGTCGTGTTGCCTTGATTCCAGTTTAGTGGGATTCCCGATGGTTGTCCACCAGCCGGTCGTCGGCGTAGATCCAGACGGACGCGGCGCTCGGGTTGCGGACGATCCGGCACCCGAGTTCGACAGTAAATCGGCATTTTTGGGCATATAGAAAATCAAGAATCCCATAACAGCAAGGTTTTCTGTGAGCGGAGCTAGAAAAAATCTCATTTTTCCATAGGCACACGCTTTCGTATTT
>Ga0207866_1003196_pt1 | contig 10443 bp, 7 predicted proteins | sample HigsolmetaAR203D_FD_184835 | JGI IMG/M metagenome (GOLD analysis project Ga0207866, IMG submission 184835) | Ionic liquid and high solid enriched microbial communities from the Joint BioEnergy Institute, USA - AR20-3-D (SPAdes) (version 2) ...
GGTCAACTCGGCCCGGACGGGGCCGCCAGAGCGTAACGTGGCCGGTTACGGCGAGCGTGCTCTGGGAAGCTCCCCGCTTTAGCGGGGAGAGTCGTCACTCACATTTATTGCGACCATGTCGTCATCAACTACTCCTCTATAGATTTCTCCACGGATTATACGGTGCAGGCCTTTCTTGCCGATGGCACGCCTGCATCAGACCTCGTAAGCGGCGACGTGGTGGGCTCAGGCTCGATCCGCATCAACCTGAACCAGTTCTATCCGGCCGGAACGCAAATCTATCTCACGATCGATTCTTCTTCCCTACTTTCGCCGTATGAATCCTCTCCTGAACCCTGTCAGGAAATCCCGCAGGCGTGGTTCGATCCAGGAGACGACCGCATCAACCGGCAGGCCTATGCGCGCGCCGCGGTTTATTGCGATGATGCCAACAGCCGGGTCGCGATCTACGGTGTTGACGAGGAAGGCGAGGGCTTCCCGGCCATTTTTGTGCCATACGCCGATTTGCCGGCCACGCCTGCGGAGGCCGATGGGCATACGCTCATCGCGCAGTACGAGAACATCGGTTTCTATCGCCTGACGACCGGCGAGTACCAGATCAACGCCGGGCCGGACGGCGAAGGCAAGAGCTACGTCGTCATCTGGGATGGCTGCCCACACACCTATCTCAACAGTTACACGCTCCAGAACGGCGTGATGACGCCGGCCGAGCTGAACTAGCAAGCCTTCAAAGCCCATCTCTCATCAGCGACGCCGTCGAGAGATGGGCTTCTTCCCCACGACCGGCGAAATTCGTGCTGCGGCAGGGCGTCCGCGTACATCCGCGTAGCTGGAGAGGACAGCCAGAAGCCCCCCTGTCATGGTCATTCCTCACGACAGGAGGGCTGAAGCCGCTTTTCGGATTGCTAATTGATAATCACTTCTTCCGTCTGAACGGGCGGCGGTGGTGGTGGCTGGCAGGCCGGATGCTGCGGTTCAACCTGACAATCCGGCGTGGGCGGTGTCTCCGGTGTCGGCGGAACGACCTCGACGGTCACCGTGCGGTAAAAGACCGTGCCGTCGAAATTCACCACTTCAATGGCAAAAGTCGTCGTTTCACGCAGGCAGCGCTCGACCTGACCGTTCAGCGGATAGGGCTGCCCCTCGAAGCGCACCTCGGCCACATTGGCAGCGTTCCAGAAAAGCACCGTGCACTGCCCCGGCGCGACCGTCGTCGGGTTGGCGAAAATCTCCGCGAAAGGCTGTGCCTCTGGCGTAAAGGTCGCGGTAGGCGCTGGAGGCGGCTGGGTCGGAACGAACGGGCGTGGCGTTGGCGTCAGCGCGGCGATGGTTGCCTGAAGCTCGGCCTCGCTTGGCACTTTGATCTCATAATGCAGCACTTCGCTGGCGATCATTTCAAGGAACGCCGCCTCACGGCGCTCCTCATCGGTGAGCGGGTGATAGTTCGTCCATTCACTATCCGACAGGCCGTTCTCGTCCAGTTCGGTCTGCATCGAAAAACCGCCCGGCACGCGCAGCCCGCCCGGCATGGTCGCCAGACCGTCGATGGTGGTCAGCTTCAAGGTGTTCGGGTCCGGTTGCGTCAGCATGACCGTCGACGCCAGACGGATTTCCGCGCCGTTGACATTCAGGGTGACGACAACATCGTCCGGCCCCTGAAGGACGAGCGCGTTCGGCGGCGCGTCCTCACAGACCGGCTCGCTCAGGCCGGTGCGGAAATAGAACGCCTGCATCGGCGCGAACAGTTGATTCTCGACGACGACAAGCTGCTCCTCGCCCACCACCGGGTTGAGCACGCTGCGCGCCATCCACGCCCATGTATTGTTGTAGATGATGCGGAACCACTGGCGGTCCGGGCTGATGCCATCGGAGATATAGGTCTGTCCGGCGATGGCCCCGCCGACGACATTGGTGTTCAGGCCGGGGCCGCTGCGGATATTGGCGTTCGTTCTGGGGCTGACCTCGATGGTAGGCAGCGGCTCGGTCTGCGCTTCTTCGGGTGGCACGGCGTTTTCCAGTTCGACATCGCCGACCAGAATGAAGCGCACGGCCTGCCCCGGTAGCGTGCCGGGAACGAGCGCCTGCATATTGAGCACCGCCACGCCCCACTCACCGGCTTGCGGGTTCAGCGGCGCGGTCGCCAGCGTTTGCAACTCGACCAGACTGACGCGGTCGGCAGGGCGGGAGAACAGCAGGTCGTCGATCGGACGAACGAACGTGGCATCCACGCGGTTAAAGCCGTAACAGGCCATGTTGCGGTCGAGGTCGCCGCACGAATTGCCGATGGTCGAAAGCACTTTTTCCGCGTACTGCGAACAAATGGCATTGTCCTGCGCGGTAGCAGGCGCGGGCCGCAGCGCGAGGAACGAAGCGGCCGCCAGCAGGATAATGCCCACATAGATATAGAACAAACGCGGATATGTTTTCATAAAATGCCCTCCGCCCTGAGTTTGGCAAATTTCTGAACTTCTACTTTACCGCGAATACATGCACATGGATGTAACGTCGCGGGTTAAGGTAGGGCTGTTGCGCCGGTTGCGCTGTTTTTCGCTTCGGCTGTAAGATGAAAACATCCGTCGCGCCTGCGGCAGCGGCCGAAATACGCCCATGCCAGTCAGCACTGTATCCCGGAAAATCCGCTCGGCGCTGGCGTTCGCCTGAACGGTCAGTGTCGAGCCGGGTGGGACACACCCGCGTTGATTCACATAGAGCATCTGACTCATGCGTTCAACGGAAGCATCCGCCTTCCGGCGTGAGAAATTTCACAGTGATGACGATGGCGCACTATGCCGCGCCGTTTGTGGATGCCGGCTGAAACCACGACGATGGAGCCTGTTTGATGCCGCCTGACCGCGAACGTTCTGCTCTGCTCGAATCGGCGGATTTGCCCGAACAACCGTGGACGCAGCGCCTGATCCGCTGGCTGTTCCGGCAGTCGCCTTTGGAAACGGCAACCCCGTTCCAGAGCCAGTCGGAAGACGCGCGGGCGTTCGCGCAAACGGAAGAAGGCAGCGCCAGCTTTGGCCGCTGGACGCTGGATGACGCCGGGCTTCCGGCCTATGCCTACGAAATGGCGCAGGAAGTTGACCCGCGCGCGACCTATCGCAACACCGAAAAGCTCGACCGCCGCGACCACTGGCATCAGGTCGGCAACCGCCGCCTGACCGCGCTGGCCTCGAACGACGGCGTGATTCAGGTTTATATGGGCGACCGGGGCGGCGTGTTCCTCAACCGTTTCGAGGCGTGGGCCGCTGGCTATACCCGTTCTCTACTGACGCTCGCCTTTTTCCGTATGTTGCAGTGGCTGGCCCGGCTGTTGTCGCGCCGGTTCCTCCGCGCAACCGGGGGTGTCGCCGGGGCGCGCGCGCAACAGGCCGCCGGCGATCCGATTTCGCCGCGCGGCGTCGTCGCGCCGGAGACGATCGAGGCAGCCGCGCAGCAATTAGCGGCGCACAACGCGACCGGAAACGGCGGAACGCCGCGCCGCGACCCGGTCGCCACGCGCTATGCTTTCGCCGGAGGCTTCGGTTATGTCGACGACGGCACGGCGGTCTGGGCGACCGCGCATCGCTTTCGCCCGGCGGGCGCGCCGAGCCGCCGCCACTTTGGGATGGGTTACGCCGAGTATGAAACGACGTACCGCGACGTGCGCGTAATCCGGCGCGTGACCGCGCCCTTCGGCGACGATCCGGTTTTAATCGCCGACGTCCAGCTTGAAAACCTGAGCGCCGAGCCGGTCACGCTTCGCTATTACGAATACTGGGATGTCAACGTGCACCAGTTGCGCGTCGAGTGGATACGCAGCGGCCCGTTCGGCCCGGCAAGCGACGACGCGCGGCGTCGTCTGGCGCGCCATTACACCTGTTGCGTTGGCTGGCACGACGATGTTTCCGCCCTGCGGGCGCGGGTCATGCTCAAGGATCCGCCGCCGCCTGAAGCGCTGCCGCCCGATCAGATAAGTGACGTCGACTGGCATCCGCTTGACATTTTTCTGGCCGATCTCGAAGGCGAACCCGATGCGTTTTACACGGACAAGGCCGCTTTCTTTGGCGAGGGCATGGCGGTAGCGCCGAGCGTCGTCTGCGAGCGACGCCCCGGCGAACCGAACAAGCTGCGAAACGAGCACCCGCCCCTGTCGCGCTGTCTGGTGCTGCGCCGCGACGTGACGCTCGGCCCGGCGGAGAAGGCCAGCCTGCGCTTCGCTTATGGCGCGGTCCGGCCCGGATACACCGCAACGCCGTCCGGCGAGGACGAAAGCAATCTCGCCTTTCTGGAGAAATACCGCCGGGGAGACCCGCGCAAGCAAACACAAGCCTGCTGGAAAGAACATCTGGCTTATTTCAATACCGGCGAAGACCCGGTTTTACAGCGCGAGATGGCATGGCACTCGTATAACCTGCTGTCGGCGACGACTTACAACAGCTTTCACGGCCTGCATGTCGTGCCACAGGGTTCGGCCTATCTCTATCTGCATGGCGCGGATGGCGCTCCCCGCGATCAGGCGTTGTTCTCGCTGCCGCTGTCCTATGTCGCGCCGGAACTGGCACGAGAATTGATTCGCCTGTTGATGCAGCTTCAGAACGCGCATACCGGGCGCATCCCCTACGCTTTCACGGGATACGGTTGCGTCGATGACGCGCTGGGGCTGCACGCTTCCCCTTCCGACCTCGACCTGTTTTTCATGCTGGCGCTGACCGAATATCTGGCGGCCACCGGCGACAATTCCATCCTGCACGAAGAAATCCCGTTCTACCCGCCGGACGCCGCGCCGCCTGATCTGGGCAGAACCGGGCTGGATCACATTCGCGTCGCCGCCAAGCATCTGTTCGAGTCGGTCGGCACCGGCAGGAATGGGCTGATCAAAATCGGTTCGGGCGACTGGTCAGATGGCATCGTCATCGAAACCGCGCTGGCCGATGGCATCGGGCCGTTTGGCGTCACCTACCAGAACTCGAAGCGCAACGGCGAGTCGATCCCCAACACACAGATGGCGCTGTACGTGCTGCCACTGCTGGCGGCGCTCGTTGAGGCGCACGACGGCGAACTCGCCGCCTACCTGCGCGCGCCTCTGCCGGGGCTGAAAGCGGCTGCCGCGCGCCAGTGGAACCCGGCGGGCTGGTATAACCGGGCGATTCTGCGCGGTGCGGACAACCGCGAGATCGTCATCAATCACTTCGAACTGGAGGCGCAGCCATGGGCGCTCATCAGCGGGCTGGCCGCCGAGTCCGGCACGCAGGGCGCGTTGATCGCCAGAATCGACGCGCTGGTGGATGAGCCGTCGCCGGTTGGCGCGGCGCTGCGCCCCGGCGGCCCCGTCTGGCCCGCGGTGTCGCAGTTGCTGACGTGGGCGTATGCGCGTTGCGGGCACGACGAACTGGCATGGCGCTCGCTCAACCGCAACACCTTCGCTATTCACGCCCATGTCTATCCCGATATCTGGTTTGCCACATGGTCCGGGCCGGACGGCATCAACGGCCTCAATTCCGAGCAGCCGGGCGGCACGTGGTCGAGCGCCGTCACGCCGATGACCGACTTCCCGGTGATGAACGCGAATCCCGATGCGATGGCCCTGCTGGCGCTGTTGCGCGTGTGCGGCGTCGAACCCGCTCCCGGCGGCGATGGGCTGCTCATTCATCCGCATGTCCCGCGCGAACGCTTCACGCTGGATACGCGCCTGCTGCGTTTGAGCGTCGCGCCCAACGCCGTGCATGGCGAGTATCGCGGCGTCGTGCGCGGGTCGCGGGCGATTTACGTATACGTACCGGAAGACGCCTTCAACGTCAAAATCACGGTCGGCGGAGAGATCATTCCGAACTGGCGCAACGGCTCATACTTCATGCTGCCGCTCAGCTTCGAGGCGGGGCAGACCGTGCCGTTCAGCGTGCGCTGGGAACGAGCGTAAGGCAGGCAGGGGCATAGTAAAAGCCTTCCCCCAACTCCCTTTTCCCTGCGATTGCAAAGCCTTCCAAAGCGGAACACGGGCGGGGGAAAGGATCAGGGGGAGGAATCTTACTCCGCCCCCCTGCTGGTCAGGAAATCATCGACAGCGCTGCGCGCGATGCGATACTCGCCGCCGATGCGCGCGGCGGGCAGCTTGCCTTCCTCGATCAGCGCGATGACTTCAAATTCGGAAATACGCAGGTAGTCGGCGACTTCCGCGGGCGTCATGACGGCGTTGTAGCGCGGAGTAGCGGGCGATTGGGGGAAGGTCGATGACGCGGTTTGCGGAAGCGAAAAGACGAGATAACCTGCGACCGAGAGCGCAAGCAGCAGCGAGGCGATCTGAACAAACGCTATGTTCACCAAGACGGCCTCATCGAAAATCCCTCTGGGGCCGACAACGAGAAACACATAGATCGCGGTTATTAATGGAGGCGACATCAACACCAGGCCGACAATACGGCCTATGCGTTTCGGCACTTCACGGTTGCTAACGCGAAAGCTCCCTTTAATCAGGAGCACAAGCCCAAGCAAAAAACTTATGTCGCTGCACATAAAGCCGCCGTTTCTAACACCAGTCCACACACGTTCTGGATTATAGCCTAGCGCCGCGCTAATCTCTGCCTTAACGATGCAAGACCGACGCCGACAGGGAGGCCCTGATGCGAACCGGACGCGATTTGCTCGACCACATGGCCAGTACGCCGATCATCCCCAACAGTCTGGCGATCTGGGGCATGGGCCAGATGGGCATTGCCGTCAAAGGCCCGGATGGCATCCTCTATATCGACATCTACCTGAGCGACTACGTGCGCGAAGTCGCGGGCGACTGGTGGACGCGCGCCTATGCCCCGCCGCTGCGCGCCAGCGAGGTGACGAACGCCGCCGCTTTCCTCGCCAGCCACGAACACGGTGACCATCTCGATCCCGGTTCACTGGTCGCGCTGGCGCAGGCCAGCCCGGAGGCGCGGTTTATCGTCACGGGCTGGAGCCTCGACATCATGGCCGAGGCCGATATTCCGCAAGGGCGCATCATCGTGCCGCGCGTTCACGAAACGATGACCATCCCCGGCACCAGCGCCCGGCTGACCGCGCTGCCGTCCGCCCATTACACGCTGGAAGACGACGCCGGGAAAGGGCATCGCTGGCTCGGCTTCCTCATCGAGTGGAACGGCGTCCGGCTCTATCACTCCGGCGACACGATTATCTACGAGGGCTACGTCGAGATGCTGCGGCGCTATCCGGTGGATGTCGCCATGCTGCCGGTCAACGGGCGCGACTGGTATCGTGAAACCGATGTTGGGGCGATCGGCAATCTATGGCCTGCCGAAGCAGCCCGGCTGGCGAAAGACATGGGCTGGGGACTGGTGATCGTCGGGCACAACGACCTGTTCCCGAATAACGCCATCCCGATGGGCAGCATCGCCGATGCCTTCGAGCGCTTTGCGCCCCGGCAGCCGTACAAGATCCTGCAACCGGGCGAATTGCTGTATTTCGTGAAGTAGCGGGAGGAGCAACGGGCGTTTTCATCAACGCCCGTTTGCGCCCGGTATACGAGTGTTCGTTCAGTCGGCGCAGGTTGGGCATTGCGTCATCAGGTAGACGCAGCCCTCATCGCCGACGACTGCGCTGTGCTCGATGCCGCCGCTGATGACGAGGCGGTCTCCCGGCTTGCACCGGTACACGTCCTCGCCGATACGTATCTCAGCCGAACCTTCCAGAAAGGCCATCAGAATATCGAACGCGTTCTTGTGCCAGTCGTAGCGGCTGCCCGGCGTTTCGACGACGCGCTTCGGCGCCAGCCCTTCGCGGCTAAGCTCGACCGCAATCTCGTGCTCGTCCTTGCCGTAGTAGTATCCGGGTTTCAACATGGCTCGCCTGTTACCTCCATCGACCCTGCATGCTACCTGCATTGTAGGGTCAGCCATGTTCGGGCGGTACGGACACAGTTCCTGTATTGGCTCGTCAAACGTCATACCGGCCCCGGATTGCCGGAGCAGCGCTACCCGGTGGCAAAACAGCCCGGCGGATGTGCCGCCAGAAGGGTTCACGGCTCAACTTTATCCAGCGTCAGCCGGAACGTGCCGGTTGTCGTGCCGTCGCGCACGCCGAAACGCGTGACCGCCACGATGTACTGGCCGTCGGCGGGCAGCGTGTAGTCCAGCTCGCTGTTGCGCGTCGACGGGCTGGCGTCGTCGTTGATGCCGTTGGGCAAGTTGCGATCATTGGCATCGCGCAGGACGATCACCGGGTCGAGGTCGCCGGTGAGAGTTTCGGCGCGCAGTTGAACGCGGTCGCCCGCCGCGCCGTGGAACTGGTAGAACACCGCGTACACCTCGTCGGTGATGGCAGCCTGCACCGCATCGCCATAGACGATCAGGCGGTCGCCGCCTTCGCTCGCTTCCTGCTGCGGGCTTGGATTGCTAACGCGGCCCGCGTCCAGCACGAACGCCCGGCCATCGGGCGCGACACGCAGCCGGGCCTCGAAACGCTGGCCGGGGCGCAATATCGCCGCGCCTGCCGGCGTTTGCAATACCGGCTCGGCGTTGACCGCTACGGACAGCGCAAACTGAACGGCCTCCGCGCTCACGCACGGCTGCTGGTACCAGACCCAGATATCGTAATCGCCGGGTTCGAGCGGGCCATCGGGCCAGTAAATATGCTCGACCGGCTGGTCGGTCGGCGTCTCGCAGTTGGTGTTGCTGTCGATTTGCAGCGTGCCGCCGCCGGGAATCGACGGATTGCTCCACGAGACAATGCGGCCCGCCGGGTCGCGCACGAACAGGTTGAGATCGGCAGGCGCGCTCCACGTCAGGCTGGCGCTGAGCGCGCCGGGCGTCAGCGCAATGTCGCCGACGGTCAGGACAAGGCTGAACTCGCCGCTCGTCGTGCCTTCCGCCAGCCCGGCGCGAGTCGCCAAAATCAGATAGTCGCCGTCCTTCGCCAGCCGGTAGCGCACGATACGCGCGTTGCGCGTCGCGCTGACGTTGTCGTTAAAGCTCAATTCCTCGTTCAGATTGCCGTCGGACAGGATGAGGAAAGGATCGAGATCGCCGGAAACGGCGTTCATCTCGATGGTGACGCGCTCGCCCGCCTTTCCGGCAAAACGATAGTATTGAACCGGCGTCTCATCGTCGATCCGCCCCGTCGCCTGCTGGTTATAGCCAATGGCGCTGACAGGCAGTTTCGACACGTCCACCGGCACGCCGGTCAGCCGCAGGTTAAACGCGCCCGTCGCCTGCGGGTTGGTATTGATCGCCTGAAGGATATACGTGCCGCTGCGCGGAATGGCCCGCCGCAGGGTGGCGAACCGGCTGCCCGCGCCCTGAGCCAGCGTTTGCAGGTTCAGGTCGAGCAGGCGGATTTCCGGCGTCACGCTGCTGGCGCTGTCGGTCGCGAACAGGTTGGCCGCGATCAGGTCGCCCGCGCGGGCGTTGAATACATAGGAAACCACCGGCGCGCCCGCCGTGAATTCGCCGGTCACCGCTTCGCCGATGGTCAACTCCTGCCCTGCCAGCAGGCGGTCGACGTACAGATCGAAATTACCCGCGCCGGAACTGCGGGTTGAACGGATGAGATACCAGCCGGTTTCCGGTAGCGTGGCATAGGCTATGGCTTCGGTCGGGCGTGACTGGGCCGCGCTGCTGGTGATCGACAGCAGGCTGCGGTTGAGAATTTCCACTTCGGGCGAGAGATCGCCGCTGGTCGTCGCCATAATGACGCGCACCAGATCGCCGCGCTCGCCGCCAAAGGCGAAATAGCGTTCCGGCACGAGATCGTCGAGCGCGGCGGCGGTGGGAACGCGATAGGCCACGATGCCGGGCGCGGGTGTGAGACCGAAATTCGGGATGGTCGCCAGAGGATCGGCGGGGTCGGTCTGGCCCAGCCCTGCGATTTCGACGGTCAGGCGAAAGGTTCCGGTGCTGGTCGCCGCGCTGCCCTGACCATAGCGGCTGGCCTCGATGACATAACGCCCCGGCCGCGGCAGGGTGGTGGTAATCGCCGCATTGCGGCCATCGCCGCTATCGTCATCCTGATCGATCAGCTCTTCATCGGGGCCGAAAAGCGTGAGGAACGGGTCGAGATTGCCCGATGTCGCGTCCATCCGCAGCGTCAGCACGTCGCCGGCGCGGGCGTCGATGCTGTAGCGTACGGCGGGCGAGGAATCGCTGATGTTGCCCTCCACGCTGCTGCCGGGCTGAATCGGAAAGACCGGCAGCGCGGTCGCCGCCGGTTGGGGCGTCGTCTGCGCCAGCCCGACCGTCGCAGCGGAAAAGACCAGCCAGAACGCGAACGCGCGTCTGAACCACACTGTGTTGATCCATCGAAAAAGCACGGCGGCCATGCTGCCAAGTATGCATGTCCGGCGCGATTTCGCCAGCGCCGCCGGTACTGCATTGCCGGGCTGATTTACAATCCCGGTAATTTCGACTACAGTGGTAGCCGGAAAGGAGACGGGATTGGGGCGAAGACAGGCGATGGTTGCCATCCTGATCCTGTGCG